>Ga0335395_10000003_pt1 | contig 301305 bp, 229 predicted proteins | sample MAT02_FD_205744 | JGI IMG/M metagenome (GOLD analysis project Ga0335395, IMG submission 205744) | Freshwater microbial communities from Lake Fryxell liftoff mats and glacier meltwater in Antarctica - MAT-02 (spades assembly) (version 2) ...
CGCACATGCGCCCGCCACCGCCACGTCTCCGAACACCTCATCGACCGAACCTCCCCACGAGAAAGACGCGAAGCTCGGGGAAATCAGCTCACATAGGAAGGTGCGGTGGGCGGACGCTTACGCTGCAACAGCGCTTCGATGACGGCGGCGCGACTTCCGCGACCGTCAGCCGCTGCGTCCGCGTTTGGCGACTTCGATCTGCAGGCGGCCGAAGCGGCCGCTGCTGTCAATGGCGACGATGTCCTGCGGCCCGGCTTCGGCGAATTCGTGCTCGAAGGCCGCGGCGGCCGGCAGCCGTACCTGCTGCAGGCCGTTCACCAGCCAGCTGACCTCGCCGCTGGCGCCGGCGGCGCGCAGCTGCAGCTGAGGCGCGCGGAGGCTTGCACCGGCAGAGCGCAGCACGCTGCCGTCGCGAGCGCCGGTGATTTGCAGCTCGGCGGCGAATGCGGCGTCGGCCTGGCAGCCCGGTGCCAGCGGCGGTGGGCTGCTGCGCAGGCGCTCGGCGGCGCTCAGCCAGGGCGCCGCCAGCGCCGGCCAGCGGGCGATCTCGCGGGCCTGTTCGTCGCCGCGGCGACAGTCGGCGCGACGCTGCTGATGGCTGCGCGGATCCAGCCAGACGGTCTCCACGCGGGGTGCCTGCGACTCACCCGCAGGCGCGAAGCTGCGCGGCAGGCTGTCGGCCAGGGCCCAGGCCTGCAGCCGGCGATGACACAGCGATTCAGGAGTGTCGGCCAAGGCTCCGCCCAGCGGCCAGCAGACGGTGTGCTCGGTGACCGCGGCGGGCCTCGCCGGCGCGCTGGCACGGAGTTCGGGCGGCAGGCTGTTGGCGACGGCCAGCAGCAGCGGCAGCGCGGTGATCGCACCAAACTGGCCGGGCAGGGGAGTGCCGTCCGGGCGGCCGACCCAGACGCCCAGAGTCACCGCCGCGGTGCCGCCCAGCGCCCAGCTGTCGCGGAAGCCGTAGCTGGTTCCGGTCTTGTAGGCCAGCGCGTCGCGGCCGCCGCCGACGAACCGCTCGCGGTCTTCGCGCTCGGCGGTCCGCAGCATCTCAGCCACGATCCAGGCCGCACCCGCGGACAGCAGGCGCGGTTCGTCGTCTTCGGTGCGTGCCGCAGCGGCGTTTGGCTCCGCATCGTCTGCCTCGCGCTGCGCGCTGAGAAATCGTGGCCGCAGGCTGCGGCCGTTGCGATGCAGCGCGGCGTAGGCGCCGACAAGATCTTCCAGCCGCACTTCGGTGCCGCCCAGAATCATCGACAGGTTCGGCCGCGCGCCGGACGGCAGCCGCAGCGGCAGGCCGGCGTGCTCCAGCCGGGCTGCGAATCGAGCGGGTCCGAGCTGCTGCAGCAGCGCCACCGCGGGCACGTTCAGCGACTGCTGCAGCGCCTGCTGCGCGCTGACCGGGCCGCGGAAACGCTGATCAAAGTTGTCGGGGCGGTAGCCGTCGAAGTGCTGCGGGGCATCGACCAGCAGGCTGCCGGAGTGGATCAGCCCGGCATCCAGCGCGAGGCCGTAGGCGAAGGGTTTCAGGGTCGAGCCGGGCGAGCGCCAGGCCTGCACCATGTCCAGATGGCCAAAGCGCTGGGCGTCGCCGAAGCGAGCGCTGCCGATGTAGACGCGCACTTCGCCGCTGGCGTTGTCCACCAGCAGCAGCGCGGCCGAGGTGCGCGCCGGCAGCCGCTCCACGTAGCTGGCCACCAGAGTCTCCAGACGCGCCTGCAGGTCGGCATCCAGGGTTGAGACGATCCGCGCTGCGCCGGGCTGTTCGCGGCGCAGGCGTTCGGCCAGCAGCGCGGCCTGCTGCGGCACCTGCAGACGTCGCGCGACCACGTTTTCAAGGCGCGCATCGGCGACCACCTGCGGCGACCACAGCGCATACGCCTGCAGCCGCTGCAGCACTTTGTCGCGGGCCGCCTGCGCGCGTGCGGAATGGCGATCCGGCCGCAGCCGGCTCGGCGCCTGCGGCAGCACCGCGAGCAGCGCTGCTTCGGCGTGCGACAGCGAGCTGGCCGGCTTGCCGAGGTAGGCCCAGCTGGCCGACTGCACGCCCTCGATGGCGCCGCCAAACGGCGCACGGTTGAGATAGAGCTCAAGGATTTCGCGCTTGTCCAGATGCCATTCAAGCTGCAGCGCGCGCAGGCTCTGCCGCAGCTTGCCGCCAAGCCCCGGCCGCTGCGGCTCGATCAGGCGCGCCACCTGCATGGTCAGGGTCGAGGCCCCGGACACCGCGCGGCCGTAGCGAAGCGCTTGGCCGGCTGCGCGCAGCACCGACAGCGGGTTGATGCCGGGGTGCCGCCAGAACCAGCGATCCTCGTAGGCCAGCAGGGCGTCGACGTAGAGCGGCGAGACCTCATCCAGGCGAGCCGGCTGTCGCCACACGCCGGAGCGGCCCGGAAACGCACGCAGCGGCCGACCGTCGCGCGCCAGCACGACGCTGGCCGCATCGCTGTCGGCGTCCGGCAGCGGCAGCGGGAACAGCCAATCGAGAAGCAGCGCCAGCGCGGCGATCAAGGCCAGAACTCGCAGCGCCCGCCAAAACAGGCTCGAACGCGAGGACTGCGGCTTGCGCACGGATGTGTCGGCGGGCTTGCGCGGGGGGCTCACGGGGTGAGCGGAGCAGCGTCCGCCGCCGGCGGCGTTGGCGCCGTTTCGATGCAGATCTCGTGATCCGGCCAGCCGCTGACAGAAGTGGCGGCAAGCAGCTGCAGCAGGCGTGCTCGGCCGATACCCGGGCCGGTGCGCAAACCGACCCAGGTGTTCTTGCCCGCATGCTTTGCGCGGTAGAGCGCCTGATCCGCCAGGTTCACGCTCTGCTCCCAGTCGCCGAGGCTGGGCCAGGCGCGCGACAGCGGCCACGGCGCGTAGCCGATCGAGCAGCTCAGCGCCAGGCTGCCGTAGCCTTCCATCTCGAGCGGGCTGCCGGCGATGGCGCTGCAGATACGCTCTGCGAGGGCTGCGCTGGCGTCGTCCGGCGGGTCGTGGATGACCAGCAGAAACTCTTCGCCGCCCCAACGCACCAGGCGGTCCTGTTCGCGACACAGCTGCCGCAGGCGGCGGCTGAACTCGACCAGTACGCCGTCGCCACACTGGTGGCCCTGGCTGTCGTTGATCTGCTTGAAGTTGTCGATGTCGATCATGAAAAACACCAGACCGCTGCGCGGATCGGCCGGCGCGAGCTCGGGCTGCGCCGCCAGCGCCATCTGCAGCTCCGGCGCCAGCGTCTGCAGCCAGGCCTGCAGCTCGCGTCGATTGGCGACCCCGGTCAGCGGGTCGGTGCGGTTGGCCTGCTCCAGCCGATCATTGCTGGCCAGCAGCAGCTGGTTGGCCCGTTCGAGTTCGGCGGTGCGCGCCTCGACCGTGAGGTTCAAGCGCTCGACCAAGGCGTGTTCGCTGCGGGTGCGCGTGCGCAGGCGAACGGCCACCGCCAGTGCGAGCATCAGCACCAGTGCGGCATAGCCGAGCCAGGCCAGCGGATGACGCCACGGCGGCGGCGCGACCTCGATCTGCAGGCGTCGGCTGTCGCCAAAGCGCCCGTCGCGGCCTGCTGCCTGAACCTCCAGCGCGTAGCTGCCCGGCGGCAGATACGCGTAGTTGATATCGACTCGGCCGCGCGGGTGCTGAGTCCAGTTCTGTTCCAGCCCTGAAAGGCGATGCCGCAGGCGGGCAGCGGCGGGGGCGGATGTATTGATCGCGCTCAAGCCGAGCCCGAACACGCTGTCCCGGTAGCCGAGCTCGATTCGCTCGGCATAGGCGACGGCAACGCCGCCGGTCGCCGCAAGCCCGCGGCGTGCGCCCTCGCGGCCGGGCAGGCTGAGGGTGCTGATGACCGGCAGCGCGATCTCAGAGCTTGAGGCCTGCCGCCAGGGCTCGATCAGATCCAGCCCTTCGGTGCCGCCAAACCACAGCCGACCCTCGGAATCGCGAAAACTGGCGCCGCTGTTGAACTCGGAGTTGCGCAGGCCGTCGGCGCGCCGCAGCACGCGGACTGCACCGCTGGCGGGGTCAACCACGTTGATGCCGTCGTTGGTGCTCAGCCACAGCTGGCCCTTGGCGTCGGCAAGGATCCGGTAGACCACGTTGCTGGACAGGCCGTTGCGGGTGCTCAGCAGGCGCTGCCGTTGGCCGTCCAGATCAAACAGGTGCAGGCCGCCTGAGAAGCTGCCAACCCACATGCCGCGTTCGTCCGCCAGCAGCGACCACACCGACGGGTGGCTTAAACCCTCGGCCAGCCCCAGCGCCCGCGGCGGGCGACCCGCCTCCAGCAGCCAGACGCCGCGTTCGTTGCTGCCGATCCACAGCCGGCCCAAGCTGTCGCGGGCGAGGCTGGTCAGGAACAGCTGCGCCAGTTCGTCCGGCACAGGCTGCAGCTCAAGCTCAGGCAGCCGCAGGTCGAGCAGGCCGCTGCGGGTGCTCACCAGCAGCCGACCGGGCTCTCGCAGCACGGCCGTGATCCGGTGCTGCTGAGTCTCCGCGACGCGTTCGGCGGAATCGTCATCGACCAGCCGCCACAGGCCGCTGTCGGTGCCAATCCAGTAGCCGCCTTCGGGTTCAACCGCAATCGCTCGAACCCGCTCGGAGTCAAACGCTGGAACGCGGCGAACGGCAGCGCCCTGCGGCTGACGCAGCAGCCCGCGATCCAGCCCCACCAGCAGCTCCTTCGGCGTCCTGTGAATGGCGCGAACGCTGGTATTGCTCAGGCCGGCAACAGGCAAGGTGGGAGCGAGCGCCCGGTTCAGCGCCTGCACCGGCGCGCGCTCGCGGAACAGCCCTTCGGTGTAGCTGCCAATCCACAGCACCGCGTCGCGGTCCTCGAACAGCGCGGTGATCGCGCTCGTGGGCTGCGGCGAGAGCGCCAGCGGTGTCGGTTCTGCGCCGGAGTCTTCGCCGAAGCTCCACAGCTCACCGTTGCTCAGGCCGGCCAGCAGCTCGCCGGAGCGGCGCATCAGCAGGCGTTCAATCTCGCCGCCGGCCGCTGTCGGCAGGGCGCGCCGACTCTCAGCACCCGCCGCAGGGGTGATGCGAGCCACGCCCTCGGAGTCGGCAATCACCCAGGCACCGTGATCCTCGATGAGCCCTCGGCAGGGGCTGCCAGGCACCCTGCGCTGCCACAGCGTCACCGCCGGCGTGCCCGGCTGCAGCCGCAGCAGCCGACACTCCACCGTGAGCAGCAGCGCGGAACCGTCGTCGCTGGCCACCAGGGCCACCGGTTCGCCGCTGGCATCAAAGCGCTGCCGCAGGTCGAACCCGCTGCCGACCAGCACCACGCTGTCGCGCATGCCCAGCCACGCGCTGCCGTCCTGCCGCGTTGCCAGCAGGTACACCTGCGGCTGCTGGAGCAGCTCGGGGCTCAACCATTCGCTGCGCTCGCCGCGCAGGTTGATGCGCTGCAGACCGGCGTCGTTGGTGCCCAGCCAGAGCCAGTGCTGTGCGTCGAAGCCCAGTGCGTCGATGCTGCCGCTGGCCAGTTCAAACGGGCCGGGGCTGAGCGGTTCGGCCGTCGCCGCGGCGGACTCGGGCTCAAAGCGGCGCACCTCGAAACGATGACCGTCAAAGCGATTGAGTCCGTCCTGCGTGCCGACCCACAGGAAGCCGAGGTCGTCCTGGACGAGGCTGGTCACGCTGAGCTGAGAGAGCCCGGACTCGGCGCCATATTGCTCCAGATCGATCTGCCCGCCGCCGGTCAGCGCGCTTGCCGGGCAGGCCATAAGGCAGAGCGACAGGCCCAGCATGGACAGCAGTCGAACAGTGGGAGACAGATGGGTTCGGGTTTCCACGGGGTGTTGAGAGCTGCCTTGGAGTGTTCCGGGGAGGGTTCCGAGCATCGACCACAGCTGGTCAGCGCCGCCACATGTCCGCATCATGCCGGGTAGGCAAGGGTGCCAACAGGCAGGGAGTTCACGATGCTGACCGATCCGACAGAAAATCAGGGGATTTTGCGGGCGATGCTTTCGGTGCTGCTGCTGACTGCCGGCATTGCGGGCCAGGCGACGGCAGCTGACCCATCGCTGCTGCAGGTGTGCCTGGACTGCCATCGCGGCGAGCAGTCGCGCGGCGCCGTGCCCGCGCTGGAAGGCCAGCATGCGGCGTATCTCAGCGTCCAGCTCACGCGCTTTCAGGAGCGCCATCGCAGCAGCTTTCCGATGTCGTCCATGGCTGCCGGGCTTGAACCTGCGCAGATCGGTGCGCTGGCCGCAGCGCTGGCCGCGCGGCCGTGGCAGCCGGCCGGTTCGCCACCCGCGGCAGCGACGTCGATCGGCGCGTCCCAGCTGGAGGCTCTGGACTGCGCCTCGTGCCACGGCGCCGACTATCGCGGCGGCGGCGTGATTCCTCGGATCGCCGGTCAGCAGGCGGCCTATCTCGAACGGCAAATCATCGGATTCGCCGATGCTGAGCGCTACCACCCTCCGGTGGGTGGCGGCAGCCGCATGTACGGGATTGACCCGGCGTTTGCTTCGGCGATCGCAGCAGCGCTCTCCGCACTGCGCTGAATCGCCGCTGCAGGTCGTCGGGCCGCGCGCGCTTCCGCGATGCTGCACCCGCACTTGGCCGGTTAGTGGGCGAGTCCGCATACTCGAAACGCGATGTCGATCACGACACTCGCGTTCAATCGGGGAGATCAGCATGAGTAGTCTTACGCGCTCGAAGCAGCGTTGCCTTGCGCTTGCAATGGGTTTTGCACTGACCGGACTCGCGGCCAGCGCCGCCGCCCAGAGTCTGCCGGCACCCGGCCTGAAGGCTGCCGGCAGCATTTCTTATGACGCCGAAGGCGTACCTACCATTACCGCAGCGACCGACGAGGACGCCGCGTGGCTGATGGGCTACGCCCACGCCCGCGATCGATTCTTCCAGATGGACCTGCTGCGTCGCACCGCCAGCGGCACGCTCGCCGAGCTGGTCGGCGCCAGCGTGATCCCGCGCGACATCGAAATTCGCACGCTCGGCCTGCGGCGCGCCGCCTGGGCGAGCTGGGGCAAGAGCTCGCCAGAGCTGCGCGGCCAGCTGAAGTCGTACTCCGACGGCGTCAACACCTGGGTGAAAAGCAACCCGGTGCCGACCGAGCATCAGGCCTTGGAGCTCAGCTCGGCGGATCCGTGGTCGCCGGTGGATTCACTGGTGATCGGCAAGCTGCTTGCATTCCAGCTCTCGTTCGATCTGGATATCGACTACAGCGTCCGCCTTGGGGCCTACCAGCAGGCCGGCGCCGCCGCCGGTTTCAACGGCGCCGCGCTGTTCTTTGAGGACACCCATCGCTCGATGCCGGGCGACAGCCGCCTCACGATTCCGCGGGCGAGCGCGCAGGCAGGGCAGGCGGCCAACAAGGTAGGCACAGACGGCTTCGACCCGAGCGCGCTGCCGATGATGTCGGCCGATCTGATGACCGCGGCGCAAAACTACGTCGAGCGCGTGCGCGACAACCCGGTGATCGGCCCGCAGCTGTCTCGACGCGAGAACCGCGCGGGCTCCAACTGGTGGATTGTCGGCGGCCAGCACACCGCGTCCGGCAAGCCCATCCTCGCCAACGACCCGCACCTGGGGCTCGACACGCCGGTGCTGTTCCACGAAGCCCACGTCATCTCCAACGATCCGCGCTATCCGACCCCGATGAACACCGTCGGCGCGGTGGCGCCCGGTACGCCGCTGCCGATCCTGGGCTGCAACAGCCACTTCTGCTGGGGCCTGACCACCAACCCGCTGGATGTCACCGACACCTACAGCGAGCGTTTCGTGGTCAACACCTACGGGCTGCCGACCCACACGATTTACCAGAACACCATCGAGCCGGTGCTGTGGGTGTTTCAGAGCTATTTCGTCAACCGCATCGGTGACGGCGTGGTCGACAACGTCACCCGCGAGAACTCGATCGGCTACACCAACGGCGGCATCACCGTGCTGGTGCCGAGGCGCAACAACGGCCCGGTGCTGAGCATCACCGGCAACACCGGAATCTCGGTGGCCTACACCGGCTGGGGCGCCACCCAGGAGCTGGAATCCTTCAGTCGGGTCAACCGCGCCACCGACCTCGCCAGCTTCCAGGCCGCACTGCAGTACTTCGACGTCGGCTCGCAGAACTTTGCCTATGCCGACAGCCAGGGCAACATCGCCTACTTCGCCACCGCCGAGGCGCCGATTCGCGAGGATCTGCAGCGCAATACGGTGACCGGCCTACCGCCCTATCTGATCCGCAGCGGCCAGGGCGGCAATGAGTGGGTGGCGCGCCAGAACAGCTACCCGGCGCAGGCGGTGCCCTACGAGGTGCTTTCGCCGGCGGAAACCCCGAGCCTGGTCAACCCGGCGAAGGGCTATATCGCCAACGCCAACAACGATCCGGTCGGCAACACGCTGGACAACAACGTGCTCAACGAGCAGCGCGCCGGTGGCGGTATCTACTACCTCTCGCCGGGCTACTCCAGCTATCGGATGGGGCGCGTTGATCGCGAGCTGCAGCGGCTGATCGCCCGCGGCGGCATCACCGTCGAGGACATGAAGGCGCTGCAGGCCAATACGCAGTCGCTGGATGCCGAGCTGGTGCTGCCGCATCTGCTCGCCGCCTACGACCGCTCGGCCGCGGGCGGCACCAGCTGCAGCGCGACCCTGGCCCGCGACACTCGCCTGCAGGAGGCAGTGAGCCTGCTGCGCGGCTGGGACTTCTCGTCACCCACCGGCATCCGCGAGGGCTACGACCGCGGCGATGATCCCTTCAACCTGCCAGCACCCAGCGCCAACCAGGTCGCGCACGCAGCCTCGGCCACGGTGTGGGCGGTGTTCCGCGGCCAGCTGGTGCGCAATGTCGTCGACAGCACGCTCGGACGCGTGGGTTTGGCCGGCTTTACGCCAGGCAGCAACGAGTCCTACGTGGCGGTCAAGTTTCTGCTCGACAACTTCGCCAGCCGGCAGGGACGCGGCGCCTCAGGTCTGGACTTCTTCCAGGGCGTGCCGGCTTCCGCAGCCGGCGAGACTGTGGCCAACCGGCGCGACTGCGTGCTGCTCAGCAGCCTGAAGTCCAGCCTCGACCTGCTCGCCAGCGATGCTTTCGCACCGGCCTTCAGCAACTCGGCCAACGTGCTCGACTACAGCTGGGGCAAGCTGCACCGCATCGTCTTCGATCATCCCTTGGGCGGCCCCTTCAACCTGCCGGGCAACAACGCCTATCCGCTGCGCAACCTGTCCGCCCAGCTGCCGGGCGTGGCGCGTCCGGGCGGCTACGAGGTGGTGGATGCCTCGGGCCACAGCGTGCGCGCCAACACGCTGAACGGCTTCATGTTCGGCTCCGGGCCGGTGCGCCGCTTCATCGGTGAGATGACCAATCCGCCGACTCTGCTGCAGATCATGCCCGGCGGCCAGGACGGCAAGATCGGCGGGCCCGGCTACATCAGCCAGCTGCCGCGCTGGTTGGTGAACGATTACAAGCCGCTGGTACTGGATCCGGCGACGTCTCAGGCCGGGCAGGTGGCACGAATCGATTTCTCGCCCCGCTGAGACGGTTGATCCCCGCGTGAAACAACAAAGGGCCCGCGCGAGCGGGCCCTTTGCTTTGCTGCGCTGGCGGACTGCCGGTGCGCTGGCAGTGCGCGCAGGCCGGGCGTGTCGCCGGCCTCGTCTACTCGACGACGAAGCTCACCCGCATGTTCACCCGCCACTCGCTGATGGTGCCGTCGTCGGTGGTGACCACCTTGGTTTCGTTCACCCAGGCGCCCTTGATGCCCTTGACGCTCTTCGAGACTTTCTTCAAGCCCAGTTGAACCGCGTCCTCGATGCTTTTGCTGGACGAAGAAGAGACTTCGATCACCTTGGTTACTGTCGACATGGTGCAATGCTCCCGAGTCGTGCCGGATTGGCGGAATCGAGTCTAACCCTCATCGTCCGCAGGGGTGGCCGGAGCTGCTGAAGCCTGCTACCCGCGGTCAGGTTCGCCGCTCAGCTCAAGCCATCGCTGAGCTGCGGAAGTCATGGCGCGGCGCTTCAGGGCGAGATCCCAGTAGCTGCCTCCGAGCTGGCGCCACAGCACCGCCGAGCGCATCGCCGCCAGCAGGGCCGTGCGGATCTGCGCGACGACTGCCGACTGCGACAGCTGCAGCGGGTTGCCCTGCACCATGACGCGAGGCTTGAGCTGGCTCAGCGTGTCCGCGTAAAGATCGGCGAGCCGCTGGGTGTTGCGAGTGGGGTCGGCACCGTAGTGATCGCGCTGGCGCTCCACCGCCAGAATTCCCTCGCGAAGCGCCGTACGCATTGCCGAGTTGCGCGACAGCTTGCGCTCCAAGTGCAGCACCGTGGCGGCCATGCGCGACAGCGCGGGGTCGCGGCCTTGGCCGTGGATCTGCCGCAGCAGACAGTCGAGGCCCGGACGCAGACGCTGCGCGCTGCCGTAGACCGCCGCCACCGAATCCGCATCGATGCGGAAGATGCTCTCCAGGCAGGGATCAACCAGCTCGGCGTCGACCCGGCCCTCTTGGGCGATGCTGCGCACGGCCAACAGGGCCTGCAGCAGGCCGGCCAGTGCGATTACGCGATCCTTCATGCAGCCTCCATTGCGTGGACTTCCAGCGGCGCATCGGTAGCTTCGATGACCGCGCCGCCAAGGCAGATTTCGCCCTGATAGAAAACGATGGATTGCCCCGGCGTGACCGCGCGCTGGGGTTCCGGAAAATGAACTCGCAGACTGCCGCTGTCCAGCACCTGCACCTGGCAGGCCTGATCAAGCTGGCGATAGCGCGTCTTGGCCGTGCATTCGAAGCGGCCCGCGGGGGCGCGACCGTCGACCCAGTCGGGCAGGGCAGCGCGCAGATGCTGCGACATCAAATATGAGCTGTCGTGGCCCTGGTCGACGATCAGACGATTGCTGGCCACGTCCTTGCCGACCACGAACCACGGCGCCTGCGGCCTGCCGCGAACGCCCCCCAGGTTGAGACCTTCGCGCTGGCCAAGCGTGTAGAAGAACGCCCCACCGTGACGCCCCAGCGACGTGCCGGCAGGGTCGACGATGTCGCCCTCGCGGGCGGGCAGGTAGCGCCCCAGGAACTCGCGAAAGTCGCGCTCGCCGATGAAGCAGATCCCGGTGGAGTCCTTCTTTGCGTGGGTCGGCAGCTGCGCCGCGGCCGCCAGACGGCGAACCTCCGATTTTGGCAGCGCGCCCAGCGGGAACAGCGTCGAAGCCAGCTGCGTCTGGCCCAGGGTGTACAGAAAATAGCTCTGGTCCTTGCCGGCATCCATCCCTCGCAGCAGCTGCCAGCGGCCGGCCTGTTCGAGCACGCGGGCGTAGTGGCCGGTGGCGATACGTTCGGCGCCCAGCGCCTGCGCGTGCTCAAGGAAGGTGCGGAACTTGATCTCGCGATTGCACAGGATGTCCGGGTTCGGCGTGCGCCCGGCCCGGTATTCATCGACGAAGTGCGCAAACACGTTGTCCCAATACTCGGCGGCGAAGTTGCGGGTGTGGCAGCGGATGCCCAGTCGCCCGCAGACGGCGATCGCGTCCTTGCGGTCCTCCTCGGCGCGGCAGCCGGATTCACGGCTGTCCTCTTCCCAGTTCTGCATGAACAATGCTTCTATCGGCACGTCCTGCCGCTGCAGCAGCAGAGCGGCCACCGAAGAGTCGACGCCGCCGGACAGGCCTACGATAACGGTGCCAGCCATGGCGGGTCAGCCGTCCACGTGTCGAATCAGCGACAGCGGTGCGCGCTGGCCGCCGAGAAAATCTTCGATGGCGGCCATCACCAGCGGGCTGCGCAGGCGCTCGCGCTCCGCTTTCAGTTCGACGATGTCCAGCCACACACAGCGGATGATTCCGGCGTCCAAGGCCCACCCGGGATCGTGGGAGACAGCGTCTGCAGCGAATGCGAAGCGGATATAGGTCTTGCCGGTTTCGGCTCGCCACAGGTAGCTGCCGATGAAATGCGTCACTTTGACCGTCCAGCCGGTTTCCTCCAGCGCTTCCCGCGCAGCGGCTTCAAGCAGCCCCTCGCCCGGCTCCAGATGACCCGCCGGCTGGTTCAGCACCCGCCGCTCGCGCACGGATTCCTCGACCAGCAGAAATCGGCCCTCGCGTACGATGACGCAGGCCACGGTGATGTCCGGATTGAAGTGGATGTCGCTCTTGGGCACGAGGCAGACCGCCGACAAAGAGGCGGAACTTTACAGCAGCGCGCTGATGCGGCCGAGCACGGCACGTTGAGCCGAGCTTGACGTCGACTCGTCGACACTACGCTCCGCTCGTGCCTGAACGGCGCGATCAGGAGCAGCCCTTGCAACCGGCCCAACCGGATTCATATTAGGAACCCATGGACGACGCTCCCCCCCATTTGGCGGTCACCGGACTTTCCGCAGACCGCATTCGACTTGGCCCTGGCGACCCCGACGGCGCGCCCGATGACGGTCCGCAGCGCGGTCTGGTGGTCGAGGAAGTTCGGCCGGAGGTCACCCGACCGCCGCTGTATCAGGTGATCCTGCTCAACGACGACTACACGCCGATGGATTTTGTGGTCGAGATCTTGCAGGTGTTTTTTGGTCTGAACGGCGAGCGCGCCACTCAGGTGATGCTGCATGTTCACACCCGCGGCAAGGGCGCCTGCGGCGTCTACACGCGTGAGGTCGCCGAGACCAAAGTCTCGCAGGTCAATGAGTTTTCGCGCAGCCACCAGCATCCGCTGATGTGCAGCATGGAAAAGGCGTAAAACAACAGAGCAGGCGGCCCGATGGGCCGTCTTCGCAACACGGTGATGGCTGCAGCGGCACCCGTCAGACGCAAGGAGCCCCGGACATGTTCAGCAAAGATCTCGAATTCAGCATTGGCCAGTGCTACAAGCAGGCCCGCGAAGCCCGGCATGAGTTCATGACGGTCGAGCACCTGCTCATGGCGCTGCTGGAGAACCCCTCCGCAGTCGCGGTGCTGCGCGCCTGTGGCGCCGACCTCACCCGGTTGGGCCAGGAGCTCCGCAACATCATCAGCGAAACGGTGCCGGTGCTGCCCAGCGACGACAGCCGCGATACGCAGCCCACGCTGGGTTTCCAGCGGGTGCTGCAGCGCGCGGTCTATCACGTGCAGTCCTCGGGTCGCAAAGAAGTCACCGGCGCCAACGTGCTGGTGGCGATCTTCGGCGAGAAGGACTCCCACGCGGTGTATTTCCTCGGCCAGCAGGAAATCGCCCGGCTCGACGTCGTCAACTACATCAGCCACGGCGTGGCGAAGCTCTCCAGCGAGCTGCCAAAGCCGTCCGAGCCTGATGCGCAGAAGGACGGCGATGGCGAGGATGCGAAGAGCAATCCGCTGGTTGAATACGCGTCCAACCTCAACGAGCAGGCCAGGGCGGGCAAGATCGACCCCTTGATCGGCCGCGCCGAGGAGATCGAACGCACCATCCAAGTGCTGTGCCGGCGCCGCAAGAACAACCCGCTGCTGGTCGGCGAGGCAGGCGTTGGCAAGACGGCGCTGGCCGAAGGCCTGGCCAAACGCATCGTCGACAACGAAGTGCCCGAAGTGCTGTCCGAATGCACCATCTATTCGCTTGATCTCGGCGCGCTGGTGGCGGGCACCAAGTACCGCGGCGACTTCGAAAAGCGCCTGAAGGCGGTGCTGGCCCAGCTCAAGAAAGAGCCGGGCGCGATCCTCTTCATCGACGAAATCCACACCATCATCGGCGCCGGCTCGGCCTCTGGCGGCACCATGGATGCCAGTAATCTGATCAAGCCCGTGCTGGCCTCAGGCGAGCTGCGCTGCATCGGTTCGACCACCTTCCAGGAATACCGCGGCGTGTTTGAGAAAGACCGCGCGCTGGCGCGGCGTTTCCAGAAGATCGACATCGTCGAGCCCTCGGTTGCCGAGGCCGTGGCGATTCTCAACGGGCTGAAATCGAAGTTCGAGGAGCACCATCGGGTCGAATACGCCGTCGACGCCCTGCAGGCCGCAGTCGACCTGTCGGTCAAACATATCGGCGACCGGCTGCTGCCGGACAAGGCGATTGACGTGATCGACGAAGCCGGCGCGCGTCAGCGCCTGCTGCCGGAAGACCAGCGCAAAACTCTGATCGACGTGGCCGAGATCGAGTACATCATCGCCCTTATGGCGCGGATCCCGGCGAAGCAGGTGTCGGCGTCGGATCGCGACGTGCTGCGCAACCTCGACCGCAACCTGAAGATGGTGGTGTTCGGTCAGGACGAAGCGATCGACACCCTGGCGGCCGCCATCAAGATGGCGCGCTCCGGCCTTGCCGACCCCGACAAGCCGATCGGCAGCTTCCTGTTCGCCGGCCCCACCGGCGTCGGCAAGACCGAAGTGACCCGTCAGTTGGCCATGCAGCTGGGCATCGAGCTGGTGCGTTTCGACATGTCGGAATACATGGAAGCACACTCGGTCAGCCGCCTGATCGGTGCGCCTCCGGGCTACGTAGGCTTCGACCAGGGCGGCCTGCTCACCGAGAAGATTGTCAAGACCCCGCACTGCGTGCTGCTGCTCGATGAGATCGAGAAGGCGCATCCGGATGTGTTCAACATCCTGCTGCAGGTGATGGACCGCGGCACCTTGACCGACAGTAACGGCCGCGAAGCCAACTTCCGCAACGTGATCGTGGTGATGACCACCAATGCCGGTGCGGCCCAGGCGGCTCGCCGCAGCATCGGTTTCGTCGAGCAGAACCACGCCACCGACACAATGGAGGTCATCCGCAAGGCCTTTTCGCCCGAGTTTCGCAACCGGCTGGATGCAATCGTGCAGTTTGGTGGGCTCGACTTCGAGTACATCCTGCGGGTGGTCGACAAGTTCATCATCGAGCTTGAAACCCAGCTGCAGGAGAAGCACGTCGCGCTCACCGTCGAGCCTGAAGCGCGCCGCTGGCTGGCTCAGAACGGCTTCGATCCGCAAATGGGTGCGCGGCCGATGGCGCGCGTCATCCAGGATCAGGTCAAACGGCCGCTCGCCGACGAACTGCTGTTCGGCAAGCTGATTTCAGGCGGCCGCGTCACCGTCGGCGTGTCCGACGGCAAGCTGACGGTTGAGGCCATCGAAGAACCCCAGGCTGAACTCAGCGCGGTTGACTGATTCCTGATCGGCAGCGTCGCGTACGAATTCTCTGCCCTGCTTGCAGCAGGGCAGAGAGCGTTTTACCCTCGACAAAATTTTGATATGCGGAATGGCTTTGGCCGTTGCGAGAGGGCGGAGTTCTGTTGAGAAGCGCGCTGGCAGTGTTCGGCCTTGTGGCGACGGCGTTCGGTATGGAGGCGGGGCTTGCGGCGTCCGCCGTCGGCGTGCCGCCGGATCTCACCGCGCGTGGCTCACAGCCCGGGCTGACCCATCCGCTGGAGAGTTCGGGCAACTGCGTCGGCTGCCACGGCAACGGCCCATCTGAGTTCCACTATCCCGCGACCAGCTGGAAAGGTTCGATGATGGCCAACGCCGGCCGCGACCCGGTGTTCTGGGCGGCTCTGGACGTGGCCAATGCCGACGGCGAGTCGCTGGGCGTCTCCGGTGTGGGCGACTGGTGCCTGCGCTGCCACGTCCCCAGCGCGTGGTTCGCCGGCAGGGTGAGCAAGACTGGCGACGGCGGCCGTGTCGACGGCACCAACGGCTGCCTTCTGCAGGGCGATCACGACGACGTGCCCTCGTTCGGCAACGATTACGAAGGCATTGGCTGTCACTACTGTCACCGGGCTGAGCCTGAAGGCCCGCTCGGCGAGCCCAACCCGCTGGAAAGCGGCGATGTCTGGCTCGACGACGAGGCCTGCCCCGGCGACAGCCGCCCGTGCCGAGCCGGCCCGTACGACTACACCGACGGCAGCACGCCGCCGCCGCATCCATGGAAATTTTCCGCGTACGTCTCCAGCAGCGAGATGTGCGGCAGCTGCCACGAGATCACGTCGCCCTCCAACAACGGCGTGCCTTTGCAGACCTTGGTCAACGCTGCGGGCGTCGACACGGGCATCCCGTTTCCGGTCGAGCGCACCTATACCGAGTGGCTGAAGAGCGACTACGGCACCGCCCTGTTCGCCGACGGCGTCGAGGCCGAACCGCTTCGCAATCAGCCTGGGCGCAAGGTGGTGCAGCAGCAGAGCTGTCAGGACTGCCACGTGAATATCGCCCGCAGCGATGATCCGGGTGAGGAGTTTCTGGCCTGTTTCTTTGGGCCGAACCGCAACGGCAGCCTGTCGGTGCACAACTTCTCCGGCGCCAATACCTGGGTGCCAAAGGTCCTCAAGGGTGAGTTCCCAGGGCTGGGGATACCGGAAGCCTTCGATCAGGCGGTGCTGTGGTCCACGGAGCTGCTGACCGAGCGCAGCGCGGAAGTCAGCCTCGCGGCCCAGCGCAGCGCCGACGGTCAGAGCCTGGAAGTGGAGGTGACGGTGACCAACCTCTCCGGGCACAAACTGCCGACCGGCTACTCCGAAGGGCGACGTATGTGGCTGGAGCTGGAAGTTCGCGATGCCGGCAGCGCGATCGTCTACCGCAACGGCGCTTGGGACCCGACAACGGGCGCGCTGTCGGTGGATGCCCAGACCCGAATCTATGAGATCAAGCAGGGCATCTGGGACGCGGATGCCGCCCGCTGCAGAACGACCGACGCACAGGGCAGGGCGATGTTCCATCTGGTGCTCAACAACTGCATCGCCAAGGACACGCGGATACCTCCGCTGGGCTTTACCGGCGGTGACGACATCGAAGTCGCGCCGGTCGGCGTGGTCTATCCGCCAGAGGCGCCGGCCTCGAATCGACTGCTCAACGCTGACCGCGTCAGCTACGTGGTGCCGCTGCCGGCGGCCGCGGGCCCCTATGCCGTGGCGGCGCGACTGCACTACCAGACCGTTAGCAAGGAGTACGTGGAGTTTTTGCGTGACCAGGCGGTGGAGCGGGGTTTCCCGGGGGAAAACCTGATGTGTTCCGCGGGCCCAGGCCGTCCGTTTTCGGTCGGGCCGCAGGACCAGAGTCGCGGAGCGTATCTCTACTCGCTGTGGGAAAACCCAAGCTACGGCCGCTCGCCGCCGGTGCTGATGCGCTCAGCCGAGCGCCTTGTCGAGTAGCGGCATGTCCGGTAGCGGCATGTGATGAACGTCACGGTGTCATTCCCGTCTCCGCCGCAGGGTTAGAGGCTTATCGAGTCAGTCAAACATCAACATCAAAGTGGGGTGGGGAATGCGGAACTTGCAGCTGTGTATCGCCTTGACGCTGGCGCTTGCCGCCCCTGCCTGGGCTGAGCCGCCGACAGCCGCCGCCGCGGCGCCAGCGACGGAAAGCCGCTGGACAGTCTGGGGTGGCGAGCTGCACTTCAACTGGAATCGGGAGCTCCTGAAAGACTTGGGGCTTGATCTGGCAAAGACGCGAGGCCTGCTGGCCCGAGGCGACGAAACGCACATCGACCGTGTCGCCCTGCGCACCGTCGGCGGCCTGGATATCCGGGTTGCCAACAGCGCCGAGTTCCTCGGATTCGCGGGCGGGCAGCTGCAGGCGCGCGGCGGGTTTGTGCTCGATGGCGCCAGCGCGCGGATCGACCTCCGCGACCTGAGCCTGCGGTCGCAGGCTGGCAACCCGTTCCGCCTCGACGTGATCGGCAGCGACGGCACCGCCTGGTTCTATATCGATCGGCTCATGTACAAGCTCGAAGGCGGTGAGGCGCCAGAACTCGCGGTCCGCGCGATGGACCTGCGGATCACCCCGGCGCTTGCGCAGAAGCTTGGCAATGCCGTGTATTCCGACTGGGTCGTCGCGGGCTTGAGCATGCAGGCGCGCGTGGCTACTCCGGGCGCCAAGCTGGCTCCGGCCAAGGGTGGCCGCGGCCGCTGGCCCGGGGACCCGGCGCCCAACGGCGGGGTCTTCGAAGCCGATGTGTTCATGGAAAGCTTTAGTTTTCAGAATACTGACAACCCGGGAGCCGACGGCCCGGGAGGGTCATTGGACGGTGCGGCGGTTTTCACGCCCACATCCACGCTCAAAAATAACCGAGGCACCGGCAGCCAATCGGAAAGCAACCCGGCCAACCCGATCGTTGCCACCGTGCCTGGCGATCCGCTGGGCACCAGCACCGCGCGCTACGCGGCGGACGTGGCCTGGCACAACAAATTCAGCGGCAGCAATCAGCCGTACTCGAACGACCAGCACCCCTATTTGATCTGGAATCTCTATCGGATCGATGCGCAGGGGCGGATCGATCAGATCGGTCGCTCCGGGGTCAAGCATGGGTTCCTTACCATCAACACCCGCTGTGACGACGACCCAAGAGACGGCCATATCCTTGGCCGCGGCTGCGGGGACGTTTACGGAGTCGGCAACAACAACAACATCACTGATTTGGGCCCGCGCAGTGAGCTGATTCCGGCCACCGCCCAGTGGGGGCGCTGCGGCTCGGTCTACGATGCTGACTGTAACGCTGTTAAAGATATTGGGGCGCCTTGCTCCAATGTTTCGATCGCAGATTGCTCGACTTTGGCTTATCGAATGCGCGTGCCGGAGTCTGCTCTCGAGCCAGCGCTGAATGCCGGCGCGCAGTACTTCGCCGAATCCTGGTACATCGCCCGCGACGACATCGAGATCCTCAACACCCTGCAGTCGCGTCCGGTCAGCTTCAGCTGGACCGGCAACGCCTGGGCCAGCGCCAATGGCAGCACTTCCGCGTTGCGGCTGGGCCCGGCGCTTGGGCGCTGGGTGGCTGCGGGTACTGCGCTGCCGAATGAGCGCAGCGTGCATCTCAAGACCGACGAAGGCGAACTGCGCGTGGCGATGCGCGCGACTTCGCTGGGCGGCGGGGCGTTCCGCTACGACTACGCGGTGATGAACCTCGACTTCGCCCGCGCGGTGACCGCAGGTGCCGAACCCAATCTGCGGGTGCTGCGCAACCACGGCTTGAACCGCTTTGAGCTGCCGTTCCCCTCATCCGCCGCGTTCAGCAGCACTGAGTTTTCCGACGGTGACTCCAATGCCGGCAACGATTGGGCTATGCAGCGCGTCGGGCAGCGCCTGGTCTGGACGTCGCCCACAGCAGCCGGCGTTGCCAGCAATCCGCTTAGCTGGGGCACGATGTTTCGCTTTTCGGTGACGACCACGGAAACCGCGCAGGCCGGCGCTGCCCGGCTCGGAATTGCCGAAGCCGGCACGCCGGCAGAGCTGACGGTGGCCGTGCTGGTGCCCGGCAATGCGAACAGCGCTGCGGATCGGGTGTTTGCAGACGGGTTCGAAGCCCCCTAGCGGCGAGAAACTCTAGCGCCGAGGAGTTCGAGCGCCGCGAAGGGCGCCCTTACGCCCAAGCCGCATCCTGCTGAAGCTCTCTCTCCTGTCGAAGGGCCCCGCGCTTGGCTTAAACCCGTCCGCAGGGACGGGCCTCCGGTTCCGAAGTGCGGGCGGTTGCGCTGCCTTCGTGGCTGGCTGGTATCTGCCGGCCTCGCGCTGCACACAATCGCTGCCGCCTGAGGTGGGCTCGCCGGGCAGGCTACTGCGACAGGCACGACAAAACCCCCGGCGTGCTTGCGCAGGCCGGGGTGGTTATCGTGCGGCTCCCGTTAGGGCGCTTACTTCATGCGGTAGGTGATACGACCCTTGGTGAGGTCGTAGGGGGTCATTTCGACCTTCACCTTGTCGCCGGTCAGGATGCGGATGTAGTTCTTCCGCATGCGACCCGAAATGTGGGCGGTAACCACGTGGCCGTTCTCCAGCTTCACGCGGAACACGGTGTTGGGAAGGGTCTCCAACACGGTACCCTCCATCTCGATGGAATCGTCTTTGGACATTCGGTCTTGGCAGTAGGGCGGCAGAGTGCCGCGGGCAAGTCGAGCATTCTGCCACGACAGCGCCTGCGGGTGAAGCTGCTGCAGCACGACAAGTGTTCTCATCGGATCAGTTCGGCGGCCGAGAGGCGGCCAAAGCGATGTTCCCAGCTGCCTGCGGCGGACGCCTCGTGGGTCAGCGAGGACAGCTGGCGAAGAAACTCAGCGCGCGCCACGGGCGCGAAACCCAGGCGTGCGAGGTGCTCAGACTCCACCTGCCCGTCCAGCAAGGGCATACCCCAGCTGCACAAACGCCGGCACAGAGCCGCGATCGCAAACTTCGACGCCCCGGGTTCGAGGCTGAACATCGACTCGCCAAAGAAGGCGCGGCCAACGCAGACGCCATACAGGCCGCCGATCAAACGGTCCTGCTGCCAGACTTCGATTGAGTGCGCATGCCCCAGCGCGTGCAGCGCGGCGTAGGCACGGCGCATGGCGGGAACAATCCAGGTGCCGCGCTGGCCGCGCCGCGGCAGCTGCGCGCAGCGCTTTATCACCCTTTCAAACGCGCAGTCGGCGCTGGCAACCCAGTCGCGCTGCTTGAGCTCGCGTCGAAAGCGGCGGGTCAGGTGCAGGGCGTCGGTTGAGATCAACATGCGCGGGTCCGGGTTCCACCACAGGGGCGGTTCGCCGGGTGAAAACCACGGAAAGATGCCGCTGGCATAGGCGCGCAGTAGGCGCTCAGGCTCCAAGCCGCCGCCGAAGGCCAGCAGACCATTGGGTTCGACCAAGGCACTTTCGGCCGGCGGAAACGGCGAGCCCGGATCGGCTCCGAGCTGGGGCAGATTGAGGCTCACGCGGAGTCGGTCTCGGCCCTGTACGGGCTGTGCGACAGCAGCTCGCGACGATACTGGGCGACCCCGGCGCGCTCGCGCTGCAGCGCATCGGCGACGGCGCTGCGGAAGGCCGGCAGCGGCAGGTAGTGGCTGGAGTGGGTTTGCTGCGGCAGGAAGCCTCTGGCCAGCTTGTGTTCGCCTTGGGCGCCGGGTTCAAAGCGGTCCAGGCCCTCCCGGATGCAGTATTCGATGCCCTGGTAGTAGCAGCATTCGAAGTGCAGGCCGGGGACGTCTTCGAAGCAGCCCCAGTAGCGGCCGTACAGCGTGTCCGTCGAGCGCAGGCACAGCGCCATCGCGACGATGGCGCCGGCACGCTCGGCAAGCACCAGCAGCATGCGCTGGCCGAGGTTCGCCGCAAGGTGTCGGAAGAACGCGTCGGTCAGCGCAGGGTGGTTGCCTTTGTCCTCGAAGGTACGCAGGTAAAGCTGATGCACGGTCGAAAGCTCGGCAGCGGTGGCCTCGTCGCCCTGCACGCAGCGCAGAGTGATGCCCGCCCGTGAAACCTGCGCGCGCTCGGCGCGAATGTTCTTGCGCTTCTTCGACTGCAGCGCCGCAAGAAAGTCCTCGAAACTCGCGTAAGCGGCGTTCGCCCAGTGGAACTGCAGGTCGCTGCGCGCCAGCCAACGGCCAGCGGCAACCTCATCGGCGCGGTGAAAATTGATATGCGCACTGGACAGCCCGTGCTGGTCGACGAACTCCTGCAGAGCGCTCAGCAGCAGCGCCCGCCGCTCGGGTGCCTGCCCGACCAGCAGCCGCGGGCCGCTGACGGGCGAGTAGGGCGCCGCCACCAGCAGCTTCGGGTAGTACTCACCGCCGGCGCGATAGAACGCGTCAGCCCAGGCGTGATCGAACACGAACTCGCCGTGGGAGTTGGTCTTCAGATAGGCGGGCGCCGCGGCGATCAGCTCGCCGGCGGCGTCTTCGATCAGCAGGTGCTTGGGGTTCCAGCCGTAGCGCGGCTGCAGGCAGCCGGTCGACTCCAGCCCCGACAGGAAAGCGTGCGAGGTGAACGGATCCTCGCTGCCGCGCAAAGCGTCCCAGGCCGCGGCGGAGACGTCGGCCAGCTGATCGATATGGCGAATGCGCAGGCTCATACGAACACCCAAGGTGGAGCGGGCCGGCAGGCTGGAGCCCGCGGCGTCGGCGTCCGGTGAGGAGCCGACGCCTGCGGCCCGATGGGATCCGGCCCGACCGAATCTGGCCCGACGGAATCCGGCCCGACCGAATCCGCCCCGACCGAATCCGCCGCGACGGCGGTCAGTGTGCCTCGCCCTCCAGGAACTTTTCCGCGTCCAGCGCGGCCATGCAGCCAAGGCCGGCCGAGGTGATCGCCTGCCGGTAAACCTGGTCGGCCACGTCACCTGCGGCAAACACGCCTGGCACCGACGTCGCCGTGGCGCCGCCGTTGATGCCGCTCTTGATGATCAGGTAGCCGTTCTTCATCTCCAGCTGGCCGTCGAACAGGCCGGTGTTGGGCGCGTGGCCGATGGCGACAAAGACGCCGGTCAGGGCAAGGTCGCGCGGGCTGCCGTCGATTCGGCTCCTGATGCGCAGCCCGGTGATACCGCTGGTGTCGCCCAGAAACTCGTCGACCTCGTGGTCCCAGACGATCTCGACCTTGCCCGCCTTCTCCTTGGCGAACAGCCTGTCCTGCAGGATCTTCTCGGCGCGGAACTTGTCGCGGCGATGCACCACGGTGACCTTGCGGCAGATGTTGGACAGGTACAGCGCTTCTTCGACGGCCGTATTGCCGCCGCCGATCACCGCCACGTCCTGCTCGCGGAAGAAGAAACCGTCGCAGGTGGCGCAGGCGGAAACCCCGCGCCCCTTGAACAGATCCTCGGAAGGCAGGCCCAAGTATTTGGCGGTGGCGCCGGTGGAAATGATCAGGGCATCGCAGGTGTATATCCCGGAGTCGCCCGTGAGCGTAAACGGGCGCTTGGACAGGTCCGTCTGGTTGATGTGGTCGAACACGATCTCGGTGCCGAAGCGCTCGGCGTGAGCCTGCATGCGCTCCATCAGCGCCGGCCCCATCAGCCCGTGGGCATCGCCAGGCCAGTTGTCGACCTCGGTCGTGGTCATCAATTGGCCGCCCTGCTGCAGGCCGGTGACCAAAACCGGCTTCAGGTTTGCGCGGGCGCCATAAACCGCTGCGGTATAGCCGGCCGGGCCGGAGCCCAGGATCAGCAGTTCACAGTGACGGGTGGGCAGGCTGTTGGCAGTCATTCGGTGGGTTTCTCCGCCGCGGTGCGGCTGGGGGGACGAAAGGGCTGGCGATGGCCGCAACTGCGGTCCGCCGGGGCGGCAAATATGGGGGCAGGGGATGGGTCGATCAAGCCGCTGCAGAGTCGCGCAGGGCCGCCACTATTGCTGCCACAGGCTACCTGTGAGTTTGCAAGGCGCGTGTAGAATCAGGCGCCCGGCGGGGAACCATCAAGGAGTTTCGAAGACTGTGGCGCGAGCGAAGGAGGACGTCCGAAAACCCGTGATCACCGAGAGCCGCAGCGGTTTGTGGCGCGAGGCGCTGGTTCTGCTGCTGGCGCCGGTGCTGCTGTACCTGCTGGCCTGCCTGTGGACCTGGAGCCCGCTGGATCCAGGCTGGTCCCGCTCGGGTGAGCTGACCAGCGAGATCCGCAACTTCGGCGGGCTGACCGGCGCCAAGTTCTCGGACATGACCTTTTCTATCTTCGGTCTTACGGCCTATTGCCTGCCTCTGCTGATCGGCCTGATTGCAGCGATCGCCCTGCGCGGCCGCGCGGCGGAGCAGGAGAGCCCGCTGACCCCGGCGCTGCGCTTGATCGGCATGGTCGGGTTTCTGGTGGCCAGCGCGGCGCTGGCTTCCATCCACTACACCTCTTGGGGCAGCGAGCTGCCGATGCAGGCCGGCGGCCTGCTCGGCAATCTGGTCAGCGCCACACTCGTTCGGGGGATCGGCAGCGCCGGCGCCAGTTTGTTCCTGCTGGCCCTGCTGCTGCTTTCAATCACCCTGGCGACGGGCCTGTCCTGGCTTGCCCTGATGGATCGGCTCGGCCGCGGCGTGCTGTGGCTGGCCGAGCGCGGAAGACGCCAGGTCCACGCGGCGGGTGAATACCGAGTCGCGCGCGCCGCCGTGGCGGAGCGCGAGGAAGTCCGCCGCGAGGACAAGGTCAAACGCGCCAAGCGCGAGCCGGTTCGGATCGAGCCGCCTCCGCCGGCGCCGGAGCGCAGCGATCGGGCGCAGCGGGAACAGCAGATTCCGCTGTTTTCGGTGTCGCTCGGCGAAAATGGCGTGCTGCCGCCGCTGTCACTGCTGGACGACCCCAAGCCACAGCCCAAAGGCTATTCCGACGAGGCGCTGGCGACGTTGTCGCGTCAGATTGAGTTCAAGCTCAAGGATTTCCGCATCGAGGTGCAGGTGGTTGGGGTGTATCCCGGCCCGGTCATCACCCGCTTCGAGATGGAGCCGGCGCCCGGCATCAAGGGCAGCCAGATCTCATCGCTGGACAAGGACATCGCCCGCGGTCTGTCGGTGAAGTCCGTGCGCGTGGTCGATGTGATCCCCGGCAAGTCGGTGATCGGACTGGAAATCCCCAACGCCAACCGCGAGATCATTTTCCTCTCCGAGATCCTGCGCTCGCGCGAATACGACAAGCTGAATTCGCCGCTGGCGCTGGCGCTGGGCAAGGACATTGGCGGCCGACCCACGGTGGTGGACCTGGCGCGGATGCCGCATCTGCTGGTCGCCGGCACCACCGGCTCCGGCAAGTCGGTGGCGCTGAATGCGATGGTCTTGAGCCTGCTCTACAAGGCCACCGCCAACGACGTGCGCATTCTGATGATCGACCCCAAGATGCTGGAGCTTTCAGTCTACGAGGGCATCCCGCATCTGCTGGCGCCGGTGGTCACCGACATGAAGGAGGCTGCCAACGGCCTGCGCTGGTGCGTGGCCGAGATGGAGCGCCGCTACAAGCTGCTGTCAGCCGTGGGCGTGCGCAATCTGGCCGGCTTCAACAAGAAGGTGCGCGAAGCTGCCGATGCCGGTCAGCCGCTGATGGACCCGCTGTTCAAGCCCAACCCCGAACTCGGTGAAGCGCCTCGTGCTCTGGAAACGCTGCCTCACATCGTCGTGATCATCGATGAGTTCGCCGACATGATGATGATCGTCGGCAAGAAGGTGGAGGAGTTGATCGCCCGCCTCGCGCAGAAAGCCCGCGCAGCCGGCATTCACCTGATTCTCGCCACCCAGCGCCCCTCCGTGGACGTCATCACCGGCCTGATCAAGGCCAATATTCCGACCCGCATCGCCTTTCAGGTCAGCTCCAAGATTGATTCCCGCACGATCCTCGATCAAAGCGGCGCCGAGACGCTGCTGGGCCACGGCGACATGCTGTATATGCCGCCCGGCACCTCCATGCCCGAGCGCGTGCACGGCGCATTTGTCAGCGACGAGGAAGTGCACCGCGTGGTGGAGCACCTGCGCCAGATCAGCGGCGGCCCTGACTACCTCGACGGCGTGCTCGACGAAGTGCAGACCCTGGGCGATGGCGTGGTGGTCGGCGCCAACGGCCTGCCTGAGGAATACAAGTCCGGCGACCCCGAGGCTGACGCGCTGTATGACCAGGCCGTGCAGGTCGTAATGGACACGCGCCGGGCCTCGATTTCCGGCGTGCAGCGGCGGCTGAAGATCGGCTACAACCGTGCGGCCCGCTTGATCGAGGCGATGGAAGCCGCCGGCATCGTCAGCCCGCCGGAGCACAACGGCGACCGCAGCGTGCTGGTGCCTCCCAGGCACGGCGACTGACGCGCGGACCTGCTGTATCTGCGCGGCCCGGCCCTGCGGACGGCTGCGATTAAGCGCCTACCCGGCAGACTCCGCCGCGCTCACCCCTCTGGAGAACTGCGCCGATGCGACTGTTTGCCGCCCTTGCCCTCTGCTGCTTCAGTCTGCCGGCTCTTGCTTTTGATGCAGGCCAGCGTCTCGACCAATTCGCACAGGGCCTGCAGGGGCTGCAGGGGCGATTCGAGCAGCAGGTGATCGACCCGCAAGGCCGGGTCAAGGAAGAAAGCAGCGGCGAGATCGCGCTCTCCGTGCCGCGCCAGCTGCGCTGGGAGTACCTGCAGCCGTTCCCGCAGCTGATCATTGCTGACGGCGAGCATATTTTTGTGTTCGATCCCGACCTCGATCAGGTCAACGTTCGCCGTCAGCTCGCGGACGAGCAGCAAAGCCCGCTGCTGGCCCTGATCGATCCGGAGGAGCGCGGGCGCCAGTTCACGGTAAAGAGCGCCGGTTCGCGCGACGGGCTCGACTGGGTCGAGCTGCAAGCGAAGCTCGAAGATGCGCCGATTCAGCGCGCACTGATCGGGCTCGACGGTTCGGCGCTTGAGCGCATGGAGTTCAGCGATTCGCTGGGCCAGAGCACCTTGGTCAGCTTCAGCGAATGGAAGCGCAACCCTGAGTTTGCTGCGGACACCTTCCGCTTCGCTGTGCCGGCCGGCGTGGACGTGGTGGGGGACTACACCCCTGCCGCCGAAGTGCTGCCCCTGAACGACTAACGCACCTGCATCCCGACAGCCAGAAGGCCCGCGCACTGCGGGCCTTCTGGTGTTTGCATCGGCAGATGGGGCTAAGGCTGGGGCGTGTGGATTGAATGATTCCGACCCCCGAGCCGCACTCCTCAGAAGCGCCCTTCGAACAGCTCGCGGCCGATCAGCATCCGGCGGATCTCGTTGGTGCCTGCGCCGATCTCGTAGAGCTTGGCATCCCGAAGCAGGCGCCCGGCCGGGTAGTCGTTGATATAGCCGTTGCCGCCCAGCGCCTGGATGGCCTCCAGAGCCAGCTTCACCGCGGCCTCGGAGGCGTGTAGCAGGCAGGCCGCCGCATCGACCCTTGAGCGCGTGCCGCGGTCGTACTCGCGCGCTACTTGGTAGGCGAACGCGCGTGAGGACTGCAGGGCGGTATACATGTCGGCGATCTTGGCCTGCATGATGCCGAAGCGACCAATCGGCGAGTCGAACTGCCGGCGCTCACGGATATAGGGCAGGGTGATGTCGATCGCCGCCTGCATCAAGCCGATCGGCCCGCCTGACAGCACCAGGCGCTCGCTGTTCAGGCCCGACATCAGCACGCGCACGCCGAGATTGACCTCGCCCAGCACGTTGGCGTGCGGGATCTCGCAGTCGTTGAACACCAGCTCGCAGGTGTTCGAGCCGCGCATGCCGAGCTTGTCCAGCTTCTGCGCGGTCGAGAATCCCTGCATGCCTTTCTCGACCAGAAACGCCGTCATCGTCCGCGAGCCTTCTGATTTCTCAGCGGTCCGCATGTAGACGATCAGCACGTCGGCGTCGGGGCCGTTGGTGATCCACATCTTGCTGCCGTTAGCGACCCACAGGTCGCCCTGGCGCACCGCCCGACAGGCCATCGAGCCAACCACGTCGGAGCCCGCGCCGGGCTCACTCATCGCCAGCGCGCCCACGTACTCACCGCTGCACAGCTTGGGAATGAAGCGCTCGCGCTGCTCTGGGGTGCCGTGGTTGTAGAGGTTCTGCACGCACAGGTTGCTGTGGGCGCCGTAGGACAGGCCGACCGAGCCCGAGGCGCGCGAGATTTCCTCCATCGCGACCAGATGGGCGAGGTAGCCCATGCCGGACCCACCGACTTCCGGCGGCAGGGTGATGCCCAGCAGGCCCATTTCACCGAGCTTGCGCCACAGGTCCATCGGGAATTCGTTGTCGCGGTCGATTGCCGCGGCGCGCGGCGCGATCTCGGACGCGGCAAACCGCGCCACGGCCTCGCGCAGGCTGTCGATATCGTCGCCGAGTTCAAAGGCTCGCATGGAAACACTCCGTGGCCATTCGCCGCGCATCGTGCGCGGCTTTCAGAAAGTGTCGGGTCCGCGCCGTGGCGGACCCGGACGGCAGGGCGGCGAGCATGCCGAAAACGACATGCTCGCCGCGTCATGGCCTAGCCTCAACCTGCGCGCAGCCGCCCCAGGAAGCGCGGCGCCGAATTGCCCATGTGCGGCAGCTTGACCTTGCCGATCGCCGCGATGCGCTCCTCGGCCATGCGATCGGCTGCCCGATAGGTCGGGATGTTGTCGCGCGCGCTGATTTCGAAGATGCGGCCGAGGTTGTAGTAGATGGTGCGCATCATGCGCATGGCGCGCTCACGGTTGTAGCCGTCGATCTCCAGCGAGACGTTCATCAGGCCGCCGGCGTTCACCGCATAGTCCGGCGCATACAGCACGCCGCGACGGTGCAGTTCGTCGCCGATCACGTCGGTGGCCAGCTGGTTGTTGGCCGCGCCGCAGATGATCGATGCCTTGATCCGATCGATGGTCTTCTCGTTTACCGTGCCGCCCAGTGCGGTGGGCGAGAACACGTCGGCCGGCACGTCATAGATTTCATCCAGTCCGACGGCTTCGCAGCCGAATTCGTCAACCGCGCGCGCCACCGACTTCCGGTTGATATCGGTAACAAACACCTTGGCGCCGCGCTCGCGCAGCAGCTTGACGAACTCCATGCCCACATGACCAACGCCCTGTACGGCGAAACTGAATTTCTCCACGTCCTCGTGGCCGTACTTGATGTTCAGCGCCGCCAGCAGCCCCTGCAGGGTGCCGTAAGCGGTGAACGGCGAGGGGTCGCCCGAGCCGCCGTGCACCTGATGCACGCCAGTGACGAACTCGGTTTCCTTGAGCACGTATTCCATGTCGTTGACGTCGACGCCGACATCTTCCGCGGTGATGTAGCGGCCGTTCAGTGAGTTTACAAATCGACCGAAGGCGCGGAACAGCACCTCCGATTTGTCCTTGTTCGGATCACCCCAGATCACTGCCTTGCCGCCGCCGAGGTTCAGGCCCGAGACTGCGGCCTTGTAGGTCATGCCGCGCGACAACCGCAGCACGTCATTCAGCGCCTCCTCGTCACTGCCGTAGTTCCACATCCGGGTGCCGCCCAGGGCGGGGCCAAGCACCGTGTTGTGAATGGCGATGATCGCCTTTAGGCCAGCATCGGCGTTGTGGCAGAACACGACCTGTTCGTGGCCGGTGCGGGAGAGGGTTTCAAAGAGCATTGAGGACTCCGGAAGGGGCGGGGGCAGCCGATGAGCGGGAACAAGCCGGGCCCACGAGGGGCTCGGGAAGCCGCGCATTCTAGCCCGTCATATGCAGACCCACACCCTGCGCTGCAGCGAAGCCTTGGCGGCTCGATGTCCCGAAACGACGCCGCAATCCGTACTCTTGCGTACCGGGTAGCTTGTGTGGGCGGAAACCCCTCGCCGCGTCGATACCCGCACCCGCCGCGTGTCCAATTGCCAAGGAGCCAAAACCATGAAGCCCAGCCGTATCGCCCTGCTGATGATCCTTCCGACCCTGCTGCTGGCGGGCCCGGTGTTCGCCGATGCGCGCGAGGAGGTGCTCGCCTCCTGGGACCGCATGCTTGAAAAGGGCAGCTATCGAATGATCATGGAAAGCGAAAGCCGTGGCCGCACCGACCGCAGCGAGCTGGACGTGAGCCTGCCGGGCAGCTTCCACATGCGCTCACCGGAGAGCGAGATGATCCTGCTGCCACAGGGCACGTGGATGAAGGTCAACGGCAGCTGGATGCAGTTTCCGATGAATATGTCCAAGGCCATCGAGGGCTACACCGCGGAGGCCGTGGAGGACGGCAAGAGCGGGCTCGCTTCGGTTGAAAAGATCGGCGAAGGCATGGTCGAAGGCTGCATGGCCACCACCTACCGCTACACCAGCAGCGGCAAGTTCATGGGTATCAAGAACGACAGCACCGCCGAGATGGCGGTCTGTCAGGACACCGGCCTGCCGCGCCTGCTGACCTCGACAAGCACCGGCAAGCGGAGGCAGGACACGGTTCGCATCGTCTACGACTTCGATACCGTGGTCAGTATCCGCCCGCCGCGCTGATCGGCGCCTATTCCTCGGGGCCGAGCTCCTTGTCGATGTAGCGATGGATCTCGGTCTCGATCGGGCCGCGCAGCGCCATCAGCAGAAAGCCCAGCTGCACCAGGATATCGACCTTGCCGCGGCCCAGCTGAATGTTGCCGTTGACGCCCATGCGTTCAAAATGAAGCGTGTTGCCCCGCCACTCATACTCGACCGCGAATTTCTCGGCCAGCTTCTCGGCCACGTGCTCAATGGCAACGCGCGCCTCCTTGAGCGAGCGCGTGTGCTTACGGGAAATCTGGATGCTCGGCATGGACGATAGGGCTCCGCGTGCTTGGGTTTTCAGGGGCAGGGCGCAGCGCCGGTCGGGGCAGTGCGATCAACCGCGTTATGGCCTTGGTGGCCGTCGATCCACGGGTTAGCATGCCGCATGCGTTTCACATTTCCCAATGGCGAGCATCCCGGCCTGGAGCTGACCCGTGGCCATCTCACGGTCGGCGCTTCGGCGGACGACAGCGTGTTTCTCGACGGCGCAGGCCTCAAACCTGCGCATGCCCGAATAGAACTGCAGCCCGAGCGACGCATCTGCACGCTCAGGCTGGCACCCGGCGCGCTGGCGTATGTCAACGCGCGGCCGGTGCGCTCGCTTGCGCTGCTGCGCGCCGGTGACGTGGTCATGCTGAATCGGGTTCGCCTGCAGCTGCAGGGCGCGGTTTCCAACGCCGCACTGCCGGCCCCGGATAGCCCGTCGCCCGTGCCGCGCCCGGGCGGCCCCAAGGTGGTGCTGCGCGGGGTCGCTGGGCCCTTGTTCGGCCGCAGTTTCCGGTTCGAGCCCAGCTTGAGCCTGGGCCGCAGTGAAGGCGCGGATATCTGTCTGGATGAGGAAGGTCTCGCGCCGATCCAGCTGCGCCTGCACTGGCTCGGGGATCGCTGCCTGGCGTCCGCCGAAACCGCCGAAGCCGGCTTCGAATTGAACGGCCATTCGCTGTCGCAGGCCTGGGTGCTGCCCGGCGATCAGCTGCGAATTGGTGGCCACCGTTTCGTGCTGGAGGCGCCAGGCATGCGCCCCGGTCGAAGAGACGACCCGCACACGCCCGTGCAGTCCATGCGGGCGGTCGATGCGGCCGCTAAAGCGCCAACGCCATCCGCTCCGCAGGCGGCAAGTGCCCGCGGCTTCAACTTTGCGTGGCTGATTCTTGCAGCCGCTGGAATTGCCGGCGCATTGGTCGCCCTGATTCTCTACGCCCCGCGCTGAGCCGCGCGCCTTCGAGGTCCCCTATCGCGGCGGCGGCGGAGAGCTCGCGATCTCCATATCCGTGACCGCGCGTCTTGCCAGCTGGGCTTCACGGTGGGCGATGTAGACGTTGGCGACAAAAATGATGCCGGCACCGACGCCCACCCATAGATCGACGCGCTCGTCGAAGAGCAGGAAGCCTGCCAGCGCCACCAGCGGCACCTGCAGAAAGCTGATGGGGGTCAGCATCGAGGCGTCGCCAAGCTTCAGAGCCCGCGCCCAGAGCAGGTGGCCGGCAGTGCCGAAAAACCCGGCCAGCACGATCCACAGCCAGATGATGCCCTGTGGATTTTCCCACACCAGCAGCGCCGGAAGCAGCGACAGCGGGACCCAAAGCAGGGTGGTGTAAAGCACGATCGCATCCGGGCTTTCGGTGCGCGACAGGAACTTGATGCTCACCGCGACCACAGCGCTTAGCGCGGCGGCCAGCAGCGCCACCAGCACGCCGGGGCTGAAATCACCGCCCGGTCTGACGATGCACATGACCCCGATAAACCCCACCGCGACGGCCGTCCAGCGGCGCGCGCGCACGACTTCTCCCAGCACCAGCACGGCGCCAATGGTCACGAACAGCGGAGTCGAGTAGGACAAGGAAACCGCCTGCGCCAGGGGTAAATTGACGATGGCCCAAAAGCCGCACAGCATCGAAATGATGCCGATGCCCGAGCGGAACAGGTACAGCGGCAACTTGGAGGTTTTGAGCAGTCCGGGGCCGTGTCTCAGCAGCAAAGGCAGCGCAAACACGAGCCCGAACAGATTGCGGAAGAATGCGATCTCGAACGGATGCAGCTGGGCCGACGCCAGGCGGATCACCACCGCCATGCATCCGAACAGACCCGCGCTGGCGAGCATCAGCAGGACAGCGCGCCAGACCTCAGCAGCCGCGCGATCGCCTGGGTTCACGAAGGGGGCCAAAAGCCGGCGCCGATGATCCTAGGCTCCGGCTCGAGACGGATGCCGAACTCCACGCGAACGCTTTCGGCGACCTCACGCGCTAGTTCCAGCAGCTGCCAACCGCTCGCAGAACCATGGTTGACCAGCACCAAGGCGTGTCGTGCCGAGATGCCGGCATCACCTCGACGATGGCCCTTCCAGCCGAGTCGCTCGATCAACCAGGCCGCCGAGAGTTTGACTTGATCGGCCTGCTGCCCCGCATACCAGGGAATCGAGGGGTAGCGCAGCAGCAGCGGCTGCACAGCGTCGCGCGGGAGCTCCGGATTCTTGAAGAAGCTGCCCGCATTGCCCTCGACCGAAGGGTCGGGCAATTTCTCGCTGCGCAGCGCGCTGACCGCCTCGGCGACTTGGAGTGAGCTCGGTTGCGGCACGCCTGCAAGTCGGTCGGAGAGTCCAGCGTAGGCCAGATGCGGCCGGCCGCTGCGGCGGAGCGTGAGCCCGACGCGGGTGATCACCCAGGTTTCGGGTTTTTGCTTGAACAGGCTGTCTCGATAGCCCAGCTGCAGTTCTGAATGCATCAATCGACGGGTGGCGCTGCCGTCCAGCGCCATTACATCGACCCAGCTCAGCGTCTCGCTGAGCTCCACCCCGTAGGCCCCAATGTTTTGCACAGGCGCTGCACCGACCGAGCCGGGTATCAGGGCAAGATTCTCGACACCCCAAAGCTCGCGTTCGCAGCAGGCACGCACCAGCGCGTCCCAAGGCTCAGCGGCAGCGGCAGCGACCTCCACGACGTCATTGGCGCGCTCGAAGAATTCGATTCCTTTGAGCGCAGGCTGGATCACCGGGCCCTCGGGGTCGCCCGCGAACAGCAGATTGCTGCCTCCGCCCAGCAGCAGCCGGGCGGGCCCGTCCCGGGTCTCCCTCAACGCGAGGCCGAGTTCGCTCAGCTGTTCACTGCGGCACAGGCGTGAGGCGCGTGCAGGCACCCTGAAGCTGTTGAACGGCCGCAGATCGACGTCCTGCGCCCAGCGTTGCGCTGCGCTCATCGCGACATGCCGCGCACCGGCTGCTCCCGACGACGCCTGATCGCCTCAACGCACTCACGGATCAGCGCAGGCCCGCGATAGACAAACCCGGTGTAAATCTGAACCAGTGCCGCGCCGGCTGTGGTCTTGCCCACGGCGTCGGCGCCGGAGTGGATTCCACCCACGCCAATCACCGGGATGGAGTCCGGCAAATTCGAACGCAGGTGCCTGAGCACCGCGGTCGAACGGCCATACAGCGGCTTGCCGGATAGACCGCCCGCCTCGTTCGCGTTCCGATGGCCCTTCACCGGGAGCCGGTCCAGAGTGGTGTTGGTGGCGATCACGCCGTCCACTCTTGCCGCCGCAAGAATCAAGCCCATGCGCTGAATTTGTGGATCGCTCAGGTCGGGAGCGATCTTGATCAGGATCGGTGTGCGCCGACGGTGCTGATTCGCCAGACGCTCCTGCGCGTCGCGAAGCTGTCCGAGCAGACGGTGCAGCTCGTCAGCGCCCTGCAGGTCGCGAAGACCCGCGGTATTCGGCGAGGAGATATTGACGGTGATGTAGCTCGCCACCGGATACACGCGCTCAAGGCAATAGAGATAGTCCTCGAACGCACGCTCGTTGGGGGTGTCTTTATTCTTGCCAATATTGATGCCGAGTACGCCTCGGTAGCGGCTCCGTTCCACATTGACGAGGAGGGCATTGACGCCCAAATTATTAAAACCCAAGCGGTTGATCAACGCGCCGTGACGCGGCAGGCGGAACATCCTTGGCTTTGGGTTGCCCTCCTGCGGGCGCGGCGTGGTGGTGCCGATCTCGATATAGCCAAAGCCCAAGGCTCCCAGAGCGTCGATGTGCTGACCGTTCTTGTCCATGCCGGCGGCCAGCCCGACCGGGTTGGGGAACTCGATGCCCCACAGCTTCACCGGCAGCGGTTTGCTGCGCTGGGCCACCAGCGGATTCAGGCCCATTCGATACATGGCGGAAAGGCTGGACAGCGCGAGGTCGTGCGCGCGCTCGGCGTCCAACATCATCAGCAGGGGACGGGCAAAGGTGTACATGGAGACAGTGCTCGATGGGGTGAGGTGCCCCCGCGGGCCGGCCGCGGCAGTGTGAAAACACTCAGAAATCTGCGCCCGCTAAAGAACTGCTGTGCCGAAGCAGAGCGCCGATCCCAGCTGAATCGGGATTCGGCGCCCTCGACACACGCACTTGCGCTCTCCCCAACGCAGGCGCGACCAAAGCCCAGTGGGCTAGAAATCGAATCGGATGCCCTGTGCCAGAGGTAGTGCATCCGAATAGTTGATTGTATTGGTCTGACGGCGCATGTAGACCTTCCACGCATCCGAGCCGGACTCGCGACCACCGCCGGTCTCTTTTTCGCCGCCGAATGCACCGCCGATCTCGGCGCCCGAAGTGCCGATGTTCACATTGGCGATGCCGCAGTCCGAGCCGGCTGCCGACAGGAACAGCTCGGCGGCTCTCACGCTGTCGGTGAAGACCGCCGAGGACAGCCCCTGAGGCACTGAGTTCTGCAGGTCGATCGCCTGTTCCAGCGTCTTGAACGGGATCGCATAGAGGATCGGCGCGAAGGTCTCCGTCTGCACTACATCAGAGTCGTTGGCGATACCGCTGATGACCGTAGGCAGCACAAAGTTGCCGGGGCCATCGATGGCCTCGCCGCCCGTAAGCACCGTGCCGCCGGCGGCCTTGGCCTTGGCAACCGCGTCCAGGAAACGCTGGACGCTGGCTTTATCGGTGAGCGGGCCCATCAGCGTTGCCGGGTCGGTCGGATCACCAATCTTCTTTTCAATCTGCCGATAGGCGGCAACGACTTTGCCAAGCACGTCGTCAAAGACGCTCTCGTGCACCATCAGGCGACGGGTGCTGGTGCAGCGCTGGCCGGCGGTGCCGACTGCTCCGAAAACAATCGCCGGAATTGCCAGTTTCAGATCTGCCGAGGCGTCGACAATGATCGCGTTGTTGCCGCCCAACTCCAGCAGCGAGCGGCCCATGCGGCGCGCTACGCGCTCGCCCACGGTGCGTCCAACCGGGGTCGAACCGGTGAAGCTGATCAGCGCAACGCGGTGGTCGTCGACGAACTTCTGCGCAAGCTCGACGCGGGCATCGTTGAAAAGGAAAAAGATGTCCGGGAAACCGCCCGCGCGCAGCGCTTCGTTGCAGATCTTCATCGAGGCCAGCGCAGCCAGCGGCGTCTTCGGCGAGGGCTTCCAAATCGTGATGTTGCCGCAGATCGCCGACAGGAAGCTGTTCCAGGCCCACACCGCCACCGGGAAGTTGAAGGCGCTGATAACCCCGACCACGCCCAGCGGATGCCACTGCTCGTACATCCGGTGGCCGGGGCGCTCGGAGTGCATGGTGTAGCCGTAGAGCATGCGCGACTGGCCGACTGCGAAGTCGGCGATGTCGATCATCTCCTGCACTTCGCCGTCGCCCTCGGCCTTGATCTTGCCCATCTCCAGCGCGACCAGGGTGCCCAAAGCGTCCTTGTGCTTGCGCAGCGCCTCACCGCACAGCCGCACTGCTTCTCCGCGGCGCGGGGCGGGGGTGGTGCGCCAGGTCTTGAAGGCCTCCTGCGCGCGCGCCAGTAGCAACTCGTAGTCCGCCTCCGAACTTGCATGGACCCGGGCGATGGTGGTGTTGGTCGAAGGGTTGACCGACTCGACTAGGCCAGCGTCGACGGTCTTCGACCATTCGCCTTGGCCGAGGTAGGTGCCGGAATTGGTTTCGGACAGGCCGAGCGCCTGAAGCAGCTGCAAGCTCATGAAGTCATCCTGGGAAGAGTTAAAAGACAGTGCCGACGGCCTGCTGGCGCGACGGCTGACCGCCAAGTCTACTACAGCGAATCTGTTGGCCTGCCTCGGGCGGGGCCCGGCAGACTTCGCTCAGCGTTGTTCGCAGACGCCCAGCGCTGGCCACAAGCGGTCGGCCGAGCATGGCAGAATGCACGCCGAGCCCCCGTAGCTCAGCTGGATAGAGCGTCCCCCTCCTAAGGGGAAGGCCGTGCGTTCGAATCGCGCCGGGGGCACCACGACCGCAGGCGTGCCTGGTTCCCTGCAGACTGTGCACAGTACGTAGGTCAAGCCGGTACACGCTGTCGCTCGCGGCTGAAAAGACTGGGCTGTGCTTCAATAAAAAAGGCCACTGCTAGCAGTGGCCCTTTATTTTCGTCTTGGTGGAGCGGAGGAGGATCGAACTCCCGACCTTCGCATTGCGAACGCGACGCTCTCCCAGCTGAGCTACCGCCCCAAGAGCGCGCAATCATAGCCGTGCAAGTGAGCAGTGCCAAGCCCCGCGGCCGATCGCTCAAGGTCGTGGATGCGCCGACTTCAGCCGTGCTCAGCGGATTTGCGGATTTGCGCGGGCAGCTTAGGCGTCAGGCGGGCCTCAAGCAGCTGCCTGCGCCAGCCGGAAAGGTGCGTCGACCAGCGACCCTCACGCAGCAGCGTTTCTAGGTGCCGGCGCGACGCAAGCACGACATCCTGCACGCCGAGTTCGGCGGCGACTTCCGCAACCGCGCGCTGCAGGATCTTGATCTGCTCGCGCTCGCTGGGGTCGGGCAGCTGCGAGATCGGGATATCCCGTTCAGCCGCACTGGCCTCCGACATCAGCAGATCAAAAAGCTCATCGCGATGCCGGCGAGGCGACTTCGGATTGCGGTCCAGCACGCTCTCGAATTCATTTCGGCTCGATGGCAGGCGCGTCACGAGATCAAGCGCGAGGCCGGCATCGAGCACCCAGTTGCGCGGACGGTTGCCGCTGCGGGCCTGCGCGTCGCGCCAGCGAAGCAGACGGCAAAGGCGCATCTGCGCGTCTGCGGGCAGCCCCTGCGCTGGCCTGAGCGCAAGGTGCGGGTGCGGCTCATCAACCTCGATTGCGGCCTCAAGCGACTTCGCGCAGTCTTCCTCCAGCCACGGCAAGCGGCCCGAGGCCAGCAGCCGATCGCGCAGCTGTTCGAACGCCTGCAGCAGGTAGCGAACATCATCTGCGGCGTAGTGGAGCTGGGCGTCGCTGAGCGGTCGCCGCAGCCAATCTGACCGCGTCTCGCCCTTTTCCAGGCTGACCTGGCACAGCTCGGCGACCAGCTTCTGGTAGCTCGTGGAGGGATCAAGGCCGCACAGCCCCGCGGCGATCTGCGTGTCAAACAGCGGCGCAGGCAGGCAGCCGTAAGCATGCTGCATCGCCTGCAGGTCCTCGCTGGCGCTGTGCATGACTTTTAGCGCCCCGGCTCCGAGCAGCGCGAGCAGCTGCGGCGCGCGACCCAGCGCTGGAGCGTCAAGCAGAAGCACCTCGCCAGGACGCCCCAGCTGCACCAGAGCCAGCTCGGCGTAATAGGTTTTCTCGCGCATGAACTCGGTGTCGACCGCTACCGCGGGCGTGGTGAGCCAGTCGCTCAGGCAAAGCGCGTCGGTCGGGCGGTCGATCCATTTCATGCAGGCATCCGGGCGAGTAGGCAGGCGGAAAGATAGCCTACTTCGCGCCGCTCCTTTGAACTGCATCACGATCCGCAGTGTGCTCCGACCCGCACTATCGAGGGTCGGCTCGCGTCCGGGCTCCGCCCTACAGACAAGCCGTCGATTCTGGCCAGCAACGCATGAAGTTTGCGCGGTGGCCCAACCGCGTCGCGATCGAAGTTGATCCGGCGCTTCAAATTGCGGCGCGTGCCGCGATCGCCAAACGAACCCGCACAGGGGCGGGAAGGAGGACGTGTGACGAAGCGTTTTAACGGGGGGGGGATCGTCGCGACGGTTGCCGCAGTGCTGCTTGCTGGCTGTGGCGGGACCGAAGCGCCGCCGGCCACAACGGCGGCGGAACAACCGAACAGTGAGTCGACGGCGGCCGCTCCGCAGGAGGGCGCAGCCGTAGAAGTCGATGCTCCCGAAAAGTCGAGCCGACCACGTCGCCTGATGGATTCGACGATGGCTCAGGAATGGACGCCGGAGTTTTCCCCGCTGCCAGACTTCAATGTCGCGGACACGCTGCGCGACGCCAGTCGCGCGCTGACAGCCGGTCGACTCGACCAGGCCGACGACGGTGCACTTGCGCTTTTTACGGCGGTCTTGCAGAACGAACCCGAAAATTCCGAGGCCAGAAGCGGGATCGACAGTGTCGTCACCGCGCTGATCGAACGCGGCGAGCAGGCGTTTGCCCAGGCGCGCTTCAACGAAGCCTCGCGAGTGGTCGCAGCGGTGACGCCGATCCGACCGGACAGCACCGAGCTTGCGGTGCTGAAAGCCAAGCTGGAGTCGGGGCGAGAGGTTGCGACTCTGTTGGTGGAAGCTCAGCGGCTGGTCGATGCCGGCCAACTGGTCGCCCCCGAAGGCAATAACGCGTCCCAGATTTATCGACAGATCCTGCGCTCAGACTCGAACAACATCGGCGCTCAGGAGGGCCTGTCGAAACTTGAAGCGCTGCTGGTGACGCAGGCTTCCAGCGCGGCCCAGGCCGGAAACTACGAGGACTCCGAGCGCATGCTTGCTGAGGCGGGTCGCGTCAGTCCCGGCTCGGATGCCGTACAGGACGCCAGCGCGCGAATCGTCGAGCTTCGTGAGTCCCGGGCGCAGGAGCTTTTCCAGCAGGGCAGTGCGGCGCTGGAGTCGGGCAATCTCGATGCCGCGCAGGCGGCACTGGCCCAGTTGGAAACGGAATCCGCGGGCGCGGAAGGCATCGACAGCCTGCGCACTCGGCTGGAAAGCGCGCGCAGCTATGCCTCGCTGCGCCCCGGCCAGAGCCTGACCGACGCGCTCGCATCAGGCGCGCGCGCGCCTGAACTCGTGGTCATCCCGCTCGGCAGCTTCCAGCTGGGCTCGCCGGAGAGCGAGCAGGATCGAAAGAGCAACGAGGGGCCGCGCGTTTCCGTGCGGATCGAGCGCGGCTTCGCCTTGGCGCGCACGGAAATCACGGTCGCTGAGTTCCGGAGCTTCGTCCGGGCTTCCGGCTTCACCCCCAGCGCCAGTCAGAGCGGCAGCTCGACGATCTATGACGAGCGCAGCGGCAGCATGAGCGCGAAGAGCGGCGTCAGCTGGGAGAGTGACCACGCCGGCAAGAATGCGGACGACAACCTGCCGGTGATCCACGCGTCCTGGGTGGATGCCAAGGCCTACGCCGACTGGCTGTCGCGCGAAACCGGCAAAGCCTATCGTTTGCCCTCTGAGGCAGAGTTCGAATATGTGCTGCGTTCGGGCACCCAGACCCGCTATCCATGGGGCGACGGCAACCCGGGCCGCCTGGTGGGTAACCTGACCGGCGACGCCGATCGCAGTGAGTCAAGGCGCAACTGGGTCAACGCGTTTCCCGACTATTCGGATGGCTACTGGGGCCCTGCACCGGTGCGCAGCTACGAGGCCAATCGCTATGGAATCCACGATATCAACGGCAACGTGTCGGAGTGGGTGGAGGACTGCTGGCACGACAGCTACCAGCGCGCGCCCAGCAACGGCACGGCCTGGGTCAATGCCGGCTGCAACCGTCGGGTGATTCGCGGCGGCTCCTGGGCCAGCTCGCCGGATCAGGCGAGGTCCGCGTTTCGCTTGACCGCGTCGCCGACGACGACCAACGCTCGACTCGGCTTCCGGGTTGCGCGCGACCTGTAGCAGGCGAGCTGCCTGCTGCTGCGCGACAGGGGCGCCAGACCCGCGCCCCTGTCGTTTCGAGATCACCGCTGCCGGTCGAGAGATGCTCAAAGCCTGTGGAGCATTCGAACCCCCGCATTGAGGGCGGAAGCTCGCGCCCTTAGGGCAAAGCGAGGTGCGCGGATTTCGCGGTATTTGCTGGCCGAAATCGCTGCGGCTTCCGCTTGAGCTGGCCGCCGCCGCAGGGCGTCAGCACGCTGGCCGCGCGTGGCGAGCGGCGTTTTCGCAGGTGTTCAGTGCTTGCCGAGCACCTGGACCATCAGCTCGCGAAGCGCTGCGTCGGTCTCCGCGACGGGCGGCTGCACGGCTTCCAGTGAGAAACCCATCCGCGCGGCATCGTCTTCATCCAGGCCGTCGTAGGCGCGGAATTCGGCGTCCATGAGCGCCGCACGCGCGGTGTCCTCGCTGTCGTAGGGCAGGGTGCCGCCGTCGCAGTCCAGCACGCAGGCGACGCCAGACTCGAGCATCTGCAGCCGAGCCCAGATCAGCGTTTTGCCGAGGCTGGCCAGCCACCACTGAGTGTCGGTCACAGGGCTGAGGTCATGCATGGGGGATCCTTCCATCGACATCAGCAGGCTCAGATCAAGGCAACCAAAACAGCGGCTGCGGCGGCGCCCACCAGAGCGCAGATCAGCAGCACGCGGGCGGGCGTTGCAAGCCCGTTGAGGTTGGCATCTTTACGCGCAAGGTAGTGGCCGCGCAGCAGATAGCTCAGGTAGCTCGGCGAAAAGGCGTGCGCGCCGACAGTCTGCCGGCGATCCTGCAGATGGCGGTAGGCGAGCGGGCCGAAAATCAGATAGCCGGTGGCGCCGGCCAGGCCAATACCGGTTGCCAGCAGCAGGATGAACATCGGGAGTAGAGCCATGGCGGTGCCTTAGAATTCGGCGCTGCCGGGGGCGCGCGGGTAGGGGATGGCGTCGCGAATGTTGGACAGGCCGCAGGTGTAGACCACCAGCCGTTCGAAGCCCAAGCCAAAGCCCGCGTGCGGGACCGTGCCGTAGCGGCGGAAATCCCGATACCACTCGTAGTGTTCGCGGTCGAGCCCGAACTGCGCCATCCGTTTGTCTAGCACGTCCAGACGCTCTTCGCGCTGCGCGCCGCCGATGATCTCGCCGATGCCCGGCGCCAGAACGTCCATTGCGGCGACGGTCTTGCCGTCGTCGTTCAGGCGCATATAGAAGGCCTTGAAGTGCTCGGGGTAGTTCATCACCACCACCGGCCGTCCGACGTGCTCCTCAGTCAGCCAGCGCTCGTGCTCGGTTTGCAGATCCAGGCCCCATTCGACCGGAAACTCGAACTTGCGGCCGGCGCCCTGCAGCAGGCGGATTGCCTCGCTGTAGTCGATGCGCTCGAACGGCGAGTCGACAAAGTTTTCAAGCCGTGCGATTGCGGACTTCTCGACTCGATCGGCGATGAAGCCGAGGTCGTCACCGCGCTCGTTCAGCACGGCTTGGAACAGATACTTCAGGAAGGCTTCCGCCAGGTTGGCGTTGTCGTTCAGATCGGCGAAGGCGATCTCCGGCTCGATCATCCAGAACTCGGCCAGGTGGCGGGTGGTGTTGGAGTTTTCGGCGCGAAAGGTGGGGCCGAAGGTGTAGACCTTGCTCAGCGCGAGGCAGTAGGCCTCGACGTTGAGCTGGCCGGACACGGTCAGGAAGGTTTCCTTGCCGAAGAAATCGCGGCTGAAGTCGACCGCGCCCTTGTCTGTCCGCGGCAGGTTGGCAAGGTCCAGCGTCGAGACGCGGAACATCTGGCCTGCGCCTTCGGCGTCTGAGCTCGTGATGATCGGCGTGTTGATCCAGTAAAACCCGTTCTCATGGAAGAACCGATGGACCGCACTTGCCAGGCAGTGGCGGATTCGCGTGACCGCGCCAAACAGGTTGGTCCGCGGCCGCAGGTGCGCTACCTCACGCAGAAATTCTAGCGAGTGCGGTTTCGGCTGGATCGGGTAGGTTTCCGGATCCTCTACCCAGCCCACCACTTCCACGCGACTGGCCTTGATTTCGAAGCTCTGACCTTGGCCCTGTGAGGGCATCAGCTCGCCGGTTGCGATGACTGAACAGCCGGCGGTCAGATGGCGAATCTCTGTCTCGTAGTTGGAAAGCTCCGCCGGCGCCACCACTTGGATAGGGTGAAAGCAGCTGCCATCGCTGACATTGACAAAACTCAGGCCCGCTTTGGAATCACGCCGGGTCCGCACCCAGCCGCGCACGCTGACCTCACAGCCGACATATTCACCGCCCCACAGGGCGTCCACCACGCTGAGCACCGTCATGACTTCCTCGTGAATCCCCAGACCTCGGGATTTGCATGCTTGAACAGAGCCCGCGATGATAGCGGAAGCAAGGCGTCGAGCCAGCCGTCCTCCAGCGTTGAATTTTTTTAAGGAACTACTGCCATGGCCATCCAGCTCACCACCGCAGCGATTCAGCGCGTCCGCCATTTTTTGGTGCGCGAGCCTGACGCTATCGGCCTGCGCTTTGGCGTCAAGAAAACCGGCTGTTCGGGCTGGGGCTACACCGTGGAGGTCGCCCGCGATCAGCGCCCCGGCGATTCAGTGATCGAACAGGAGGGAGTTCGGGTGCTGATTGATGCAGACAGCCTGTCGCTGGTGGATGGCACCGAGATCGATTTCGTGAGTCAGGGGCTCAACCAGCAGTTTGCCTTCCGCAATCCGCAGGCGGTTGCCGCTTGCGGCTGCGGGGAGAGTTTCACGACCGCTGTTTAAGCAGGCTCCGATTGGCCGCAGCCTTGCGCTCGCCACAGCCCGAGGATTTATCGCCCTCTGGATGACTAAAGCCTGAGTCGTGGCCGCGACCGTTGCCCAGCGCGCTTGCCGCTTGTCACGCTTCGCTTGTCATGAGGGGATGGCTCCCCTATCCTTGCCGGCTTGCCTGTGCATCTGCGCGGTCAAGACCTTGCCTCACCGCCGCCGGCGGGAGGCTTTCGTCCAGGCACTCCTGCCGAGACGTTATCCACAAGGAGTCACCATGCGTCATTATGAAGTTGTGTTCATGGTCCATCCGGACCAGAGCGAACAGGTTCCCGCCATGATCGAGCGCTACAAGACGCTGATCGAAAGCGATGGCGGCGCGATCCACCGCTTGGAAGATTGGGGCCGTCGCCAGCTGGCCTACCCGATCGAGAATCTGGTCAAAGCGCACTACGTGCTCATGAACATCGAGATCACCCAGCCCAGCCTGGACGAGCTCGTCGCCGGCTTCCGCTTCAATGATGCCGTGCTGCGCCACCTGGTGCTGAGCCGTGAGGCTCCGGTCACCGAGGCTTCGCTGATCCTGAAGAGCAAGGACGAGAAGCCTGAGCGCCGTCGCCGCGACGACGATTCTGACAGCGATTCCTCCTCCGGCACCGAGCGTGCCAGCGAAGAATCCAACTAAGCCAGGGAGCCCGACATGTCCAAGTTCTTCCGCCGCCGCAAATTCTGCAAATTCACCGCCGAGGGCGTTACCGAGATCGATTACATGGATCTCAACACCCTGCGCCAGTACATCACCGAGACCGGCAAGATCGTGCCCTCGCGCATCACCGGCACCAAGGCGAAGTACCAGCGCCAGCTGGCCACTGCGATCAAGCGCGCGCGCTTCCTCGCGCTGATCCCGTACTGCGACAACCACTGACCCTCGGGGCTGGGCCGCATGGCCCAGCCCTTGAGCCCACATCATCGGACAGCCCCGCGGGGCTGCAGCGGCGCGACCGCTGCTAACGATCAGGAGCTCCAACATGAAGCTGATTCTTCTGCAGAAAGTCACCAATCTCGGCAGCCTGGGCGACCAGGTCAACGTGAAGCCGGGCTACGGCCGCAACTTCCTCGTCCCGCAGGGCAAGGCCGTGCCGGCCTCGGCCTCCAACGTGGCCGAGTTCGAAGCGCGTCGCGCCGAGTACGAAGCCCGCGCCCGCGAGCTGTCGGCTGGCGCTGAATCTCGCCGTGACCGCCTGAACGGCGCCGCCGTCACCATCGCAGCTAACGCCTCGACCGAGGGCAAGCTGTACGGTTCGGTGGGCCCGCGCGATATCGCCGAAGCCTTCACCGCCGCGGGTATTCCGTTGGAGAAGAGCGAAGTGGTGATGGGCGAAGGCCCGCTGCGCCGCACCGGCGAGTTCGACGTGCTCGTGCACCTGCACGCCGACGTCGAGGCCACGGTCAAGGTCACGGTGGTACCCGAAAAGTCCTGAGTTATTGATGACCTCCAAGGCTTGAGCAGACAACGGGCGCCGCAGGGCGCCCGTTGTCGTTTGAGCGGAACTCTTGCGAGCGCGTGGAAGCGTCAAACGTCGCCGCGAGGCCGGAGCACGGGCGTTCGCGGCACCCAGATTCAGGCGAGCCTGGTGAACCCCGTGGCCGCGGAATTCGCCCATGCGCTGCCGTTCCGGTGCCTCTATCGGCAGCCGCACGAAGCGGGCGATTTTTTACGGGCTCTCAGCCTGTGAGATATCCCCGGGTTATCCACAGACCTATGCGCAACGCTGCCGCCGCCACGGCCGTATGATCGGTCGCCCGACGCGCGGTTCAGCAGCGCGCTTCCTCGCATCCAGGAGTTTCAAAAAACGCCAATGGCCGCAGTCTTTCCGGGGCGCAAGCCCGACCGATTCTCTGGTTCGCAGGATGAGCGAATGGACGGCCTGCGGGTGCCGCCGAACTCGGTCGAGGCCGAGCAGGCCGTGCTGGGCGGCCTGATGCTGTCGGGCGAAGCCTGGGACAAAATCGCCGACAAGCTGCAGGAAGAGGATTTCTACCGCCGCGATCATCAGCTGATTTTCCGTGCGATCGGCCAGCTTGCGGAAAAGAGCCAGCCCTGCGATGCGGTGACCTTGGGCGAATGGTTCGACAGCCAGGGCGAGTCCGAACTGATCGGCGGCGGCGCCTATATCGTCGAGCTGGCCAGCACCACGCCGAGCGCCGCCAACATCGTCGCCTATGCCGAAATCGTGCGCGAAAAATCGGTGCTGAGGCAGCTGATCGACATCGGCACCAATATCGCCAATGACGGCTACCAGCCGGCGGGCCGCCCGGCGCGCGAGCTGCTGGAGGTCGCCGAGCAGCAGGTGTTCCGCATCGCCGAGGCCGGCAGCCGCGGGCGCCAAGGCTTCCAGAGCATGCGCGTAGCGGTCAAGGACGCGTTTCGCCTGCTGCAGGAGCGCTACCAGAACCAGGGCAAGGTCACCGGCCTGCCGACCGGTTTTTTGGATTTCGACGAGCACACCGCCGGCCTGCAGCCCTCTGACCTGATCATCCTGGCGGCGCGACCGGCGATGGGCAAAACCTCGTTTGCGCTCAACGTCGCCGAGTACGCGGCGCTGAAGACCAAGAAACCCGCAGCGGTGTTCTCGATGGAAATGTCGGCCTCGCAGCTGGCGTTCCGTTTGATCTCCTCGCTCGGCCGAGTCAACCAGCAGTCGCTGCGCACCGGTCAGCTGGAGGACGAGGACTGGAGCCGGGTGACTCACGCAATCACCATGCTGTCCGACGCCAAGATCTTCATCGACGACACGCCGGCGCTGTCGCCGACCGAGCTGCGCGCGCGCTGCCGCCGTCTGGCTCGTGAGCACGGCCTGGGCCTGATCGTGATCGACTACCTGCAGCTGATGCAGGTGCCCGGAAACAAAGAGAACCGCGCCACCGAAATTTCAGAAATCTCGCGCAGCCTGAAGGCTCTCGCCAAGGAACTGAACGTGCCCGTGATTGCGCTTTCGCAGTTGAACCGCTCGCTGGAAAGCCGCACCGACAAACGCCCGGTGATGGCCGACCTGCGTGAATCCGGCGCCATCGAGCAGGACGCCGACATGATCGTCTTCATCTATCGGGACGAGTACTACAACCCGGAGGGCGGCGAGAAAGGCGTGGCCGAGATCATCATCGGCAAGCACCGCCACGGCCCGACCGGCACCGTGAAACTAGCCTTCCACGGCAAGTATACGCGCTTCGACAACTTGGCCTCCAACAGCTTTGGCGGGAGCTTTGAGTGAGCCGGGCGACCTCGGCCACGATTCACACCGACGCGCTGCGACACAACCTCTCGCTGATTCGCCGCCGGGCGCCCAACAGCCGGGTGATGGCGGTGGTCAAGGCGGACGGCTATGGGCACGGTCTGGAGCGTGTCGCCCGAGCCCTGCAGGGCGCAGATGCCTTTGGGGTCGCGTCACTGTCCGACGCCGAACGGCTTCGCGCGGCCGGCATGTCGCAGCGGATCGTGCTGCTGTCGGGCCCCGACGAGCTTGACGACCTGAGCCTGCTGCGTAGGCTGCAGGTCGATGCGGTCATCCACCATCCGAGCCAGTTGGCGCTGCTTGAAGCTGATCGCGGTCTGAGCCCGCTGCGGGTCTGGCTGGAGCTCGACACCGGCATGCATCGCCTGGGTTTTGCGGCGGAGCAGGCGCGAGAGGTGCACGCGCGACTTCGCGCCTTGCCCTCGATCGCACCGGAGATCGTACTGATGACGCACTTCGCGCGCTCAGACGAGTTCGGCTGCTCGGTCACTCAGGAGCAGACGCAGCGCTTTGATGCGGCGGTCGCGGGCTTGCCGGGGCCGCATTCGCTGTCCAACTCTGCGGGGGTGTTGGGCTGGCCGCAGGCGCATCGCGAATGGGTCCGGCCCGGCGGGGCGCTGTACGGCCTGTCTGCGATCGAAGGCGAGAGCGGCGAGAGCCTGGGGCTGCAGCCGGCGATGACGCTTTCGACCCGGCTGGTGTCGGTCAAGTCGGTCGAGGCCGGCGGCGCCATCGGCTACGGCGGTGCCTTCGTTGCTGAACGCCCCATGCGCATCGGCATCGCCGCCATCGGCTACGGCGACGGCTATCCGCGGCACGCGGGCAGCGGCACCCCGGTACTGGTCGGCGGTCATCTCACGCGCACCCTGGGGCGGGTGTCGATGGACCTGATGGCGCTCGACCTTTCCGAGCTTCCGCAAGCCGATGTTGGCACGCCGGTGGTGGCGTGGGGCAGGGGCCTTTCCGTGGAGTCGGTGGCCGCTTGCGCCGACACCTTGGGCTATGAGCTGGCCTGCGGAATCACTCGCCGAGTGCGCTTCTTAGAGGACTGAGTCGCGAGCTTCGCCTCGCCCGGCCCTCCCAATCCCGCCCCGACCCAGCACCTACGATGCCTTGTGCTTGGCCAGACGCAGCCAGGTGTCGACCACCGTATCGGGGTTCAGGGACACGGATTCGATGCCCTCGTCGAGCAGCCACTCGGCGAGATCGGGATGGTCGGACGGCCCTTGACCGCAGATGCCGATGTACTTGCCCTTTGCCCGCGCGGTGCGGATCGCCATCGACAGCAGTTTTTTGACGGCGGGGTCCCGCTCGTCGAACAGATGCGCGACGACCGCGGAGTCGCGGTCCAGCCCCAGGGTGAGCTGGGTCAGATCGTTGGAGCCGATCGAGAAGCCGTCGAACAGTTCAAGGAACTCCTCGGCCAGCAAAGCATTGGATGGCAGCTCACACATCATGATGAGCTTGAGCCCGTTTTCGCCTCGCTTCAGGCCGTTTTCCTCCAGAACTTCGATGACCTTGCGGCCTTCTTCAAGCGTGCGCACGAACGGGATCATGACCCATGCGTTGGTCAGTCCCATCTCGTCGCGGACCTTCTTCATCGCCCTGCATTCAAGCGCGAAGCAGTCGCGGAAACTGGGGTCGACGTAGCGGCTGGCGCCGCGGAAGCCGATCATCGGGTTTTCTTCATGCGGCTCGTACTGAGCGCCGCCGATGAGGTTGGCGTACTCGTTCGACTTGAAGTCAGACAGACGAACGATCACCGGGTGCGGCGCAAAGGCGGCGGTCAGGGTGGCGATGCCCTCGGCGAGGCGATCTACGTAGAAGCTGACCGGGTCCGCATAGCCCGCGGACAGCTCGTCGATCTTGGCGCGGATATCCGCCGGCTGCTTGCCGTACTCCAGCAGCGCCTTCGGATGGATGCCGATCTGCCGGGCGATTACAAACTCCAGCCGCGCCAGCCCAATGCCGTGATGCGGCAGCTGAGCGAAGTCAAAGGCGCGCTCTGGGTTGCCCACGTTCATCATGATCTTCAGCGGGGCAGGCGGCATCCGCTCCAGATCGGTGACGATCCGCTCGAACTCGAGCTCGCCCTCGTAGATCAGGCCGGTATCGCCTTCAGCGCAGCTCACGGTGACCTTGGCGCCGTCTTGGATCTTGTCCAGCGCGTCGCCGCAGCCGACCACCGCCGGCACCCCCAGCTCGCGCGCGATGATCGCTGCATGGCAGGTGCGGCCGCCGCGGTTGGTGACAATAGCGGAGGCGCGCTTCATCACGGGCTCCCAGTCGGGGTCGGTCATGTCTGCGACCAGCACATCACCAGGCTCTACGCGGTTCATGTCCTTAAGCGAGCGGATCACCTTGGCGACGCCGCTGCCGATTTTATGGCCGATCGAACGGCCTTCCACCAGCAGCTTGCCGCTGCCGCGCAGGTGGTAGCGCTCGATCTGCGTGGCGCGGCTGCGTGACTTCACCGTCTCTGGGCGCGCTTGCACGATGTAGAGCTTGCCGGTGTTGCCGTCCTTCGCCCACTCGATGTCCATCGGCCGGCCGTAGTGCTCCTCGATCGTCAGAGCCTGTCGGCCAAGCTCTTCAACATCGGCGTCGGTGATCGAGAAAGCGCGGCGCAGCTCTTCAGGGAGGGGCTCGATGCGCACGCGCTCACCCGGTGCATCCGAATACACCATGCGCTGCTGCTTGGCGCCGATCTGCCGACGCAGCACCGCCGGTTTGCCGCTGCGCAGATTCGGCTTGTAGGCGTAGAACTCGTCCGGGTTGACCGCGCCCTGCACGACCATCTCGCCGAGGCCATAGCTGGAGGTCACGAACACCACGTCCCGAAAGCCGGACTCGGTGTCCAGCGTGAACAGCACGCCGGAGGCGCCGATGTCCGAGCGCACCATCAGCTGCACGCCGGCCGACAGGGATACGTCCTCGTGCTTGAAGCCGTGGTGCACGCGATAGGCGATAGCGCGGTCGTTGTAGAGGCTGGCAAACACCTCTTTGACGCGATGCACGACTGCATCGACGCCGACCACATTCAGATACGTTTCCTGCTGGCCGGCAAAGCTGGCGTCGGGCAGGTCTTCGGCGGTCGCAGAGGAACGCACCGCCACGGCGATATCGTCGCTTCCCGCCTGCTTGCACAGCAGCGCGTAGGCATCGCGAATCGCCGCGTCCAGCGCTGCGGGCAGAGGTGCGTCGATGACCCAGCCGCGGATCTCCCTGCCGACGATCACCAGGGCATCGACGTTCTCGACATCAAGCGCCGCCAGCTTCTGCTGGATCCGCTCACCCAGCTCGTTCTCGACGATGAACTCCTGGAACGCGGAGGCGGTGGTCGCGAAGCCACCCGGAACCGACACGCCGAGTTCCCCAAGATGACCGATCATCTCGCCGAGCGAAGCGTTCTTGCCGCCCACCTGGGCCAGGTCGGTCAGACGAAGCTCATTGAGCCAGAGCACGTGCGCGTTCAAGGGAGACTCCTCGGTGAGGGAAAAGCTGGGCCGCCGTCGGATGCTGCGGCGCGGCAGCGCTAGCCGCGTATGATGCTGGCCGCATCGAACAGGCACAAGGCCAATTCCAGTCCACTGCGGCGCAAGCCCGCGAACTGCAAGGCGAAATCCATGATTCACCTGCGCCCCGTATTTTTCATCTCCGACGGCACTGGCATCACCGCCGAAACCATCGGCCACGCGTTGCTGACCCAGTTCGACGGGGTCGCTTTCGAAACCCAGCGCATCCCCTTCGTCGACACGTTCGAGAAAGCCCAGCTCGCGGCACAGCGCATCCGCATACGTGGCGCGCAGTGCGAGCATCGACCGATCGTGGTCAACACGGTCGTCGACGGCGCCCTGACCGACATCATTGCCGAGAGCGGAGCCCTGATGCTGGACGTGTTCCGGCCCTTCATCAGTCCGCTTGAGAGCGAACTCGGACAGCCCCGGCAGTCGAGGGTAAACAAGGCGCACGGTCTGGTGGACTACACCGCCTACGAGGCGCGCATCAACGCCACCAACTATGCGTTGACGCATGACGACGGCATCGACGTGCGCTATGACGACGCCGATCTGATCCTGGTCGGCGTGTCGCGATCCGGCAAGACTCCGACCTGCCTGTATCTGGCCCTGCACTTTGGAGTGCGCGCGGCCAACTACCCGCTGACGGAGGAGGATCTACAGGGGCATGAGCTGCCGAAGCGGCTCCGCGCGTTCCGCAAGAAACTGTTCGCGCTGACCATTGACCCGGAGCGTCTGCAGCAGGTCCGCGAAGCGCGGCGGCCGGGCAGCCGGTACGCCACTCTTGACCTCTGCAAGCGCGAAGTGGCATCCGCCGAAACCCTGTATCGACAGGAAAACCTTCCGGTCCTGAGCACTACCCACACCTCGATCGAAGAGATCGCCAGCAAGGTCATGTCGACCTTGGGAATCGAGCGTCAGCTGTACTGATCCACGCCACTTTCCGGCGGCAGGGCGCGTGCTAGGCTCGGTCGCATGTCACGACTGTCTGTTCTTCCTGTTTCCGTACTTCCGAATCGGCTTGGCCAGCTGATGGACCGCTACGCCAATAACTATTGGCGTCTGGTTCGCATGCTGCCCTTGGCTGACCTTGCGCGCGGTGCGTATTTTTCAAGCGTCGGGGATGGTTTGGACCTGCAGGTTGAGCTGCTTGAACGGCACAGCTATACGCTGGAACTGCGGCTGACCTACGGCCTGCGCGATCCCGACAGCGGACAGCGCGATCCGTCCGCGATGGTGCGCATTTACACGGACGCGAGACTTGCGGAAGCGACCCACTGCGAGGTCAGCCAACGCTGGCGGGATCTGTTGGGTCTGCGCGGAATGGCGCGTGCGTTTGTCGACCAGCGTATGCAGGTGAACGGTTTCCTTGGGCGCTGGCTTGAGTATCTGGAAGAGGGCGGGCATTCGCGCTTCACGCTGACCCGGCTTGACGCCTCGGAAGCGGCGGCTGATCCAGTAAGCAACGTCGCCTGAGAAACGCCCTTGCAAACGCTTGACGACTTCGTTTTCGATCTCTAACATGGTCGTCTTTCCAGCACGTGGGGCCATAGCTCAGCTGGGAGAGCGCTACAATGGCATTGTAGAGGTCGCCGGTTCGATCCCGGCTGGCTCCACCACTTCCTAGTCCCCATCGTCTAGAGGCCTAGGACACCTCCCTTTCACGGAGGCGACCGGGGTTCGAATCCCCGTGGGGACGCCAAGTAAGGCAACAAAAAGCCACCCAGCGGGTGGCTTTTTGTTTTAACGGACTTTTATTTTTCCACATAACGTTCTGCTGGGTGCGCGCAGGCGCCTGCAGTCGGCCGCCTCTCCATTGATTGTGCCGCTCAGGCCTGAGTGGTGGCCCGGTTGACTCGATCGCTCACGGCTTCCCAGTCGACAACCGCCGGCAACGCCTCGATCGCTATCCAAGCGTGCTGGCCTGCGTCTGCTTCGTGGAGACGGGCGTAGAGTTCGGCCGCGTACTCGCGCGGGCTCTGGGCCAACATTAAAACAGTCACTTCGCTCGGCATCCGCGGGCGCGGACTGCGCAGCAGCGCCACGCCCGCGCCGGGCGGCAGCGCCTGGCCCTCAAACAGCTGGAAGGTCGGGGTGCGCGGAGCGTAGTGACGCGCATGCAGGCCCGGTGAGGCGTCTGCGGAAGCGCCCTCTCTCTCCCGCCCCGGCGGAGGTTCAAGCAGCGGGGCGCCAAGCACCGCTTCGATCAGACGCCGGGGCAGGGCCCCCGGACGCAGCATCCGCACGCCCTCGGGTTCAATTCTGACGACGGTGGACTCAATACCTAGCGCGCACGGGCCGCCGTCCAGCACCATCGCGACGTCTGGCCCCAGGCTGGCATCAACGTGCTCTGCGCGAGTAGGCGAAATCCGGGTGAACCGGTTGGCGCTCGGCGCGGCGATTGGGAACCCGCAGGCCTCAATCAACGATCGCGCCACCGGATGTGCTGGAACCCGCAGGCCCACGCCCGGCAGGCCGCCGGTGATTGCTTCCGGAATCCGTTCGTTGCGGAGCAAGACAAGAGTCAGTGGACCAGGCCAGAAAGCAGCCGCCAATGCGGCGGCCTGGGCCGGCCACTCACTGCAGCAGGAGCGAGCTTGCGCGGTATCCGCCGCATGCACGATCAGCGGACTTGAGCGAGGGCGCTGTTTGGCCCTGTAAATCAATTCGATCGCTGCGGGATCGAGTGCGTTGGCGCCGAGCCCATAAACAGTTTCCGTCGGAAATGCCACCAAGCCACCCGCTCCGAGACAGCGGGCGGCCTCGGCGATGGACTCTTCATTGGCAGGCAAAATGCGGCTCATCGGTGTGCAGTGAGTCTGGCTCAGGCGGCCCAGTGTAGCGGTTGGCTTCCGAGACGCCGGCCGACCCTCGAGCTGCTTGATCCTGGCGTTCTACGCAGTGGCGTTGCCGAACGGTTTTCCTGCGTCACGCTAAGGCTGGCGCATCCGGCGCAGTAGGGTTTCCGACAAGCACTCGATCTGGTCTGCGACCTGGATCTCGCTCGCGACCTGGCGGAACTCTGATCTCTCGCAGCGTCGCGCTCGCCACGGATGGAGCGACCGCGTGGGATGCCACCTGAATGAAACCGGCGAGCGAGTTCGATACCGGCATGCGCCTTAGCGATGAGGTGTCTGGTTCTCTCCACGACGTCTATCTGTGCCAAGCGTGTCGGCGCGAGGCCTGCGGGTTTTGCTTGGGAAGGCGGTCGATGATCGGTTGGAGAGCGCTGTATCGACGGGCCCTGCTGGATGAGCGTGTTGCCCTTCCGTTAGCAGCGCGGTGGCGCGGATCTGTGCCGCGCGAACCTGGCCTGAGCGGCGCTCAGGGCGCGTGCGCTGATGCATGTTTCTTTCGCCGGGGCGAACCGGTGAACACCGATGTAACGCGTCAGAGCGCATGCTCCGGATGCCTCGGGATGCACGGGTCTGATGTCCTTCAGCGCTGTCGCTCCGTTGACCAGCCCCGGCCCAAGCCCCTTCCTCGCCCCGCCTTTCAGCCACTGACGGCTGCGTTCGGCAATTCTGGCTTCGGCCATCTCGCGTGCAGCCGCTGTCCGGTCAGGGAAGCCGGCGACTACGCCTCGCTCAGGCCCCAGATATGAAGCTTGCATCCAATTCGCTCGGCATCATCGGTACTTCCCGCAAGCCCGATGAGCGCCGCCTCCCCGTGCATCCCGACCATCTGCCGCGCCTGCCCGAAGCGGTGCGGCGGCAGATGGTGTTCGAGACCGGCTACGGCGCCGCGTTCGATCTGTCGGACAGCGCGCTGGCGGCGATGTCCGGCGGGGTGGCGCCGCGCGCCGCACTGCTTGCCGGCGCCGGCACGGTGGTCATAGCCAAGCCTATGGTGGCTGACCTTGAGGAGCTCCGCCCGGGGGGGGTGCTGTGGGGGTATGTGCACTGCGCGCAACAGCGCGCCATCACCCAGACCGCGATTGATCGCAAGCAGACTCTTATTGCGTTCGAAGACATGTTCATCTGGGGCCCAGACGGCCGCATCGGGCGCCACACCTTTTACAAGAACAACGAGATGGCCGGCTACTGCGCGGTGCTGCACGCGCTGCAGCTGAAGGGCATTGACGGCCACTACGGCAATCAGCGCAAGGTCCTGATTTTCAGCTTTGGAGCGGTCAGCCGGGGTGCCATCTACGCACTCAAGGCGCATGGCTTCCGCGATATCACCATCTGCATTCAGCGCCCCGACCACGAAGTGCGCGAAGAGGTGCTCGACTGCCACTACGTTCGCATCGAAAACGGTCAGCCCGGCGAGGCGCGGATGATGGTGGTCGAGCACGACGGTTCGCGCCGGCCCTTGGGCGAGCTGATCAGCGAAACCGGCATTCTCATCAACGGCACTTTCCAGACGCCCGCCAGCCCGGTTGATTTCGTTACCCGCGAGGAAGCCGACTGCCTGCGTCCGGGCAGCCTGATCATCGACGTCAGCTGCGACGAAGGCATGGGCTTCTACTTCGCCAAGCCCACCAGTTTTGCCGCCCCAATGTTCAAGGTGGGCACGGTGGACTACTACGCCGTCGACCATACGCCCAGCTATCTGTGGGAAAGCGCCACCCGTTCCATCTCTGCGGCCCTGGTGGTGTACATGGAAACCATGTCCCGCGGCCGCGACGGCTGGGAAAATGACGAGACCCTCAAGCGCGCGCTGAACATCGACCGCGGCGTGATCCAAAAGCCCGGCATCCTGGCCTTTCAGGACCGCGAGGCGACGTATCCGCACGAAACCGTGGCGTCATAGCGCCGGGCCAGCGCCGCCGAGCAGGCGGTGTGCTAACCGATGCTGCAGCCAGCACGGACGCGCAGCCGTCGGCGCCGGCGATTGCTTCGATGACCCCGTCATAGCCGCCAAGGTCAAGGGCGCGATCTTTAATGACCCAGGCCTGAGCGCGGCCGAGCCCATGTTTAGACTTTCAAGGGTGTGTTGCTGCTCCGCGGCCTCGTCAGCCCGCAGGGCAGCATCAATCCAGCGATGACTCTGGCCGGCGCGGTTGCTGGCGTCAGCCCGGTCAGGCACAACATGCGTCTGGGGTAGAGCGTTCGCGAACCTGCGTTCGAGTTGGCCTTGGCGTCTTGATTGACGCCCCTTGCCGCTAGATCGAGAGCTTTTCAGGGGCTGGCCGCCACCGGAAGTTCAAGGCCCCCAAGTCACCGGCGTGTTTGCTTTCTGCGCGCGCTGCAGCAGTTCGATCAGCGGCTGCGCCCGCTGCGCGAGGCTGATCGGCGGCTCACGATCTTCTTTGCCATCGTCTTCGTCTTCGTCGTCATCGATTTCGAAGTGATCCGAATCGTGGCGCTCCGCGTCGTCCTCATCGGTCGGCTCCTCGCTTCGACTGTCGAGGACAGCCTGCTTGAGCAGGGACACGGCATCGCTCATCTGCGCCACGGTGATGACGCCTTCAGCAGCGCGGGTCTTGCCCAGAATCTCCAGCAGCCTGTAGGCGCCCTCGTCAAACATCACCAGGTCGGAACCGACGGTGGACTTGAACTTGATCAGCATGGCGCTCTCCTTGTCAGTTCGGGCGCTTGCGCCGCTTGGGCGGATGGGTAGATGTTGGCGGCGCTGCGGCTTCTATTCTGGCGGCTACCCGGCCTTGGGTCTGTTGGATGGCGTACCCAGCGACGAGCGGTTCTGTCATGCTTGCGTGAACGGGCAGGCTGCCTGCGAGAGCTCCGACCGTCGTGACTGCAGTCGTTCAACCCCAAGAAAATCATCTGTTTGCGGCCCTGTCGCCGGAGGTGCAGGAGCGCCTGCTTCCGCATATGGAGCTGGTCCCGCTGACGCTCGGCCAGGTGATTTACGAATCGGGCGATGAACTTCGCCACGTGTATTTCCCCACCGACTCCATTGTCTCCCTGCTGTCCGTGATGGAGGACGGCGCTTCGGCGGAGATTTCCGTTATCGGCAACGAGGGCCTGGTTGGCGTGGCGGTGTTCATGGGTGGCGGAAGCACGCCCAACCGGGCGGTCGTGCAGAGCGCTGGCAGCGCTTTTCGCTTGGCAGGGCCGCTTATGCGCAGTGAATTCAACCGCCACGGCGAGCTGCTTATTCTGGTACTGCGCTATACCCAGGCCTTGATCACCCAGATGGCGCAGACCGCCGTCTGCAACCGGCACCACTCGGTGGATCAGCAGCTGTGCCGCTGGCTGCTGCTGTCGCTCGATCGGCTGTCCGGCAACCAGCTCACCATGACTCAGGAGCTGATCGCCAACATGCTCGGCGTGCGTCGCGAAGGCGTGACCGAAGCGGCCGGCAAACTGCAGAAGCTCGGCGTGATCGAGTACAGCCGCGGCCACATAAAGGTGCTGGACAGGCCGCGATTGGAAGAGCTGAGCTGCGAATGCTATGCCGTTGTGCGAAAGGAAACCGATCGCCTGCTGCCGCATGTTGTCGCAGCCGAAGCGCGCTTGCTGTCTGGCCCTGCGCAGCCGCGGGCGACCGGAGCGAAGGACTCGCGCAAAAGTCAGGACCGCCCGCGGGGTAGCCCATCGAGTGCTGGTCCAACGAATTGAGCGGATTTGCTTAAGTCTGAATGGAAGTCAGCAGGCAGCGGCAGAGCGAGACCGCTGCGGCGTGGCCAACTCTCGGAAATCTAGTGTGTGTCAAGCCCTTTTCAGGCCCGCTGCGGGCTGCTGCTGCCGCGTGCAGGCTCAGTTTGACTGGCTAAAATTGCCGCGCGAACCGATGCGCTTGGCATCGCCATGCCTTTGGCATAGTCATCAAGCAGCACTTCGTAGCAGCGACACGAGGCTGCCTCCAGCCCGCTGCGATCGGTCACCACGATCTCACCGCGCCGGTAGCGAATCAGCCCGCGGCCCTGCAGGTTGCCGGCAGCAACGGTAATGCCGCTGCGGCGTACCCCGAGCAGGTCGGCCAGGGACTGGTGCGTTAGATGGAAGCGATCCGCGTGCGCGCGGTCGTGGGTCATCAGCAGCCAGCGCGCCAGACGCGGCTCGATTTCATGGAAGCGAATGCAGGCGCAGGCGTGAGAAAGCTGCAGCATCAGCACATACAGATAGTGCTGCATCACCCGCCCGAGCGAGGGGCTTGAGCCAAGCAATTCGCGGCACTGCGCGGCGCTGATGCGCAGCGCGCTGCCCGAGCCCCGCACCACCGCACGCATCGGTGCACGCTCGTTACCTTGCGCCAGGCTCGCGCCGAGCATGCCTTCGTTGCCGATCAGGCCCATCTCCAGCGGCGCATGTCCGTGCAGCTCGGTCACCACCGAAATGGAGCACGTCAGCGGAAAATAGGCGTGGGCATAATCTTTGCCGCGCTCACACAGCACCACGCCGTCCGTCAGCTCGACAGGCTCGCAGTGGCCCAGCAGACGCAGCCGTTCGTGGTTCGCTACGGCGCTGCACAGCGCATTCAGCACACGGGTAGAGCGATCTGACGGCACGGCGGTGTCCTCCTTGCGCGAAAGGGCGATGGCTGCGCTCAAACGCTGCCGGTCCAAGCTCGGCTTGGCCCGGCACGCCGAAACACACCCCTGAACCGCGCAGCGGTCTCAGAGGTGTGCACCGGCCGCAGCGTGCGGCGCGCCTCAGATCCGCCCGGTCAGCACCAGTATCAGCAGGATGATCACCAGCAGACCGATGCCGCCGCTGGGGCCGTAGCCCCAAGAGCGACTGTGTCCCCACGTGGGCAGTGCGCCTAACAGCAGCAGTACCAGCACGATGAGCAGAATGGTCCCGATCGACATATGCGTTCTCCCTGGTTGGCCGAGCCGGCGACACGCCGGCCCTCAGTACTGGATACGCTTTTCCGATAGCTCAGTCAGTACGCTGACGCACACAGCGGAAGAACGTTCAGACAACGAGCAAAGCCGGTGACCTGCGGCCCGCGACAGACGAAGGGAACGATGGACGCGCTCAGTCGAGCCAGATGCGGCCATCGCGAACCCGGACCCGGTCGCCTTCGCGAACACCGTTGAGGTCGTTTTGGCTCAGCCTGAGCTCACCGCCGCGGTCCATACGCACGGTAACGGCATAGTTGCTCCGGTCGTTGCGTCGTTCGATGCTGTTGCCGGCGACACCGCCGGCCACTGCACCGGCGACCGTTGCTGCAGTGCGGCCGCTGCCGCTGCCCACCTGATTGCCGAGCACGCCACCGACAACCGCGCCGATCACCGCGCCGCCGCCGCTGCTGGAGCCGCTGCCAGAATTGCGATCAATTCGGGTGACCACGCCGCAGTCCGCGCAGCGCGCGTCGCGGCTGTTGTCGCTGCTGCGGCTGCCGCCGTAGTAGCCGTCGCCGTAGCGGCCGTTGTCCCGGCTGCTGTAGCCGCTTCCCGTGGTCTCACAGGCGGTGAGAGCGAGGATCGACAGTGCTAGTACATACGTTCTGAGGTTCATGTTGGCGTGCTCCTGAGGGGCGGTGGAACGGCACGCTAACCTTCTGCGGCTGGGCCGTCGGTGCGGCAGCGTGCATAGCGGCAAACTGCCTTAGCCGCAGCGTGAATGTCATCGCCAGCGTAAGCAGTCGTGCCGCACAGTCAATGGACGGGGCCGCGCGTTCCAAGCAGACCATCGCTATGCCTTAGTGGCCGCTCGAACCTGCGACCGTGTAGAGAGGTTGCTGCTTTGTTGTTCCGCGACAGGAGCTGCGTCGGCCTAAGCGCGCGAGCGCACCGACGGCAGCGATTTCTGATGGCATCTTTCAGTTGCCGCTGGACCGCTATTTCGCGGTCCGACGAATTCCGGGGGCACCATGAAAACTCTCAACACGAACAATCCCAATAAGAATAAGTCGGACAAGAGCGTGCCGAATGAGGGAACGCTTACGACTCCCCGGTCCGCCGCCGTCGCGCCGTCCGCCCCGGATTCCTCCGAGCCTGATGTTAAATCGGCTGTCCCCACGTCGGGCCGTAGAGCCGGAGGCCGCGGTGATCGCAAGGATGCGCGGCACGAGTCCGTCAGCGGCAAGCGCGGAGCGCAGCCATGAACGCGTCAGACAGTGATCCGCTCAAGGGCGAGTGGAAGCAGTACGCGGGCCCAGCAGACGTCGCCTTCGGCAGACCGGCGCTGGAGACGTCACTGCAGTACGAGGGACAGCAGCTCGTCCGCTGCGGCTTGACCGCACGGCACGACCCGAGACCTCGCGGAGAGGCGATCAGGCAGATGCCAGAAGTTCCGTTCTGCGGCTAGCCGCTGAACAACTGTTGAATTTGGGCCGGGGTTGGTGCCGTTAGGCGTCTTCCTCGGCCTTCTTTTTGAAAGCGGCAGTGCAGCTGCGGTTCGCAGGCTGCGCTGTCGCTTGGCCGACGCGGGGCGAGCGCGACTGAGACCGCGCAGCCGCACGGGCAGCGAGCGCAAGAGCTTGACGATGGCTTCGTCGGCCGCTGCTGCCGAACTACACTGCGTGAATGTCGCCTCCCGTGTCCGCGCTGTCTCCGCTCCAAATCCCGGTCTTCCGTCGCGTCTGGCTGGCCAGCTTGATGTCGAACTTTGGCGGCTTGATCCAATCGGTCGGTGCGGCTTGGCTGATGCTGGAAATGACCCGGCAGGCCGATCAAGTGGCGCTGGTGCAGGTGTCGACCGCGCTGCCGGTGGTGCTGTTCTCGCTGCTCGGCGGGGCGATCGCCGACAGCTGGGATCGGCGGCGAGTGATGCTGGGTGCGCAGGGTTTCATGCTGCTGGCCTCGCTCGGCCTCGCCGTGTGTGCTTGGCAGGGCGTGCTGACGCCGTGGCTGCTGCTGGGCTTCACCTTCCTCATTGGCTGCGGCAGTTCGTTCAATGCGCCGGCCTGGCAGGCCTCGGTGCAGGACATGGTGCCGAGGCCGCAGCTGCCGGCCGCGGTCGCGCTGAACAGCATGGGCTTCAACCTGGCGCGCAGCACCGGGCCGGCGATTGGCGGCGCGATCGTCGCGGCGGCGGGCGCGGCGGCGGCCTTTGCGGTGAATACTTTCAGCTATGTCGGGGTGATCTTAGTGCTGTGGAGCTGGCGGCCGACGGTGGAGCCGCGGCTGCTGCCGCGTGAGCGCCTCGGCAGCGCGATGGCTGCGGGTTTGCGTTACGTGACGCTGTCGCCCTCGATCCGCACGGTGCTGCTGCGCAGCGCGGTGTTCGGCACCGGCGCCGGTGCGGTGCTGGCCCTGTTGCCCACCATCGCCGCACGGTTGGTCAAGGGCGGTGCGCTGGACTACGGCCTGCTGCTGGGCGCCTTCGGTGTCGGTGCGGTGCTGGCCGCGTTCGGCAGCGCCGAGCTGCGTCGGCGGCTGTCCACCGAAAGCCTGGTGCGGCTGGCCAGCCTGGGCTTTGCGCTGGCGCTGGTACTGGCCGCGACCAGCGGCCTGTTCGCGCTGACCGCGCTGGCACTGTTTGGCGCCGGCGCCGGCTGGGTGCTGGCGCTGTCGAATTTCAACGTGGCGGTACAGCTTTCGGCGCCGCGCTGGGTGGTGGCGCGAGCGCTGTCGCTGTACCAGATGGCGGCCTTTGGAGGCCTGGCTGGGGGCAGCTGGCTGTGGGGTCATGTCGCGGAGTCACGCGGGGTGGACGTCGCTTTGCTGGGCGCGGCGGTGGTGCTCGTGGCCAGCGCCGCGCTGGGCTGGCTGCTGCCGCTTGAGCAAACCGCCGATCGCAATCTCGACCCGCTGCGGCAGTACCGCGAGCCGGCGACCGCGGTGCCGGTGGAGTCGCGCACCGGGCCGGTGATCGTCAGCATCGAATGGATCATCGACGAGGCCGATATTGTCGCCTTCCTGAACGCCATGGCCGAGCGCCGGCGCATCCGTCGTCGGGATGGCGCCCACCAGTGGGCTTTGCTGCGCGATCTGCACGATCCGCGGGTCTGGATCGAGCGCTACAAGACCGCCACCTGGCTGGACTATCTGCGCCACAACAGCCGCATCACCCAGGACGACGCCGACATTCCCGAGCGCCTGCGCGCCCTGCATCGCGGCGAGGGCCCGCCGACAGTGCGGCGGATGATCGAGCGCCCGACCAGTCGTCTGCCCTGGATCAGCGGTGAGTCGCGCGATAGCGAGGTGCCGGAGGGTGATCCAACGCGCGGGATCTGAGCGCTGGCCGCGCTGGTGAGAAGGGCTCCGCACGAATCAGCGCTGGCAGCGTCTGCCTTGCGCGTCGACCGACCTTCGCGAATCGCCGAAGCGAAGGGGTCTGCAAGCGCTGCGGCCGTTTTTGCGGAGCTGGGCGAGGACGAGAGGGCTCTCTCTCCAGCCTGCACACGCCTGCGGATGCCGCCTCGGGCAGGCGCGCTGGGCCAGCAGCGAAGCGCCAGGCTGTGTTTGCGCAGTTTGCGGTTTCTGCCCGAGTGGAGCGGGGCTTGGACGCAGCTGCGACAGGACGGTGTTCGTGCGGTGCCGGCGCTTCTCCTGCTGCGCTGCGGGTCGACCTTTGCGCCGATCAGGCGTTTGTCATAAATCCTTTTGCCAGCTGTTAACGCTGGCTATTGCTGCTCTGCAAAACAGTCTTTGCCCTGGGCTTTGTGCGCTGCCGCAGGCCGGCGTGCGTTGCAGGACGGAAATACGTTGACGCTTTGTGAAACCAGACGCTAGCGTACGGCCCGGCACTGGGGGGACGCCCATCCACGGGCTCCAGGCCAAACGCGGCTTTGTCAATCCTGCAGCGGCGCATCCGCCGCTGCCGCGCACACCACATCCGGGGGCACACAATGAAAATCCGTCTCAGCAACACCGCTGTCAGGTGGCTGCCCGCTATCGCCCTGCTCGTACTCAGCACTCAGGCCATGGGCAACACCCTCAACCAGAACGTCTCATGGACCGTTGACCGCCCAGGCACGACTGCCAACTATCGGGTGGTGGCCTACGGGGACTCCATCTACGCCGGCTACAACGGCTCAATCAGCAATGCGGCCCGCTACGCAGCGCCCACCGTTGAATCCGAGTACCTGTCGGCGCTGTGGAATGCCGATATCGAAAGCATTCGCCGGACCAAGTCCGGTGCGGTGGCTTCGGAGGTCTACCAGGACAAGATCGTCGCTGATCGCTCCTTCATGCAGGCCAGCAGCACCCGCGTAGTGACCTTCGAGATGTGCGGCAACGACGGCCTGCAGGCGCGTTCGAGCTTCAAATCGCAGAACGGCACCTGCAACTACAGCGGGCTGGATGCCGCGGTCAATAGCTGCAAGACCTTTGTGGCGGCCGGTATGGACTACATCAACGCCAATGCCCATCCGAACACCCGGCTGAAGGTGATCGCCAACCTGTACTACCCCGGCTACAACGCCGACAACGTGCAGAGCAGCTGCCGTGACGCCAGCACCGGGGCCACCGTCAACCTGCGCGACCGCTTCCTGCCGGCGATCGCGAAAATGAACTACTGGATGTGCGAGTACGCGCGTCAGAAGGGCTTCCAGTGTGCGGACAGCTTCGCCCAGTACATGGGGGCGGACTTCGACAGCAATAGCGACGGCGTGATCGATTCTGATGCGCTGCGCTTTGTGGCCGGCGATAGCGAGAGCAGCTACGTCACCCGCATCACCTCGACCCTGCGCTCGACTCTGCGCGATGCCAACACCAAGTTCGTGACGGCGTCGAGCTCGTTCGACTACATCCAGTCGGATGACGTGCATCCGACCTTTACCGGCGGCACCGTGCGGGCCGGCCTGTGGGGCGGCAGCAGCGGCAGCGGCGCGCCGCGCTACACCAGTTTCAGCAACGGCAAGAGCCCCATCTGGAGCAGCTTCGGCCACGAGCGCATGGGCTGGTCGCTGTCCGTGTACAGCCCGCCCAGCCCTAACTGATCGACCGCTACGGTACGCAAAAGGATGTCCAGGGAAAACGCCCATCGCACCCCGCCGCCCGCCTCGGGCGGCGCGGGTGTGCGGGTCATCCGCAGGCCGCAGCGGGCGCTCAGCCCAAGCCGCCTCTACGGGGCGCTGGCGTTTGCGCTCTGTGTAGCAGCGGGTGGATATCTGGTCAGCACCTGGTCGGCTCCGTCGGCCAGGTCTGGCGGCAGCGAGCGGCAGTTGCAGCAAAGCGAACCGTCTCCGGCTATCGCGCGACCTTCGCAGCAGCCTCTGCCGTCTTCGATCGCGCAGCCGGCAGCGTCGAGGCCAGCGCTGCTCGCGAGTGAAAATACATTTCGTCCTGATTTCGAACTGCGCAGCCTGGAGCCCGACGACGTGGCCGCCTACATGCGACCCGGTGACCCCGAGCCCACCGCAGCCGAGCTGATCGACGGCCTCAACCACGCCGGTATCTACAGCGGCCTGGGGGCGTTCACTCCGCCCGGCACCAGTCCGCCGCTGCAGGGCCTGGCCGTGCCGGATGACTTTGCTTTGCCGGAGGGCTACGTCCGTCACCATCAGGTCACCGATGAGGGCGAACCGATCGAGCCGATTCTGATGTTCTCGCCCGACCACGAGTGGGTCGGCGCCGACGGTGAGCGGGTTGCACTGCCGGAGGACCTCGTGGTGCCGCCCGAACTGGCGCCGCCGGGCCTGCCGATACGGCCCATCGAGATTCCGCCGCCGGGCGGCTGATTGATCCTCTCCAGCTTCGTGTGCGCTGCCTGGGCGCGTGCTCTGCGCCTGTAGCCCCGTTGCCTTCTGCGGCACCGATCTTCTAGCTGCGACGGTTTGCCTCGCAGCGGTGCGTTCATGGCCGCGCCTGAGCGCTCAATTACTTTACTGGAGACGATGTGCTGAGCTTGCTGCGTGGTTCTGCGTCCCGCTTCGGCGGTTTGGCGGCTGTGGTCTTCACTGCGGTGCTGCTGGGCGTGTATGCGCGCGGCGGGCTTGGTTTCGCATTCGGGCTGTTCGCGCTGGTGCCGTGGCTGCTCGCGCTCGACTCGCTGAAAAGCTTTCGCGCCGCGGCGCTCAGCGGGCTGCTGATGAGCATGGCGATGGTTCTCGCGGTGTTCGCCTGGTTCGGCACCGCGATCGGTGCCTACATCGATGTGCCGCCGCTGGCGTCGATCCTGCTGCTGGTGGTGCTGGCGCCGCTGCTGCAGCCGCAGCTGCTGGTATTTGCGCTGGTTCGGCACTGGGCGGGCCGTCGTTTTGGCGCACTGCTGCGCGCGCTGGCCGGTGCCTCGGCCTGGGTTGCCTGCGAATGGGTCTGGCCCAAGCTGCTGGGCGACACGCTTGGCCACGGCCTGTTTCCGTCCGCAGTGCTCCGGCAGATGGCGGATCTCGCGGGCGCCGCCGGGCTGACCTTAGTGCTGATCCTGGTCAACGAGGCGCTGGTTGAGGCCCTCGCGCGCGGTCGTCAAGGCCTGCGAGCGGCGATGAGGCCGCTGGCGCTGGCCTCTGTGCTGATACTGCTGCCGGTCGTCTACGGCAGCGCGCGGCTGGCCGAGCTGCGGCCGCTGCTGGCCGAGCCTGCGCCGGCGCTGCGCGTCGGCCTGGTGCAGTCGGGCATCGTCGACTACGAGCGCCTGCGCCGGGAAATGGGCGCCTACGCGGTGGTGCGCAACGTGTTGGACACCCACTACGCGATGTCGCAGGCGGCGATGGAGCAGCACGCCGTCGACGTTCTGCTGTGGTCGGAGACGGTTTACCCGACTCCGTTCGGCCACCCGCGCAGCGAAGACGGCGCCGAGCTCGATCGCGAGCTGCTGGGCTTTGTTGAAGCCGTCGGCGTACCGCTGGTGTTTGGCACCTACGACCTCGATGACGCCGGCGAATACAACGCCGCTGCGTTCATCGAGCCGGGCAGGGGGCTGCTCGGCTACTACCGCAAGACCCATCCGTTTCCGCTGACCGAGCATGTCCCGGCGTGGCTGGACGGCCCACGGCTGCGGCGCTGGCTGCCCTGGGCCGGCAGCTGGCAGCCGGGCAACGGCGCGCGCGTGTTTCCGCTGCGTACGGCCCGCGGCGTCGAGGTCAATGTGCTGCCGCTGATCTGCCTCGACGCTGTGCGTCCGCAGCTGGCAATCGACGGTGCACGGCTCGGCGCCCAGGCCATTCTCGGCCTCTCGAACGATTCCTGGTTCAGCGACTACCCGCTGGGCGCCGAGCTGCACCTGGCGGTCGCGGCGTTCCGCAGCATCGAAACGCGACTGCCGCAGCTGCGGGTGACCAGCAACGGCATGAGTGCGCTGATCGACGAGACCGGCGAAGTGCTCGTCAGCACCGCGATGGGCGATCAGGCGGTGCTGGCGGGGCAGATCCCCGCGCGCGATCCCGTGCCGACGCTGATGGTGCGCTGGGGCGACTGGCTCGGTGCAGCGGCGCTGCTGTTCGTGCTCAGCCTGGCAGTCGGCACGTCGCTGCGCTCGCTCGCTGCGCGCCGCAGGCAGGCGGCGACTGCGGCGCGTGGGTCCGGCGCAGCGGGCGCTGAGTTCGCCGCAGTCGCCGTGCTGCTCAGCGCGCCGTGGCGAACGTTACTGGCAGCGCTGCGCTTTGCCGCCGGGCTTGGCCTGCTCGCCCTGCTGTGGGGGATGCTGCGCGGCGACGGCCTGCAGGTGCAGTCGATTGCGCAGATCTGGCTGTTCGCCGCGGCGGTGGTGGCGCCGGCCTTGGCCGCCTGGGCGCTGCAGCGCGCGTTCGCGGCAAAGCTGACGATCCAGGCCGGCGCGCTGGTGCTGGAGCAGGGCGCACAGCGGATCGAGATCGAGCTTGGGCAGCTCACCGCAGTGCGAATCTGGTGGCTGCCTCTACCCGGCAGCGGCGTGGATCTGGAGCTCGGCTCCGCGCAGCGCTGGAAGCACGGCCTGCAGCTGGCGGATCCCGAAGGCCTGCGGAGCGCGCTGCAGCACGCGGGTGCGCCGCTGCGCCCGCTGTCGCGCGGGCAGCAGCGCAGGGCGCACTTCGCCAGCGCGCGCGCCGACGCGCGAGTTCGCTGGCTGGATGCACCGCTGATCAAGTTCGGCCTGTTCTCGCTGCTGCTGGCGCTGCCGGCGTTTCGTCTGCATCAGAACATCGCCTTCGGCGGCAGCTTCGGCGAGTACTACAGCTATGGACTGGGTGCCTATCTCGCCGGGTTGCTGATTTGGTGGGCCTCCTGGGCGATCGGCCTGATGCTTGCCGCCGCGGCGCTGCGCGTGGCGATCGAGCTGTGTGCGGCGTCTGCGCTGCTGCTGTCGTTGCGGGCGACGCAGGCTGCACGACCCATGCTCGAATGGACTGGCCGACTGCTGTTCTATCTCGGCATCATCGTTTGGCTGCTGCTGCGGCTGCTCGTTGATCTCTAGCTTCCGAAAGCGCTCGGCGGCCAGCCCTCGCGGCAGCGACACGCGAGGCGGCAGCAACGGTGCAGGAGCGGACCGCAGCGGGGTGAATCCAGCCACGCAGGCGCTGAATCAATATTTCGTTTCAGTGAAGTCGATGCAGGCGACTGTGCAGACTCGTTTCGGCGCAGGGCGGGCTGCCGAGCCGATGCTAGAGTTGCGCCCCTTCAAACCTGACTCTGTGAGCCCTTTGATGAGCACTGATGCCACCTATCCGATCGGCACGCCGGGCGAGCCCTGGGGCGAGTCAGAACGCGCCGAGTGGCTGCAGCGGCAAACGCGCCAACGCAGCTATGCCGAGGATGTGCTCAGCGTGATCGAGCGCCTGCGCGGGCCGTTCGACGTCGAGCAGTATGGCGAACTCGACTATGGCAGCGAGCGCTTCCCGCTGTTCGCGGTGCGCAATCGTGGCTGGAGCGAATCACTGCCCTACGTGTTGGTCACCGGCGGCGTACACGGCTACGAGACCAGCGGCGTGCGCGGTGCGCTGTCGTTTCTCGAGGTGCAGGCCGGTCGCTATGCCGCCCACGCCAATCTGCTGGTGGCGCCCTGCGTCAGCCCCTGGGCCTATGAGCGAATTCATCGTTGGAATGCGAACGCGATCGACCCGAACCGTTCGTTCCGCGAGGACAGCCCCGCCGAGGAATCTGCGGCACTGATGCGTCTGCTCGCCCCGCTCAAGGACCGCTTCCTGCTGCACATCGACCTGCACGAAACCACCGACACCGACGAGAGCGAGTTCCGTCCGGCGCTGGCGGCGCGAGACGGCAAAACCGGCGAGCCCGGAGAGATTCCAGAAGGTTTCTATCTAGTCGGCGACAGCGAGAACCCGCAGCTGGATTTCCAGCGTTGGATCAATGCTGCGGTGGCTAAAGTGACCCACATCGCTCCCGCCGACGAGCACGGCGAAATCATCGGCTCCAAGGTGGTGGCGCCGGGCGTCATCCTCTACCCGTTCAAGCCGCTGGGCCTGTGCGCGGGCGTCACCAGCGCCCGCTACACCACCACCACCGAGGTCTACCCGGACAGCCCGCGCACCCGGCCGGAGCTGTGCACTGCGGCGCAGGTGGCGGCGGTGTGCGCGGCGATTGATTTCGCGCTTGCGCAGGTCAACTGAGTCGCCGCAGCGAACGCCGCTTCGGCCCGCCGCTGGCGCTGCGCGCGCGGGTTCTGTCTTGCCCGCACTGAGGACGAATGGCCGCGAACACTGCGGCGTCCGTGCAGGTTCGTGCTGATTCGCAGCGGACGCGCGCGGCGCGCGCTTCGAGGCTGCAAGGCCCGCGTGCGAAGCCCAGGGTTCGAGCCTGCACGCGACCAAGGGCACATGGCCGTGGCGCCGCGTTAGACGAGAGTGCAGGTTCTGTTCGCCTTCACTGGATTTCCGTATGCGCTCCACCTCACTGTTGATCGCCCTGCTGCTGGCCTCCGCGCCGGCCTGGTCCGCGCCTCTGCGCGAGCAGTTCACCGTGATCGCCGGCGGTAATCCGGTGGGACACCTCAAGGTCGATCATCAGGGCGAGCGGATCGCCATCGACTTCGACTACAAGAACAACGGCCGCGGCCCGACTCTGGCCGAGACCCTTCGGCTGGACGCGCGCGGGCTGCCGGTCGAATGGCGGATCAGCGGCAACACCACCTTCGGCAGCAAGGTCCAGGAGAGTTTCGAGCTGGACGCCGACGGCCTCGCACGCTGGCGCGATTCGGTAGGCGAGGGCGAGGCGGATGTCGACAACTCCAGCCTGTACATCGGCCAAGCGGCCAGCCCGTGGGCTCTTGGCCTGTATGCGCGCGCGCTGCTGGGCGCCGAAGATGGACGCCTGCCGGCTCTGCCCGGCGGTGAGGTGCGGGTGGAGGCGGGCGAGCGCATCGAGGCCGGCAGCGGCGAGCAGCGCGTACAGCTGCGCTTCCACAGCATCAGCGGGCTCAGCCTGAACCCGAGCTACTTTCTGCTGGACGAATCCGGCGCGTTCTTCGGCGTGGTCTCGCCGAGCTTCGCGGTGATCCGCGCCGGCTACGAGGCCGACGCGCAGCGCCTCGGCGAGCGTGCCGATGTACTCGGCCGGCTGCGGCTTGAAGCGATCCAGACCGCAACCGCGCACCGCTACGAGGCGCCGATCCGCATCCGCAACGTGCGGGTGTTTCAGCCTGAGCAGCTGGCGCTGTCGGCTGCAGTCGATGTGCTGGTGTTCGGCCGGCGCATCGCCGGCATCCAGCCCGCCGGCAGCCCAACCACGCCGGGGGAGGTGCTGATCGAAGGCGAGGGCGGCACCCTGGTGCCGGGGCTGTATGAAATGCACGGCCACATCGGGCAGGAGGCCGCCACCCTGAACCTCGCCGCCGGCGTGACCTCGGTGCGTGACATGGGCAACGACAACGCCAGCCTGCAGCGCCTGATCGACAGCATCAAGGCCGGCACCGTGGCCGGCCCGCGCATTCACCGCAGCGGATTTATCGAAGGCCGCAGCCCCTTCAATTCCAACAACGGCCGGCTGGTCGCAAGCGAAGCCGAAGCCCTGGACGCAGTGCGCTGGTACGCCGCCCGCGGCTTTCATCAGGTCAAGCTCTACAACAGCATGAACCCGGCCTGGAGCACGGCGCTGGTGGCGGAGGCGCATCGGCTGGGCATGCGCGCCACCGGCCACGTGCCGGCTTTCGCCAACGCCGACCAGATGATCGAAGCCGGCTACGACGAGCTGACCCACATCAACCAGATCCTGCTGGGCTGGGTGCTCTCGCCCGAGGAAGACACCCGCACCCTGCTGCGCCTGACTGCGCTGAAGCGGGTGGCGGATCTTGATCTCTCCTCGCCGCGTGTTCGCGCCACGATGGACAGCATCGTCGCCAAAAAGGTCGCCGTGGAGCCGACGATTGCCATCCACGAGAACCTGCTGCTGAACCAGGACGGCGAGGTCCCGCAGGGCGCGGTGGCCTACATCGACAACCTGCCCGTCGGCGCGCAGCGCGATGCCAAGCGCTCCTGGGCCGACATGAGCGCCCCTGGCGACGCCGAGGCCTACGCGGCCGCCTGGCAGAAGCTGCTTGCGACTCTGCGCGAGATGCACGCGCGCGGCGTGCTGCTGATTCCCGGCACCGACCTTGGTGGCAGCTTTGCCTACCACCGCGAGCTTCAGCTGTTCGAGGCGATCGGTCTCACCCCTGCGGAAACCCTGCGCCGCGCCACCCTCGACATGGCGCGCTATCTGGGCGAGGAGCAGTCGCTGGGTTCGATCGAGCACGGCAAGCTGGCCGACTTCTTCCTTATTCCGGGAGACCCCACCGCCGACCTGCGCGAGACCCTGAAGATCCGCATGGTGGTCATGGATGGGGTTGTCTACTTCCCGTCGGAAATCCATCCGTTTTTCGGCATCAAGCCCTTCGCCGAAAAGCCAACCGTGGCGCTGCCGGACGCGCCCGCGGCCTGACTGCCAGCGAAAGAACGGCAGCGGCCGCGGCCGTCATTTGCCGCGGCTGTCGAAGCGCGCGCGAGTTCTGCGCGCAGCCCGGACAGCCCGATGCCGCCCGCGCTGCGGGGGGCGGCATCGCGGCGCAGGCTCAGCCCGGCGTGCCGGGTTTGAGCAGCTCCAGCACGGCGCGCGCGGCGGCTTCCGACGAGGCCGGGTTCTGGCCGGTGACCAGATGGCCATCGGTGATCACATGCTCAGCCCAGTCGTCCTTTTTGGCGTAGCGGCCGCCGTGGTTGCGCAGCATGTCTTCCACCAGAAAAGGCACCACCTGGGTCAGCCCCACCGCGTCCTCTTCGGAGTTGGTGAAGCCGGTGACCGCGCGACCCTTGACCAGCGGGCTGCCGTCGGCCGCCTTGGCGTGACGCAGCACGCCGGGGGCGTGGCAGACGGCAGCCACCGGCTTACCGGCGGCGTGGAGAGTTTCGATCAGGGCGATCGAGTCGCGGTTTTCGGCGAGGTCCCACAGCGGGCCGTGGCCGCCGGGGTAGAACACCGCATCGAACTCGCCGCCGCGAATCTCCGCCAAAGGCCGGGTGGCCGCCAGCGCGGCGACCGCAGCATGGTCCGTGCGAAAGCGTTTGGTCGCTGCCGTCTGCGCATCGGGCTCATCGCTCTTGGGGTCGAGCGGCGGCTGCCCGCCGGCCGGCGAAGCGAGGGTGATCTCGGCGCCGGCGTCCTTGAAGACGTAATACGGAGCCGCGAATTCCTCAAGCCAGAAGCCGGTCTTGCGGCCGGTGTCGCCGAGGCGGTCGTGCGAGGTCAGAACCATCAGGATCTTCATCGTTCGTTCTCCTTCGTCAAAGCGCCACCCTAGGCGGAGCGCCGCGAATGGGTCGTGACCGGCGCGCGATCAGCTCGCAGGGACGCGGCTTGGCTGCTCCGGCTTTGCAGCTGTCGCGGCATCCTGCGCCGGCATCAGGCCACGCGCGAGCCCCACCAGCTTCATGAACTCGGCCTGCTGTTCGCTGCAGGAGTCGCTGCAGGAGTCGCGCGCCAGTTTGGCAACGCCGTCGAAGTCAAGCTGCCCGGCATGTTCGCCGCCGCGCAGCAGTTCACCGAAGCCGGCCACCGCCGCCGCGAAGCCAAGGTTCTCGCCGGGCACCCGGCGGAGCTGGCTGCGCAGCATCGGCGACTCGATCAGCTGGCTGCTCGATTCACCCGGGCGCTTGTAGCGCAGGCGCAGCAGGCCCAGCTCATCGGCCTTCGAGCGTGCTGCGCCCGCCTGCGCATCGGCATAGCGCAGGCCGCTGCTGGCCTCGCCGCCGGAGCCGACCAGGGCCAGCTCATAGAGGGCGGTGACGCTGTGGCCGGCGCCGATTTCGCCGGCGTCGACGCGATCGTTGTCGAAATCCTCGCGGGCGAGCAGGCGGTTTTCGTAGCCGAGCAGGCGGTATTCGGCGACCACCGCCGGGTTGAACTCAACCTGGATTTTCACGTCGCTGGCCAGCGTGTGCAGGGTGCCGCCCATCTGCGCCACCAGCACCTTGCGCGCCTCCAGGATCGAGTCGATGTAGGCGTGGTTGCCGTTGCCGACATCGGCCAAGCGCTCGGCCATCGCATCGTTGTAGTTGCCGCGGCCGAAACCCAGCGTGCTGAGCGCGATGCCCGAGGCGCGCTGGTCGGCAACGAGAGTTTCCAGCGCGCGCTGATTCACCGTGCCGACGTTGAAATCGCCGTCGGTGGCGAGGATCACGCGGTTGATGCCGCCCTCGCGTTTGGCCTGCGCGGCGACCCTGTAGGCCAGCTCGATGCCGGCGCCGCCGTTGGTGGAGCCGCCGGCTTCAAGCCGCTCCAACGCGGCCAGGATTTCCAGCTGGCGATCGCCCGCGGTGGGCGGCAGCACCAGCCCGGCGCTGCCGGCGTAGGTGACGATGGCGACTGAATCCTGCGGCCGCAGCTGCTCGACCAGCAGTGCGAAACCACGCTTGAGCAGGGGCAGCTTTGCAGCATCCTGCATCGAGCCGGAGCTGTCGATCAGGAATACCAGGTTGGCTGGAGGCAGGTCCTTGGCCTCAATTTGCTGCGCCTGCAGCCCGACCTGCAGCAGCAGGCGCTTGGGGTTGAACGGTGATGGCGCAAGCTGGCTGTGCACGGCGAACGGCGCCGCGCCCGGCTGCGGCGCCGGGTAGCTGTAGCTGAAATAGTTGATCAGCTCCTCGATGCGCACCGCGTCCTTGGGCGGCCGCTGGCCCACTCGCAGGAGGCTGCGGATATTGCTGTAGCTGCCGGTGTCGACGTCGATCGAGAAGGTCGAAACCGGTTGCTCAGCCACCCGCAGGATGCCGTTGGTCTGGATCTCCGCATAGTTGTCGCGGTTGCTGTGGTCGGCGATTGACGACGGCGCAAGTCCAGGCGGCATGCGATAGGCGATTTGGCCGGAGTTCTCTGCGGCGAGCCCGCCAACGCGTGAGCCGGTCACCTCGATGCTTTCCAGCAGCGGCTGCGGACGCTGCTGTGCGATTGCGGCGTTGGGCATCGGCGGCGCGACAGGGGCCACCGGCGCCACAGCAGGCACCGGTGCGAGATCAGGCGCAGGCGGCGGAGAGTAGACGAGCTCGTATTCCGCGGGCGTCTGCTTGGGCGGTGACCTGTTGGAATCGGTCAGCGGCGCGGTCGTGTTTTGGCAGGCAGCCAGTAGAAACGTGCCCAAGGCCAGCGCGCAGAGCGCGGCAAGACGCGTATGCGGGTGGCGTGAGGCGAATGGTGAAGCGGCGAGGCGCGACATGGTGGCTCTCCGTGGTGGGTGCGGAGGCGTTTACGCACCGTCACGGCAAACGGGGTTGAGCGAAATCCAAATCGGTCGAGTCGCCTGCAGCACGCGCAGCTGCTTCGCTCAGCGCCAACCTGCGCGCTTCGATGCAGCTCACCGCGCGCCGAGCCGCTTTTGTAGGTTGGCGCTGAGCCGCAGGCGAAGCCCAACATCGCAAGGATGGGGATTGGCGGCGAGTGTGGAGGTGGCGCCGTTGGGCTTCGCTCTGCTCAGCGCCAACCTACCTGCTTCGATGCAGCTCACCGTGCGGTAACCCAAGCGCTTCGGCGCAGCCCATTGCGCGCCAAACCGCTTTCGTCGGTTCGCGCTGATCCGAAGGCGAGCCGCTTTTGTAGGTTGGCGCTGAGCCGAAGGCGAAGCCCAACATCGCAAGAATCGGGATTGGCAGCGAGGGTGGAGGTGGCGCCTGCGCCAAGGCCGCGCCATCGGCGACAATCGCGGCATGAACACGCTCCCGAACTTGAAGCTCTGGCGGCCCGACGGTTTCGCCGCGGAATCCCTGGGCTGCGACGGTCGCGGCCGGGTCGCGACCCGACGCACAGTGAAGTCAACGGACGCGCTGCCCTGGGCCGTGCCCGGCGTCGCCAACCTGCACTCGCACGCCTTTCAGCGCGCCATGGCCGGCCGCGCCGAGCGGCGCCTGAATCCGCAGGACAGCTTCTGGACCTGGCGCGAAACCATGTATGCGCTGGCCGCTCGTTTCGACCCTGACTCACTGCAGGCGGTCGCCACGCAGCTTTACGCCGAGATGCTCGAAGCCGGCTACACGCGCGTCTGCGAATTCCACTATCTGCACCACGCACCGGACGGCCGCCCCTATGCCGACCCAGCGGCGATGTCGCGGGCGCTGATCCATGCCGCGCGCGAGGCAGGCATCGGCCTGACCCTGCTGCCGGTGCTGTACATGGTCGGCGGCTTCGAGGGCCAGCCGCTGTCAGCGCGGCAGCAGCGTTTCGGCCACGGCATCGAGACCTATCTGCGCCTGCACCAGAACCTGCGCGCTGAGGCCGATGAGAACTTGAAGATCGGCTGCGCCCTGCACAGCCTGCGCGCGGTGCCGCTTGATGCTGTTCGCGAACTCTTGGGCGCGCTGCCGGCCGACTGTCGCCTGCACATCCATATCGCCGAGCAGACCGCCGAAGTGGACGAGTGCGTCGCCCTGCGCGGCGCGCGGCCGGTGGCCTGGCTGTATGACAAGGTCGAGGTCGATGCGCGCTGGACGCTGGTGCATGCCACGCATCTGGATGAGGCGGAAATCTCGTTGATCGCGAGAAGCGGCGCGACGGTGGCGATCTGCCCCAGCACCGAGGGCAATCTCGGCGATGGCGTGTTTCCGCTGCCGGAGTTCATGGCCTTGGGCGGTCGCTTCGGCATCGGCACCGATTCGCACGTGTCTGTCGGCCTCACCGAGGAGCTGCGCTGGCTGGAATACGGCCAGCGCTTGCTACATCGCAAGCGCAGTTTGGGCGTCGAGCCGGGCCGTGATTCGGTGGGCGCAAGCCTGCTCGCGGCCAGCGTGCGCGCCGGCGCCGACTCGGCTGGGCAGGGCAGTGCCACAGCCGAGGGTGTTCTCGTACCGGGCGCCCACGCCGACGTGGTGTCGCTGCAGCGCGCGCATCCGGCCCTTTACGGTGCAACCGAGGCGGACGTGATCGATCGCTGGCTGTTTGCCAGCAATCGCCCGGCTGTTGACAGCGTTTGGGTCAGTGGCGTGCAGCGAGTGGCGGAGGGCCGGCACCTTCAGCGCGAGGCGATCGAGGCGCGGTACGCGCAGGTTGCGCGCACGCTATTGAAGGACTGATACAGCATGTTCTGGACCCTCGCCGCCGATATCGTTCTGTTTACGCACCTCTGCGTGGTCGTCTTCGTCGTGGTCGGCCTGGTGCTGGTGCTGATCGGCAACCTGCGCGGCTGGCGCTTCGTCAACCACTGGTGGTTTCGCTTGACGCATCTGGCCACGATTGCGGTGGTGGTGGGGCAGAGCTGGCTGGGCATGGTTTGCCCGCTGACCACGCTGGAGCTTTGGCTGCGCCGGCAGGCGGGGGAGGCGACCTACGCCGGCGGCTTTATCGAACACTGGATGAGCCGCCTGCTGTACTTCAATGCGCCGCCCTGGGTGTTCGTGCTGGCCTATACGGCTTTTGGTGCGCTGGTGCTGGCGGCATGGTGGCGCTGGCCGCCGCGGCGTGAATCACGCGGCTAGCCCAACGTCGCAGGGATCGGGATTGACGGCGAGGGCGGAGGTGGCGCCGTTGGGCTTCGCTCTGCTCAGTACCAACCTACGTGCTTCGGCGCAGTTCACCGCACGCCGAGTCGATTTTCTAGGTTGGCGCTGAGCCGAAGGCGTGCCGCTTTTGTAGGTTGGCGCTGAGCCGAAGGCGAAGCCCAACGTCGCAGGGATCGGGATTGACGGCGAGGGTGGAGGTGCCGCAGTTGGGCTTCGCTCTGCTCAGCGCCAACCTACGAATCGGGCACGTCCAGTGCGCGAATTTAAGCGGCATCTCCAGTGCGCGAGAGTTTGAGCGGCACGTCCGGCGCGCGAGTTTGAGCAGCAAGCCCAGGCGTTCGAGCTCTTGCGTCTAGGCCTTCGCATCGTCCACCCGAAAAGTTGGAGTCGCCGCACCCACGAGCGAACTGCAGGCGAAGCTCAAGGCCTCGCGGCTGTTGGGCTCCGCCGTTGAGCGTCCTGCCTCACTCCACCGTCAGCTGCGCAGGCAGGGCTTCGCCGATAGCGCGGCGGTCGGGCCGATACATGTCTTCGACGAAGGGCGGCGGCACGGTGTAGCGGCCGGGGCTGACCGCGCGCACGAGGTAAAAGAGCCGCGCCTGCTGTCCGGGCCACAGGCTCAGGGCGGCGACGAAGCGATCGTCGCGGTATTCCTGGTGCTTGATATCGGCCTGCCACTGGCGCTCATTCAGCGCCAGGCCGTCGATGACCATGCTGGCGATCTGGTTGGGGTCGCCGAGATCAAGATTTTCGGCTTCCAGCCCGCCGGGCAGCAGGTCGACCAGCAGCGCTTCGCGCAGCTGCTGTTCGGCCTGCACGGTGAGGCGCACCACCAGGGTGTCGCCTTCCTTCAGCGTGCCGCCCTGGAACAGCCGGCCGTCAGGACGGTAGTAATGTCGCTGAACGCTCAGGCCCTCACTGACTGCTTTCGGCGGCGTGCGGCGGAAGCCGACGAGATCCTCGATCACGTGCACCGGGCCTTCGCCCTCGAACACGGGGCGAATGACCACCCCGTCGCGCAGCGCCTCGGCTTCGAGCACCAGGCTGTGCAGCAGCGCCGGTGCGCGCTCGGTCTCGCCGCTGATGCCCTGCAGCTGCAGGCCAAGGCGCTGATCGCCCGCGGCCAGCACCAGGGTGCCGAGGCGGAAAAGTGCGGCCTGCTCCTGGGTGCTGAACCAGCGCTGCGGGCCGCGGCTCTCGATCAGTCGCACCAGCTCGATCAGATCGGCCTCGGTGTCGGCATCGGCCAGATCGTGGCTGCGCAGCAGCACCTGGATGAGGGCCAGATCGCGAATCTGCGAGCCGTAGTCGCCCAGGTACTCGGGCCGCGCATCGCTCTTTTCGGCAGCGGCTTTCAGCGCGGCCTCGGCGCGCACGGGATCGCCCTGCAGCTTCAGCGCAATGCCCAGCTGCACCAGCGGCAGCGCGGTCAGGCTCTGGCCCTGCTCGTTGTCGAACAGGGTACGCAGAGTGCCCAGCGGCGCGCGGTTGACCCGCGCCAGCACGTAGCCGGCATAGGCGCGTGCGGCGAAGCGCAGATGGTTGGCGTGTTCGTAGTCGTAGAAACCGTCGCCGCCGGTCAGCAGGTCTTCAGACAGACGCTGCAGTGCGGCCTCCAGCACCGCTTCGGGTACGGCTTCGCCCTGCTCGCGGGCGCTCAGCAGCAGGTCTGCCACGTACGGGGTCAGCAGCGGCTGTGCGCCGGGCTCGCCGGGCCAGAAGCTGAAATGGCCGGTGCCCTGCTGCATGGCTGAGATCCGCGCGAAACCGGCGGCAATCGCGTCGCGGCGCGCGTGCTCACTCATCTGGGCGACCGGCAGCCGCTGGCCGGCCTCGGTGCCCAGCCACAGCAGCGGCCACATTCGGCTGCTGGTCTGCTCCAGGCACCCATAGGGATAGTCGATCAGGTCTTTCAGCGCATCGACAAAGGGCAGCGGCGGGCGCCGGCTGAAGCTCACCTGCAGGCGGCTGCTGTCGGCGTCCAGCGGGGCGAGATCGCTGGTATCAAAGCGCAGCGTTTCGGCATTCGACAGCACCCGCGTGCGGCTGATTCGCTCGGCCGGCCAAGCCGGGCGTACCGCCAGTTCAAAGTCGCGGCTGAGCGCGTAGCCGTCGGATTCCGCGCTGACGCTGAACTTCGCGACCGCGTTTCCGGCCAGCGCCTGCAGATCAAAACCCAGGCTGCGGCGCGCGCCGTCGGCCAACTCCACCTGCTGGGTGCCGCCGCTGATCTGCAGCGGGCCGCTGGCTGACGTGTTGACTCGGTAGATGGCGGTTGCGCCGCTCAGGTTGTGCAGATCGACGCTCAGGCGCGCGCGGTCGCCCGGCGCCATCACGCGCGGCGTGCTGACTTCCAGCACCAGCGGTGCGCGCACGATCACCTCGCTCTCGGCCTGGCCGAAACGCTGCGCCGCGAAGGCCACCGCTGCAATCCGCAGTGCGCCGTTGAACTCCGGCGCAGTAAAGCGGACCTGCGCCCGGCCCTCGGCATCGAACGCCACCGGGCCGGAATGCAGGGCCACGGTTTGCACCTTGGCGGTCGGCCGCCGCGCCTGCGGCAGGCTGGGCAGGACCGCATCGCCGCCAAAGCGCAGGCGCGCACGCTGGCCTTCAAAACGCTCGATCACGCGGCCGTACAAATCCCAGGCCTCGATCGACAGGCCGCGGCGGGCCAGGAAATGCGCGATCGGATCGGGCAGCGGGTAGCGGGTCAAGCTGAGGATGCCCTGGTCGACCGCATCCACCGTGACCTGCGCGGTTTCGCCCGCCAGGCCCTGCGCCTGCACCTCGATCTCGATTGGCTGACCCGGGCGGATCGGTTCGGCCGGGGCGTTTACCGTTAGCGCGATGCGCCGGCCCGAGCGCGCCATCGGCACGTGGACCACGCCGATCGCGCGGTTGGGGCCGGGCTGGTCAGCGGTCTGGCCGGGGCGCAGCAGCAGCACCGTGAGATAGACATCGTGGCGGTTGAAGTCCTCGCTGACCGGGATCTGCAGCTTGGCGCCGGGGCGCACCTCGATGGCCGCGCTGTAGATGAGCCGATCGCTTTCCACCAGAACCACGCCGGGCCCGGCATAGGGCGCGGTCACGGTCACTTCCAGCAGATCGCCGACCGCATAGGCGGGCTTGTCGAGCGCCAGCTTGACCTTGTCGGGGCGCGCGTCCAGCCCGCGGTTTTCGTCGTCCCAGCGCCAGCCGGCGAAGAAGGGCAGGCGGGTGGTGAGGCCGGTGGCCGGGTCGGTCACTTCCAGCCGGTACTCGCCCCATTCCACCGGCATATCGAACTGCGCGGCGACGCTGCCATCGAAGTCGATGAGCTGTTCGCGCACCGTCACGAAACGGCGGCTGTAGTCGGTTTTCCAGCCGGCGCCGTCGATCCAGCTCCAGTGCAGATCGCGCAGTTCCTGAACAAGTTTCACCTGCAGGCCCACGCCGGCCTGCAGCTTTCCTGCAGCGTCGCTGCGCAGCAGTTCAAAGCGTGCCTGGGTCTGGGTGCCGGGGCCGTCCTTGAGTTCGAACAGCGGGCGCACGCCGACCAGCACCGGCGCCGGCCACAGGCTGCGCACAAGGCTGCGGCGGATGGCCCGGCCACCGCTTTCAAACAGGCTGGCGTTGACGATCAGCTGCAGCGGGCTGGCCTGCGCCACCGCGTCGTCGAGCAGCTCCAGAGTTTGTGTGCTGCGGCCGCGAGCATCGAGTTCGACATCCAGCACCGCCGCCGGCGCCGGCAGCTGCAGCGTGGCGTCGCCGAACTGATAGCCGCGCAGGCTCGGCACGGCCTCGGTGTCGACCCGATAGGCGAGTTCCGCGGTGATGCGATTGCCGTCCGCCGGGGCGCCGTACAGGTAGGCGCCCTCGATCTGCAGTTCGAGATCCTCGCCCAGCGCAAGCGGGCCAGGCTTGGCGTCGAGGCTGAGCTTCATCCGCTCGGGCAGGAATTCCTCAACCCGAAACGCGAAGCTGCCAACCGCGGATTTGTCATCGGGCGCGAGCCGCAGCTCCAGCTTCCAGCGGCCGGTGGCGGCGTCCTCGCGAATTGGCTGGGTCAGGCTGTAGTAGCCCAGCGCCTGCGCCGAAAGGGTCTGCCGCACGATCACCCGGCCGTCCGGCTGCGCCAGGCTTGCATACAGCGGCTGCGACTGGCCGAGCGCGCGACCGTCGAAATCGCGCAGCAGGGCCGAGACCTGCAGGCTTTCGCCCGGGCGATACAGGTCGCGGCCCGACCAGGTGAAGGCATCCAGCGCGGTGTGGCGGCGGCCGCCGACTTCGAAATCGGCCAGATCCAGCGCCGGCTGGCGAAATGGGATCAGCGCGATCTCGGCGTCGCGGCGCGCGACCAGCACGTCCTCGGGCTGGGGCGCATACGCCAGCGTTGCCTGGCCCTCACCGTTGGTAGCGGCCTCGGCTTTGACCCGACCCTCGCCATCGATCACTTCGATGCGCACGCCGTTGCGTGGCTCACCGCTGTCGAGCGAGGCGGCGTGAACCCACAGCTGATCGCCCTGCAGGCGCGCATGCAGGCCGATGTCGGTGACGAAGAAGAACGTTGTCTGGTACTGGCCGGCGAATTCGCCCGGCCGCCGCAGCACGGCGAAATACAGGCCGGGCTCGCGCAGTTCGGGCACCGTCTGCACCGGCAGGAAGCTGACTGTGCGCTCGTTGGCGCGACTGTTCAGCACGAAGCGGTTGGCGTACACGGAATCGGCGATGCCCGACAGGGTGCCGAGATCCCACCAGCCGCGCTGGCCGGCGCGCTGGTAGTTGGCGAAGAAGTTCGAGTACTCGGCGGCGCGCACGCGCAGGAACTCGACGTCGACCTCGCTGACGTTGACTCCCACCACCGGCAGGCCATCGGTATTGCGCGCCGGCAACACGCTGCCCTGGCTTGCGAAGCCGACCTGCGGCGGCAGCGCGCCGGAGTGGATTTCCTTCTCGATCGGCTGACCCAGGCGTGCGCCTTCGGCCGCGGTCAGGCGCGCATCAATCCGCACCGTGTAGCTGCGGTCGGCCTCAATAAAGGGATAGCGCAGGCGGGTGCGATCGGGGTCGAGGCTCCAGCCGCTCTGGCCGGGGCTGCCGTCGGCGCCCTGCACGCTGAGCAGCTCGTCAAAAGGCTGGCTCACCGCCAGCGGCTGTGAAAATTCCAGCAGCAGCGCCGGGCGACCGTTGTGCGGCTCAGCGCCCCAGCGCGTCAGGCCGAAGCCTTCGACCACGGCCGACTCCAGCTGCGGGACATCCGCGGCCGCCGTCGGCGTCTGCGTGCCGCTGCTGCAGGCCATCAGCGCCAGCAGGATCCACGCGGCCAGCGCACATGCTTTCCACGAGCTGACGGGCACACTGATCATTGAATTCTTTCCTGCCCAAACGGGCGCTCAGTATAGGCACTCCATGCCCCTGCCCCTGCCCACCGCAGTGCGTCGACTGCATCTCGTGCTGGGCGACCAGCTTGACCGCGACAGTGCGGTGTTTGACGGCTTCGACCCCGAACGCGATGCGCTGTGGATGGCCGAGGCCGCTGAGGAAAGCACGCACGTGTGGTCGCACAAGGCGCGGATCGCCGTGTTCCTGGCCGGCATGCGCCAGTTCGCACGCGACCAGCGCGAGCTCGGCCGGCCGCTGTGCTATCGGCAGCTCGATGAGCACGACTTTTCAAGCCTTGCCCAAGCCTTGGCGGCGGACATCAAGGCCCTGAAGCCTGCCGAACTGGTGTGGGTGCGGCCGGGCGACTGGCGTGTTTGGCAGAGCCTGCTGGCGGTCGCTGAAGGCGCGGGCGTCAAGGTCGATGAGCGTGATGATCGCCATTTTATGAGCACGCCGGCAGAGTTCTCCGACTGGGCCAAAGGCAAAAAGGAGCTGCGGCTGGAGTATTACTATCGGCTGCTGCGTAAGCGCCTGAACGTGCTGATGGACGACGGCGAGCCCGTCGGCGGCAAGTGGAATTTCGATGCCGATAACCGCGGTAGCTTCGACGCCCGCGGGCCAGGCCCGCTGCCGGCGCCGAAGCGTTTTGAGCCCAATGAAATCACCCGCGAGGTGCTGGCGCAGGTGGCTGAGCGCTTCGCCGATCATCCGGGTGAGCTCGCGGACTTCGACTGGCCGCTGACGCCGTCGCAGGCGCAGGCCGCCCTGACCGATTTCATCGAGAACCGGCTGCCGCTGTTCGGCCACTACCAGGATGCGATGTGGGACGGCGAGCCCTGGCTGTACCACTCACGGCTGTCGGTGGCGCTGAATCTGAAACTGATTCACCCGCAGCGGGTGATCGAGGCGGCAGCGCAGGCCTACCGCGACGGCGATGCGCCGCTGGCCGCGGTTGAGGGCTTCGTGCGGCAGATCCTCGGCTGGCGCGAGTACGTGCGCGGCCTGTACTGGCTGCGCATGCCGGAGTATCTCGACGACAACGCGCTCGGCGCGGAGCAGCCGCTGCCGGCCTTCTATTGGAGCGGCGACACCGACATGGCCTGCCTGCGCGACGCCATTGGGCAGACCCTGCGCTACGGTTATGCCCACCACATTCAGCGGCTGATGGTGACCGGCCTGTTCTCCCTGCTGCTGGGCGTGCGGCCGAAGGAGATCCACGCCTGGTACCTGGCGGTGTATGTCGACGCGGTCGAATGGGTAGAGCTGCCGAACGTGCTGGGCATGAGCCAGTTCGCCGACGGCGGAGTGATGGCCAGCAAGCCCTACGTGGCCTCCGGCAAGTACATCCAGCGCATGGGCAACTACTGCAGCGGCTGCCGCTTCAAGCCAGACGAAGCCGTCGGCGACAAAGCCTGCCCGTTCACCACGCTGTACTGGGATTTCTTGGAGCGCCACCGCGCGCGCTTCGCCAAGCACCCGCGCGCGGCGCTGCAGTGGCGCAGCCTGGAGCGGCTGTCGGACGAGAAGCGGAAGGCGATAGCGGCCCAGGCGCAGCAGCTGCGAGAGCAGCTGTCTGCGCAACCGTAGGGCCACTGTGCGCCGCCGCTACAAAGCCGCAACAGACGTGGGTGAGGGCCACGGCTAGGCTGACGGCTCGCACTTCTGGGTTTTGAAACTCCGAGGCCGCGAGCTATCGGCCATTGCCTTGGAATCCCGCATGAAATTCGTATTGTTTTTGATTGTCCTTGCCGCCCCGCTCAGCGCCCCGGTTGGCGCCGAAGAGTGGCGATATCGCAGCAGCGAATCTACGGAGGCTTTGATTCGCGACGAGGGCCTGTTGGCGCGCAGTGGCTCCGGATTCCTGCAGATTTTTGGATCTTGGGCCCTGCGCCGGGGCGCGTCGGGCGACGTGATCGATCGCATTCGACTTGATTCGAACTTCGCCGGTGGCGGCCGGCTGCTTGTACTGCCGGATCAGGGCTGGCTGATGCTGGCGCGTATCAACTTCGGTAACTGCGAAATTCTTCGCTACGGTGCATCGGGTCAGCGCCTGTGGCGCAGCGCGACCGCGCGTGCCGACTGTGGAGACATCCGCTTGCACACCGACGCCCGTGGCGGCTGGCTGGTGGCGGGCGCGTCCGATGACTACGCCTTGCGGCGGCTACAGCGCTTGCGGGCGGATGGCGAGCTGGTGCCACTCGATATGACGGCCGCTGGCCAGCAGTTGATCGAAGTTTTGAGTCAGCGCGAAGACGGCAGTTTTGATTTCGCCCTAGTCTCCGGAGCGGGGCTGTCGCATGCGCGCTTGATCGGCAATCGCATCGAACAGGTGCGGCTGGTGGAGCGGTTGGCGCAGTCCTCCAGCTACCGCGTCATTTCCAGTGACGGATCCCTGTGGTTGACCGCCAAGGGCGTCGATGGCGACCCCGGTGAGTCTCTGCTGCGCTTTGATGCAGAGGGCCGTCGCCAGTGGCGCGTGCCGCTGGCTTTGGAGCAAGGACACGCGCTGCGGGGCTTGAGTCTTATCGATGAGAACACCGTCGGCGTGGTGAGCTCGGCCTCGGACTTGAGTCAGGGGCGGCTGCGCACCATCGATCATCTAGGGCGCGAGCTGGCGCGAGTGAGCATCGAGGGCCGTCTCCAGCTCTTCCCGATTCGGGGGCAGTCCCCGCTGCGACCTGCGCCGGTCACAGGGGCAATCACGCTGGGACTGGATATGCAAGATGTGGGCGCCCGCACGCAGAGCTACAGCGCGTTGGGCGAGCTCGTTCCAACGCCGCTCGAACACGGCGGGCGAGCAGAGACATCGGGGTGGCCGACCGCCTCGCTGCAGGCCAGCGCACTGCCTTTGATCGCAACCCACGCGATCTCGGCGACGCATGTCGATGTGCTTGTTGGCCAGAACGGAGCTCAAATTCGCTCACTGGATCTGCGCTCGCGAGAACTGACCCGTGTCGAATTTCCGAGGCTCACGACTTTTAGGCGCCTCTATCCCGTTGCGCTGGCCGCAAGCGACTCCCGCGTTTGCGTGAGCCCGATCTCCTACCTGCGAATTTTTGATTTCGTCGACCCTGTGCTGTCCTGCATGGATCGGGCAAGCGGCCAACCGCTGTATCGACTGGATCCGAATTCGACCCTCGACGGTGTGGGCCGGCTCGGAAATATCAGGCCGATTTCCGCGCTGTCTATTGATTCCCAGCAGCGGACTACGTTGCTGGCGCTGTCGAACGCGGGGGCGGATGCGCAGCAGCTGGTGCGACTGCGCGTGTCCAGTGATGGCAGCCGCGGGGAGGTCTCGATGCTGGCCGAAGTGCCCAGCACCCTCTCGCCCTTTTTCGATAGACCACCCGTCTGGCGATCGCTGCTGCAATCCGACGGTGCCACCGTATTCGCCTACGCCCATCCGAGTGGGGGTCTCGGCCTGGTGCATGCGAGCGCCGACGGCGCAACGGTGCAGGTTCGCCTTGCGGCCAACGAGCAGGTCGAACCCAAGGCGTTGCTGGATCGCGGCGCTGGCGGCTCGACTGTGCTGGTCGACATCGTCGGGCCGACCTGGGCGCGCAATGAGCTGTGGCTGATCGACCTCGCGGGACGCCTGCAGCATCGACTGGAATTGGGCGATGGCAGGGTGGAGGACGGAAGCGCGATGCTGATGGAAGCGGGGGGGCAGATTCTGGTAGCGCGGGATGCGCTGTGGGATGTCGCCGCGATACCTGGGCCCCAGGGCTCGCCTGCGCGGAAGGTGCGAGTTCGCACACTCGGGCGGATTGATCCGCTGAGCGGTCGCTGGCTATGGCAGCGCAGCGCGCGTCGCGTGCTCGGCGATCGGCTGGTCGATTTGAAGCTTGATGCCGCATCCGGCCGCGCGGTGGTGCTGGCGGATCGTTCAGGTCAGCCGCGCATCGAAGTACTCGATCTTGCCAGCGGTGAGAGCCTCGACCTGCGCTCCTTGCGCTGCCCCAAAAGCCGCAGCTGCGTGGCGCAAGGCATGAGCCTTGATGGCAACGGCCAGGGCCGACTGCTGGCGCAGGTGGACGACGAGCAGCTGGGCCAGCAGATCGAAGTCGTGGGCTTTGATTTGGATGCGGCCCAGGCGCGCCCCGGTGTGCCCGGCCTGGCCGGCCTGTGGTTCGCACCCGAAAGTACCGGCCAGGGTCTGGTGCTGAGCGTGATGCCGAATGCGCAGGCGCTGCTCGGCGGCTGGTTCACCTACACCGAAAGCGGCGAGAACCGCGCGGCGGATCAGCGCTGGTATGCGCTTGAGACGGTCTACTCGGCGGGCACCACGGGCTTGAACTTCGAACTGCTGCGCAGCGCCGGCGGCAGCTTTGCGGTCGACGGCGAATCGGTGCGCGAGCCGCTGGGCGAGGGCGAGCTCTACCTGCGCAGCTGCAGCGAGGCGGTGTTCCGCTACCGCTTTAGCGCTGGCGAGGAGGCTGGCTTGGCCGGCGAAATTCCGCTGCTGCGGCTGGGGCCCGGCGGCACCGACTGCGCCGAGCCCGCAGCCGCGCTGGCGGACAGCGGCGGCTTCTCGCTGCGCCAGTCGGGTGCGTGGTACGAGCCCGCGCAGAGCGGCCAAGGCCTGGTGATGGAGGTGCTGCCGCCGGCACCGGGGTCGCCCGGCCTGCTCAGCGCCGGCTGGTTCACCTTTGACCCGCAGGGGGCCGCCAACGATCCGCACGCCCAGCACTGGTTTCTGGTGCAGGGGGCGATTCCGGCGAACGCCGCAGGCAAGGTGGAGCTGCCGATCTTCAATGCGATCGGCGGACGACTCGACAGCGGCGCCACCCGCAACGTGAGTGAGGTCGGCCGCGCCACGCTGCAGTTCAGCGGCTGCGATCGCGCAGAGCTCAGCTATGAGTTTGGGCCGCAGGCGGGCGCGTTTGCCGGTCGCAGCGGTCAGCTTCAGCTTTGGCGGCTCGCCGGCTGCGCTGCGCCGTAGGCGTTCGCGGAGACCTGCGGCTGACCGATCCGCCAGACCGAAAGACACCGCCTGCCGCATGCGACAGGCGGCATTTGCTGCAGGCCGTGCCGCATCGTCAACGGCCTGAGGCGAGCGTGTCGGGTTTTTGACGAGGCCTGAGCGCCAGGTTCGCCGCGCGGGCCGCGCTGCGGTGTGCGGCGCGGCGCCTATGGCGGCGGCGGCCCGTGTCCGTATCATCGGTCCCCAGTGCGGTGAGACGGGGGCGATATGGGTGTGAACCAGCGTAGGTCCAGGCCCTTGGCGGGAGCGCTGGCGCGGGCCGGCAGGCGGCTGGCGCTGTGCCTGCTCGTGGCGCCGCTTGCCGCGCTGGCCCAGGCCGCGGCGCCCGCCGAAACTCCGCTTGCCGCGCTGGCTCGGGCCGCGGCGCCCGTCGAAACTCCGCTTGCCGCGCTGGCTGAGGCCGCCGCACCCGTCGAAACTCCGCTTGCCGCGCTGGCTGAGGCCGCGGCACCCGTCGAAACTCCGCTTGCCGCGCTGGCTCAGGTCGCAGCGCCCGTCGAAACTCCGATCACGGGAGCAGCTCTGTTCGAGCAGGTCGGCGACAGCGAGCAGATTCCCGAGGGCGTGATCACCGCCTTGGCGCAGGATGCTCTGGGCTTCATCTGGATCGGCACCACCGACGGCCTGGTCCGTTATGACGGCTACCGTTTCCGTCGCTATCTGAAGAACACGAACGATCCCGACAGCCTGCCCGGCAACCGCGTCCAGCATCTGCTGACGGGGAACGACGGTCGGCTGTGGGTGGGCACGTACTCCGACGGGGTCGCCGTGTACGACGCCGGCTCGGATAGCTTCGTGCGTTTCCAGTCGGATCCGCAGCGTCTGGAGAGCCTGCCGCCCGGCACGGTGCGGGCCATGGCGCAAACCCCCGACGGCGCGATCTGGGTGGGCACCACCGGAACCGGGTTGGCCCGCATCGACCCCGATGGACAGGTGCGCCGCTTCGAGGCGCGCGGGCCGGGCGCAGCTCTGTTTGATGACCGGATCTCGGCGCTGGGCGTCGATCAGGCGGGCACGCTTTGGCTGGGCAGCTGGCAGGGCCTCAGCCGTCTGGTGGCGGGCGCCGAGAGGTTCGAGAGTGTGCTGTCGGACCCCGATGATCCTCAGGGTTTCGCCAACACCACCATCCGCGGGATTCATGTGGCCGCCAACGGTGATGTCTGGATTGGAGCGCAGCAGGGCCAGATGGCACGGTTGCCGGCAGCGGTGCTGCGCGCGCCGGGCTCGCCGCCACCGCAGCCGCAGGAGGTGCAGCGCTGGCGAGGCGCGGGGCTTAACGACGCGGTCGAGCCGGGTGACGGCAGCCTGCGGGTAGCGCACTCGCGCGGCATCGACGTGTATTCAAGCGACAGCGGCCAGCTGCTGGCCCTCCACCGCCACCGCGCCGTCGATTCGATGAGCATTTCCAACACCGAGGTGCGGGCCCTGCTGATTGATCGCTCGGGCTGGGTTTGGGCAGGCTCGTTCGGCGGTGGCCTGCAGCGCACCCAGCCGCTGGCGCAAGCGCTGTATTCCCGCCGCTTCGACCCGCTCGGGGATGCTCCGCTGACTCAGCTCAGCACGCTCAGCCTGGCTGAATCGCGCGACGGCGGGCTGTGGCTCGGAGTGGCCAACAACGGTCTGGCGCGGATGGATGCCGATCTGCGCATCCGCGAGTTCCTGAGAGTGGGCGACCCGCAGCTTGGCGCCCTCGAAGGGCAGCAGCCCTCGGGAATCGTCGAGTCCGAAGACGGCCATCTCTGGGTGGCGACTGAAAGAGGGCTGTTTCTGCGCGCCCCTGAGCAGACCGAGTTTGAACGCATTTCTGGCCCGGATTTCCTTGAAGGTGCGGCAGTGCGCCGGCTCTGGATGGGGCCCGGCGGACAGCTTTGGATCGCCACCGGCGACGGCCTGTTCCGGCGCGGTCCAGACGGTGAGCTGCAGCGGCTCGGCACCGTCGACGGTGTTCGAGTGACCGGATCGATCAACGCCCTGGTGTTCGATGGTCAGGGCGGCTGGGTCGGCGGCAGCAGCGGCCTGTTCCGGCTCAGCCCCGATCAACGCGTGCTGCTGCCAGTGCAGTCTGTCGCCGAGGGCGCGCCGGTGACCCGCGATGTGCTGGGTCTGCTGGTGGATCGGCAGGGCCAGCTGTGGATGGACGCCGACGGCCTGTACCGACTGCAGTCGAGCAGCGAAGGCCGCGCCGAGTTCGAGGCGATCAGCGCTCGCCACGGCCATGCTGGCGTGGCTTTTGGAGCACACCTGCTGGACGGCCCCGACGGCCGGATCTGGACCCATCGCTTCGTCTACGACCCGCGCGCCGACCAGCTGCACCGACTGGGCCGCGCCGACGGAGCGCACGCCGGTACGGGCTGGTTTCGCGCCTATGCGCGTCTGCCCGACGGGCGAATGGCCTTTGGCGCAACCGGCGGCCTGCTGCTGGTCAGCGCCGAGCGTTTCAGCCGATGGGCATTCGAACCGCCGCTGGTGTTTTCCGGGCTGCGCCTGGACGGCGAACCGGCCCGTTTCGGGCCGGGCGCCCGCCGGCTTGAAATCGCGCCGGGCGTGCGCAACTTCCAGCTTGAGTTTGCCGCGCTCGATTTCAGCGCTCCGGAGCTGCTGCGCTACCGGCATCGCCTGCTCGATGTGGAGAGCGACTGGGTGCCGAGCGATGCCCGCACGCGTGACGCTGGCTACGGCGGGCTGTGGCCCGGCGACTACCGGCTGCAGGTACAGGGCAGCAATCGCGCCGGTGAGTTCAGCCCGCGGACGCTGGAGCTGGACATCCGGGTGCTGCCGCACTGGTGGCAAACCTCGACGGCGCTGACAGTGGCCGTGCTTTCGCTGATTGGCCTGGTGCTGATGCTGGTGGGCTGGCGGGAGAAGCGACTGCGCATTGCCAAGGCTCAGCTGGAAGCGCAGGTCAGCGCCCGAACCGCCGAGCTGAGCGCGCTGTCGGCCGAGCTGGGGCGCAAGAACCGGGATTTCGAGGAGGCCAGCCTGAGCGATCCGCTGACCGGGCTGCGCAATCGCCGTTTTGCCATGCAGGAGCTGCCGCGCGAAGTCTCGCTGTGCCTGCGGCGAATGGCCGAGGCAGGCGAGGGCTCGGGCGCACAGGCGCGCGGGCTGGTGCTGTTTCTGATCGATCTGGATCACTTCAAGGCGGTCAATGATGATCACGGGCACGCGGCAGGTGACGCCGTGCTGTGCGAATTCGCCGACCGCCTGCGCACCATCTTCCGCAGCTCCGATCACCTGATCCGCTGGGGCGGCGAGGAGTTTCTGGCGGTGGCGCGCGACAGCAGCCGCGAAGGTGCGGTCGAGCTGGCCGAACGGGTGCGCCGGATGATGGCCGACCACCCGTTCTTGCTGCAGGACGGCAGCGCCATTCGGCGCACCGTCAGCATCGGTTTTGCTCCATTCCCGCTGCTGCCCGCGCTGCCCGCGGCCGCCGGCTGGGAGGAAGTGGTCGATTTGATCGATCAGCTGATGTACGCGGCCAAGCGCTGCGGCCGCAACGCCTGGATTGGGCTGTTCCCGGAGCGGGCGGAAGCGCTGCCGAGGCACGCCTGGCAGTGGTCGGACCCAGCGCTGATCCGAGCGGGCGCGGCGAGCTTCCACAGCAGCGTGAATGAGGGCAAGGCGCTGCAGGCGCTGGGCGAATCGCTGCAGGGCGCGGATCTCGGCGCCTAGCCTAGCTTCGGCGGCGCATCGATCGGGCCGGGCTGCGGCGCGGGCCGGGTCAACAGCCAGACCGCGCCCAGCACCACGGCAGTCCCTGCCAGCTGCAGCGGAGTGATCGCTTCATCCAGCAGCCAGGCGCCCAGGAAAACCAGCGACACCGGCCCGATCACCGACATCTGCGCAGTCGTGCCAGGGCCGACCCTGCGCACCGCCGCCAGCGTGAAGGTGACCGGCAGAAAGGTGCAGAAAAAAGCGTTCGCCAGCGCCCACAGATAGGCTTCGGCGGGCCACGACAGCAGCGTCTCAAGTTCCCTCGCCAGCAAGTAGTGCGTGAACACCGCCGCGGTGGAAATGCTCATCGCGGCGACCACCAGCCGCGCCGTGCCGAGGCGTTGGATCAGCTGGCCGGAGATCGCCAGATACAGCGCATAGGAGATCGCCGCGCCCAGCACCAGCGCCGAGCCGAACAGCACGTGGCTGCCCTCCACCCGCAGGTTCTCAACCAGCACCAGCGCGATGCCGGTGTAGCTCACCGCCACCGCCGCCCACTGCCGACGGCTGACGCGCTGGCCCAGGAACAGCAGTCCGATCAGCAGCACGAAGGTCGGGTTGAGAAACAGGATCAGCCGCTCCAGCGAGACCGGCACGTACTCCAGGCCCCAGAAATCCAGCAGCGATGACAGGTAGTAGCCGAGCAGGCCCATGCCCAGCAGCGCCCAGCGCTCGCGCCAGCTCAGCTGCGGGCCCGGGCCACGCAGGCGCTGGCGCAGCCCGAGCAGGGCGAACAGCGGCAGCGCGAACAGCATGCGCAGGGTCAGCACGTCGAGTGAGTCCAGCCCGTAGCGGTACTGGAACTTGGCGAGGATGGCCTTGGCCGAAAAAAGAATGGCGCCAGCCGCGGCCAGCAGCAGCCCGCTGCGGTAATGAGAGGCCAGGGCGTGCAGGCGGGGCTCCGGGGAAGGGCGAGGATCGCGCGGTGCGCGCAGGGCTGATGCCCGGCAGCACGCGCCAAGAATAGCGCCGCGGCGGTCAACGCCGGGGCGGGGTTTGCAGCAGGTGCCGAAAGCGCCTTGCTGCCCCGCTCACGCCGCCTGCACGAGACTGGCCTGCGATTTCAAACCTATGCCGTGCCCATGCCCCGTGCCGTGATCTGGCTGCGCCGCGACCTCCGACTTTCCGACCATCTGCCGCTGCAGGCCGCACTTGATCGCGGGCAGGCGCCGGTCTTCGTTTATGTCCATGCACCTGAGGAAGAGGGCGAGTGGCGACCCGGTGCGGCGTCGCTGGCGTGGCTGGATCGCTCGCTGCGTGCGCTTGAGGCGGACCTCAAGGCGCGCGGCGGTGGGCTGCTGCTGCGGCGCGGTCCGACCGTCGAAACTCTGACCCAGCTCGCGCGCGACTGTGAAGCCGAGGCCGTGTACTGGCAGCGCCGCTACGAGCCTGCGCTGATCGAGCGCGATACGGCGGTCAAGCGCGCGCTGAAAAATGCCGGCCTCGACGCGGAGAGCTTCCGCGGCGCGACCCTGTTCGAGCGCGATGAGGTGCAGACCGGGCAGGGCGGCCCGTACCGGGTGTTCACGCCGTTCTGGCGCAATGCGCGGCCGCGGGTCGAGCTTGCGCCCGCCGAGCCTGCGCCCGAGCGCTTGCCTGCGCCGCCGCAGGTGGATTCGCTCAGCGTCGATGCGCTGCAGCTGCGCCCGGCGCTCGGCTGGGACAGCGGCTTCTGGGCGCGCTTCGAGCCCGGCGAAAAGGGCGCCGCCGAGGCGCTGGAGGCCTTCATCGAAGGCGCGGCCGCCAGCTACATGAAGCAGCGCGACCTGCCGGACCGTGCCGGCACCTCGCGGCTGTCGGCGCACCTGCACTTCGGCGAGATCACGCCGGCGCAGGTCATCCGCCGGCTACAGCAGGAGCCATGGCCCGCCGCGGCCGAGTCTGAAGTCGAGGGCTATATCCGCGAGCTCGGCTGGCGCGAATTCAACGCGCATTTGCTCTACCACTACCCGCACACGGCCAGCGAAAACCTCAACCCGCGGTTCGCCAATTTCAACTGGGCCGAGAATGCCGAACACCTCCGCGCCTGGCAGCGCGGCCGCACCGGCGTGCCGGTGGTGGATGCGGGCATGCGCGAGCTCTGGCACACCGGCTGGATGCACAACCGCGTGCGCATGATCGTTGCCAGCTTTCTGACCAAAAACCTGCGCCAGCACTGGCTGCACGGTGCGCGCTGGTTTTGGGACACCCTGGTCGACGCCGACCTCGGCAACAACACCGGCGGCTGGCAGTGGAGCGCCGGCACCGGCGCCGACGCCGCGCCTTACTTCCGCATCTTCAATCCGGTCAGCCAAGCCGAGAAGTTCGACGCGCGCGGCGAGTACATCCGCCAGTGGGTGCCCGAGCTCAGGCGCCTGCCCGACAAGGCGCTGTATGCGCCGTTCGAGCACGCCGATCTCAAGCGGCGGCTGGCGCCCGACTACCCGCTGCCCGTGGTCGACCTCAAGGCATCGCGAGCGGCGGCGCTGTCGGCCTACCAATCCACCGGCAGCAGCAGAGCCGCAGGCTGAAGCGGCGCAGGCTGAAGCGGAGTGCGCCCACCGGCATCCTTCTTCGCTGGTTTTGAGCACCGACAGATGTCTATACCTGCGGTAGGTTCTCGTCGACCGCAGGCATCGAACTGCTGAGCGCGTGTTTGGCCCAGCGTCCGCTCGTCGGGGCAGAAGCCGATGCGTGCCGATCTCGCTTTTGAGCGATTGGCGGCGAGTGTCCGACCCGAGGCGCAGGGCTTGCATCGGCTTCGTTGGCCTGATCACCGCGCGGCTGCGGCCGCTGCGGAGGCTGCCGCCCAAGGCAGCAAACGGCATCCGCGCTCGACCGGCGGTTTTTTCCACAGGCTCTCAAGCCGCGCCCGCCGGCGGACCGCTCCCTTGCCCACGTGATCCCGCCCGCCATGTCAGCCAGCGCTGCTCCCCCGCCCGACACCTTCGCCAGCGCAGCGCGCCGCGCCGATGCAGCCGCTGCCGGAGCGACACCTGACGCCGGCCTGCAGCCCTGCGTCGATCTGCTCAAGGTGGGCCCCGCATTCGCGACTCGGCTGGGCCCGGGCCTGCAGGCGCGGGGATTGCTGCCGCGGGCGTTCGACGACGTCGAAGCCTGGCTCGCTGCCCTGCGCGAACGGGCGCCGCAGGCGCTGATAGCGCCGGCGGCGGCGGTGCCGGCCGTCGCCGAGGTGCTGGAGAAGTTGGCCCTGAGCGACCCGCGCATGGCCTCGGTGCTGCTGGTGGCCTATGGCGCCGCCGAGCAGCGCCTGAACGCGATGCTCGGCGGCGCGGACTGGTACCTCGATGCGCTGCTCGACCCGCAGCTCGGCAGCCAGTTGGCCGGCTGGATTCGCGAGCAGGACACTGCGCCGTTCCGGGTGCTGCTGATCGACGACGATGCCGAAGGGCGGCTGTATTGCTCCAGCATCCTGAAGCGCGTCGGCATGCAGGTCGAAGCCTTCGAGGACGCCGAGCAGGCGATTGCCCGGGTGCCGGAGTTCAAGCCGGATCTGGTGCTGGTCGATCTCTACATGCCCGGCATGGACGGCCTGACGGTGACCTCCCGACTGCGCGCCGGCGAGAGTTCGCCGCTGCTGCCGATCGTGTTCCTGTCGGGCGAGGAGCGGCCGGCCGCCCGTTTCAACGCGCTGCGCCTGGGCGCCGATGATTTCCTGACCAAGCCGATCCGGCCGCGTCCGCTGATCGCGGCGGTGCGCAGCCGGATCAAACGCGCCCGCAGCTTCAATCGGACCCTTGGCGTCGCGCAGGCCGACACTGGCCCACGCCTGCGCCGCGGCGATTTTCTGGCCGAGCTCGAGCGCCGGCTGCGTGCGCCAGAATCCGGCTGGCGCGTGCTGCTGGCCCTGCGCGTGGATCAGGCCGCAGCCCTGCGCGAACGCTTGGGCCTGTCCGGCACCCATGCGCTTGAGCGCGCACTGGCGACGCGCATCCGCAGCGTGATGGACGCGGGCGATCGCTACAGCCTGTGGGAGGAATTCGGCTTTGGCGTGCTGCTTGAGCGGCCCGACGTGGCAGCGGTGCGCACAGTGCTGGCCGCACTGCTCGCCGCGGCCAACAGCCAGGCTTTCGAGATCAACGGCGAATCGATCCGCCTGAGCCTGTCGATCGGCACGGCGCTTTCTCCGCGCGACGCTCGCGACGCCAGCACCGAGCGCTGGATCGCCAGCGCCTTTTCGGCGGTGAGCGTCGCCAGCCAGTTCGGCGGCAATCGGACCGAGGGCGTGCTGTCGCGCGATCCCGGAGCGCTGCCGCCGGAGCGCGTGCTGGTGATCCACCACGCGCTGAAAGACCTCGCGCGAGGAGGCAGCCCGCGCTTCGAGTTCCAGCCCCTGCTGCGCCTGCGCGGCGATCGCGGCAGCTATGCGCTGGCGGCCAAGCTGCGCGATTTACGTGCGCCGCTGCAGGGCTATCCACGCAATGAATATCTGGCCCTGGCGCGTGAGCAGCAGGCGCTCGCCAGCCTGGATCGGATGACGCTGTTCCACGCCTTCGAGGCTATTGCCGAGCAGCGCCAGCACGGACGCGCCAGCTGCGTCCTGGTGCCGCTGGACCTGGCCTCGGTGGACGTGCGCCAGCTGGCCTGGTTCGAGGCCGAACTGCGTCGTCGTCCGGAATTGAGCAGCGATCTGCGGATCGAGCTCGACGCCGCAGCCATTCTTGATGCGGCCCACGTGTCGCAGCTGCAGCGCCTGCAGGCCACCGGCATCGGTCTGGGCGCAAGCAGCCTGTCGCCGAGCCTGGATCTGCTCGATCGGCTGCGGGATCAGCCCGTACAGCTGCTTCGGCTTCCGTACGCCCTGATCAATCAGGCGTCGCCCGAACAGCTGGCGCTCAAGATCGCCGCCTGGCAGGCCATGGGCCGCGAGCTGCTGGTCGACGGAGTTGAGGCCGTGGCCGCAGTGGGCGCGCTGTGGAACCTGGGCGTCGATTTTCTGCAGGGCGACGCCCTCGCCGCCGCCTCGCCGCGGCTCGACTTTGAAAGCCCTGAAGGCGAAGAAGCCCAATAGCCGGAGCCGTTGCCTGCCGCGTTCACGTGTCGGCGGGCCTGAGGCTCCGGGCCGTATCGGCCCGGAGATTTTCGCTGCCCCCAAAGAAGCGACGACTTACGGCTTCGCGGCGAGCTGACGAAGCACGTAATGCAAGAGGCCGCCGTGGCATCGAAGGCCCGGGCTTTCCGGAGTGCGTTGAAGCGCACTCCGGCGGGCCTGAGGCTCCGGGCCGTATCGGCCCGGAGATTTTCGCTGCCCCCAAAGAAGCGACGACTTACGGCTTCGCGGCGAGCTGTCGAAGCACGTAATGCAAGAGGCCGCCATGGCATCGAAGGCCCGGGCTTTCCGGAGTGCGTTGAAGCGCACTCCGGCGGGCCTGAGGCTCCGGGCCTTATCGGCCCGGAGATTTTCGCTGCCCCAAAGAATCGACGACTTACGGCTTCGCGGCGAGCTGTCGAAGCACGTAATGCAAGAGGCCGCCGTGGCGAAAATACTCCACCTCTTTCGGCGTCAGCAGCAGCACCTCTGCCTCGAAGTCGACGGTGCTGCCGTCGGGCTTTCTCGCGCTCACCTTCGCCGTCTTGGCGGCGCCGTCTGCAAGGCCGCTGATGGCGATCACTTCGTCGCCCTTCAGGCCCAGGCTGTTGAGGCTGTCGCCAGGCTGGAAGGCGAGCGGCAGCACGCCCATGCCGACCAGATTGCTGCGGTGAATTCGCTCGAAGCTTTCGGCGATAACGGCGCGCACGCCGAGCAGGTTGGTGCCCTTGGCGGCCCAGTCGCGCGACGAGCCGGTGCCGTATTCCTTGCCGGCCAACACCACCAGCGGCACGCCTTCCTGCCTGTAGCGCAGGGCGGCCTCGTAGATCGACAGTTTGTCGCCAGAGGGCTGGTGCAGGGTGTTGCCGCCTTCCTCGCCGCCGAGCATCAGGTTCTTGATGCGGATGTTGGCAAAGGTGCCGCGCACCATCACTTCGTCGTTGCCGCGGCGACTGCCGTAGCTGTTGAAGTCGACCGGCTCCACGCCGCGGCTCTGCAAATACTGGCCGGCCGGGCTGGAGGGTTTGATGCTGCCGGCCGGGCTGATGTGGTCGGTGGTGATCGAATCGCCGAACAGGCCGAGCACGCGGGCACCGGCGATGTCCTCGATCTGCCCGACCTGCATGCTCATGCCCTCGAAGTAGGGCGGGTTCTTGATGTAGGTCGAGGCCTCGTCCCAGGCGAAGATGTCGCCGGTCGGCGCGTTGATCTTGGCCCAGCGGCTGTCGCCGCGGAACACGTCGGCGTAGCTGTGTTTGAACATCTCCGGGCCGACGGTGGCGGCGATCAAATCGCCGATCTCCTTGTTGCTCGGCCAGATGTCACTGAGCATCACGGGCTGGCCGTCGGCGCCGGTGCCCAGCGGCTCGGTGGTGAGGTTGATGTCGGTGCTGCCGGCCAGCGCGTAGGCCACCACCAGCGGCGGCGAGGCCAGATAGTTCAGCTTGACCTCGGCGTGGATGCGGCCTTCGAAATTGCGGTTGCCCGACAGCACCGCGGCGACGGTCAGGTCGCCCGCGGCGATGCCGGCGCTCACTTCCGGCGGCAGCGGTCCGGAGTTGCCGATGCAGGTGGTGCAGCCGTAGCCGACCACGTCAAAACCCAGCGCCTGCAGGTCATCCATCAGGCCGGCTTTTTCGAGGTAGTCCGTGACCACGCGCGAGCCCGGCCCCAGCGAGGTCTTCACCCAGGGCTGGACTTTCAGGCCTTTCTTCACCGCGTTGCGGGCCAACAGGCCGGCGCCCAGCATCACTGCCGGATTGCTGGTGTTGGTGCAGGAGGTGATGGCGGCGATGACCACTGCGCCGTCCTTGAGCTGCACGGGCGTGCCGCGGATATCGATATCTACGCAGCCGGGCTGCAGCACCGCATGGTTGCCGATGGCGGTGCCGCCGCCTTCGTCCATCATCGCGCTGGTGGCGTCCAGCTTCTGGATGCGGGCGTCAGAGTACGGCGCCACGTTGTCGCGATAGTTCTGCTTAACGTCCTCCAGCAGCACTCGGTCCTGCGGGCGCTTGGGGCCGGCCAGGGAGGGTTTGACCTCGCCCAGGTCAAGCCCGATCACGCTGCTGTAGTCTGCCTCGACCGAGACGTCGCGCCACAGGCCCTGATGCTTGGCGTAGGCCTCAACCAGCGCGATGTGGTCTTCGTCTCGGCCGGACAGGCGCAGATAGCTCAGGGATTCGGCGTCGATCGGGAAGATGCCGCAGGTGGCGCCATACTCGGGCGCCATATTGGAAATGGTGGCGCGGTCGGCCAGCGGCAGGTGGTCGAGGCCGGGGCCGAAGAACTCCACGAACTTGCCGACCACGCCGTGTTTGCGCAGCATCTGGGTCACCGTCAGCACCAGATCGGTGGCGGTGGCGCCTTCCGGCAGCTTGCCGGTGAATTTGAAACCAACCACCTGCGGAATCAGCATCGAGCTCGGCTGTCCCAGCATCGCCGCCTCGGCCTCGATGCCGCCGACGCCCCAGCCGAGCACGCCGATGCCGTTGATCATGGTGGTGTGGCTGTCGGTGCCGAAGACGGTGTCGGGATAGGCGTCCACACCGTCTGCAGTCGTGCGGGTCATCACCACCCGCGCCAGGTATTCGAGGTTCACCTGGTGAACAATGCCGGTGTTCGGCGGCACCACCTTGAAGTTGTCGAACGCGCCCTGGCCCCAGCGCAGAAAGGCGTAGCGCTCGTGGTTGCGCTTGAACTCGATCTCGACGTTCATATCCAGCGCCGCAGGCTGGCCGAACACATCGACCTGCACCGAGTGGTCGATGACCAGCTCAGAGGGGATCAGCGGATTGATCTGCTCGGGCCTACCGCCGAGCTTGACCACCGCGTCGCGCATGGCGGCCAAGTCGACCACGCAGGGCACGCCGGTGAAATCCTGCAGCACCACCCGCGCCGGCATGAAGGCGATTTCGGTGTTGGGCTCGGCTTTCGAGTCCCACCCCAGCACCGCCTCGATGTGCGCAGGAGTAACGCTGACCCCATCCTCGCAGCGCAGCAGGTTCTCCAGCAGGATCTTCATCGAGAACGGCAGGCGTTTGAGGTCGTGCGATCCCTGCAGCCGCTGCAGGCTGTGCACGCCGACGGTCTGGCCGCCGAGTTTCAGTCGCTCAAAGGTCTTAAAGCTGTTGCTCATGGCGGGCTCCTAAGGCTGTGGTCTGGCTCCACACTGTATCGACTCAGGCATTCACGCAGCGTGCGCGCCGATGAATCGGGCGGCTCGCCCGCCAGCCAAGCCCTGCCTTGCGCCCCGGGGGTGCGGGCCGTGCCGGTCGGCGTGCTCGGTTTAGTCGAGTCCGCGGGAGTCCATGCCCGCCGTCGACTTCTTGCGCCGCAGCAGCACCACCACCGCGCCGGTGCCGCCCTCGGCCGGCCGCGCGGAGGCAAAAGCCAGCACGTCGGCGCGAAAGCGCAGCACTTTGTCGGTGAGCAGCTTCAGCACCGGCGTTGAATCCTTCGAGCGCAGGCCCTTGCCGTGGATGATCCGCACGCAGCGCAGCCCGTGCTGGTGCGCCTCGGCCAGAAACACGCGGATGCATTCGTCGGCCAGGCCCGCGTGCATGCGGTGCAGATCGAGTTCGTCCTGCACGGCGAACTGGCCGCGCTTGAGTTCTTTGAGGATTTTGGGCGAATGGCCTTCAGCGAGGTATTCGAGCGCGTCGCCGAAGCTGTCGGCGGCGAATTCAAAGGGGCGCAGCTGAAAATCCTCGCGGGCCTGCCGCTCATCGGCTTCGCGCTGCCGCGGCAGCGGGGCAGGGCGGGGCCGCGAGGCCGCGGGAGGCTCGACCTCGATCCGCCGTACCGGGCCAATCGCCTCATGAAACAGAGCGAGATCGTCCTCGCTCGGTTTCGCGGGCCGCGCCGGCGCTTGCGGGGGGCGAATTCTCATGGCCGAACCTTAGCCGCACCGCCGTGAAGGGGGAAGGCGGGCCGAGCGGCCCTGTATGATTGCGCGCTTTGAAGTCGAGGCCGCCGATGCGCTTTCTGGTCAGCAACGATGATGGAGTGGACGCCCCGGGTATCAAGGTGCTGGCCGAGGGCCTGCGCGGGCTGGGCCAGGTGACGGTGGTCGCCCCGGACCGCGATCGTAGCGGCGCCAGCAACTCCCTGACTCTCGACCAGCCGATCCGGGTCTCGAAGATCGACGAGGACACCTGGCGCGTGGCCGGAACGCCGACCGACTGCGTGCACCTGGCGCTGGCGGGCATGCTCGATTTCGACCCGGACATCGTGGTCTCGGGCATCAACAACGCCGCCAACCTGGGTGATGACGTGATCTATTCCGGCACGGTTGCTGCCGCCATGGAAGGCCGCTTTCTCGGCCATCCGGCGGTGGCGGTATCGCTGGTCACCCGCGAAGGCAGCGGCCGCCACTTCGCGAGCGCCGCGTTGGCCGCTCAGCGCATCGTCGAGCGCCTGCAGACCGACCCGCTGCCGGCCGACACCATTCTTAACGTCAACGTGCCCGACCTGCCGTGGGAGGAAATCCGCGGCTTTGAGGTGACCCGGCTGGGCAATCGCCATCGCGCCGAGCCCTGCATCCCGCAGCAGGATCCGCGCGGTCGTCCGCTGTGGTGGATCGGCCCGGCGGGCCCGGAGCAGGACGCCGGCCCGGGCACCGACTTCAATGCGGTGCGGCGCGGCTATATCTCGATCACCCCGATCCACGTCGACCTGACCCGCTATCAGGCGCTGGAAAAAGTGGCCGGTTGGGTCGATGCGCTCAGCGCTGCGCTGCCGGGCCGCGCATGAGTCTGGCGTCGGCATGAGCCCCGGCCTGCGCCTGCCGCGGGAGGCCCTCGGCCTCGGCATGACCTCGCAGCGCGCGCGCGACCGCATGGTCGAGCGCCTGCGCGAGCAAGGCATTCGCGACCCGCGCGTGTTGGAGGCGATGCGCACCCTGCCGCGGCATCTGTTCTGCGACGAAGCGCTGGCCTCGCGCGCCTACGAAGACACCGCGCTGCCGATCGGCCGCGGCCAGACCCTGTCGCAGCCCTACGTGGTGGCGCGGATGACCGAGGCGCTGATCGAGTTCGGCGTGCCCGGTTCGGTGCTGGAGCTGGGCACCGGCTCGGGCTACCAGGCGGCTGTCTTGGCGATGCTGGCCGACCAGGTCAGCAGCGTCGAGCGCATCGATGAACTCTCGCGGCTGGCGCGTAAACGCCTGCGCAAACTCGGTTTCAGCAATGTGCGCGCACGCTTTGAAGACGGTCGGCTCGGCTGGCCGGAGCACGCGCCGTTCGACGCCATCATCGTCACCGCGGCGGCCGACCGCATCGACCCGCAGCTGATCGCGCAGCTCAAGCCTGGCGGGGTTTTCGTGGCGCCGGTGGGCGGCCCTGAAGGCCAGCGGCTGCTGCGAATGCGCTGGATGGACGATCGCTGGCAGCAGGATGATCTGGGCGCGGTGCTGTTCGTGCCGCTGCTGGGCGGTACCGCCTGATGCGCCTGTTTGCACCGATCTACGAGCGCTGCCTGTACTGGGCCGGCCATCGGCATGCGGAACGCTACCTGGCGGCGATGAGCGCCGCTGAATCGGTGATATTTCCGATCCCGCCGGACGTGATGCTGGCGCCGATGACGCTGGCCCAGCCTTCGCGCTGGCTGCGCTTTGCGACCATCTGCACCCTCGCCTCGGTGCTGGGCGGCGCATTGGGCTATGCGCTGGGTGCGTTCGCGCTGGATGCGGTGATGCCGTGGATCGAGCGCGCAGGCAAGCGCGAAACCTTTGAGCAAATCCACGGGCTGTTCGAGACCTACGGCTTCTGGATTGTGTTCGTGGCGGGGTTCACCCCGATTCCGTACAAGGTGTTCACCCTGGCCTCGGGCGCCGCGAGCATGGGCTTCCTGCCGTTTATCCTGGGCTCGCTGGTCGGTCGCGGCGGTCGATTTTTCCTGGTGGCGATGTTGATCCGCTGGGGCGGCGCCCGCCTGGAAAGCTCGCTCAGGCGCTACGTCGAATGGATCGGATGGGGCGTTCTGGCGGCGGTGGTGATCGGGCTGCTGATCTGGGAGTTGAGTCGATGAGGCGTAAGCATCTCCTTGTGCTTGGCGTGCTTGGCGCTCTGCTGGCGGGCTGCGGGGTTGCGCCGCGTGCGGTGATTGTCGATCGCAACCCCGCCGCCGACGGCAGCCGGCGGGCGGTGCATTCGGCCCAGCCCGGGCGAGTGATTACCGTGCAGCGCGGCGATACGCTCTACGGGCTCGCCTTCCGGCACGGCCTCGACTACCGACAGGTGGCGAGCTGGAACGGCATCGCGGCGCCGTACACGATCTACCCCGGCCAGCAGATTCGTCTGTCCCCGCGGCAGCAAGCCGGCGCGCGCCCTGCGCCGGTGGTCGCCACGGCGCCACGCACGACTGCGCCGGCTCGCCCGATGCCCTCGGCCCCTGCACCCACGGGCTCCACACGACCGCGGTCTCCGCCTCCGGTGGCCGCGCCGTCGCGGCCGATGACGCCACCGGTGACGGCAACGCCGGCTCCGCCCGTCACGTCGCCGACGCCGACTTCGGCGGACGCGCCGCGCTGGCAGTGGCCGACCAGCGGTCAAGTGGTGGGGCGCTTTGTCCCCGGCGATCCGACCCGGCAGGGCATCAGCATTGTCGGCAGCGCCGGGCAGCCGGTGAATTCGGCGTCCGACGGTGTCGTGGTGTATTCGGGCTCGGGCCTGATCGGCTACGGCGAACTGGTCATCGTCAAGCACAACGACGAATTCCTGTCGGCCTACGGACACAACCGCAAGCGCCTGGTCGCGGAAGGCGAGCAGGTGCGGGCCGGCCAACAGATCGCCGAAATGGGGCGTTCGGGCGCCGCGCGCGACATGCTGCATTTCGAAATTCGACGCAACGGCAAGCCGGTGGACCCTGCCGCCCACCTGCCTCCGAGGTAGCGCGCCGATCCGAAGACCTCAGCTTTCACCTACGCAAAAAGGCCCGCATCTGCGGGCCTTTTCGTCTGTTGCTGCACTGGGCTCAGCTCTGCTCGGGGGTGACGCCCGACAGCAGGTCGCGGACCAGATTGACCAGTGCGGCTTCGTTGACTGGCTTGGTCAGGTAGGCCTTGGCGCCCTGACGTAGCCCCCACACCTTGTCGGTGACCTGGTCCTTGGTGGTCACCAGCACGATCGGGATATGCGCGGTGGCCGGCTCTTTGGAGATCGAGCGGGTCGCCTGAAAGCCGTTCAGATTGGGCATCACCACGTCCATCAGGATCAGGTCCGGAAGCTCGCGCTTCGCGACCTCGACCCCCTGCGCGCCATCTTCTGCGCTGATCACCTCGTGGCCCAGCTTTTCCATGATTTTCTTCATGGCCATGAGCTGGGAGGGGGAGTCATCGACGATCAGGACACGTGCCATGGGCTGCTCTCTGTAGAAAAGGAAGTGGCGCGGCGGTGGCGGGCCGCTGGGCCGACCGCGCGATTCTAGCTGTTTGCCGCCATGCGGCAAAACAGCGGTGAAGGGGCTATTCCTCGATGCACACCAGGGTGCGCCCGAATGAACCGCCGCCCAGCATGGTTTCGAACACCGGAGCGAGCTCCTGCAGGCGGACAGTGCGCGTGCAGATCTGCTCCAGATGGGCCGGTTTCCAGGCGCCGGCAAGGCGCTCCCAGACCGCTTCGCGGATGGGGCGAGGGGTTCCGGCCGAGGCGATGCCCAGCAGCGAGACGCCGCGAATGATGAAGGGCATCACTGTGGTCGCCAGCGCGTGGCCGCCGGCGAGGCCGCAGCAGGCGATGTTTCCGTACGGCTGAATGACCCGGGTCAGGCCGGCCAGCATGTCGTCGCCAACGCTGTCGATGGCGCCGGCCCAGATCGCGTTCTCCAGCGGCTTCTGGCCCCAGTGCAGGTTGTCTCTCGAGATCACCTGGCGCGCGCCGAGGCTGCTCAACGCATCGAGATGGTGAAGTTTCCCGGTGATGGCGTGGGCCTCGTAGCCGGCGCGGGTGAGCACATCGATCGCCAGCATGCCGACGCCGCCGCTGGCGCCGGTCACAACCACCGGGCCCATGGCCGGCGTCTGCCCGTTCTGCTCCATCCGGTAGAGCGACAGCCCGGCGGTGAAACCGGCGGTGCCGATGATCATCGATTCCCGCAGCGACAGGCCTGAAGGCAGCGGAATCACCCACTGCGATTCCAGCCGCACGTACTCGCTGTAGCCGCCGTCGCGAGTTTCAGAGAGCCCGCTGCCGGTGCACAGCACCGCATCGCCCTCTCTGAACGCTGGATCAGTCGAGGCCAGAACGTGCCCGGCGACATCAATGCCGCCGACCAGCGGGAACGTGCGCAGAATGCGGCCGCGGCCGGTGCCGGCCAGCGCGTCCTTGTAGTTGATCGACGAGAAAGCGGCTTTGATCACCACCTCGCCGGGGTTCAAGTCATCCAGGCCAAGCATCTCGACGCCGGCGCGCTGCTGTTGTTGGCCGTCGGAATGGATGCGGAAGGCGCGGAACTGCGCGGGAACGCTCATGACAGAGTCCTGTTCGGGCGAAGGTGATGGAGGATATCAGGCGGGCGGCGTGCGGCCCGATGCTGATTGTTTGAGGCGCGAGCGGGGTCACACGGCGTCGCCTAGCCCGTCATGCGCAGGCCTGCATCCGGGCGAAACAGCGGAGACACCTCGATGAAAACCCTGATCTTCGGAATAGCGGCCCTGGTGCTGGTGATCTGGGCGGCGCGGCGCAGCCAGCGCGCTGCAGACGCACGCCGCAGCGGCCACAGCGGGCTTCTGACGGGCGCATCCACAGCATCCAGCGACGCGCGCACAGGCGAGGGTCGGGGGCCCGCAGAGGGCGGGTCCGATGGCGGTGTCGCGGGTGGCGCCGCTGGTGCTGGAGGTGGAGGTGGCGCTGGAGGTAGAGGTGGGGACAGCGGCGGCGACTGAGTGCGCGTGTAAAAGCCGCGGGCTCGCTGCGAATGCTGCTAGCGCAGATCGCCGCGGCGCTTCTCGTCCATCCATTTATCGGCCTGGGCCGGACGGTAGGCGCGCAGCCAGCCGATCAGGGCGTCGAGATCTTCGCCGTGCCACAGATCGGCGCGCTGGTCGGGATGCAGGAAGCGGGTCTCGACCATGCGGTCGATCATCTGCATCAGCGGCCGGTAAAAGCCGTCGACATCGAGAAAAGCGCAGGGCCGATCGCCGAGGCCGAGCTGGCGCCAGGTCAGCATTTCGAACATCTCGTCCAGCGTGCCGAAGCCGCCCGGCAGAGCAACAAAGCCATCCGCCAGATCAAACATCCGCCGCTTGCGCTCGTGCATCGAGCCGACCACCTCCAGCCGGGTCAGGCCCTTGTGAGCGACCTCCCACTGCATCAGGTGCTCGGGAATAACCCCGATGACCTCACCGCCGCCGGCCAGCACGGCGTCGGCGACGATGCCCATCAGGCCCACATTGCCGCCGCCGAAGACCAGCCCCATGCCTTCAGCGGCGATGCGGGCACCGAGCGAGACGGCGGCCTCGGCGAAGCGCGGATCGTTGCCGGCGTTGGAGCCGCAGTAGACGCAGAGGTATTTCATTGGGGGCCGGGATTTAGGATTCGCGATTCGGGACTGCAGGTGTGCGGACTGCCGCTTCGGGCGTATGCGGCTCGTCGGCGAAGGCAGGCCGACGTGGGGTGTGAGCTTGGGTTGCGGGTGAGCGCTTCGCATGGCCCCGCACCCCAACCCCTCTCCCGCGGGGAGAGGGGTTCAACAGCACCAGGGGTCGATCGGCGCGGAGAACTGGATCTGGCCGGCTTTGAATCCCGAATCCCGAATCCCGAATCCCGAATCCCGAACCCCATTCCTCATTCCCCAAGCCCCGGTCCCCAATCCTGAATCCCGGTTCCCGATTCCTCACTCCCGTATCCCTATTCCCAGGCGAACGTCAGTTCGCCTTGTGAATCGCCCGCTTGTCGACCGCCAGCGCGGCCTCATGCACGGCTTCCGACAGGGTCGGGTGGGCGTGGCAGATGCGCGCCAAATCTTCGGCCGAGCCCTTGAACTCCATCGCCACAACGCCTTCGTGCACCAGCTCGCTGACGTTGGCGCCGCACAGGTGCATGCCGAGGATGCGGTCGGTTTCGGCGTGGGCGATCACCTTGACCATGCCGGCGGTCTCGTTCATTGCCACCGCACGGCCGATGGCGGCGAACGGGAAGGTGCCCACCTTGTAAGGAATGCCGGCGTCCTTCAGCTCTTTCTCGTTCTGGCCGACCCAGGCGATCTCCGGCTCGGTGTAGATGACCCAGGGCACGGTGTTGAAATCGACGTGGCCGGGCATGCCGGAAATCATCTCGGCGACCGCGATGCCTTCCTCGGAGGCCTTGTGCGCCAGCATCGGCCCGCGCACGCAGTCGCCTACGGCCCAGACGCCGTCGACGCCGGTGTGGCAGTGCCCGTCGACCTCGACCATGCCGCGCTCGGTCAGCTTGACGCCGCAGTCGTCGGACAGCAGTCCGGCGGTGGCGGCGCGGCGGCCGACCGCGACCAGCAGCTTGTCGACCACGAGTGTCTGGTCTTGTTTGCCGTCGCTGTAGCTGAGGTGTACCTCGTTGTTCTTGATTTCGGCCTTGGAGACCTTGCAGCCGGTCTTGATGTCCAGGCCCTGCTTCTTGAACTCGCGCAGCGCGACCTTGGCGATGTCGGCATCGACCGCAGCCAAAAACTCGGGCAGGGCTTCGAGAATGGTGACCTCGGCGCCGACGCGCTTCCACACGCTGCCCATCTCAAGCCCAACCACGCCGGCGCCGATCACGCCGAGGCGCTTCGGAGTTGATTCGAAATTCAGCACGCCGATGTTGTCGACGATGTGCTCGCCGTCGAACTTGGCAAACGGCAGCTCGATCGAGACCGAGCCGGCGGCCAGGATTACATTGGTGGCCTTCAGTTCGACGTCCTTGCCGTCGTGCGCCTTGACCTTGATCAGGTTGCCCTTGTGCAGGGTGCCAAAGCCGTGGAACGCGGTGACCTTGTTGGCCTTGAACAGGCTGGCCACGCCGCCGTTGAACTGTTTCACGATCTTGTCTTTGCGCCCGATCATCGTCTTGATGTCGATTGAGGCATTGTCGGCCGTGATGCCGTGGTCGGCGAACATGTGGGTCAGGTTGTGGAACTGGCGCGAGGAATCCAGCATCGCCTTCGACGGGATGCAGCCCACGTTCAAGCAGGTGCCGCCCAGGGCCAGCTTGCCGTCTGCCTTGCCCTTGAAGGCATCCACGCAGGCGACCTTCAAGCCCAGCTGTGCTGCGCGGATCGCGGCCACGTAGCCGCCCGGGCCACCGCCGATGACTACAAGGTCGAATGTTTGTTGATCGCTCATTTCATGCGCTCACTTTGAGTCGGGATTGCGGATTCGGAAAATTGGGGACTGAACTCGGCGCATCGCCTGGAGCGGGCGGCGCGTCTGCTTCGATGCGCAACCAATTGCCCGCGTTCGCCGACCCATTCAGCGCTCGTGACGGGTAGGGGGAGGCCTGGCGAGTGAGCAAAGCGCATGCGGCGGAACCTGTCCGTGCAGCGGCTGCTCAATCCCAAATCCCAATTCCCCATTCCCGTCGCATGCTGCTTGGCCTCAAAGGCCAAGCAGCATGCGATGCGGATTCTCCAGCTGGTTCTTGATGTCGACCAAGAACAGCACGGCATCCTTGCCGTCGATGATGCGGTGGTCGTAGCTGAGCGCGATGTACATCATCGGCGCGGCGACGACCTGGCCGTTCTCGACGATCGCCCGTTCCTTGATGGCGTGCATGCCGAGGATCGCCGACTGCGGCGGGTTGACGATCGGCGTCGACATCAGCGAGCCGAAGGTGCCGCCGTTGGTGATGGTGAAGGTGCCGCCCTGCAGGTCGTCCAGACTCAGCTTGCCGTCGCGCGCCTTCTTGGCGTAGTCGGCAATCGCCTGTTCCACTTCAGCGAAGCCCATGGACTCGACGTTGCGCAGCACCGGCGTCACCAGGCCTTTGTCGGTGGAGACGGCGATCGAGATGTCGGCGAAGCCGTGATAGATGACGTCGCTGCCGTCAACTGACGCATTGACGACCGGGCTGCGCTGCAGCGCATTGGCGGCGGCCTTTGCAAAGAAGCTCATGAAGCCCAGCTTGATGCCGTGGGTTTTCTCGAAGCTCTCGCCCATGGCTTTGCGCATCTTCATCACTTCGCTCAGGTTGACCTCGTTGAACGAGGTCAGCATGGCGATCGAGTTCTTCGACTGCATCAGGCGTTCGGCGATGCGGGTGCGGATGCGGGTCATCGCCACGCGCTGCTCGGGACGCGCGCCGCCGCTGCTCTTGGCGCTGCTGCCGCTGCCGTGCTTGACCAGATCTTCCTTGGTCACCCGGCCGCCGCGGCCGGTTCCCTCGACGTCTTTTGGATCGATGCCTTCCTGTTCGGCTACGCGACGACCCGCCGGCGACAGATCGCTGGTGTCGGGTTTTGCGTCGGGCTTGGCGTCGGGCTTGGCGTCCGACTTCGACTCCGATTTGGCCTCGCTCTTGGTCGCCTTCGAGGGTTCGGACTTGGCGTCGGACTTTTTAGAGTCGCTGTCTTTGTCGTCTTTCTTGCTGTCTTTCGCGTCGTCCTTGGCTGCGGATTTGGCTCCGCCGTCGCCGGGCTCGATGATCGCGATGACCTGCGAGCTGGTGACCGTCTCGCCGGCCTCGAACTTGATCTCCTTGAGCACGCCGTCGGCGCTGGCCGGCACTTCCAGCACCACCTTGTCGGTTTCCAGATCCACCAGGTTTTCGTCGCGCTTGACCGCATCGCCGGCCTTCTTGTGCCAGGTGGCGATGACGGCGTCACTGACCGATTCCGGCAATACCGGGACTTTGACTTCGATGCTCATGGCGGATCCTTGGGCGTGGGGCGTGCGTTGCGGGCGATCGGAGAAAACAGATGCGGCTTATTCGGGCAGCTGGGTGTCATCGGCGAGGTTGCCAACCAGGGCCTCCTCGACCAGCTTGGCCTGCTCTTTGGCGTGCGTGGCGTAGTGCCCGCAGGCCGGTGCAGGTGAGCGCGTACGGCCGGCGTAGTGCAGGCTTTGCGATCCCTGCATGCAGAACCGCAGATGGTGCTGGATCTGGTACCAGGCGCCCTGATTCTGCGGCTCTTCCTGGCACCAGACCACTTCAGTGGCCTTCGGGAAGCGCTTCAGCTCGTGCGTCAGCAGTTCGCGCGGAAACGGATAGAGCTGCTCAACGCGGACCACTGCGGTGTTCTTGCAGCCGCTCTTTTCGTGCTCTTCGAGCAGGTCGTAGTAGACCTTGCCGGCGCAGGCCACAACGCGGGTGACCTTCTTGGGGTCCTTGGCGAGGCTGTCCGGGATCAGGTTCTGGAAGCCGCCCGTGGCGAGATCCTCCATGGTCGACACCGACAGCTTGTTGCGCAGCATCGACTTCGGCGTCATCACCACCAGCGGCTTGCGCGCGCGACGCTTCATCTGACGGCGGATCATGTGGAACATCTGCGCCGGGGTGGTCGGCACGCAGACCTGGATGTTGTTCAGCGCACACATCTGCAGGAAGCGCTCAAGGCGCGCCGAACTGTGCTCCGGGCCCTGGCCCTCATAGCCGTGCGGCAGGAACAGTGCGAGCGCGCACAGGCGGCCCCACTTTGCCTCGCCCGAGCAGATGAACTGGTCGATCACCACCTGCGCGCCGTTGGCGAAGTCGCCGAACTGGCCTTCCCAGATGGTCAGCGTGGTCGGGTCGGCGGTGGCGTAGCCGTACTCGAAACCCATCACTGCTTCCTCGCTGAGCAGCGAGTCGATGATGGCCAGATGGGACGGATTCTTCACCAGCTGTGCCAGCGGCTTGAAAACTTCGCCGGTTTCCTGGTCGTGGACGGCCGCGTGGCGATGGAAGAAGGTGCCGCGGTTGGTATCCTGGCCGACCAGACGCAGCTTGAAACCCTCTTCGAGCAGGGTCGCGTAGGCCAGAGTCTCAGCGAAGCCCCAGTCCATCGGCTGATCGCCAGCCGCCATCTTCAGGCGGTCTTCGTAGATCTTGGCCACGCGCGGATGCAGCTTCAGGCCCTCGGGCAGCGTGTTCAGTTTTTTGGCCTGCGAGTCGAGGCTTTTGCGCAGCACGCCGGTGTTGGCCGGGTCCGAGAGCTCGCCGTTCAAATAGGGCGTCCAGTCGGTTGCGTACTTGTCAACCACGCCGGCGGCGACTTCCACCGCATTGCCGTTGTCGTCGAGCAAATCGCGATAGTCGTCCATCATTCGCTTGGCGTCGCCGGCACCGATCAGGCCGTCGGCCTGCAGGGCGTCCGCGTACAGCTCGCGGGTGGTCTTGCGGCTACGGATGTTCTGATACATGCGCGGCTGCGTCGCCGCCGGCTCGTCGGCCTCGTTGTGGCCGTGGCGGCGATAGCAGATCAGGTCGATCACCACGTCCTTCTTGAAGCGCTGGCGGAAATCGAAGGCCAGCTGGGCGCAGAACACCACCGCATCGGGGTCGTCGCCGTTGACGTGCAGAATCGGCGCGCCGACCATCTTGGCGGCATCGGTGCAGTACAGGGTCGAGCGCGCGTCATCGATCTCGGAGGTCGTGAAACCGACCTGGTTGTTGATGACCACGTGCACGGTGCCGCCGACCGCGAAGCCGCGCGCCTGCGACATCTGCAGCAGCTCCATCACCACGCCTTGGGCTGCGAACGCGGCATCACCGTGGATCAGAACCGGCACCACCTGGGCGCGCTCCTCGTCTCCGCGGCGATTCTGGCGGGCGCGCACCGAGCCCGCGATCACCGGGTCGATGATTTCAAGATGCGAGGGGTTGAAGCCCAGGGTCAGGTGGATCGAGCCGTCCTTGGTGCGGACGTCGGAGGAGAAGCCCATGTGGTACTTGACGTCACCCGAGCGGGTGGAATCCACCGGGCCCTCGTGACGCCCTTCGAATTCGGCGAACAGCTGGTGCGGCGGCTTGCCGAAAGTGTTGATCAACACGTTCAGGCGGCCGCGGTGGGCCATGCCGATGACCATCTCGCGGACGCCGTTGGCGCCGGCACGGTGGATTAGCTCATCCATCGCCGGAATCAGGCTGTCGCCGCCTTCCAGCGAGAAGCGCTTCTGGCCCACATACTTGGTGTGCAGGTAGCGCTCCAGGCCCTCGGCCTGAGTCAACTTGGCAAGCACTTCCTTGCGCCGTTCGGGGCTCAGCGGGTAGTGATCGCCGGCAGCCTCCAGGCGCTCATAGACCCAGCGCCGCTGGTCAGCTTCGGCGATGTGCATGAACTCGGCGCCGATCGAGCCGCAGTAGGTGGCCTTCAGGTGCGCCAGCAGGTCCACCAGCTTCATGCGCTGCGGGCCGCTGGGCATGCCGGTGTTGAATTCGAGCTTGAGGTCGGAGTCGATCAGGCCGTGGAAGGGCAGGTCGAGGTCCGGCGCCGGGCGTTTTTCGGCGAGATCGAGCGGATCCAGCTGCGCCCCCAGGTGGCCGCGTGAGCGGTAGGCGGTGACCATCTTCAGCACCGCGCCCTGTTTTTGGGAATCGCCCGCGTCTGCGCTGATGACCGGGCCGCGGCCAGCCTCGCGGCCCGCGCGCTGAATGTCGGCCCTCACTGCGGAGTGGGGAACATCGCCGGCTTCTCGGCCTTTAAGGCCGTCGAAGTACTTCTGCCATTCCGGCGTGACCGCGGCGGGATCTGCCAGCCAGGTCTCGTAGAGGTCTTCGACGAAGGCGGCGTTGCCGCCGGCGATATGGGAGGACTGGCTGAACTGCTTGATCAGGCTGCTCACGTGGGACCTTGCCTAAATGTGCGCGATTGGGGAGGCGGGCGTGACCCGCGGCAGGCACTGAAAAAAGAGAAGTGCCGAACTTTCGAGGGGCCGAAAGTATAAACCGGGTTAAACGGTGCTTAGGCGGATACCTGGGTATGCGGCCGACTGCAGGCCGCATTCATTCAGGTTAAACCTCACGTATCCGAGCATGCAAAGCCCGGGCTAAGAATGTTTGAAAATCCGAATGGCTTGCCGGAGTGGAGCGCGCTCGACCCCGGCAAAGCGCGGTGAGTGAATACGGGTTCGCTGAACCCGATCACTGCAGGGTTTGAATCAGCGCGCTGCGCGCTATCGCCCCTGGCGGCCGCCGCGGCAGGTGGGCGGTCTGCTCAAAGGCGCTCAGGCCTGCAGCCAGCGCGCCGGGCGCTTCTCGAAAAACGCGGACAGGCCTTCCTGGCCCTCGTCGGACACCCTGAGTGAAGCGATCAGCTCGGCGTTGGCCTCGTCCAGGCTGCGCCGCTGCTTGCTGTCGGGGTGCTGGATGCGCTGGACCAGACGCTTGGCCTGCAGCACCGCGATCGGCCCTGTCGCGCGCAGCGCTTCGACCTCTGCCTCGACCGCGGCGTCGAGCTCGTCAGGCGACACGACCCTGTGCACGAGCCCGATCCGCGCGGCGTCCTGCGCGCTGAAGATCTGCGCGGTCAGGAACAGACGGCGCGCGTGGCGGGCGCCGATCGCGTCGATGACATACGGCGAGATCGCCGCTGGCACCAGGCCGAGGCGGGTTTCAGTCAGCCCGAAGCGCGCGCTGTCGCTGGCGATCGCGATGTCGCAGCAGGCCACCAGGCCAACGCCGCCGCCGAGCGCTGCGCCGTTGACGCGGGCGATGGTCGGCTTGTCGAGGTGGTTCAGCACCCGCATCAGCTTGGCCAGCTGGCGCGCGTCCTTGCGATTCTCCTTTTCGCTGAGCTTGGCCATGCGCTTCATCCAGCCGAGGTCGGCGCCGGCCGAAAACGAGGCGCCGGCGCCGGTCAGCACCACCGCGCGGACGTCGGATTCCTGCTCCAGCGTGCGCAGCGCCTCGATCAGCTCCTCAATCAGCAGATCATCAAACGCGTTGTGGATCTTCGGTCGGTTGAGAGTCAGCGTGGCGACTCCAGCGACGGTGCGGACATTCAGCGCGGATTCGCTGGCCATGGTGCGGTTCCTGTGAAAGAGCGTAGAGAAGCAGCCGGATTACAGGGCCGCCCGATTACATACGGAAGACGCCGTAGCGCGGCGGCTCGATCGGTGCATTGAGGCTGGCGGCGAGGCCCAAGCCGAGCACGCGGCGGGTGTCGGCCGGGTCAATCACGCCGTCGTCCCACAGCCGCGCGGTGGCGTAGTACGGATGTCCCTGCCGCTCGTACTGCTCGCGGATCGGCGCCTTGAAGGCCTCTTCGTCTTCGGCGCTCCAGGCCGTGCCGGCGGCTTCCAGGCCATCTCGACGCACGGTGGCCAGCACGCTGGCGGCCTGCTCGCCGCCCATCACGCTGATCCGCGCGTTCGGCCAGGTCCACATGAAGCGCGCGCCGTAGGCGCGGCCGCACATGGCGTAGTTGCCGGCGCCGAAGCTGCCGCCGATCACCACGGTGAACTTCGGCACCGAGGAACAGGCCACCGCGGTCACCATCTTGGCGCCGTCCTTGGCGATGCCGGCGTTCTCGTACTTCTTGCCGACCATGAATCCGGTGATGTTCTGCAGGAACACCAGCGGAATGCCGCGCTGGTTGCACAGTTCGATCAAGTGCGCGCCCTTGAGCGCGGATTCGGCGAACAGAATGCCGTTGTTGGCGATGATCCCAACCGGCATGCCGTAGAGATGGGCGAAGCCGCAGACCAGGGTCTTGCCGTAGCGCGCCTTGAACTCCTGGAACTCCGAATCGTCGACCAGCCGGGCGATGATTTCGCGGATGTCGAAGGGCCGACGGGTGTCTTTCGGGACGATGCCGTAGAGCTCTTCAGCGACAAAGCGCGGCTCTTTCGCGGCCTGCAGCGCCAGCGGCATCGGCTTGCTGCGATTGAGATGCTTGAGGATGTCGCGGGCGATCTGCAGCGCGTGGCGATCGTTCTCGGCGAAGTGGTCGGCCACGCCGGAAACGCTGGTGTGCACGTCCGCGCCGCCCAGCGATTCGGCATCGACGACTTCGCCGGTGGCCGCTTTCACCAGCGGCGGGCCGCCCAGAAAAATCGTGCCCTGCTCTTTGACGATGATCGACTCGTCGCACATCGCCGGCACGTAGGCGCCACCAGCGGTGCAGCTGCCCATCACTACCGCGATCTGCGGGATGTTTTCGGCGCTGAGCCGGGCCTGGTTGTAGAAGATCCGGCCGAAATGCTCCTTGTCCGGGAACACTTCGTCCTGCAGCGGTAGAAATGCCCCGCCGGAATCGACCAGATAGACGCAGGGCAGGCGATTCTCGCGGGCGATCTCCTGCGCGCGCAGGTGCTTCTTAACCGTCATCGGGAAGTAGGTGCCGCCCTTCACGGTGGCGTCGTTGGCCAGCACCATGACCTCAGCACCGTGGACGCGGCCGATACCGGCGACCAGGCCGGCGCCGGGCGCGGCGTCCTCGTACATGCCGTGGGCGGCCTGCGGGGCGATCTCCAAAAACGGCGAGCCGGGGTCGAGCAGGGCATCGACGCGCTCGCGCGGCAGCAGCTTGCCGCGGGCGACGTGCTTGGCGCGGGCTTTGTCGCCGCCGCCGGCGGCGACGCGATCGAGCTGGGCGCGCAGGTCCTCGACCAGGGCTTTGAGGTGCGCCGAGTTCTCGGCGAATTCAGCGGAGCGCGGATCGATCTGGGAAATCAGGGCTGGCATCGGGGGCTTGGGATCCTTGGCGCCTGCCGGCAGCGCCGGCGTCGACGGGCAGCGCGCGCGAATCGGCGATGCCCGCAGGGAGAAAAGGCGCCCGGCAAAGCCCGGACGCCGCGGTCCGCTCAGACCAGCTCGATCGCCAGCGCGGTGGCTTCGCCGCCGCCAATGCACAGGCTGGCGATGCCGCGCTTCAGCCCGCGGGCCTTGAGCGCGTGGATCAGGGTGACCACCACGCGCGCGCCGGACGCGCCGATCGGATGGCCCAGCGCGCAGGCGCCGCCGTTGACGTTGACCTTGTCGTGCGGGATCGACAGGTCGGCCATCGCCGCCATGGTGACCACGGCAAACGCTTCGTTGATCTCGAACAGATCGACGTCGGCCACCGTCCAGCCGAGCTGCTCCAGCAGTTTTTCGATCGCGCCCACCGGCGCGGTGGTGAACCATTCCGGCGCCTGCGAGTGGGTGCTGTGGCCGAGGATGCGCGCCAGCGGCGCGGCGCCGGCGGCTTTGGCCTCGTCCTCACCCATCAGCACCACCGCGGCGGCGCCGTCGGAGATCTTCGAGGCGCTGGCCGCAGTTATGGTGCCGTTCTCCTTGCGGAAGGCGGCGCGCAGGCTGGGGATCTTGGCGGTGTCGCAGCGCGCGGGCTCTTCGTCGGCAGTGATCTCCACCTCACCCTTGCGGCCGGCGACCTTGACCGTGGCGATTTCGTCGGCAAAGCCGCCAGAGGTCTGCGCAGCCACTGCACGGTTCACCGATTCGATGGCGAAGCTGTCCTGGGCCTCGCGCGAGAAGCTGTACTTGTCGGCGCAGGCTTCGCCGAACACGCCCATCGCCTCGCCCTTGTACGGGTCGGTCAGGCCGTCCCAGGCCATGTGGTCGACCAGCTTGCCATCGCCGTAGCGGATGCCGGCGCGGGCCGCGACCATGTGCGGCGCATTGGTCATCGACTCCATGCCGCCGGCGATGACGGTCGAAGCCGAGCCGGCCTTGATCAGGTCATGGCCGAGCATGATCGCCTTCATGCCGGAGCCGCAGACCTTGTTGATCGTGGTGCAGCCGGTGGAAAACGGCAGCCCTGCGGCGAGCGCGGCCTGACGCGCGGGCGCCTGGCCGAGGTTGGCCGGCAGCACGCAGCCCATGATGACTTCGGAGATCGAATCACTCGCCACACCCGACTGCGCCAGCGCTGCAGAAATCGCGGTTGCGCCCAGCGTGGTCGCGGGCACGCCGGTGAACTGGCCCTGGAACGAACCGATGGCCGTGCGCTTGGCGCCGACGATGACAACGGACTTCGACATGGGGATCTCCTGGGGAAGGATGGGCCGGCAAGGCGCCGGCCCAAAGCCCCGGGATTATCAACCGCCTGAGCGATGAAGGCCAACTGCGGGGCGACACGGACCTGCGCGGACACGCCTGAGCTGCCGGCGCCCCCGCATACCCATGCCCCAAGGTCTGCGCCCTCGACCGTGCCTTCGGTGGCCATGCCGCGTCGGCAACCACACGGTCTTGGCCGCGGCGCGCCTGCGCGGGCAGGCTCGCGGGCGGACGCTCAGTCGGCGCGACGATGCAGGTCGGGAACTCAGATCTGCCTGGCGCGCCGTGCGTGCGGCTGGATCGCCGCACGTACGCAGTGGACGAGAGTCAAGCCGCGGTCTCAGCTCGGCGTGTCCGGGCCTGCGCGGCGCCCAGCGTCAAGCGCAGCAGGCTGGGCAGAAAGCTCAAGGTCACTGCGGTCGAGCACAGCAGGCCGGCCAGCACGATCACGCCGACGCCGCGATACAGCTCGGTGCCGGCGCCGGGGATCAGCACCAGCGGCGCCAGCCCGAACAGGGTGCTGAAGGTTGACATCAGGATCGGCCGCAGCCGCGCCTGCACGGCGTCGTTGATCGCCTGCTCAAGCGGCATGCCGGCGCGCAGGTTGGTGCGGGTTCGGTCCACCACCAGGATCGGATTGTTGACCACGGTGCCGAGCAAAATCAGGAAGCCCAGCATGGTGATCATGTCGAAAGGCTGGCTGAAACCGCCGGCGCCGAGCGCCGCCGACACTGAGCCCAGGCCGTTCAGCAGCAGCAGGCCGAGGATGCCGCCGGCAATGCCGGTGGGCACGGTGACCAGGATCAGCAGCGGATAGCCCCAGTGGCTGAAAATCGCCACCAGCAGCAGGTAGGACAGCAGCACGGCGATCAGAAAGTTGCCGCTGAGCGCGTCGCGGGTGGCCTCCAGCTGATCCGCCGCACCGGACAGATCGACGCTGACGCTGGCGGCGATCTCGCCGGCCTGCCGCGCCGCCGGCAGCAGTTCATCGCGCACCTTTGCAACGGCAGTTTCCAGCGCCACCGCGTGCGGCGGGATGACATAGAGCGTGACCGTGCGGCGGCCGTCCACTCGGCGCAGGCTCTCGCTGTCGACGGTCTCAAACAGGTCAGCCAGCGCCGACAGCGGCAGCACGTCGCCGCGCGGAGTCAGCACCGGCTGCCGCGCCAGATCCTCCAGCGCCTGCCGGTTGCCGGCGCTGCTGAACAGGAACACGTCGACCGGATCGTCATCGATCAGCAGCTGGTCGACATAGGCGCCATCCGCCAGCGCCGCCACCGCGTAGCCGAAATCACCGGCCGAAAATCCGACCTCGGCCAGCCGCGCCCAGCGCGGCCTGACCTCAACCAAGGGCTGGTCCAGCGACAGCGAGCCGGGTTCGGAATCGAGCTGCGGGTTGTCGAACAGCTCGCCGGCGCGGCGCAGCAGAGCCTGCCCGCTGCGGTACAGGTCCGCCATATCGGGGCCGGCGAGGTCAATCGCCACCGCACGGGTGCCGCCGTCATTGCTGGAGATGATCGAACCGCGGGCGGAAAACGCGCGCATCCCGGGATAGCTGCGGAACAGCGCGCTCAGGTCGTCCATCATCGCCTGGATATCGGCGGCGTCGATCGGCTCGCTGATCACCCGCAGGCTGCTGGCCGACACGTTCAGCGAGTAGCTCTTGATCGGCGGCAGCTTCAGCTCGCCGCGCGCGTAGCTGGCGCGATCGGCCTGCACCGCTGGGTCAAGCGCGCGCCGCACGTCTTCGGCGATGCGGCGCATTTCCGCAAGGCTGTAGCCGGGCGGGGCGATCATGCTGGTGAAGGCCTTGGGCTCCTCGCCCTCGGGCAGGTATTCGGCAGGCGGCGTCAGCACGAACACGGTGCCGAGCGTCAGCGCCACCGTCAGCCCCACGCAGGCCAGCGCGCGGCGCGGGCGGGCGATCAGCCAGGCGCTGGGCGCGGCCAGCCGCGAGGTGCGGCCTGGCAGCTGTTCCGGATGCGCGGCGGATTTCGAAAAGCGTGCGCTGGCGGCGGGGATCAGCCCGATCGCCACCAGCATCGAGGCCAGGATCGAGGCCGCGATGGCGATGCCGATATCCGAGTAAAGCTGGCCGGCTTCCTGCTCGACGAACAGCACCGGCGCGAACACCAGCACCGTGGTGAGGGTCGAGGCCAGCACTGCCGGCCACACCTCGCGGGTGCCTTCGATTGCCGCGCGCAGGCGATCCAGCCCGCGGCGGCGCGCGGATTCGATCGATTCCAGCACCACGATGCTGTTGTCGACGGTCATGCCGATGGCGAACGCGATTCCGGCCAGCGAGATCACGTTGATGGTGCGGTCGGCCGCCATCAGGCCGAGGAAGCCGGCCAGGGTGCAGATCGGCAGGCCGATCATCGCCACCAGGGTGGTGCGCCAGGAGCGCAGGAAGAAGTACATCACCATCGACGCCAGCAGCGCGCCGAGCGCGAGATTGCTCCAGACGTTGGCGATGGAATCCTGCACGTAGCGAACGTCGTCGCTGGTCAGCTGCAGGCGCAGGCCGTTGGGTTCGAGCAGATCGCGGTTGATTTGCGCCACGGTCGGCAGCATCGCCTCCTTGATGGCGATGACGTTGGAGCCCGCCTCGCGCCGCAACGACAGGCTCAAGCGCGGTTCGCCGTCGGCAAACGACAGCCCGCGCAGCTCGAAATGGCTGAGCTCCACCTCCGCCACGTCGCGCAGGCGCACCAGCGAATCGCCGTCGCGGCGCAGGATCAGCTCGCCAAGCTCCTCGGCGCGGTCGAAGCGGCCCACCGTGCGGATCAGATAGCGGCGTTTGCCGCTTTCCAGATCGCCGGCGGAGGTGTCGCGATTGCGCGCGCGCACCGCTTCGCGCACGTCCGTGAGGCTCAGTCCGCGCTGCGCCAGTCGCGCCGGATCGACCCGGATCTGCACCTGCCGCTCGGCGCCGCCGCCGACATCCACCTGCGAGACGCCGGGCACGCGCTCCATCTGCGGGCGCACGTTGTCCTCAACAAAGTTCTGCAGCATCGCGGTATCGAGCTTGAGCGGGTTGCCCGGCATCGGCGCCAGCGCAAAGTGCATGAAGGCGTTGCTGGAGAACGCGCTGGAGAACAGACGCGGCGGATCGACGTTCTCCGGGTAACTCGCGACCTGCGACAGCGCATTGCTGGTGCGGATCAAGGCCTCGTTGATGTCGACGCCAAACGGAAACTCAAGCTCGATGCTGGCCTCGCCGGTGCGCGCCAACGACACCATCCGCTGCAGGTTGGGCACGGTCCGCAGAAAGCGCTCCTGCTCGATCAGGATTTCCTTCTCGACGTCCTGCGGAGTTGCGCCCGGCCAGCGGGTCACTACGCTGACCGTGCGTACCTCAAGGTCCGGGATCATCTGCACCGGGATGCGCAGTGCCGCCGCGATCCCCAGCACGCACAGGATCAGAGTCGCAACGGTGACCAGGGTGCCGCGCTTGACCAGTGCTTCGATCATGGCCTACTGCGCTCCCGATTCGGCCGTATCCAAGCCCGCCGAAATCATCAGCGGCTGACCTTCGCGCAGAGTTTCGTTGCCGCGCACCACCACGCGCTCGCCGGCGCTCAAGCCTTCCAGCACCTCGACTTGGCCGTCGGCTTCGCGGCCCAGCGTGAGCGGACGACGCTGCGCGGTCGGCGGCTCGCCAGCAGCCACAAACACGCTGTAGCCGCCGTCGGGATGGCGCAGCAGGGCGTCGCGCGGGATCCGCAGGCCGCCGCTGCCGGCGAGGGTGAAGCGCGCGCGCGCAGAGGTGCCGGGCAGCAGCGCAAGCTCACCGGCGTCGGCCACCAGCCGCAGCAAGAAAGTGCGCGAGCCGCCGCTGTCGCTGACCGGAACTCGCGCGCGGATGCGCGCCGGCAGCTGCCGGCCCGGATGCATGTCCGGCTCGATCACCCACCGGCACCGTGTCCTTGAGCTCGTCGAAGCGCTCCTGCGGCGCCTGCACGTCGAGCCGAATTGAATCCAGCGCCACCAGCTGCAGCACCGGGGTGCCGCGGGACACCCATTCGCCGGCCTCGGCCATGCGCTCGGAAATCACTCCGGCAAACGGCGCGATCAGCCGATGGCGATCAATCTCCTCGCGCAGCTGACGGCTCTCGGCCTGCGCTGCCTGCAGTGCGGCAGCCGCCTGCGCCAGCGCGGCGCGGCGCGCGGCGAGCTCGGTCTGCGGCAGGCTGCGAGCCGCCACGAGCGGCTCCGCCTCCTGCACGCGCCGCTGGGCTTCGGCCTCGCTTGCCGCCGCCTGAACGACTTCGGCCTCGGCACGCGCCCGCGCCAGCAGGCCGAGAGTGTCGTCGAGTTCGAGCAGCAGCTGTCCGTCTTCGACCCGGTCGCCGGCGTCGACATGGACCGTGCGCACCAGACCGTCGGCCCGCGGCGACAGCCGCGCGCTGCGTTCGGCGCTGAGGCTGCCGGTGAGCACAAACGATTCGCTGACCCCGCCGGATTCGGCGACCGCCACCTGCACCGGCGCCGACGGCTGCGGCTGCGCCATCGCCGCGCTCGAGGCGAGGGCAAACCCCAGCAGGCTGAGCCGGACGATCGCGCGCGCGGGCCGCGTCCGCGCGGCTGCAGCGGCGGATACCTCGGACAGCGTCCGCGCGGCTGCGGCGGAGACCTTGGGCAGTGCAGTGCGGCGCATCGCGGATCTCCTGCGGCAGGCGCGCCGCGCAAAAGACGGTTGAGAATGCCGAACGCGGAGTTCACATTCGGAGAAGAGTGGCGCTCGCGCGCGGCGCACGCCGCAGCGGGTGCCGGCTGTCGGTTGGGCGGCCGTGCGCGGCGCTTCAGCTGACGATGACGCCCGCCGCGTACAGCCGATCGACCCCGGCCCCGCCCAGCCAGTAGCTCAATTCGGCGGGCTCCTGCAGCGGCCAGATCGCGATGTCCGCGCGCTGGCCGACCACAAGCCGGCCGCGGTCGCGCAGGCCGAGCGCGCGCGCAGCGTTGATCGTGGTGCCGCGCAGGGCTTCTTCGGGGGTCAGGCGGAACAGAGTGCAGGCGAGATTCATCGCCAGCCGCAGCGACTGCAGCGGCGAGGTGCCGGGGTTCAAGTCGGTGCTCACCGCCATCGGCACCCGCTGCCGACGCAGCGCGTCGACCGGCGGCGTTTGAGTCTCGCGCAGGCACAGGAATGCGCCGGGCAGCAGTACGGCGACGGTGCCGTGTTCGGCCATGCGTGCGACCGCAGACTCATCGGTGTACTCGATGTGGTCGGCGGAGATGCCATCAAACTCGGCTACCAGCGCCGCGCCGCCCAGGTTGCTGAGCTGGTCGGCGTGCAGCTTGACCGGCAGGCCGAGGCTGCGCGCCGCCTCGAATACTTGGCGAGTTTGTTCAGGGCTGAAGCCAATGCCCTCGCAGAAGGCATCCACCGCGTCGACCAGGCCGGCCTCGTGGGCGGCCGGCAGGATGGCGCTGCAGACATGGCGAATGTAGTCGTCGCTGCGCCCGGCGAACTCGGGCGGCAGCGCGTGGGCGGCCAGCAGGGTGGTGCGCACGCTGATCCCCAGCAGTTCGCCGAGGCGCCGGGCCACCCGCAGCATGCGCAGCTCACTGTCGAGCTGCAGCCCATAGCCGGACTTGATTTCCAGGGTGGCCACACCGTCGCGCATCAGGGCTTTGGCGCGCGGCAGGGCGGCGGCCAGCAGCTGCGCCTCGCTGGCGGCACGAGTCGCGCGCACGGTGGACAGGATGCCGCCGCCGGACTCCGCGATCTCGGTGTAGCTGGCGCCGTTCAGGCGCATTTCGAACTCGCCGGCGCGGTTGCCACCGAACACCAGGTGCGTATGGCAATCGATCAGCGCCGGCGTGGCGAGCGCATTGTCGAAGCATTCGATCTCGCCGGCGCTGGCGCGCTGCGCCGGAGTCAGCGCGGATTGCGTCCCGACATACGCGATACGGCCGTCGCGCAGGCCAAGCGCGCCGTTCTCGATCACGCCGTAGCCGCTGTCGCCGGCCAGGGTGACCAGGCGCAGGCCGCACAGCAGGCGGTCGAAGGCGGGCAGGGCGTCCGCGGCAGTCGAAGCGGCGGGCCTGTTGAGGTGGTCGTGGCCGCTCACAGGTCGAGCACGTAGTAGCTGTCGCAGGCGAAGTGGCCGGTGGCGCCGAGCGGCGCGCCCAAGGTGGTGAAGCCGCTGCGCCGGTACAGACGGCCGGCGGCGTCCATGCCGGCCAGGGTTTCCAGATAGCACTGGCGGTAGCCTGCGCTGCGCGCGAAATCAAGGCAGGCGCGCATCATCGCGGCACCGGCGCCGATGCCGCGGGCTTCGTTTAGGAAGTACATCTTGCGCAGCTCGCACACGCCGGCATCGCCGTCGGTCAGCGGAGCGATACCGGCGCCGCCGATCACCCGGCCGTCGCGCTCGACCACGAAGTACGCGTGGCCGGCAGCCGCGTAGTTGGAGCTCATCGCCGAGACTTCCGGATCGTGAATCGCAAATCCCGGGCCATCGGCGCCGAACTCGGGCATTACGCTGCGGATGATCTGCGCCACCGCGGCGTCATCTTCCGGCGTCATTGGGCGGATATGGACCGTGGTCGGCAGGGCCGGCTCAGCGGTGTCGGCAGCGGCCGCGCGAGGCTTGGAGGCGGTGCTCATGCGTGGGGTCCTTGGGCGCAGAGGGTTTCGATGTGCTCGATGAAAGCGCGGCGCGCGCGGTCGGCCTCGAACAGCTCGGGCAGGCCGGTCTGGAGTGTCCTGCGCAGGTCAGGCAGTGCGGCCGCGCGCAAGAGCTCGGTCGCACGCGCGGCCAGCGCGGCGGGCTCGGAGACGCTCAGTGCATCGCTCAGGCCGAGCCGCCCCAGCATGGCAGCGGTCTGCCGGCCGCGCATCAGCCGGCCCGGGCAGGTCAGCACCGGCAGCCCCACCTGCAGTGCGTCAAGGCTGGCGTTGCCCCCCGAGAACTGCAGGCTGTCGATCATCAGGTCGCAGGCGGCATTGATTTGCAGGTAGCGCTCGCGCGTGCCGAACGGCAGCCAGAGCAGGCGCGTGGGGTCGATTGCGTGCTGCTGCAGGCGTTCGATCAGCCGCGCTTTATTGCTGGGCTGGTCGGCAAACAGCAGCAGTCGGGCGTCTCGGTTTTGCTGCAGCAGATCGGCGTAGACCCGGTCGTTTTCGGGGTGCAGCTTGAACAGCGACTGCGGCGCCAGCAGCAGCACGGCGTCTTCGGGCAGGCCGAGTTCAGCGCGGCTGGCGGCCGCCGGGGCCGGCGGGCGGGTGTAGTCGACGCCGAGGCCGGGCAGCAGCAGCAGCGGCTCGGCATAGTGTTCAGCGGCGTCCGCAGGCTCCATCTCGGCACAGCTGAAATAGGCGTCGAGGCTGACATAGCCGGGGCTCGCCGGATGGCCCCAGGCCATCGCCTGGCGCGCTGCCAGCCGCAGCGCGGCGAGCGCGCAGACGCGCGAGTCCATGCCGAGTTCGGGGTACAGCAGCAGGGCCGCCGACTCTCCGCGCAGGCGCTCGGCAATCGTTTCCAGCGGCGTGTGTTCGGGGATGAATTCCAGACGACTGGCGACCGCGGCGAAGCGCTCGGTGTCGGCGTCGCGTCGGGGCCCGAGCTGGTACACCACGGTGTCGAAGCCGGCTTCCTGCAGCCAGCGGATCCAGCCGCCGAAGTAGGCACCGGCGGTGCAGTTCCGAAACACGCTGCCCACCAGCAGCACGCGACGCGGATGCGCACAGCGCGGCGGCTCGCTCCACTGCGGCGCAAACGCCTGCGCTGCAGACAGCACCAACCGACCCAGCTGCTGCTGAAGCGGCAGCCGGTCTTCGCCCTGATAGGCCAGAAAGAACGGGCTGTAGGCAAGGCTGTCGAGCGCGGGCTCGGCGGCTTGGGTAGAGCTGGCCCAGCGCTCGGCCAGGGTGTTCAGCGCCGACTGCTGGCGCTTAAGCGAACCGCGCAACGCAGCGCTTGAATCGGCCATCGGATCTTCAGCAAGCGCTGCCGCAAGCGCAGCGCGCAGCGGCGGGTGCTTGCCTTCGGCGGCGCGCGCATAGGCCTCGCGGGCCAATTCGGCGCGGTTATCCAGGCGCAGGCGTTCACCCAGAGCCCAGCCGTGGCGTCGACAGTCCGCGTGGTCCAGCAGCGCCAGGCCGCGCTGCGGCTGGCGGCTGGCGATCCAGCCCCGCAGCTGCAGCTCCGCCGGCAGCGCGTCGGCGGCCGGCGAAGCCAGCAGTGCGTCGAGCGCATCGAGGTCCGGGGCCGGTTCCAGCAAAACGTGCTGCAGCCGCGCTTCGATATCCTCGGGAGAGTGCCGAAGATGCTGCGCGAGGGCCTCGCGCGCCTCGTCGCGACGGTCCAGCGCCAGCAGGCTCAAGCCGCGGTTGAAACCGGCCTGCGGATGATCGAACCGCCAGGCCAGGGCGGCGTCGAAGTCTTCCAGCGCTTCATCTTCCCGGTGCGCAGCGCGGCGGCGGCTGCCGCGGTTGTTCAGCGCGGTGGCCAGGGCGGAGCGCAGTGCGGGCGGCTGACCCAGCTGTTGGCACAAAGCGTGCAGGGCTTCGATGGCGGTATCCAGGTCGCCCGCCTGCAGCGAAGCGTTTGCAAGGATCACGCGGGCTTCCGCCCACTGCGGACGGTGCTCAAGCGCGGCGCGCGCAGCAGCGGCAGCAGCGTGCATTTCGCCCGAGGCCAAGGCGGCGTGCGCCTGTGCGAACAGCTGATCGGGTACAAGGGGGTCTGCGCTGCGGCTCATTCCCCGCATTGTAGGCAAGACTTCGGGGCTGGCCGCTGCGGAAGGGGCAGCCAAGGCGGCAGACGATCCAGGATCAGGTATGCAAGAGCCGGAACGCATCATCGACGTGGTGGGGTGCAGCGAGCAAGAATTGGCTCGGCTGCGTTTGCTGTTCCGGATGGGGGCCGCTCGCTTCAGATCGCGCTGGCGCTTTTCCGACAGTGAGCCGCCAGATTTGATGCTGGTGGACCCGCAGACGCCGATCGGTGCGGCAGCTCGCGAAATTGCCCATCAGGTCGGCCGTACCAGCATCTGCATCGTTGATCTGGGCGTGGAGGACGGCGCCGACTGGGCGCTGCGCCGGCCGCTGAAGCTCGACGCCATCGTGCGGATGGTAAATCTGCTGTGCGCTGCGGCGCCGCCGTCGACGCTGGCCGTGGCGACCGCCGCGGCGCCGGTGAAGATCCTGGCGCAGGGCGAGAACTTCTTTGATCTCGATCTTGGAGACGCCGACACAGGGTCGACCAGCGAAGACGATGGCTTGCCCGGAATCCGCCTGCCGGAGATCGTGCGCGGCTTCGGTGCGCACGATGTTGACGCCCTGTTCCGGCGCGACCCCAACGCCAACAACACGGAGGTCCTGCTGCCGCATCGCCTGCGCGACGACACCGCCATCGAGCACACCGAGGCGCCCACCCTGCGCACGACGGCGCGGCAGGAGGGGACCGAAGGGCGCATCGGCACGGGCGAGAGGCAGCCTTCGCCGAACATCGATCCCAGTTTGCGGCGCAATTTCCAGGCCGACATACGCGCTCACCCGCTGGTTGATTTTTTGACCAAATCGATCCTCGGTTCGCCCTCGCGGATTCAGATCGACGGCCTGCCGGCGCTGGTGCTGGACCCGGTCAACCGCTGCTACCACGCCAAGGCGGATCTGGCCGCGCTGGAGCTCTACTGCCTGCAGGATCTATCGCGCGAGTCCTTCAAACCGTTGACCAGCGCCGAGCTGACGGAAGTGCGCATCAGCCAGCCGGCCAAGCCGTGGCTGCGTCTGCAGTGGCTGGCCCGCTATCTCGTGTCAGAGGGCCGGCTGTCGTGCCAGCTCGACCCCGGCGGCAAGTTCAAACTCGAACGCAGCATCGAGCTGGCACGCGACTACCCCACCGCCTACCGGATATCGACCACCATGCTGCGCGACATGCAGGCACTGCACGAGATCGCAAAACACGCCGAGGCCAGCATGACCGACGTGATCAACGTGGTGAACGCCTACGAGGCGGTGAACCTGCTGGAGGCGCAGCTGAGGGATCGGTTTCGCTAGAAGTCGGGAATCGTACGCCGAGAATCGGGATTCGGCGCGCTGCCGACGCCCGCCTCGGCAGGCGTGGACGACCAATCCCGATTCCCTATTCCCGGCCCCGCTGGCATCCTCACCGCCCCGCCTCCCGCGCACGCCTCAAGGGCCGCCCCAAGTGACCTACGCCTGGACCAAGTCGCTGCACCTGCTGTTCGTGATCGCCTGGATGGCGTCTGTCTTTTACCTGCCGAGGATTTTGGTCAACCTGGCCGAGGCCGGTGAGCAGGCCGCGGTGCGCGAGCGGCTGCTGCTGATGGGCCGCCGTCTGTACCGCTTCGGCCACGTGATGTTCGGAATCATGCTGGTGCTCGGCCTGCTGCTGTGGTTCGGCTGGCGCATCGACCCTGGCGCGTGGCCACGCGTGGTGGGCCCCGGTGCCGGCTGGTTGCACGCCAAGCTCGCCCTGGTTGCCGTGCTGTTCGGCTATTCCATCTACACCGCCAAACTGATGAAGCGCCTGCAATCAGGCCGCGCGTTGCCGAGCTCTACTGCGCTTCGCTGGTTCAACGAGCTGCCGATTTTTCTTGCGCTGGGTGCGATCTTTCTGGCGATTGGCAAGCCGATATAGCGGGTTTTCAAAGGATCTCTAGATGGTCATGACAACCGCCCAGCGCTGGCTGCGCATTCCGTTTTGGCAGCGCGTCGCCGCTGGTTTCGTGCTGGGTGCCTTCGCCGGCTGGCTACTGGGCCCGCAGGCGGCGACCTGGTTTGCGCCGCTGGGGACTGTCTACGTCACCCTGATCAAGATGATCGCCACGCCGCTGGTGTTTTTCGCCGTGGTCTCAGCGATCGGCCGCCTGCACGGTCAGAGCAGCATCGCCGCGCTTGGCGGCCGCACCTTCCTGTGGTTTGCGATCACCGCCACCCTGGCGGTGGGCGTCGGTATGGCCGTCGCCCTGCTGATGCAGCCCGGCGCGGGGCTTGAGCCACTGACGGTCGCGGCCGACTACGTCCCAAGGCAGGTGCCGACGCCGGTGCAGGTGCTGCTCGACGTGGTGCCGGCCAATCCGTTCATGGCGCTGGCCGAAGGCAAGATTCTGCAGGTGATCTTCTTTGCCGGTCTGGTCGGCTTTGCTCTGGTCAAGCTGGGCGAGAAGACCGCCAAGCTGCGCGAGCTGAGCAACGAAGCCAGCGATCTGATGATCCAAGTCACCCGCTTCGTGCTGGAAGTCACCCCTATCGGCACCTTCGGCCTGATCGCCGCTCTGGTCGGCACCTACGGCTTCGAGAAGCTGCTGCCGCTGGGCAGCTTCGTGCTGGCCCTGTTCATCGCCTGCGGACTGCATATCGTGGTGGTTTACGGCGGTCTGCTGGTTCTGCACGGGCTGAACCCCATACGCTTTTTTCAAGGGGCGGCCGGCGCCATGCAGATCGCGTTCGCGACCTCGTCGAGCTTCGCCTCGATGCCGGCGGCGCTGCGCAGCGTCAGCGATAACCTCGGCGTCAATCGCGATTACGCCGCCTTCGCGGTGCCGCTGGGCGCCAGCATCAAGATGGACGGCTGCGGTGCGATCTATCCGGCCATCACCTGCCTGTTTACCGCGCAGTATTTCGGGCTGGATCTGTCCGCCTCGCAGTACTTCATCATCCTGCTGGCTTCGGTGCTGGGCAGCTTCGGCACCGCCGGCGTGCCGGGCACCGCGATCGTGATGGTGACCCTGGTGATGAGCGCGGCCGGGCTGCCGCTGGAGGGCATCGGTTTCATCATCGCGATTGATCGGGTGATCGACATGATGCGCACCATGACCAACGTGACCGGGCAGATGCTGGTGCCGGTGCTGGTGGCGCGCGAGACCGGCCTGCTCGATCTCGATCAGTACCAGCGGGCGATTGCCCCTGCGGCGCTGGAAGCTGAGTCCGCCAGGCTGACCTGATGGCGCAGCCGAGCCTGTTCGCCGAACCCGACGCGCTCAAGCCGCTGGCCGAGCGCATGCGCCCGGCCAGGCTGGAAGACGTGGTCGGGCAAACCCGGCTGCTGGCGGAAGGCAGCGCATTCCGGCGCGCGGTGCAGAGCGGCCGGCTGCACTCGATGGTGCTGTGGGGCCCGCCGGGCTGCGGCAAGACCACTCTGGCGCTGCTGCTGGCGAAGTACGCCGATGCTCGCTTTGAGTCGGTCTCCGCGGTGCTGTGCGGGCTGCCCGAGGTGCGCAAAGTGCTGGCCGCGGCGGAGGCGCGGTTTGGCGCGGGCGAACGCACCCTGCTGTTCGTCGACGAGGTGCACCGCTTCAACAAAACTCAGCAGGACGCCTTCCTGCCGCACATCGAGCGCGGCTACATCCTGTTCGTCGGCGCCACCACTGAGAATCCCAGCTTCGAGCTGAACTCGGCGCTGCTGTCGCGCTGTCGCGTACATGTGCTGGAGCCGGTCTCGCCGGTGGACATTCGGCAGGCGCTGGAGCGCGCACTTGCCGACGCTGAGCGCGGTCTGGGCGGACGCGGCCTGCGGGCGTCGAGCGAGAATCTCGAGCTGATCGCCCAAGCCGCCGACGGTGACGTGCGCCGCGCCTTGACCCTGCTCGAAATCGCCGCCGAGCTGGCCGAGGGCGAAGCCGGCGAAATTACCGAGGTCACGCTCACTCAGGTGCTGGCCGACCGCACCCGCCGCTTCGACAAGGGCGGCGAGCAGTTCTACGACCAGATTTCGGCGCTGCACAAATGCGTGCGCAGCTCCAACCCCGATGCCGCGCTGTACTGGCTGTGCCGCATGCTCGATGGCGGCTGCGACCCCAGCTATCTCGCGCGCCGGCTGCTGCGCATGAGCATCGAGGACATCGGTCTGGCCGACCCGCGCGCCCAGCAAATTGCGCTGGACGCCTGGGATTCCTTCGAGCGTCTCGGCAGCCCCGAAGGCGAGCTGGCGCTGGCCCAGCTCACCCTGTACATGGCCAGCACCGCCAAGAGCAACGCCGGCTACGTCGCCTACAAAGCGGCGGCTGCGGAAGTGCGCGGCAGCGGCACGCTGGAGGTCCCGCTGCACCTGCGCAATGCGCCGACCCAACTGATGAAATCGCTGGGCTACGGCGAGCAGTATCGGTACGACCACGATGCCGAAGGCGGCGTCGCGCTGGAGCAGACCGGCTTTCCCGACGCGATGGGCGAGCAGGTCTACTACCGTCCGGTGGCGCGCGGGCTTGAGCTGAAGCTGAAAGACAAACTTGATGCCCTGCGCGCGGCGCGCGCTGCAGCCCGCGGCAAGTCGGCTGAGCCCGACGCATGAGCAGCCTGCACAGCCTGCTGCTGGTGATGTTCGGCGGCGCACTCGGCGCCGGTGCACGTTTTCTGATCGGCGGCTGGCTGCTGCGCCAGCTAGGCGCAGGCTTTCCCTGGGGCACCTTCGCGGTCAACGTGATCGGCAGCTTCTGCGCCGGCCTGCTGCTGGTCTGGCTGCAGCGGCCCGAAGCCGCACCCTGGCTGCGGCCGCTGCTGATGACCGGCCTGCTGGGCGGGCTTACGACCTATTCGGCGCTGATGGTCGACTGCCTGCTGCTGTGGCACGACATGGATCGTCCGGGCCTGGCGCTTGCCTACCTGGGCCTCACCCTGCTGTGCGGTATCGCCGCGCTGCTGATCGGCTGGCAGCTGGGGCAGGGCTGGCGCGGCTGAGCTCGCAGTAGAGCTGCCCTGGCGTCGGACTCAGGCGCGCGGTTTCTGCAGCGCGCGTGCCGGGTATTATTCTGCGTCCCTCTTTTCCATCGAGCGATCTATGCGACTCTTCTGCCTGATTCTGCTTGCGTTTTCGGCTGCCCACGTTTCTGCGGCACCTCCCGCGGACGTCGAGCGCTTCGTCAAGCGTGGCGCCTACCTTGACCTCGCACTGTCGCCGGACGGCGAACACCTCGCGGCGGTTTATGAACTTGCCGACCGCACGGCCATGGTGCTGATACGCCGCGCCGACATGCAGCCGGTTGCCCGGTACTTGGGTGCAGCGGGCAGTGCCGTCGGCAGTTTCTTTTGGCTCGACTCCGCGCGGCTGATTGTTGAGCCGGCCGAACAGTTTGGTGAGCTAGACACACCGCGCGCGACCGGCGAGCTGGTGCTGCTCAACACCAATGGCGATGCGCACCTCGTGTTTGACCGCAGCAACGGAAAGCGCGAGGGCTCAGACGCCCAAGTGCTCCGACAGGAAGCCCCGCACACGGCACAGCTGATTGATCGCCTGGCGAGCGACCCGGAGAGCGTGCTGATCGGTGTGCGCGAATGGACCACGGCCACGCCCTACACCGAGATCCAGAAGCTCTTTCTGGACAGCCGACGTCGGCGCGGCCTGATGCGCACGCCGGTGAAGGCCGCCCATGTGGTGGCCGATGCCACCGGCGAACCGCGCCTGAGCTTCGGCTACAAAGAGACGCACGCCTCGTTTCTCTATCACCGTCGCAGCGGCGATAAGGACTGGACCCTGGTGAACGACGAATCTAGCAGCGGGCACTCCGAGTCGCCCTTGGGTTTCAGCCCGGGCGGCACCCTCGTCTATCTGCAAAGTACGCAAGCGGAGGGGCCAGACCTGGTGCTTGCCTGGAATCCGGACACCGGCGCGAGGAGCGAGATCGCCAGAGACGCGCGCTTGGACCCGGGGCAGATTTTGCGCGACGGCTCGGGTGCGGTCATCGGCGTGGCCTATCTCGGGGAGCGCCGACGCGTCGAATATTTCGACAGCGAGCATGTCGATGCGCGCCTGCACGCGGTGCTCAAAAACACGTTCCCCGCGGATGATGTCTACCTGCATCCAGCGGAGGCCAGTGCGACGGTGCGACTTTTCGAAGTGCGCAGCGATCGCGATCCCGGCAGTTTCTTCCTGTTTGACGTGGCGGCAAAACGTGCGGCCTTCCTTATGCGTCGGCTGCCCGAAATCGAGCCGCTTGAAATGGCGACTTCGGTCATGGTTGACATCCCGGCCCGCGACGGTCTCCTGCTGCAGGCCGTGTTGACCCGGCCAAAAAACATGCTTGAGGGCGAGCCGCTGCCTACCGTGGTGCTGCCGCATGGCGGGCCCTACGGGCTGTTCGACAGGCCCGACTTCAATCCGGAAGTCCAGGCGTATGCGGCCGCAGGCTTCGCTGTGCTGCAGGTGAATTTCCGCGGCTCCGGCAACTACGGATTTGCCTTTCAGGCGGCGGGTGCGCGGCAGTGGGGACGAGCCATGCAGGATGACATCACGGACGCTACCCGGTGGGCGCTGGAGGAGGGCATCGCGCTGCGCGGCAAAGTCTGTCTGGTCGGCGCCAGCTACGGGGCCTATGTCGCGCTGATGGGCGTAGCGCGCGAGGCTGGCCTATACGCCTGCGCCGTGGGCGCGTTCGGAGTCTATGACCTGATCGACATGGCCCGTGAGAACCGGCAGGCCGGTCGATTGACGGCCTCATGGAGTGCCGATTGGGTGGGCTCGGTGGACGCACTCGAAGCGGTCTCGCCCACCCAGCTCGCGCACGCAGTTCATGCGCCCGTGCTGCTGGTGGCGGGGCGCGAGGATCCTATCGCGCCGCTCGCGCACAGCCAGAAAATGCAGCGTGCCCTCAAGCGCAGCGGCGCGTCAGTCCAGCACTGGTACGTAAAGGGTGCTGGGCACGGGTTCCACTCCTTGGAGCATCGGCGTGAGTACCTGCAGCGGGTGCTTGCCTTCCTGCACGAGCATTTGCGATCGGTGGCCGATGGGGAGGACGCAGCGGGCGCCGGATGATTGCTCGCGCCTGCCAGGTGCCGGGGGAGTTGGAGGCTTGACGACGCGCTGAACGGTTTCACGGCTTTGAGCGCGCGCTGGGCGCTGCACCGCCGTCCCGAGGTTCGCGGGCCGGCCCATATCTCTCGTCATTGCCGGCCGACAGCTACTATGCGCCGCGAGTTGCGCGAGCGAATATTTGGAGTTGAGCATGCTGGGTGCAGGCGGGACGCCGGGTGGCGTCGGGGTATTTTTGATCGGTTTCGTGATGGCGGTGGCCGGCGGCTGGCTGCTTATCAACCAGGTCAGCGTCACCAGCGGCGGCTGGTCGCTGTGGGGCTATTCGGGCTTTGGCCTGTCGCTGCTGCCCTTCGTGATCGGCACGGGGGTGCTGTTCTTCAACGGCCGCTCGATCCTCGGCTGGCTGCTGCTGATCGCCGGGGTCACGATCATCCTGGCCGGCATCCTGGTGAATCTGAACCTCTACTTCCGCCCGACCAGCCTGTTCAACACCCTGATGATGCTCGCGCTGTTGGCGGGCGGACTTGGCCTGATGGCGCGCTCGCTGCGGGTGGTCGAGGCCGGGCTGGGCAAGCAGGAGCCGCGCGACCCTGCACGCTGAAACGCGCGCTGCAGGATTTGCCAGGGCCTGTGGCGAGTAGATCACGCGGGCTCGAGCTGTTCGCCGGTCTGCAGCCGCCACAGCCCCGCATAGAGGCCGGCGCGCTCGATCAGCGCCTCGTGGGTGCCGGACTCAACGATGCGGCCGGCGTCCATCACGTGGATGCAGTCGGCGTGCCGCACGGTCGACAGCCGGTGCGCCACCACCAGCACGCTGCGTCCTTCAGACGCCCGCGCCAGCGAGCGCTGGATGGCCGCTTCGGTTTCGTTGTCGACCGCCGAGGTGGCCTCGTCCAGCACCAGCAGCGCGGGGTCGCGGTAAAGCGCGCGGGCCAGCGCGATGCGCTGGCGCTGGCCACCTGACAGCGTGTGGCCGCGCTCGCCGACCTGCGTTGCGTAGCCTTCCGGAAGTTGGCTGATGAAGCCGTGCGCCTCCGCGGCGCGCGCGGCGCTCTCGATGCGCGCGGGGTCGGGGGCAGTGTCGCCGTAGCCGATGTTCTCGGTGACCGAGCCGTCGGTCAGGAACGCATCCTGGGCGACATGGCCGATGTGCCGACGCAGGTGGCTGCGCGGCAGCTCCTCGATGTCGATCCCGTCGAACTCGATGTGCCCGGCGTCGGGCGTCTCGAAGCGCAGCAGCAGCTTGAGCAGGGTGCTCTTGCCGCTGCCGGTGGCGCCGACCAGGCCGATGGTCTGACCGGCCGGCAGCTGCAGGTCGATGGCCCGCAGCAGTCGCCGCCCGCCGTAGCCGAAATCGACGCCGGCAAAGCGCAGCCCACCGCGCGCCGGCTGCGGAAGCTGCGCGCGGCCGGTATCGCTGGGGCTGGGCAGATCCAGCAGATCAAACACCCGCCGCACCGAGGTCATGCTGCGCTGGTACAGATCGGTCAGCTCGGCCAGCCGGGTCAGCGGCCACAGCAGGCGCTGGGTGAGATACACCAGCGCCGAATAGCTGCCGACGCCGAGCTCGCCGCGCAGGGTGAGGATGCCGCCGTAGAGCAGGGTCGCAACGAAGCCGGCGAGGATCGCGATGCGGATCACCGGGGTGATCGCCGCGGCGACCTTGATCGCCTCGGCGTTGCGTTCACGGTAGGCCGCTGAGGCCGCTTCGATGTGCGCCAGTTCAGCCGCTTCGGCGGTGTAGGCCTGGATGGTGGCCATGCCGCCGAGGTTGTTGGCCAGCCGCTGCGAGATGTCGGCCGCCGCTTCGCGGGCGGCGGCATAGCGCGGCTGCAGGCGGCGCATGAACCAGAAGGCGCCGAACAGAATCAGCGGCACCGGCAGCAGGGCCAGCAGGGCCAGGGGCGCCGACAGCGCGAAAAACACCGCGCCAACCAGCAGGGTCGAGCAAAAAACCTGAATCAGGTCATGGGCGCCGGCGTTCATGAAGCGCTCGATCTGGTGCACGTCCTCATTCAGCACCGAAGACAGCCGACCGCTTTTGGCATCCGCCAAGCGCCCCGGCGACAGCCCCTGCAGGTGCGCGTAGGCCTGCAGCCGCAGATCGTGCTGCAGGCTTTGCGCCAGAGTGCGCCAGCGCACCATGGCCAGGTATTCGGTGAGCGACTCCAGCGCCCAGATCACGACGGTGAGCGCAGTCAGCAGCAGCAGCTGGTGCAGCGGATCGGGCAGGCCGAGCCGTGCGATGAAGGACTCGCGCTGGTTGACCACCACGTCGACCGCGACGCCGATCAGCAGCTCCGGCAGCACGTCGAAAACTTTGTTCAGCACCGTATAGACCGAGGCGATCGACGCCGATCGGCGGTAGCTGCGGGCATGGCCGAGCAGGCGACGCAAGGGATGCATGGTGAGGCCGTGGGCGCGGAGCGGGGCGCGCAGCTTACGCCGCCGCGCGCGTCGGCAGCGCGCGCCAACGAAGAAGGCGCGGGCTCACGCAGCCACGCAGGCGAGCCCGACGCTGCGCTGATCCGGCGTCGCGCTGGCCCGCGGGCAGCGCCGAGCCCGATGCGTATGGGTTTATCCCGGCTACACCACCCAAACCGCCGCTGCAGGGCGCTGCGGCTGGCGGCCTGACTTCGCGACCACACTGCGATGCGCATTCTCTGCGCTCTGCGGCGTGAAGGTTTCAATCGGCGCGCCCGTCTGCCCTACGGCATCTGACTCCAAGGAAACCTCATGCACGCACGCGGATCACTGAAAGCCCTCGGCCTGCTCACCCTGCTGCTGGGCGCGAATGCCGCCTCCGCGCAGGACGCCTCCGAAGTGAAGATCGTGCGCACCGATCTCGGCCAGGGCCTGTACATGCTCGAAGGCCAGGGCGGCAACATCGGCGTCTCGGTCGGCAGCGATGGGGTGATCCTCATTGATGATCAGTTCGCGCCGCTGACGCCGAAGATCGAGGCTTCGATTCGCGAAGTGTCGGATGCACCGATCCGCTTCGTGTTGAACACCCACTGGCATTTCGACCACACCGGCGGCAACGAGAACCTCGGCAAGGGTGGCGCAGTGATCGTCGCCCACCACAATGTGCGCACGCGGATGGAGGCCGGTGGCCTGATGGAGGCGTTCAATCGCCAGATTCCTGCGGCCGCGCCGGCGGCGCTGCCGGTGGTCACCTTCGGCGACGATCTGCAGCTGCATCTCAACGGCCTGCGGCTTGAGGCGTATCACGTGCCGGCCGCGCATACCGATGGCGACAGCTTCATCTTCTGGCCCGAGGCCAACGTGCTGCACGCCGGCGACCTGTATTTCAACGGTTTCTACCCGGTGATCGACTGGGGCAGCGGCGGCCACATCGACGGCATGATCGCCGCGTCCGATCGCCTGCTGGCGATGGCCAAGGACGACACCACCATCATTCCCGGCCACGGTGGCCTGTCGAACAAGCGCGAGCTGCAGGCCTTTCGCGACATGCTGGCCGAGGTCTCAGCGACGATGAATGCGCTGGTCGCCGAGGGCAAAAACCTGGACGAGATCAAGGCGGCCAAGCCGACCGCGAAGTTTGACGAGACCTGGGGCAAAGGCTTCATGCAGCCGGAGCCGTGGGTGGAGATGGTCTACCAGGGGGTCAAGCGCCAGCAGGCGGGAAGCCACTCGCACGAAGGTGCGGCGGCGCACACGCATTGATGCCGGACCGCTGAGTGCCGGAGCCGCCGCCGAAGGCCGACGCGCCCTCGGCGGCGCAGCCGTTTACCAGCCTCCGCGAATGCCGATACCCACGCTGATGCGCGGCTTCTCGCGGAAGTTCAGGTCGCGCGGCCACAGGTGGATTTCCAGCGCGTCGACTTCCGGCCAGAGGTAGTCGGTGCCGCTGACCTGGCCGCTGCGCTCACCGGTGATCTTGCCGCTGAGAGTGATAAAGCGGCCGGGCGTTACTTCCAGCGTGTCGACCGTGCCCGAGCGCAGGGCGATGAAGCGACCACCGTCGCGGGCTTGCGGCACCGGGCGCGCCTGGGCATCAATCGGGAAGCCCAGCACCTCGATTTCGACGTAGCCGTCGAACTCATGCAGTTCCAGCACCATGCCGCCCCACAGCACGCTTTGGTCGAGGTGCTTTTGCACGTCGCGGGCGATCTCGCTCGGGGCCGGGCTGGGCCGCGCCGGTATGTCCTTGAAGACGGGCGTGGCCGCGCAGCCGGCCAGCAGCAGTGCGGCGGCGATGACAGTCCATGTTTTCATCAGGTGGCCTCGCGTTTGAGCCAGTCGATGCGGGAGCTTGCTTGAACTTCGCCCAGGCTGTCGCGCAGCACCGGCAGCATCTGCGACAGGCCTTGATCGAAGCGGTACGGCGGGTTGACGACCAGCAGGCCGCAGCCGTTCATGCGCAGCGGCGAGTCGTCCGGCCGCACCATCAGTTCAGCCAGCAGTACCGACTGAGCCGGTAAGTCCGTGGCGCGGCGCAGAAAGCGGGCGATGCCGGCGCGGCGCTTGATCGGGAACCAGATCGCGAACACCGCCTGCGCCATGCGTCCCAGGCCATCGCGTACGGCGTCGAGGATCGCGTCGTACTCGGCCTCCTGAGCTTCGAAGGGCGGGTCGATCAGCACCAGCACACGGCGCTCGGGCGGCGGCAGCAGAGCGCGCACCGCGGCATAGCCATCGCGCATTTCCGAGCGCGCGCGCGGGTAGGGCGACAGCGCCTGGCTGAGCGCCGCATGCTCGGCGGGCTGCAGCTCGCAGGCCAGCAGGCGATCCTGCGGACGCAGGCGACGGGCTGCCAGCAGCGGTGAGCCCGGATAGCCGCGCAAGGGCGCGATGCCGTGGCCGCTGAAAGGAAAGGACTCGCTGTCGAAGCTGTCCACCGCCGCCAGGTAATCGGCCAGCATCGGCGGCGGGTTCAGCTTGCGCTTGGGCTGCTGTTCCGGCGGGCGCCGGTCGAGCAGCTTCAGGACTCCGCCTTCGGCCTCGCCGGTGCGCTTGGCCTCGCCGGAATCCAGCAGATAGCCGCCGCGCCCGCCGTGGGTATCCAGCAGGAGGAAGCCGCTGTCCTTGCGCTGGAACGCATCGATCAGGCCAATCAGAGCGGCATGCTTTAGGACGTCGGCGAAGTTGCCGGCGTGGAAACTGTGCTTGTAATTCATCGGCGCATTATGCGGGCAGGTCCGTCGCCAGCGGTGACCTTCCGGCTGCGACTTGGCGGCCCGGTTGCCCGTAAAGTGCGGGCTTTCCGGAGCTTGTACAGAGGAACGACATGAAGCGCGTGCTGAAGTGGACACTGCGATTGGCGCTGGTTCTGATGGTCGGGGCCGGTGGCCTGATTGTCCACACGCTCTGGTTCAAACCGCTGAAAATCGAGTGGTTCTACGAGCGGGTATTCGCTGAATTCGCGCTGCAGAGCCCGGAGCTGCTGTCCTCGCTGCGGATTCTGCCGAGCTGGATGGACTGGTACAGCGATGAACTCGACGACGCCTCGATGGCGCGCGAGCACGAGCTCAAGCAGAAGGTTGAGGACGACCTCGCCACCCTTCGCAGCTATGACCGCGAGGCGCTTGATGCCGAGGGCAAGCTGTCCTACGACCTGCTGGAGACCTTCCTCGCCACCCAGGTCGAGGGTGCGCGCTTCAGCTATCACAACTACCCGCTGAACCAGCTGTTCGGCATCCAGAACGGACTGCCGACTTTCCTGGCCACCCAGCATCAGATCAAGTCGGCTGGAGATGCCCAGGACTATCTGGCGCGGATGCGCGCGATCCCCACAAAATTCAGCCAAGTGATGGAAGGACTGCTCCACCGCGAGCAGCTTGGCATTCTGCCGCCGACCTTCGTGGTCGAGAAGGTGCTGGCGGAAATGCGCGGCTTTGTCGCCACCGCGCCCGAGCTGAACCTGCTGTACACCAACCTCGACGAGAAGCTGCGTGGCCTGCAGGCGCAGGGCCTTCCGGAAGCCGACGCCGAGCGGCTGCGCGCGGACGCCCGCCGGGCGATCGCCGAAGCGGTGTATCCGGCCTACCAGACCTTCATCGACTACTACGCCGGCCTGCTGCCCAAGACCACCGGCAACAGCGGAGTGTGGGCGCTGCCGGACGGCGCCGACTACTACGCCTGGGAGGTGCGCTCGAACACCACCACCACGATGACGCCAGACGAAGTGCATGCCTTGGGCTTACGCGAAGTCGAGCGCATCGGCGCCGAGATGGACGCCATCCTGCAGGGCGAGGGGCTGCTTGAGGGCAGCGTCGGTGCGCGCGTGCAGCAGATCGCGCAGCGCCCCGATCAGCTGTATCCAAACACCGATGCGGGCAGGCAGCAGATCATCGACGACTTCCAGACCCTCATCGACGAGATCGATCAGGGCATCGGCGAGGCCTTCAACCTGCGGCCGGCGATGGGCGTCAAGGTCGAGCGCGTGCCCGAGTTCCGCGAAAAGACCGCGCCCGGCGCCTACTACAACGCGCCGGCCTTCGACGGCTCGCGGCCGGGCGTGTTCTACATCAACCTGCGCAATACCGCAGAAGTCGCGCGCTTCGGCATGCGCACCCTGGCCTATCACGAGGCCATTCCGGGCCATCATTTCCAGATCGCGATCCAGCAGGAGCTCAGCGGGGTTCCGACCTTCCGCAAGCTGCTGCCGTTTACCGCGTATGCCGAGGGCTGGGCGCTGTACACCGAGCGTCTGGCCTGGGAAATGGGCTTCCAGTCGAAGCCTCTGGACAACCTCGGTCGGCTGCAGGCTGAAATGTTCCGCGCCGTGCGGCTGGTGGTCGACACCGGCATGCACCACAAGCGCTGGACCCGCGAGCAGGCCATCGAGTACATGCTGGACAACACCGGCATGCCCGAGACCGACGTGGTCGCCGAGATCGAGCGCTATCTGGTCATGCCCGGCCAGGCGCTGGCCTACAAGGTCGGCATGAACGCCATCCTCGATGCGCGTGAACGGGCCAAAGCGCAGCTCGGCGAGCGCTTCGACCTGAAGGGCTTCCACGACGTGGTGCTGAAGTCGGGTTCGATGCCGATCACGCTGCTGAATCGCCAGGTCGACGACTGGATTGCCGCGCGCAAGGCGCAGAACTGAGGGAGCAGCGTATGTCGATGCAGGACACGCTGGAGTTGATCGGCCGCTACTGCGCGGCCTTCAATCGCAGCGACCGCGAAACCCTGCTGTCGCTGCGGGCCGAAGACGTGGCAGCTGTCTCAGCAGGCGTCTCAGCGCAGACAGCGGTGGTTTTCGAGGTTTTAAGTTGGACGGACGGGGCTGCTCGGCACAGCGGTCAGAGTGCGGTCATCAGCGGTAGATTGGCAGCACGTGCATGGACCTTGAGCGTGCCGGAGACGCGTGGTCAATTGCAGGCATCTGACCGGCTTTCTCAGCGACTTTTTTTGCGCGCACCACGCGCCCAGGAGGCAGCAGCTTGCGGCCTCCAAGCACGAAGCCTAGCCTTCCGAACATTCGGTCGGTCTTCGCCAATCCCGCGCACTTTTGGGGGCTATCCAGGATGGTTCGGTCTTGGATTTTTCGAATCTATGCGGCAATAGCGCTCACCTCAGCGAGTTTCGGCCTGTGTTCCGCCCAGGTCTGGCCTGCTGCTGAGGGTTTCGAGTTCCGCAGCAGCGGTCAGGTATACCTTTTTGGCAGCGACGGGGCGCTGCTTTGCCAGCAAGCCGATGTGACCGATACGCCGCCAGCCGAACCGTTGGTCTGGGCATTGCCGGGCACGGCGACTCTGGAGCCGTTGGCGATCGAGGCGGGCCCGCCAAGCTGCTCACGTGTACGCCTTGAGGACGCTCGATTCATTCAGCGGATCAGGCTTCGGCGCGCCGATCCTTTGGGCCTGGCCCAGACCTCGCCCCCGCATCCGTTTCCCCTCTACCCGTACGCTGGATTCGATCTGCCCCGGCTGGTCGCGCGTGATCTCAGCGGCATCGTGTATTCCCAAGGCGGATTCGATGGCTACGAGAACGATCGGCTACGGGTATTTGCACAGGACTGCCATCCCTTATCGACCGACGCCGCAGCGGAGGGTGTTCGATGGCTGGCGGTGGCAGCGCATCCATAGAGAGACGGAGCATTTGCGCTACGCCGTTCAGGAGTTTCCGTCGAGCTTCTGCGGATGGACGGCGCACACCCGCGCTGGATTCGCGAACTCGATCTCGGTTCCGAGCCTGCCACAGGTGCGGGGAGCGCTTGGCTTGTCGCGCTTGAGGATGGATCGGTTCTGGTGGCGATCGGCCAACAGGCACCCGCCGGGTTCGCCTTGCTCGCGTTTTCTGCAGAGGGCGTGCTGCAAGCCCGCGCCGAGCTAGACCCGGGCGACCGAATTGCTGCAGCCATCGAGCGTGGCGACCAACTGCTGCTGGCGCTCTCGCCCGAGACGCGCGTCGGCGGCGGGCGTGTTCTGCAGCTCGATGCTCAGCTGCAGCGGCGCGGTCAGCTTCAGCTCGAAGACGAATATGTGCACGGCCTGGTGCCCAGTCGCGCACAGGGCCTGCTGCGATCGGATCTGTGGCTGCTAAGCGATTCTCCGGCGACGCTGGGGCGCTCACCCCAAGGGTTCCGGACAGCCAACGCTCGCGTCGTCCGCCCCGAGCTCGGTCCAAGCCTGAGTGCGCTTACGCCCAGCGTTCCAGGGCTGCTGCCGCAGCTCGTTTTGAACGACGATTCGCTGCTGGCTATTCGGGCACTCCCCGACGGAGATGCTCCTGAGTTTTTGCGGATCACCCAAGAGACGGTTCAGCGCCTGGGGTCGGTGCCGAGGGATCCGCCAACTAGCACCGCCGCCGTTCAATCCTTGGTGGCGGATTCCTCCGGGACGAGCGGTTTGGTCAACCGGAGCACGCTGGTGCGCTGGGACGCTGATGGTGAGGTCCAGTGGAGCCGATCGCTTGCGGAGAGCCCGGACTCGTTTGAGCTGTCGAAGAGTTTCAGCGTGTTCGCGGCTGAGCCCATCGAAGGTCCGGTTTGCGCACTGGAACTGCGCTCCCGCAGGGAGTTCAGCAGTTCCCTGCCATTTCGCGACGTCTACTGGCAGTGCTTCGACCGCGATAGCGGTCAGCCGCTGTTTGTTCCCCGTCCCGTTTACCAACTGCTGCCGAACCAAAGACTTTGGCTATCGGCCGCGACCGTAGACGCCGGTGCCGATGCGGCAATCTACCTGCGCCTCGTGGATTCAATCGCTTCAGACGACTTTCGTACCGTGCAGATCAAGCTGGCTGCCGAAGGACAGCGCGAAGTCAGTGAGTTTGTCTCGCGGAGCGCCAGTTCAGCGGCCGCGGGCTGCGGGTCCACGGTGCTGCCGAGTCAAACCGGCGCGCTTGTGGGCGACTGCACGGAGAGTGGTGGCACCCTCCTGCGATTCGATGCGAGCGGCGGGCTGCAGCCCAGCCGTGAGTGGGTGCAGTCGGCATCTACAGCGCCGCTCCCTCTCGCATTGGGCGAGCAGGGCGACGTGCTCGCGCTGGAGCCCTCCATGCTTGTCGGTCTTGGCCCCGGCCTGGAGACGCGCTGGACCCAGCCGCTGGCACTCTATGGGCTGCAGCGCGATCCGCTGTTGCCAGGGCTGCCGACAGTCAATGCGCAGGCACCTCGTGGGTTAAACGATCGCTGGGTTCTGCACGCGCCGGACGATGTCGGGATGCGGCTGATGCTGATCGATACCGCAGACGGCGCGCTGCGATTTGATCAGCGGCTGGTTGCCTCGGATCAGGTCTCGCCGCAGCGGGCCGTGCAGTTCAGCTATAGCGCCCAGCTGCGCCAGCTGGTGATCAGCCGGCAAACAGCGCGAGGCATCGAGCTGCGCGGGCTTGAGCTGGCTCGGCTGAATCTTGGTCCGTCGCGATGGATAGATCGCCCAAGCCGGTTTCTGCGCGCGGGAGGGACGTCAGCAAGCGCCATTTCTTCGATCAACTGGGTCCTGAGCGATAGCGCACTCCGAGTGACTCGCACCCACGCTGCTGCGACCCAAGAGTTACCCACCCTGCAACCGATCAAGGCCCTGCTCGCGGCCGCCGACAGGCCGCTGCAGCGGGAGCATTCTGGCCTTTGGTACGACCCGCAGATCAGCGGCCAAGGCCTGCTGGTTGATGTAGAAGCGCGTCGCGGCCGCTACTTTGCGGCTTGGTTCACCTACGACGGCAGGGGTGGAACCCGGCGCGAAGGCCTGCGCTGGTACAGCCTGCTGGGGCAGGGCAGCGGCTCAGCGGTGCCCATAGACGGGATCCTGTTCGAGAGCAGCGGTGGCGATTTTTCCGGGACGGCGAGCCCCGCGACCGTCGCGGTGGGCGGCGTGGAGCTGCTCGCCTTGGATTGCAATACGCTCGAGTTCCGGTTTGCTGTTCAAAGTAGCGATGCAGCGACGGCTGTTGTGGGTACGCGTCGCCTGCAGCAGCTCCTGCCGGCGCTTCAGACGTGCGCCGACCGCGACCTCACCGCAGCCGTCGGCAGCGATTCGAGCGCCGCAGCGTCCGCGAGCTGGGTCATTGAAGGGCGTGCCTCACAGGGGGTTTTAATGCAGGTGCAGCCCGCCAGCGGAGCGCTGCCAGGCGGGGTCTGGGGCGCTTGGTTCGGTTACGCCCCTCACCGCGCCGATGAGGCTAGTGCGCAGTATTGGTTGAGCCTTGTCGGCCGCCCCGACCCCACGGTCGACGGTGTTTTCGATATCGACTTCATGCGCACGCTCGGTGGCCGTCTGGACGCCGATCGCACCGAAAATACGCGGCGGGTGGGCGGCGGGCGCCTGCGCTTTGATGCCTGTGATCGGGCGCAGCTGGACTATCGGTTCGATACACCCGGCCTTGCTGGCGATGCCTTCGCAGGCTTGACCGGGACGATGATGCTGAGGCGCTTCGAGCCCTGCAGCGCAGGGCAATAGGCGGCCGTCGTCAGCTGAACTGCGACACGCGGGGCCCGGATGCTGCTTGCTGGCATCCGAAGCCCGAACAGAGCATTCGCGCAGGTCGCGGCCGAGGTCGCGTCTGGCACGCGACCGCTCCGCGGTCTCTCAAGGGACCACCCTCGTTTCTGCAGTGCACAGCGCACTCCGATGATTGAGCAGGCTCAAGGCGGCGGGTGCTCGCGTGTTAAAGTTTCGCGGCGTTTTCTGCCCTTTCGCGGCCTCTGAGGCGGCATCTTCCAGGTCCACAGCGAGCCGCTCTACTCCTTTCAACCTGCAGTTTCCTCACGGGGTCACATGCCCAAGCTTGCCCAACGCATGGGGCGCGTCAAGCCCAGCGCGATCATGCAAATCGCCGAGAAAGCCAGAAAGCTCAAGGCCGAAGGCCGCGACATCATCAGCTTCTCGATCGGCGTTCCGAATTTCCTCCCGGGCGAGCACGTGTACGCCGCCGCGCGCGAGGCCTTGTCTCACGACAGCGGACAGTACGGCAGCAACCGCGGTCCGGACGCTTTGCTTGACGCTTTCCTGAGGCATATCGAGGCCGCCGGCCTGATCGGGTATCAGCGTAAACACTGCGTGGTCGGCATCGGCGCCAAGCACATTCTTTTCAATCTCGCCGAAGCCCTGCTCGACGCCGACGACGAGATCGTTTTCCCGTCGCCTTACTGGACGACTTACGCCGACATCGCGGCAATCATCGGCGCGCGGATCAAGGTGCTGCCATGCCCGGCTAGCCAGAACTACAAGCTGAGCCCCGCGCAGCTGGATGCGGCTTTAAGCCGCAGTCCCAAGGTATTCCTGTTCAACAATCCGTCGAACCCGACCGGCATGGTCTACACCGGCGAAGAGATCGCGGCGCTGGCCGACGTCGTCGCGCGCTACCCGGACGTGTGGGTGATCTGCGATGACATCTATCACCGCATGGTTTTCAGCGGGCATCGCTACCACAATTTCCTGCATTTTCGGCCCGAGCTGGCGGATCGGGTGATGTTCGTGGATTCGCTCTCCAAGACCTACGGCATGCCCGGTTGGCGGGTGGGTTTCATGGCCGGGCCAGAATCGGTCGCGCAGGCTCTGGCGACCTTGAATTCCAACCACATCACCAATCTTCCCGAGGTCGCCGTGGCTGCGGCGATTGCTGCGCTCTCCGGGCCGCAGGATGTGCCGGCACGGCAAATCGCGGAGTTTGAGCGCAAGCGCGATCAAGTGCTCACCGCGCTCGCTCAGATTCCGGGCGTGGTATGCCCGCGGCCGGACGGCGCGTTTTACGTATTTCCCGACATCAGCTGCGCATTTGGCCGCCGCCATGGCGAGCGCGCAATTAGTGATGATGTCGAACTGTGCGCTGCGCTGCTGGAGGTGCAGGGCGTGGCCTGCGTGCCGGGCTCCGCGTTTGGTGAACCCAATGCGCTGCGGATTTCCTATTCATGCCCTGACGCTCAGCTTGCTGAGGGCCTGCGCCGCATCCAAGCCTTTTTCGCGGAGCTCACGTGAGCCTGCGCGGCGCGCTGCTGCTCCTGGTAGGGCTGGTCGCTTTCGGCTTCTGGCGGTCTGAGCGCTCTGCTGACGCTGTGCTAGCGGGCCTTCCCGGCGCCGGTGACCCCACCCGAGTGGTGATGGTCAGCGCCGAGTGGTGCGGCTACTGTCAACGGCAGCTGGCGGATTTTCGTGCGGCGGGCGTGCCGTTCATCGAACTCGATTTCGACCGGGCCGAAGGACGCAAGGCGGTCGCATCGCTCGGCGGCCGCGGCGTGCCCATGACCGTCATCGGTAACGAGGTGATCCACGGCTACAACCGGCCCCAATTGCAGCAGCACTTGACAGCCATCGGCTACCGATTGCCTTGACGGCGCCGCTGAAGTTGGCGCTGAGTCCGCACGCCCGATTCGTCAATTGGCACCTAGCGTTTTACCCACCCACCTAGAGAAGGACACAGGCCCCTCCCATGAAAACCCCCGTCCGCGTTGCAGTGACCGGCGCCGCCGGCCAGATCGGCTATTCGCTGCTGTTTCGAATCGCCTCCGGCGACATGTTGGGCAAGGATCAGCCGGTCATTCTGCAGATGCTTGAACTGCCCATGGAGAAAGCCCAGGCCGCGCTGAAGGGCGTGATGATGGAGCTTGAGGACTGCGCGTTCCCGCTGCTGGCCGGCATGGTCGGCACCGATGACCCTGTGGTCGCCTTCAAAGACGCCGATGTGGCCCTGCTGGTCGGCGCCATGCCGCGCGGACCGGGCATGGAGCGTAAGGACCTGCTGCTGAAGAACGCCGAGATATTCACCGTGCAGGGCAAGGCGATCAACGCTGTCGCCTCGCGCGATATCAAGGTGCTGGTGGTCGGCAACCCGGCCAACACCAATGCCTACATCGCCATGAAGTCGGCCCCCGATATCCACCCGCACAGCTTCACCGCGATGCTGCGACTCGACCACAACCGTGCGCTGAGCCAGCTCGCCATCAAGGCCGATGTCGCCGTGGCCGACATCGAGAAGCTGGTGGTGTGGGGCAACCACAGCCCAAGCATGTATCCGGACTACCGCTTTACGACCGTTGGCGGCGCAGCGCTGAAGGACACGATCGCTGACGAGACCTGGAACCGCGAGACCTTCATCCCCAAGGTCGCCAAGCGCGGCGCGGCGATTATCGAAGCGCGCGGTTTGTCGTCGGCGGCCTCGGCGGCAAACGCCGCAATCGACCACATCCGCGATTGGGTGGCGGGCACCGACGGCAAGTGGGTGACCATGGGCATTCCCTCCGACGGCAGCTACGGCATTCCGAACGACGTGATGTTCGGCTATCCGGTGATCTGCAGGGACGGCAGATACGAAATCGTGCAGGGGTTGGAGATTGATGAGTTTGCGCGCGAGCGCATCAACTTCACCTTGAACGAACTCGAAGAAGAGCGCGCGGGTGTGGCGCATCTTTTGGGCTGATTCCTTTTGGGCTGATTCCTCTTGGGCTGATGCTAGGACCGCGCCCGGCGCCGATCTGGCCTTCGAAAATGCAAAAGGGCGGCCTTGAGAGGCCGCCCTTTTGCTAAGCGATGAATCTGGAACCGCAGACGGGTGATCGCTTCAAGCGAAGCCAGCTGGCATTGATTCTCAGAGATTCTGGACCCGGTAGAACGCGTGGTCGCCGATCAAAGCGACTGGCGCTCCCTGTGCCCAGTTCGGGCGATCCACCAAATCGTGCACCAGGAAATGGTCGGCGCCGGGAACGACTTGGCGACGCGATCCGCGCGGCTTACGCCAGTCGCGGAGCGCTTCGAACGCGATTGCCGATGCCCGCTCCCAGGCCCGCGGGTTTTTCAGCATGAAGCTGGGCGGGATCAAGGTGGGGGCGAACTGCCGCGGTGCCGTCACCACTGAACACACGCTGCCGCCCCAGCGGCCGTCCTCGGCCCGCCTCAGAGCCACTTCAGCGACGGCCCGTTGGCCGAGCGTGGACTGATTGCGAGCCTCTAAGTAGATGGTGGCTGTCAGGCAGATCGGATCTGCAACAGGCTGCGGCAGCACGTTAGCCAACCAAAATATCCAGGCCAGTTTCATAGGGGCTCCTGTTCCGTTGCGCCGGCCGCCTAGCCCGCATCCGCATGCGCAGGCCCATTGGGGTCCGCAAAGGCGAAGTGACGGGGGAAGACGCCGACCTGGCGTTAAAGGTCACGTTCGACGTGCGGCGAAAGCCGCTTCTGCGTCGGACGCTTTAAGGATGCGAGTGCGCCGCTCAGGGAGCTGGCTGCACTCTCGCCCCAGGAACCGGCTGGGTCACCTTGGGACGTGCTGGCGGCGAGAGTACATCCGGACTATAAACCTAGCCTGAATGGATAAGGATGAACCTGAACGAGTGTGCCGATCGTTTTCTGTACTCATGACGAACGATATGTCGTGATACTAGTCAGTCGTTTTTCGAATCGACTTTAGGAGGATCGCCGACGGTGGCGAAATGCGGAGATAGGGATGCCTTCCTGACGAGGCCGTCCCATGTGCCGACGACGCACTCAGCTGCCTGCTACAAGCTGATCGCCGTGCGTACACCTTCTTCGATGGCGCGCTTGGCGTCGACTTCGGTCGCGAGCAGCGCGCCTCCGATCAAGTGGGCGCGGATTCCTCGATCAATAAGCGCTTTGTGCAGCCCGTTCTCGGATTCTTGACCGGCGCACAGCACGACGGTGTCGACCTCCAGCAAACGCTCAGCGCCGGCCACCTTGCAGCGCAGACCCGCGTCTTCGATCCCCAAATATTCGACTTCGCCAAGGGCGATGACGCCTCGCGCCTTCAGCGCCGCGCGGTGGACCCAACCGGTGGTCTTGTTTAGGCGGGCGCCCGGCTTTCCCGAGCTTCGCTGCAGCATCCAGATCTGGCGGGGCGACTTTTCCACTTCGACTGGCGCGAGGCCAGCACCCGTCAGGTAGCCAAGATCCACGCCCCATTCCGCGCACCAGCGCTGCGTATCAAGAGTGGGCGAGGGGTGCGGCGTGCTGAGAAATTCGCAGACATCGAAACCGATGCCGCCTGCGCCAATGACCGCGACACGCGCTCCTATGGGGGCGCCGTTCAGCGCATCGGCATAGCTGATGACGCTGGCGTGCTCGATCCCGGGGATGGACGGCGAGCGCGGCCGCACGCCGGTGGCAACGACAATTTCGTCGAATTGCTGCGCCTGCAGCGCATCGACATCGACCCGCGTGGCGAGGCGCAGGTCGATGGAGAGCTCGACAATCCGCTCACGGAAATAGCGCAGCGTCTCACTGAATTCCTCTTTGCCGGGGATCTTGCGGGCGAGGTTGAACTGCCCACCAATCTCAGCGGCGGCCTCGAACAGAGTCACGCGATGGCCGCATTCGGCGGCGGCCGTCGCGCAGGCAAGCCCCGCGGGTCCCGCGCCAATCACCGCCACCCGTTTCGGCGCTTGCGCAGGCTTCAGCACGATTTCTGTTTCCCGACAGGCCATCGGGTTGACCAGACAGCTGGCTGCGCGATTCTCGAATACGTGGTCCAGACAGGCCTGATTGCAGGCGATGCAGGTATTGATGCGTCCCGGCTGGCTGCGAGCCGCCTTGTTCACCCACTCGGGATCGGCCAGCAGCGGCCTCGCCATCGAGACCAGATCCGCGCTGCCCGCGGCAAGCACGGATTCCGCGATCTCGGGGGTGTTGATGCGGTTGCTGGTGATCAGCGGCAGGCCGACCTCAGCCTTCATTCGACAGGTAATTTCGGTGAAGGCTGCGCGCGGTACCGAGGTCACGATGGTGGGCACTCGCGCCTCATGCCAGCCGATGCCGGTATTGATGATGCTCGCGCCTGCCGCCTCAATGGCGTGGGCGGTGGCGACGACCTCGGCCCAGTCGCAGCCGCCCTCGACCAGGTCGAGCATGGAGAGCCGATAGATGATGAGAAAGTCCGGCCCCAGCGCCTCCCGTGTGCGGCGTACGATTTCGACCGGAAAGCGCATCCGGTTCTCGAGGCTGCCGCCGAAGCGATCGCTGCGCCGGTTGGTTCGCGGCGCAAGGAACTCGTTGATCAAATAGCCTTCCGAGCCCATCACCTCGACGCCGTCGTAACCGGCGTCGCGGGCCAGCTGCGCGCAGCGCACGAAATCCCGGATCTGCCGCTCGACGCCGCGCTCGCTCAGGGCGCGCGGTTTGAACGGCGTGATGGGCGCCTTCAAGGCCGAGGGCGCTACCGCCAGAGGGTGGTAGGCGTAGCGCCCGGCGTGCAGGATCTGCATGCAGATGTGGGCGCCCTCATCGTGTACCGCTGAAGTCACCTGTCGATGGCGTCTGACCTCCCAGGGCCAGGACAGCTTGCCGGCAAAGGGCTTGACCCAGCCGGTCATGTTCGGAGCGATCCCGCCGGTCACGATCAAACCGACGCCTCCTCGTGCCCGTGCCGCGAAATAGGCCGCCAGCCTGGGGTAGTCGCGGGCGCGATCCTCCAGACCTGTGTGCATCGAGCCCATCACCACCCGGTTGCGCAGGGTGAGGTGGCCGGTCTTGAGTGGGCTGAGTAGGGTGGGGTAGGCAGAAGTGCTCATGGCTGGCTGTAGGTTAGGCACGGACTTGCACGATGCCCAGCTCCGGCCGGTCCGGGCAAGTCCTCTGCTCCGGCTCACGGTCCGCAGACGCTCACCGCGTCGGTGGTACTGATCGCTGCAGAAGGAGCGGGCGCGTTTGTAGCACCAGCCAGTGACCGGCCGCCTGCTTTGCGATTGCGCCCGTCGTTAGGAATGCGTTAACGTGCGACGCGTCACAAACGAATAGAGTGTGCTGCGCCGCGAAAGCTGGCTGTCAGGCTCTCCGGTTGGCACTGCGACAAAAAATCAGAACAAGTGCCAACCGTGAAGCAACACTTCTTACAACCCTTTTTCAGGAGAACTCCGATGCAGAAGAAACTTATTTGTTGCGCCCTGCTGACTGGCTTGGCGTTCGCCAACAGCGTTCTCGCCCAAGACAGCGTTGATTTTGATGATCGCTGGTACGTGGGCGCTTCGGTCGGTCCTATCGGCTTCGCAAGTGACCGCGGACTAGCTGATTCCTGGCAGCTCGGCGCGAACTTCGGAAAGTTTCTTTCGCCGAACTGGTCGATTGATGCCGATATCAAGTACGTGAATCCGGAGTACCCCGGGAACGATCTACTTTGGAGCCAGTACGGCGTCGGCCTGACCGGCCGCTACCATTTCCGCGAAGCTGGCGATGATTGGTGGCCGTACGTGGCTTTCGGCGCTGGCGCCTGGAGGCACGAGCGCGAATTCTCGAACCCGCGCGGCGCCCCCGGCCAGGCCCGAGGCAACAACCTCGAAGTGCACGCGGGCGTCGGCCTGCAGGCTCAGCTTGAGCGCGCCATCGTTCGCGTCGAAGTGGGCGCCCGCTACGACATGGACGACCAGAGCGTGCCCAGCCAGAACGGATTCCTTGATCGGATGTTCAGCGTTGGCGTGAGCTTCCCGCTGGGCGCCAAGGCCGCTTCGCCGGTGACAACTCAACCGCCCGCCCCGCCGGCGCCGCCGCAGACGCAGACGAACTGCGCGGATCTGGACGACGACGGTGATGGCGTCAACAACTGCGTGGACAAGTGCCCGAACAGCACTCCCGGCCAGACCGTTGGTCCGGACGGCTGCCCGGTGCCGGTCACCATCGACCTGCGCGGCGTGAACTTTGACTTCGACAGGGCAACCCTGCGTCCGGACGCCGTGGCCACCCTGAATGAGGTCGTTGGCATCCTGCGCCAGTACAGCGATCTGCGCGTTGAAGTCGCTGGCCACACCGATCTTTGCGGCGGCGACGGCTACAACCAGACTCTGTCTGAGAGCCGTGCCAAGGCGGTGTATGACTTCCTGACCTCGAACGGCATCAGCGCCTCGCGCCTGATGGGCCCGACCGGCTACGGCGAAGCGCGTCCGCTGCAGCCGACCGGCCAGAACCTGCCGGAGTGCAAGAACGAGACGAATCGCCGCACGGAACTGAACGTGCAGAACTGATTCGATCTCACTGCGTCATGCGGCACCCGAAAGCCCGGCCTAGCTCCGGGCTTTCGGCATTTTTGCGTGTCAATCACGGCAGGCCGCTCAGACCTCCAGCCCCGACGCCCAGCACTTGACGCATCGGCAGCTGCACACGGATGGTAGGGGTTTGTCCGGATCGTCTGGAGACCACGGTGAACCCACGTCATTTGTACTTGAGCCTGTGCGCAGCCGGGCTGTTTCTGGCCATGCCGGTGATGGCGGCTGATCAGCCCTACGCGCTGGTGATTCACGGCGGTGCGGGCACCCTCACCCGAGATGCGATCACCGACGAGGTCGACGCCGCCATTCGCGCCGATCTGAATCGCTCGCTCGATGCCGGGCAAGCGGTGCTTGAGGCAGGCGGCAGCAGCGTGGACGCGGTGGTCGCGGCCGTCAAAACCCTGGAAGACTCACCCTATTTCAACGCCGGCAAGGGCGCGGTGTTCACCCACGAGGGGCGCAACGAGCTGGATGCCTCAATTATGGATGGGCGCACACGAAGCGCCGGTGCCGTCGCCGGCGTGCGAACGGTTCGCAACCCGATCGACCTAGCGCGCGCGGTGATGGAGCAGTCGCCGCACGTCATGTTGATCGGCGAAGGCGCGGAGCGCTTCGCCCGCGAGCGAGGGATTGCAGCCGCCGAGCCGGCCTACTTCCGCACCGAGCAGCGCTGGCAGCAGCTGCAGCAGGCGTTGGAGAGGGAGCGCGCGCAGGCGTCGCTGCCTAGTTCCAGCTACTTCGGAACTGTCGGCGCGGTTGCACTGGATCGCTCCGGCGGTCTGGCCGCGGCGACCTCCACCGGTGGAATGGTCAACAAGCGCTGGGGCCGGGTCGGCGATGCGCCGATCATTGGGGCAGGCACTTTCGCGGATGCTGGCTGCGGCGTGTCTGCGACCGGCTGGGGCGAGTACTTCATCCGCCTCAACGTCGCTCACGACATCTGCGCACGCATGAAATACGCCAAGCAGCCGCTTGCCGAGGCGGCCGATGCGGTGGTGCTTGAAGACCTGCCGGCGCTCGGCGGCGATGGCGGGGTGATTTCGATGGATGCCAACGGCGGCATCCGCATGCCGTTCAATACGCGCGGCATGTATAGGGGCTGGATCACGGTAGAGGGCGAGCGCGGCGTGGCGATTTTTGCCGACGAAGCGGATGTCGACGCCAGGCTCAGCCGCTGAAACTGAGCCGCCGCCGCGTTGCTGCGCGGCGCCGGCCCAGCGGTTCAGAAGCCGCGATCGCCTGACAGCAGGCCGCCGAGACCGCCCAGCACCGAACCTTCGCCCTTGCTGCCGCCCTGCTGATAGGCCGCTGAAAACATCCGGCCGGCCATCCGCGAGAACGGCAGTGACTGCAGCCAGACGTGTCCAGGGCCGGTCAGGGTGGCCAGGAACACGCCCTCGCCGCCGAACAGCATCGACTTGATCCCGCCGACCGGCTTGACGTCGAAGCCGACCGTCTGCGTCAGCGCGACCACGCAGCCGGTGTCGACGTCCAGCCGTTCGCCGGCTTTCAGTTCCCGCTCGACCACCGTGCCACCGGCATGCACGAAGATCTGCCCGTCGCCCTCGAGCTTCTGCATGATGAAACCTTCACCGCCGAACAGAGCGGTCATGATTTTTTTCTGGAAGAAAATCCCGATGCTGACGCCGCGCGCGGCGCAGAGAAAACTGTCCTTTTGGCAGATCAATCGCCCCCCATAGTTCTTCAGAGACAGCGGAAGGATGGTGCCGGGGTAGGGCGAAGCAAACGCCACTTTGGCCTTGCTGCTGCCTGCGTTGGAGAACATCGTGGTGAACATGCTCTCGCCGGTGATCACCCGCTTGCCAGCGCCCAGCAGCTTGTCCATGAAGCTGCCGCCGGGCCCTGAGTGGCTGCCGTCGCCGAACAGGGTTTCCATCTGGATCTGTGCGTCCTTGAACATCATCGCGCCGGCCTCGGCCACTGCGCTTTCACCGGGATCGAGCTCGATCTCCACGAACTGCATCTCTGAGCCGAAGATCTGGTAGTCGATCTCATCGGCGCTGCGCTGGCTGACCGGCGGCGGCGCTGTCGGTGCGAGCGCGCCCGCCGTGCTGCGCAGCTCGGCGCAGGCGCTGATCGGCATCCACTCGGCGAAACCGGCGCGCCAACAGTGGCCGTTGGGATTCTGCCGTGCCTGTGCAGCTGCCGCGTTTTGATCAAGCGGGCCGACCTGCTGGCCGCCGTAGCTCAAGAACCAGGAATGCATGGGTAGTCCTTTAGTCAAGCCGGGAAGGGGCGAAGCGGGCGTCGAACTCGGAACGCTGTTCGGCGGTCAAGCGCAGGCCATCCGCCAGCCGCTGAAGCCAGCGCCGCTCGGCCTCGGTATCGATGCTGATGGTGATCAAGGCAGCCACATAGACCTCGGCCGCGAAGGCTGGCGGCGTCTGCGCAATGAGCTCCGGCAGCGACAGCGGCTGCGCCAGCTCAACACGCAGTGCGGCCTGGTCGTCACCCTCAAGCCCGGCGGACGCGGCGCGCTGCAGGATCGCCTCGCGCTCGTTGCCATCGATCAGGCCGTCAGCGGCGGCCGCGGCAATCATGCTGCGGATCGCCAGCAAAGCCTCAGGAACCGCAATGTTCACCGGCGTTTGGGTCGACATCTGCAGCATGCCGGGCGGTGGAGGCGGCGGCAGCGCCACAGCCAGGCTCGGGGCGGTCGGCAGGGCCGCACCGGCGGCTGCGTTCGGTGCCGGGCTGGAGCCTGACGGTTGCGTCTTGTAGTGCTCCCAGGCGGCCATTGCAACGCCGAGCGCGCCCAAGCCCAACGCGGCCTTGCCGCCTGTACCCATGCCGCCTAGCATCCCGCCGCGCGATTTTTTGCCGCCTCGGCTGCCGCCTAGCGTGCCTCCGAGGGCGCCTCCAAGCATCTGCTGCAACAGTCTTTGTGGATCAAACATCGATGTCTCCTAGGTGGGGTGAAGTGGACGGTGTGGGTGGCGAGGTGTGACGGCCCAGAGCCGCAGGGTTGGTCGGCAGGTGCCGCGGGCGACTACACTACTGGCAGCCATCGCGGCCCGCAGGGTGGCGCTGGTTCCCCTCGGATTCTCCACGCCTATGGCTGACAGCACCAACTCCTTCGCTCCGCGTGGCCCGGCCGGCGTGCTCAAAGCCCTACGCTGGTCGCTGCAGGGCCTCAGCGCGGCGTGGCGGATGGAGTCCTCCTTTCGTTTGGAGGTCTATCTGTTTGTGCTGCTGGCTCCGCTCGCTCTGTGGCTGGGCGGGAGCGGGGTCGAGCGCGCGCTGCTGCTGGGCTGCCTAATGCTGGTGCTGGCGGCTGAACTGGTGAATTCCGCGATCGAGGCCGTGGTCGATCGGATGGGGCCTGAACGCAATGAGTTCGCCGGCCGTGCCAAGGATCTGGGCTCGGCCGTCGTGTTCGTCCTGATGTTGAATGTGATCGCCTGCTGGGCGTTGGTTTTGCTGCCCCGGCTTTGATCTGATTTTCCGCACTAAAAACCGTGTCGGCCTTGAGTCCGTCGCGCCAATGGAGACTGCATGAGCACTGCCGACTATCCCACCCTGTTCCTCAAACGCGGCGAAGACCGTCGCCTGCGCGCTGGCCACCTGTGGGTGTTCAGCAACGAGGTGGACGTTGCTAAATCGCCGCTGACGGGCTTTTCGCCGGGCAGCCCCGTCCATGTGCTGGATGCCTCCAACAAGCCGCTTGGAACGGGCTACATCAACCCCGCAACGTTGATCTGTGCGCGGCTGGTTGATCGCAGCGGCCACGTGCTGGATCGCTCGCTGCTGGTGCATCGCCTGAACGTAGCCCTCGCGCTGCGTGAGCGCCTGTTCGATCGGCCCTTCTACCGGCTGGTGTTCGGCGAATCCGATGGCCTGCCCGGGCTGGTGGTCGACCGCTTCGACGACATCGTGGTGGTGCAGATCAGCACGATCGGCATGGAGTTGCTGAAGGACATCATTGTCGATGCCGTACGCAAGGTGCTGGACCCCGCCGCTGTCCTGTTCCGCAACGACGGCAGCGCGCGCGCCATTGAGGGGCTGCCGTCCTACGTTGAGATTGCCTTCGGTGAGATTCCCGAATCGGTGGAGGTGGAAGAGGGTGGCCTGAAGTTTGGTGTGGATCTCCAGCACGGCCAGAAGACCGGCTGGTTCTATGACCAGCGGGACAATCGCGATCGCCTGCACAATCTGGTGCCGGGCCTGCGCGTGCTTGACGTGTTCAGTTACGTCGGCGCCTGGGGGCTTCGCGCCGCAGCGTTTGGCGCTAGTGAAGTGACCTGCGTCGACGCGTCCGAAGCAGCCTGTGCGCGGATCATCAACAACGCAGCGCGCAACGATCTCGGGAGCAAGGTGCAGGCCGTCTGCTCCGACGCTTTCGAGTTCCTCAAGCAGGCCCGTGCCGAGCGCAGGCGCTGGGACGTGGTCATCCTCGATCCGCCGGCCTTCGTCAAACGCCGCAAAGATTTCAAGGCGGGCTCGCTGGCCTACCGGCGCATCAACGAGATGGCGATGCAGGTACTGGAGCGCGAGGGCATGCTGATCAGCGCCTCCTGCAGCTATCACATGGGCCGCGAGGCGCTGCTGGAAGGAATCCAGGCCGGCGCCCGACATCTGGACCGGCAGGTGCAGGCGCTGAGCCGCCTGCAGCAGTCGGCCGATCACCCGGTCCACGCCGCCATTGCGGAGACGGATTATCTGAAAGGCTACGTCTGTCGCGTGCTGCCGGCCTGAGCCATGAGCCCGTCTGCGTACTACCTGCACCAGATTGATCCGGTTGCGCTGCAGCTGGGGCCGGTGGCGATTCACTGGTACGGGCTGACCTATCTGGTCGCGTTTGCAGCGGCCTGGTGGCTGGGTATCCGGCGCCTGCGTGCCGGCCGTTTCGGCGTATCCGAACAGGCCTTCGGCGATCTGATGTTCTACGGCATGCTCGGCGTCGTGCTCGGGGGGCGGCTTGGCTATATCGCCTTCTACGGATACGAGCAGGTGCTTGCGGACCCGCTATCGGCGCTGCGCGTTTGGGAAGGCGGAATGAGCTTCCACGGCGGGCTGCTCGGGGTGATGGCGGCCGTGGCCTGGTGGTCGCGCGCGCAGGGCAGGGCCCTGTTCGAAACCCTCGACTTCGTGGCGCCCCTCATTCCTACCGGAATCTTGAGCGTGCGGATTGGCAATTTCATCGGTGGCGAGCTATGGGGGCGCACCACCGACGCGGCCTGGGCTGTGATCTTCCCCAGTGGCCTGCCGCTGCGCTACAGCGCCGAGGAATTGTTGAGCGCGCACGCCAGCGGCGCGCTCGATGCCTATGCGCGCCATCCAACCCAGCTGTACGAGGGGTTTTTGGAAGGGGTGGTGCTGTTCGTGATCCTGTGGTGGTTTTCTTCGAAGCCTAGGTCGCGCTACGCGGTTTCTGGACTGTTTGCGCTGGGCTATGGCAGCTTTCGCTTCGCGGTGGAGTTCCTGCGCCAGCCGGATGCGCACCTTGGCTTTCTCGCCTTCGGCTGGTTGACGATGGGCATGCTGCTGAGTCTGCCGCTGGTGCTGGGCGGGATCGCCCTGTTGGCGCTGTCACGGCGCAACTCCGCACCGGTCGGCGCTTGAGGGGCGGCCGTGCCAGCGCGCGTGGTCAGGCTCGTGCGGACCGCTGGCGGGCACACCTGGGAAGGCCTGCGGTGCTTCGGTCTGCGTGCGTCAGATGTGCCGATTTGGCCGCTTGGCGCGCTGCAGCCACGATGCCGAGCGCGACCGTCAAATCCACCTAGAACCGCGAGCTAGAGGATCTCGATGCAAATCTATCTCGATCTGCTGAAGCATGTGCTGGAAAAGGGCTGCGTGAAATCCGATCGCACCGGCACCGGCACCCGATCGGTGTTTGGCTGGCAGATGCGCTTCGACCTGCGCGCAGGCTTTCCGCTGGTGACCACCAAAAAGCTGCACCTGCGCTCGATCGTGCACGAGCTTCTCTGGTTCCTGAAGGGCGAGACCAACATCGCCTACCTCAAGCAACATGGCGTCGGCATCTGGGACGAGTGGGCCGACGAGGCAGGTGAACTCGGTCCGGTGTACGGCAAGCAGTGGCGCGCCTGGAAGGCGCCTGACGGCCGCGAGATTGACCAGATCCGCTGGGTGCTGGAAGAAATCCGCCGCAATCCGGATTCGCGTCGGCTGATCGTTTCGGCCTGGAACGTCGGCGAGCTTGAGCAAATGGCGCTGATGCCCTGCCACAGCCTGTTCCAGTTCTACGTTGCCAGCGGTCGCTTGAGCTGCCAGCTCTACCAGCGCTCGGCCGACATCTTCCTCGGCGTGCCGTTCAACATTGCAAGCTACGCGCTGCTCACCCACATGGTCGCGCAAAGCTGCGGGCTGGAGGTCGGGGATTTCGTCCATACGCTCGGCGATGCGCACCTGTATTCGAACCACGTCGACCAGGCCCGCGAGCAGCTCAGCCGCAGCCCCCGCCCGCTGCCTCGGCTGCTGCTGAACTCCGAGGTGAACGACTTGTTTGCGTTTCGCTACGAAGACATTCGAATCGAAGGCTACGACCCGCATCCGGCAATCCGCGCCCCGGTGGCCGTATGAGCGCGCGCATTGAGATGGTTGCCGCGCTGGACCGCAGGCGCGCGATTGGTCGCGGCAATGCCTTGCCCTGGGCCTTGCCGGACGACCTGAAGCAGTTCAAGGCCCTGACGATGGGCAAGCCGCTGCTGATGGGACGCCGAACGGCGGAATCTCTGGGGCGGGCCCTGCCGGGTCGACTTAACCTGGTGCTGAGCCGATCCGCACACGCGCCGTTCCCCGACATGCGGGTGGTGGCTGACCTTGAGTCCGCGCTTGCCGCGGCCGCCGAAAGCGACGTGCTGATGGTGATCGGCGGCGGGCAGGTGTACGCGGCGCTGCTGCCGCAGGCAGACGTGCTGCATCTGACCAGGGTCGATACCGAAGTCGAGGCCGCCGACACCTGGTTTCCCGAGTTCGAAGCGCGTGAATGGGTCGAGGTCGAGCGCCGCCCACATGCCGCCGATGCGCGACACGCCTATGCCTTCGAATACCGCCGCTACCTGCGCAGGTCCGGCTGACACTGCCGCCATCGAGGCTCTCTGAAAACGATGCCGCCGCATCGTATTGACTGGGCTTGCGGCGGCACGGGGCCGCCGCTCGCAGACGAGCGAACAGGAGCGCCACCCGCCCCGTTGACAGGTCTGGAGAAAGCCTGGATGGCGGGTTTCAGACCTTCTCTATAGGTCGCACTGCGTTAATCTGCACGCCCCCCGCAGTGTGTGTGGGGGCTTCGCATGACAGGAACTGGAAAGACCGCGCATGGAGTTCAAGGATTACTACAAGGCCCTGGGTGTGGAGCCGGGCGCGAAAGATGCGGACATCAAGTCTGCTTATCGCCGGCTTGCGCGCAAGTTTCACCCGGATGTCAGCAAGGAGGCCGGCGCGGAGGAGCGCTTCAAGGCGATCAACGAGGCCTACGAAGTCCTGAAAGACCCCGAAAAGCGCACTGCCTACGACCAGCTCCGGGTGGGTGGCATCCGCGGTGGCCAGGAGTTTCGTCCGCCGCCCGGCTGGGAGTACGAAGGCGGCGAGTTAGGGGGTGACGGCGGCGGATTCAGCGACTTCTTTGATTCCCTGTTCGGAGGCGCACGAGGACGACCCGGCCGGCCCGGCGCGGGACCGGCGCCGCGGCAGGAGCGACGGCTGCGGCTGGAACTCGACTTGGAAACGGTTTACGAAGGTGGACGCCAGCGCATCGAGATCGACGGTCGAACGCTGGAGGTGAAGATTCCGGCGGGGATCCTGCCGGGCCAGAGCATCCGGCTGGGCGGCCAAGGCGGGCAGGGGCGCGATCTTCTGCTGGAAATCGCCTATCGCCCTCACGCCAGATTCGAAGTCGAGGGCCGCACGGTGACCCTGCGGATGCCGGTGATGCCGTGGCAGGCCGCGCTGGGCGCTACGCTCAGCGTGCCGACCCTGGGCGGGCCGGTCGACCTTAAGATCCCCGCTGAAAGCACGACCGGTAAGCGCCTGCGCCTGCGCGGGCGAGGCCTGCCCGGCAGCCCGGCGGGGGATCAGATCGTGCTGCTGGAAGTGCACGCGCCGCCTGCTCGCGGTGAGCGCCAGCGCGAGCTCTACCGCGAAATGGCGGCGGCGTTTTCCGAGCCACCTAGCCCCTGAGAGCGGTCGGCCTACTGCCGCTGATAACCGAAGAAGCCGCTCAGCACGTCTCCGAAACCGCGATAGTCAATGCTCGCCGCGGGCTCGAAGCGGGTGGAGCCGATCTCGACCAGCACCTGATGGGCCTCGGGGTTCTCATGCAGCTTCAGCAGGGCCTCGCGCACCGCGTCAGCGACGTCTTCAGGCACCTTGGGCGAAGCGCTGAACGCGGCGCCGGGGAACTCGCGCGTTGTCGACATCGCCACCAGATTCGGATACTGCGCGGCGAGGAAGCGCGGCACCATGGCGGCGTCCGCCTCGTCGTTGAAGATCATCTCCAAGCCATCGCGCCAGGAGGCGGCTTCGGAGCGGATGTCTGGCTGCGAGATCGGGTTGGCAAACATTTCCGACAGCAGCGCGTAGCCCAAGCTGGGCGAGGTCATCGAGATGATGCGCTTGCCGATCAGCTCGCTCATGCCGGCTTCTGCGATATCCGGCAGCGCCACCAGACTGTAGGCGGTGCGTTCGACCAGCCTTGCCAGCGGCCGGAAGCCCTGCCGCTGGCCGCGGTAGTCAATGAAATGGGCTTCCTCAAAGGCGAAATCCGTTTCCACGCCTTGCCGGAGGTCGCGCCAGTGAAAGTTGTAGTTTCGCGGCGTCACGGCGACAAAGGTGTGCCCGGTTTCTGCCGCCAGGTAGTCCAGCAGAGGCTGGTAGATCTGCTTGCTGCGGTCCGGTGGATAGCTCGGTTCGATGGTCACTTTGTACTCGTCTGCCCATGCCGTGCCGAAGGCCGAGATGCATAGCAGCGCGTAGAGTCCGATCCGGGCCCAGCACCGGTTTACTGCGCGCCTGGCGCGCTGCGTTGTGAGTGTGCGGCGGCTCATGTTTTCTCCCTGAAGTGGTCGCGCGCGGCCCCTGTACCGGGGCCTTGGTCGCGTTCGACGATGCTGTTGGACGCATGGGTTGTCGGGCGTGGCTCAAAATTCGGGCCCGTACGCAGCCGTATAGCAGAGGCTTTCTCGTGGGTCCACCGTTCGCAGGCTTAGCTGCGCACCGCGCAAGGTGAAGAATTCAGGGTCCAGGTGGGAGCGCGTCAGGCAGGGGTGCCGGCGCCAGGGGCAGCGGATGGGCCTCGCAGCCTTCGACCGTTATTTTTCCCTCCTCCGCGGTTTCGGCCATTACGGTCTGCATCAAGACGCGACCGTCACTGCAGCGCGCGGAGATCAACACTTCACCGCAGGCGTGCCCGTTGCGCGCTATCACAGCACCCGGATGCGGCGCCGACGTGCCGGGCTCACTGAAAATCAGCGCGCCCAGCCGTCGCTTCGATTGGCCGAGGTAGTGGGTGCGGGCAACGATCTCCTGCCCCGGGTAGCAGCCTTTGGTCAGGCTGGCGGCCTGCAGTCGGTCCAGGCTGAGCATATGCGCCGTGTGGGTGCCGCCTTCCGGGCTCAGCCGGGGAACGCCGCAGCGGATGTCCTCCTGCAGCCAGCGAGCCACGTTCAGCGGAGCGCTCTCTGCTGGAGTCGAAGCCTCGGGCAGCAGTTCGATGCTGCGCTGGGCGCGATCGTGCAGGTGGACCACCGCCACGGCAGCGTGCCCGCAGGGCTCGAAACAGGGCAGGGCGATCAACTCATCCAGCACCCGCAGTTCGAGTTTGCGACGCAGCACAAAGCGCTGCAGCGCGCTCGCCAGCGGCGCTGCTGGATGATCCGGCAGCAGCATCCAGTAGCGGCGTTCGTCCTGGCGCAACAGCAGCATCAGCGCTGTCACGCGCCCCTTGGCGCTCAGCCACGCGCTCCACTGCCAGCCGCCCAGCGCCAGCGCGTTGACATCCGAGCTGAGCTGCGACTGCAGAAAAGGCTGGGCATCGGGTCCGCAGGCTTCGATCAAGCCGAAGCCCGGCCAGATCGAATTCGAGGTTTCAGAGGCAGGCGTCGAAGAGGGTTGCACAGGCATTGCGACCTTTGTTGTCTTGCGGCATTGGGACGTGCGGAGTACGCTTCTGCGGCTTGATTACCCCGAGATGATAGGCCAAATGCAGCCGACCCCTGAACCCGCAAAGCCGCCTGCCGAAGCAGAGTCCGACGCGCCCGAATCCGGCGTGCCCGAGTCTGAAGAGCCGAAGGTGAGCGAAATCGGCGGGCGCGAAGGGCTTGATCCCACCCGCTACGGCGACTGGGAAAAGAATGGCCGCTGCATCGACTTTTGATCGCGCGCTCGGCGGGCGCTGCTCGCGCCCGACCTCCAGAGTGATCCAGTCGCAACCTCCATCCCGCGGCATCTTGCCCGTGCGAAGCGCTGCATCGAGACCCAGGCCATCCAGGGATTCGACGCCACGTTCGCGCCGCATGGCAGATCATTGTCTCACTTGACTCGGGATCCAGGAATGAGCACACGCAGCCGCCCGCTTTCGCCGCATCTGCAGGTCTACCGGCCACAGATCACCACCGTGCTGTCGATCAGCCACCGCATTTCCGGAATCGTCAACGCGCTGGTGGCGCTTGGTATCGCCGCACTGCTGCTCAGCGTCGCCGCGGGCCCGGACGCCTATGCCAGCTTTGCAGCGATTGCTGGCTCACTGCCGGGCAAGATCGCCCTCTTTCTGTTCACGCTGTCGATGAGCTTTCACCTGTTCAACGGCATCCGCCACTTGGTGTGGGACAGCGGCCGGGGCTTTGACATCCCCACCGTGTACGCCAGCGGCTGGACAGTCGTCGCCTTGAGTTTGATCAGCACCGCCGGAATCTGGTTTGCGGTGCTCGGGGGCGCGGCATGAGCCTGCGTGATCCCCTCGCGCAGGCCCGCGGGCTAGGCCCGGCCAAGCACGGCACAGGCCACTGGTGGGCGCAGCGCATGTCCGCGATTGCGCTGGTGCCGCTGGTGATCTACGTGCTTTATCTGTTGGTGTCGCTGGCCGGCGCCGACTATTCGACTGTCCGGCTGAGCATCGCCCAGCCCTGGAACGCGGTGCTGCTGGTGCTGTTCATCGGCACTGCGTTTTGGCACGCCCGCTTGGGCCTGCAGGTGGTGATTGAGGACTACATCCACACCCGCTGGCTGGAGGTCGGGCTGCTGATCGCCATCAAGTTCACCTACGTGCTGTTGGGGCTGGCCGCGATCTTCGCGATCGGTCGCATCGCCTTCACCGCCTGATTCAGGCGCACGCGAAGAGACCATGAGCGCTTACAAGATTATCGAACACAAGTACGACATGGTGGTGGTGGGGGCCGGCGGCGCCGGCCTGCGCGCCACCTTCGGTCTCGCCCAGAAGGGCTTGAACACCGCCTGCATCAGCAAAGTCTTTCCGACCCGCTCGCACACGGTCGCGGCGCAGGGCGGAATTTCGGCCGCGCTCGGCAACATGGGCGAAGACGACTGGCGCTTTCATTTCTACGACACCATCAAAGGCTCTGACTGGCTGGGCGACCAGGACGCCATTGAGTACATGTGCCGCGAGGCGATCCCGGCAATCATTGAGCTTGAGCACTACGGCGTGCCGTTCTCGCGCACCGAAGAAGGCAAGATCTATCAGCGCCCGTTCGGCGGCATGACCACGCACTACGGCAAGGGCACCGCGCAGCGCACCTGCGCGGCCGCCGACCGTACCGGCCACGCCATCCTGCACACGCTGTATCAGCAGTCGCTGGCGCACGACGCGCGCTTCTTCATCGAGTTCTTTGCGCTCGACCTGATCATGGACGACGAGGGCGCCTGCCGCGGCGTGCTGGCGCTGGAAATGGCGACCGGCGATCTGCACCTGTTCCGCTCCCAAGGCGTGGTGCTGGCGACCGGCGGCTACGGTCGCGCCTATTTCTCGGCCACTTCAGCGCACACCTGCACCGGCGACGGTGGCGGCATGGCGCTGCGCGCCGGCCTGCCTTTGCAGGACATGGAGTTCGTGCAGTTCCACCCGACCGGCATTTACGGCGCGGGCTGCCTGATCACTGAAGGTGTGCGCGGTGAGGGTGGATATCTCACCAACTCCAAGGGCGAGCGCTTCATGGAGCGCTACGCCCCCAACGCCAAGGACCTGGCCTCGCGCGACGTGGTCAGCCGCTCGATGACCATCGAAATCCGCGAGGGCCGCGGCGTCGGCAAGGACTCCGATCACATCTATCTGAACCTGCAGCACCTTGGGCCAGAAGTGATCAACGAGAAGCTGCCGGGCATCGCCGAGACCGCCAAGATCTTCGCTGGCGTCGACGTCTCCAAGCAGCCGATTCCGGTGCTGCCGACCGTGCATTACAACATGGGCGGCCTGCAGACCAACTACCACGGCGAAGTCGTCACCCTGAAGGACGGCAATCCCGATACCGTGGTGCCGGGCCTGTACTCGATCGGCGAAGCCGCCTGCGTATCGGTGCACGGCGCCAACCGCTTGGGTTCGAACTCGCTGCTCGATCTCGTCGTGTTCGGTCGCGCGGTGGCTATTCGCTGTGCCGAGACGATCAAACCCAGTCAAAATCACAAGGCTCTGCCTGCTTCTGCCTGCGATAAGTCCTTGGCGAATCTTGACGCCCTTCGCAACGCCAAGGGCGGCACCAGCACAGCCGAACTGCGCCTGCGCATGCAGAAGAACATGCAGCACCATGCGGCGGTGTTCCGCACCTCCAGCAGCCTGATCGAGGGCGTCGAGAAAATTCGAGACGTGGTTAAGGGCTTCGAAGACGTCAAGGTCACCGACCGCTCGCTGATCTGGAACTCCGACCTCATCGAGACGCTGGAGCTGCAGAATCTGCTCGGCCAGGCCGTTGCGACCGTCGTCTCCGCGGAGAATCGCAAGGAATCGCGCGGCGCCCATGCGCACGAGGATTTCCCGAACCGCGACGACGATAACTGGCACAAACACACGCTGTGCTGGGTGGACGAGAAGGGCAACACCCGCATCGACTACCGCCCGGTGCACATGAACACGCTGACCAACGAAGTCGACCCGGTGCCACCGAAAGCGCGGACGTATTGAGGCTGGGAACAGGGAATCGGGAGTTGGAAATCGCGGCGGCCAGAGCCACCTCGATTCCCGGGCCCCGAGGCGTCCCTTCCGCCCGCTTCTGACGATTCCCGATTCCCGATCCCCGATTCACGGACTCAAGAGCCATGGCTGAATTCACCCTGCCGAAGAACTCCAAGATCACCTCGGGCAAGCACTTCGCAGCGCCGGCTGGCGCCAAGAGCGTGCGCAGCTTCAAGGTGTATCGCTGGAACCCAGACGACGAAGCGAATCCGCGCGTCGATACCTACGATGTCGACCTAGACAGCTGCGGGCCGATGGTTCTTGACGCGTTGATCAAGATCAAGAACGAGATCGACCCTACGCTGACTTTCCGCCGTTCCTGTCGCGAGGGCATCTGCGGCTCCTGTGCGATGAACATCGACGGCACCAACACGCTGGCCTGCACCAAGCCGATTGGTGAATGCGGCGGCAAACAGGTGCCGATCTATCCGCTGCCGCATCTGCCGGTGGTGAAGGATCTGGTTCCGGACCTCACGCACTTCTACGCGCAGTACGCGTCCATCCGCCCGTGGTTGCGCACCCAGTCGGCCCCGCCGGCCTCGGGCGAGCGGCTGCAGTCGAAGCAGGACCGCGTCAAGCTCGATGGCCTCTATGAGTGCATCCTGTGCGCCTGCTGCAGCACGGCCTGCCCCAGCTACTGGTGGAATGGTGATCGCTACCTCGGCCCTGCCATCCTGCTGCAGGCGTACCGCTGGATCATCGACTCGCGCGATGAGGACACCGGCGCGCGCCTAGATGAGCTTGAAGATCCGTTTCGACTGTATCGCTGCCACACCATCATGAACTGCACGCGGACCTGTCCTAAGGGGCTGAATCCGGCCAAGGCGATCGCCGAGATCAAGAAACTGATGATCCAGCGCCGCGGGGCTTGATTGTCCCGATGTGAAACGCCGACGGCGCCTGCGGGCGCCGTCGGCGTTTCCGGCATCGACGCTCAGGGGCCTGCAGATAGGGCGGCGTTCTGCCTCGCGGTGTTCCGTAGCTGCGGATTTTCATCAGGCCTCCCGCTTGGCGCTGCTGCAAGCGCTCGACCGCTTGCACGTCGAATGATGGCTTCCGCACTGCAGCGCGAGCCTGCTACCTTCCGCGGGCAGCCATCTTCTTCTTCCAATCCCTCGACCCACAATTCCCCAAGCCCTATCCTCGAATCCTGAGCCCCAGTCCTATCCCCATGACCTCCATCCTGCTGCCCGGTTTCGCGCTCGCTGCGCTGATTCTTTTGGTTTGGTGTCGCCTCTTCATCGAGCGCCTGGGCCAGATGAAACGCGGGCATATCCACCCGCAGGCGGTGGCGAGCTCGGCGCAGATGACTGCCCGCCTCACCGACAGCCGCGCAGCCGACAACTTCCGCAACCTGTTCGAACTGCCGGTGCTGTTCTACTTCGCCCTGATCGCCGCCGCGCAGAGCGGGCAGGGCGACGCTCTGGTGCTCGGCCTTGCGTGGGCTTTCGTGGCCATGCGGGTGCTCCACAGCCTGATCCACTGCAGCTACAACCGGGTGATGCACCGTTTTGTCGTGTATGCGCTCGGCGGGCTGTGCCTTTGGGCTCTCCTCGCCGTGCTGGCCTGGCGGCTGATATGAGGGCAGGCAGTGTCTACCGGGGTTGGGCTGAGGGCGGAGAGGCTGGGGCTGGGACGCAGGCGCAGGCTCTGTGTCGAAGCACGCGCGGAGGGGACGCGTGCGCTGTCGCGCCTCATCCCGAAAGCGCTCGGTCGCCGCAGCGAGCGCTGTTCGGCCCGTTTTCCCTTTTCAGCAGCGCGCTGCGCGGGGAGCACAAGGCGTGCGCGTGATGCGATTGCTGGACCCCGAAGCTGCAATTCAAGCAGCGAACAAGAGTCAACCCCGAACACTACTGCCACCGAAATGACCGCCCAGATCCCCCCAGAAAACCTTATCCCCGCTGAAGACCTTCGCCGCTGGCGCTGGCGCTCCCGCCGCGGCATGCGCGAGCTCGACAAGCTGTTCGAGCGCTACCTTGATCTGGCCGAAGCGCAGCCAGGGCAGTTCGACCGAGCAGCATTCGAAGCGCTGCTGCTGTGCGAGGACGACGCCCTATGGCGCTGGTTCATGGGCCGAGAACAGCCGCAGGATCCCCAACTTGCCCGCATCGTCGCTGACATCATCGCCCTCCCTTCGGCTTGAGCTGCGGCCGTCGCGTCGGCTGACGCTGGCCCTGCTGCTGTTGGCCGCCGCGGCCGCAGCTGCGGTGCTGCTGTCGCGACTGCCGACCTTCACGCTGCTGCTGGTGCCGGCGGCGCTCGTGGGTGCGCTCTGGCAGCTGCAGCGCGTGCCGCGCGGTGCGTTGGTGCTGCACGCGTCCGGCATGGCCGACTGGTGGGGTGAGCGCAGTGGCGGGCTCGGGCAGGATGTTGGGCGCGAGCTCGGTCTCAATGTCGGGGGCGAGCTCGGGTTCGATGTCAGGACCGAGCCGTGCGTCGTCGAACTGCTGGGCCTGGAACCGCGTGGGCCGTTTGCGGTCCTCAGCCTGCGGATTCGCGGCCGGGTGGTCCGCTGGCCGGCCGCATCGGATACGCTGCCGCCCGCGCAGCTGCGTTTGCTGCGCCTCTGGCTGGCGCGCCACTCCGCTCCTGCGCAGCCCCTCCCGACCCCACAAGGCCCCGCCTGACGTGTTCCGCCCGATCGAAATCGCCATCGGCCTCCGCTACACCCGGGCCAAGCGTCGCAATCACTTCATCTCGTTCATCTCGCTGGCATCGATGCTGGGCATTGCGATCGGCGTGACCGCGCTCATCACGGTCATTTCAGTGATGAACGGTTTTGAGCAGGAGCTGCGCGCGCGCATCCTCGGCATGGTCTCGCACGCGACCATCAGCGGCGCCGGCGAAGATCTGCAGGACTGGCAGCGTGCGGTCGAGATCGCCAAGGCTGATCCACGCGTGCTAGGCGCCGCGCCCTACGTCGAACGCGAATCCCTGCTGCAGGCCGGCCGCACTCAGGGCGCCCTGCTGCGCGGCGTGCTGCCCGAGCGAGAAACGGAAGTCGGCGAGATCGCCGAACTGATGACCGAAGGCGAATTCGCGGCGCTTGAGCCGGGCAAGTTCCGCATTCTGGTGGGCGCGGATCTGGCCCTCTATCTCGGCGTAACTGTCGGCGACAGCATCACCGTGATGGTGCCGGAGTTCAACACGACGCCTGTCGGTGTGTCGCCGCAGATGCGTCGATTTACCGTGGCCGGAATCTTCAGCGCCGGCATGCAGGAGTACGACCGCCAGCTCGCCATCGTGCACATGCAGGACGCCCAGCGACTGCTGCGCATGCGCGAGGGCGTGACGGGAGTGCGTCTGAAGCTGACCGACCTGTTTCTCGGCTGGCAGGTGGCCCGCGATCTCACCGAAAAACTCGACCGCTACTACCGCATCCGCGACTGGAGCGCCGACCACAGCAACTTCTTTCGCGCGATCAAGATGGAAAAGACGGTGATGTTCATCATCCTTTCGCTGATCGTCGCAGTGGCCGCCTTCAACCTGGTGTCTTCGTTGGTCATGCTGGTCACCGACAAGCAGGCCGATATCGCCATCCTGCGCACCCTGGGCATGAGCCCGATGTCGATCATGGGGGTGTTCGTGGTCCAGGGCAGCATCATCGGGGTGATCGGCGTGCTGCTTGGATTGATTGGCGGGGTCAGCCTCACTCTGAACCTGCAGCACGTGGTCAACGTCATCGAGAGCAGCTTCGGCTTCGAGGTGATGCCTGCGGACGTCTACTACATCACCGGCCTGCCGACTGAGCTGCGCGGTGATGATGTCGGTCTGATCACCCTCGCTGCGCTGGTGATGAGCATGCTGGCCACCCTCTATCCGGCCTGGCGCGCCTCGCGCACCGAGCCCGCCGCCGCGCTGCGCTACGAGTAAGCCCGCATGACCGAAAACTCACCGGTGATCTCCTGCACGGGCCTGGCCAAGACGTATGCCGAGGGCGACCTCAATACGCCGGTGTTCGCCGGCATCAACCTCTCCGTGGCGCGCGGCGAGACCGTCGCCATCGTCGGCGCCTCGGGTGCCGGCAAGAGCACCCTGCTGCACCTGCTGGGCGGGCTGGACGTGCCCAACGCGGGCGAAGTGTTTGTCACCGGCGAGGCGATGAGCCAGCTGAGCGACGCCGCGCGCGGCCGCCTGCGCAACCGCGCGCTCGGCTTCGTCTACCAGTTTCATCACCTGCTGGCGGAGTTCACCGCGCTGGAGAATGTGGCCATGCCGCTGCTGATCGCCGGCGTCTCCGTGGTGGAAGCCGAGCGTCAGGCTTCGGCGCTGCTCGACCGCGTCGGCCTGGGCGCGCGCCTGCGCCACAAGCCGGGCGAGCTGTCGGGCGGCGAGCGTCAGCGCTGTGCGGTAGCGCGCGCGCTGGTGACCCGGCCGGCCTGCGTATTGGGCGATGAACCCACCGGCAACCTTGACGAAAAAACCGCGGCCCAGGTCTATGCGCTGATGCTGGAGTTGAACCGCGAGGTCGGCACCAGCTTCGTGCTGGTGACCCACGACCGCGGTCTGGCCCGCAAGATGGACCGCGCGCTGGAGCTGTCGGGCGGCGTGCTGAAAGAACTCGCGGCCGCCTGAGATACGCCCGATGGCGGCCGGCATTCCCGCGGCAGCGCCCCTGCTGGGCATCGGCGCTGCGCTGTCGCTGCTGCTGGGGTCGAGCCTGGCGTTGATGCTTCCGTCTCTGCCCGGATCGGCTGCGCAGGCGGCGCTCTGGCTGGGCGCGGCGGCCCTGCTGTTCTGGCGGCGTCCGCTTCTGCGCTGGCCTGGCGCATTCCTGTTCGGGATGGCGCTCAGCCTCAGCGGTGCGCAGTCGACCCTGCAGGCTCAGCTTCCTGAGGTTTTGGCCGGCGTTGACCTGCGAGTGCAGGGACGTGTCGTGGGCTTGCCGCAGCCCGGCCCGGATGCGATCCGCTTCGATTTCGACGTCGACGCCGCCGAAGGCGAGGCCGCCAGTCTGGTTGGACAGCGTCTGCGTCTGGGCTGGTATCGGACCCCGCAGGCCCCGCAGGCCGGCAGTCGCTGGTCGCTGCAGCTGCGCCTGAAACCGCCGCGTGGCGTCGACAACCCCGGCGGCTTCGATTTCGAGCGCTATGCGCTGCAGCGCCGCTTTGCCGCGACCGGTTACGTGCGTGAGCATGCGGACAACGTACAGCTCGACGCGGCCAAAGGGCTCGACGCGGTGCGCGCGCAGCTGGCCCAGCAAATTCTCGTCCGCATGGGCGGCAGCGATGTCGCGCACGCAGACTCGCGTTTTGTTCGAGCGCTGACGCTGGCGGACACCCGGGGTTTTAGCGAGCAGGATTGGGAAGTCCTGCGCGCCACCGGCGTTAGCCATCTGATGGCGATTTCGGGCCTGCATATCGGTCTGGTGGCCGGGCTTGCGGCGCTGCTGATGCGGCTGGTGTATCGAGGCTGGCCGGGGCTCGGTCTGCGCCTACCCTTGCCGCAGGGCGCCGCTGCGGCGGCGCTGCTCGCGGCCGCCGGCTACGCAGCTCTCGCTGGGTTCGGCCTGCCGACCGTGCGCAGCCTGCTGATGATTGCGGCCGTGCTGCTCGCGATGCTGCTTAAACGCGTGAGCGGGCCGTGGCAGGCCTACGCACTGGCGCTGATCGTGATGCTGGTGAGCGATCCGCTGGCGGTGCTCGGCGCCGGTTTCTGGCTGTCTTTTATGGGCGTAGCCTGGCTGCTTTGGTGCCTACCTGCGGATTTCAGCCGGATGCCGGGCTGGCGCCGTCTGCTGGGCGCGCAGCTGGTCGCAAGCCTCGGCCTGCTGCCCTTGACCGTGCTGTTCTTCGGCCAGGCATCGCTGGCCGGGGCCGCCGTCAATCTGCTCGCGGTGCCGTGGGTCGGCCTGCTGGTGGTGCCGCTGGCGCTGATGGGCGCCGGCCTGATGCTGAGCGGCGCAGAAACGCTGGCAGGCCCGCCCTTGAGCGTGGCGGGGCAGGCCATGGAGCTCCTCTGGTGGGGTCTGGAGCGCGTCGCTGGATCTCCGCACGCGCAAATGTTCCTGCCCGAGCCGGCTCCACTCGCGCTGTTCTTCGCCGCGCTTGCAGCTCTCTGGCTGCTGCTGCCCAGAGGCCTGCCGGGCAAGCCGCTGGCGGCGCTGCTGCTGCTGCCGCTGCTGCTGCCTCGACTGCCACAGTCGGAGCCCGGAGAGGCCGAGCTCGTGGTGCTGGACGTTGGCCAAGGGCTGGCGGTGCTGGTCCGAACCCGCAACCATGCCCTGCTGTTCGACACCGGCCCGGCCTATGGCAGTGGCCTCGACATGGGCGAGGCCGCCGTGGTGCCGGCGCTGCGGGCGCTGGGCCTTGAAAAACTGGACATGCTGCTGGTGTCGCATGGCGACAACGATCATGCCGGCGGCGCCGGCAGCGTGCTGCGAGCCTATCCGGCGCCCCTGCTCAGCTCCGATCTCGGCCGCTTTCCCGAGGCGCAGGCCTGCCTGGCCGGCGCACGCTGGCAGTGGGACGAGGTGCAGTTCGAGGTGCTGCATCCGCCCGAGCACTTTCCCTATCTGCGCAACGAGAGCTCGTGCGTTCTGCGCATCGACGCTCGCGGCGGGAGCGCGCTGTTGACCGGCGATATTGGTGCGCTGATCGAATCGCGTCTGCTGCGCGAGCAGCCGCAGCGGCTCGCCGCCGAGGTGGTGCTGGTCGCCCACCATGGCAGCCAGTCGTCGAGCAGTGCGGCTTTCGTGCAGGCGACAGGCGCGCGCCACGCCTTGGTCGCGGCGGGATATCGCAACCGCTTTGGTCACCCCCGGGCCGAGGTGGTCCAGCGCTGGCAGGACGCGGGCGCAGAGGTCTGGAACACCGCCGAACACGGCGCACTGCGCGTGCCGCTGCGGGCCGCAGACAATCGACCTCAGTCGCAGCGTGAGAGCGAGCGGCGGCTCTGGAAAGCTGCACCCACGTCAAGCCGCTGAGAGGCGCCAGAACTGCGCGGACACAGCTGATATTCAGCACTCAGAACCCTCTGTGGCCGTGCATCGGGTACAGTCTTGCGTCATTTATCGGCCCGGCCAGCCTTGGCTGCGGCTACACACGCCATAGCCGAGCCCCCATGGATCCGACCCAGCTACGAATCATTCTTCTGGTCCTAGGCCTGTTGTTCATCGGCGCGGTCTACTGGCTGGGCCGGCCGCGCAAACCCGAGCAGGTGCGCCGCGTCGGTGAGCGCGCTGTTTTGGCAGACCCCAAGCCTGAGCCCGCCTTCAACGGCAATGACCACGACAGCTTGGACAAAGTCATCCAGGCCGAGCTGGCCCGGCTGGAGCGCACCCTGGCCGGCCAGGGCGATAATTTTCCCGCGCGCGGTGAGCGCATCGATTTCGAACCCGATCTGGATGCTCGCATGCGTCCAGCCGCAGACGACCGCGGCGACTACGATGACGACGATCACGCGTCGTCTAACGCGCGCGCGCCGGCGGTCTCCAGCCTCGGAATCCGGCCCAACCCCGAGTTTGAAAAGGTGGTGAGCCTGATCGTGGCGGCGCGGGCGGGCACCCTTTTGCACGGCAGCGATATCGTGGTCGCCGCCGAAAAGGCCGGGCTGCTGTTCGGCGACATGCAGATTTTCCATCGCCTGCCGGACGTGCATCCGGAAGCCGGCCCGATTTTCAGCGTGGCCAACGTCGTCAAACCCGGCAACTTTGATCTTCGCAGGCCGGATCAAACTCAGACCCCGGGTGTCACCTTCTTCATGACCCTGCCTGGCCCGCTGCCGGCGCTGGATGCCTGGGAGGCGATGCTTCCGGCTGCACAGCGTTTCGCCGAGCTGCTGGACGCGGTTGTGCTCGACGATGAGCGCAACGCGCTTGGTCGCCAGCGCATCCAGTTTTTGCGCGATGAGCTGCGTGCGTTCGATCGAGAACGCGAGCGTCAGGCGAAACGCCCCTGGTGACCGCGCTGCGATCGCGCAGCTTTCGGTCGTGATACGAGCGCTGTTCTGAAAAGCAGAAAGGCCTTGCTTTGTGGCGAGGCCTCTTCAGCAACATCTCTGAGTCACCGTTCTCCGACGCCGTCTCAGAACAGCAGCGATGCCATCTTGCGGCGATAGCGGCCGACGAGGTCTTCGTCCTCAATCAGGGTGAACGCCTCGATCAGCGCCTTTCGCGGGAGGCCATCGGCATAGTCGCGCTGGCTTCGCAGCAGCTCCAGCAGGTGGCCGAGGCCGGCTTCGCTGTCGCCGCTGAGGATCGCGGCCACACCCAGCAGATGCAGGGCCTCGGGGTCTGCAGCGTTGGCTGCCAGTCGCGACTCAAGTGCGCTGCGCGCAGGCGAACCAGCCAGCAGCCGCGCGAAGCCCAGTCGCGCGCGGGCGCGCTTGGCGCGGTCGTCAGTGGCGAGGTTGGCAGGCAGGGCGTCCAGTAGACGCTCAGCCTCGTCGCTCTCGCCGGTCGCAAGCAGCGCAACGGCGAGATCGAGTTTCAGCGCGTCGTTGTCGGGCTCGGCGGCGATTTGCGCGCGCAGTTTGGCCACCTGGTCAGCGGCCGACAGCGGCGGTGCATCGATCGGCTCCAGCGGCGGTTCGGGCTCGGCTTCGGCCGGAGTGATCCCGTGCTGGGTGAGAAACTCTCTCAGCTGGGCTTCCGGCAACGCACCCGGAAAGCCATCGACGATTTCGCCGTCCTTGAGCAGCAGCACGGTCGGCACCGAACGGACACCGACCATCGAGGCCAGCTGCTGCTCGGCGTCGACATCGACTTTGGCGAGCAAGAACGCACCGCGATAGTCGACGGCGAGCTTTTCGAGGATCGGCTTGATCTGCTTGCAGGGACCGCACCAGGTTGCCCAGAAATCCACCAGCACAGGCGTCTGCTTCGAGCGCAGGATGACGTCCTGCTCGAACTGTGCGGTGGTGACGTCGAAGGCGTAGGTGTTGTCGCTCATAGGATCTCCGCGTGGGCTGGTGGGCGGGCGCTATTGTCGCCGCGAAGAAGCCTCAATGCGGGCGCCGCGCGGCTTTCCCAAGGCTGGGTTCGAGGCGCGGGCAAAAAAAACCCGCCAGCCCAATGAGCGCAGGGGAGGGATCTGCGGCGTCATCGTATGGGCGGCGGGTTCTACCAAGCGCGGCAGGGCATTCGCCCCGCCGCGCGCGTCCTTTCACAGACGCAAGTGGAAGCGGTGGCTTAGTTGGCGGCCGTAGACGACTCAGCGGCCGGCTTGGCCTTGGGCTTGGTCGCCCGCTTGGTCGCGCCCTTGGCTGCTGCCTTCGGCTTTGCAGCAGGCTTGGCCTGGGCTTTCGGTGCGGCTTTCGGTGCGGCTTTCGGAGCGGCCTTTGCGGCCGTCTTCGCCGGCTTGCCGTTGCCGTTCTGCTTCTTGAGCTCAGTGGTCAGCGCATCGACCCGCTTGGACAGAAGGGCTAAATCTTCGTGGCCCGGTACGCCCAAACGATTGAGGGAGCGCTGCACGCGTTCCTCGAAAATCTTCTCAAGCTTGTCCCAGGTGTCGGTCGCGCGCTCGCGCGCCTGGTCGACGCGGTTCTCGACGGCATCGCGGACTGCGTCGACGCGGCCGGCCGCGATCTTGCGGGTTTTCTGTTCGATGCTGGAACCTTCTTTGACCAGCGCTTCGAACAGGCGGCTGCCTTCTTCCTGGGCGCGGCTGAAGGCGCCCATGCCGGCCAGCCAGATGCCCTGCGCAGAGTCCATGATCGAACGTGAGAGATGTTCGGCCTTGTCACCCAGTGCGGCCGCCGGCGACTGCGAAGTGGCCTTTTTGCTGGCGGGTTTGGAGCGGCTGCTGCTGCGCTTTGGGGCGGCTTTGTCAGCGGCGGGTTTCTTGAACTTGGCCATGGGAACCTCGAATGCGGGAAGGAGTGCGGCTGACACTCGAAACTACGCGCTCCACCTAGAATAATCACACTATGCGCAGTTGCCCCTTCAGCCGGCTGCGGCGCTCAGCCTCGCCGCGGCTGCCAGAGCCTGTCACTGCGGCGTGCGACCGCGGCGTTTCGGGGGCGGCGCTGCACGCTCCTCCAGCAGTTCCTGGACATCATCGAGCGCGCGGGCCAGTCGTGCCGTAGTCCCCGTGTGCGGTCGGTACGCGCTGCGCACGCCTTCCATCAGCGAGGTCTCGGGAGCATCCAGAAACTCTTCGCGCAGACGCAGCCCGAGCCGCGCCAGCATCGGCCGCAGGACTTCGCGCTGGCGGCCGAGGTCGAGCAGGGTGGCGCGGAAGGCGTGCTCGCAGACGCGCTGGCGAGAGCGATAGCTGAAGGCATTGGTGAAAAACACCTCGGCGTCGTCGTGATCCGGCTCCAGGATCAGCTGGTCGCTATGCGCATACTGCTGCGCGTATTTGGCGAGACCCACCTGCATGCGCGACTGCAGCAGGGTGCGGAAGGCCTGCGACAGCACCATCGGCAGCCCGCCACTGGTGACCGAACTGAGCCGTTCCGCCGCGTCGACATGCTTGCCGTTGCCGTCGTAGGGCACCAGCGGGTTGAGGCCGATCAGCAGGTCGATGTCCTCGTCCAGCGCCACCGAGCCGTGCATGGTCCGGCGTAGAGCGCCATCAACCAGATGCCGGCCGCGCAGCTTCACCGGCGGGTACAGGCCGGGCAGGGCGGAACTCGCCTGCACCGCTACCGAGATCGGCACGTCATCCCAGTCATCGGCGCCGAAACGTACGGTTTCGCCGCTGTCGAGGTCCACCGAAATGACCCGCAGCTTGCGCTTCAACTCGCGGAAGTCGTTGCTGCGGCCGCGGCGTGTAAATGCTTCGCGCAGAAATTCTTCGATGCCGCTGTTGTCGAACAGGCCGTTGGGAATCAGCCCACCGAAACGTCCCAATAAATCCCCCACCCCGAGCTCTGTAGGATGGGTAAGCGCAGTGCGCCAGAAATCCAGCACCATGCGCGGCAGGCCCAGCACGCGTCGGGCGTACTCGAAGAACGCAGGTCGCAGAAAGGTCTCGGGCCGAAAACGGACGTCGCCACTGTCGCCGGTGAGGAATATCCTGCACATCGTGGCGGTGTTGATGCGGTTGGCCAGCGAGGCCGCGAGGAACGCGCCCGAGCTGACGCCGACGTAGACTTCCAGACGGGTCAGGTCGAGGCCCTCGATCGCCTGGTCAAGCGCGCGCAGGGCGCCCAGTTCGTACATTCCACCGATCGGCCCACCGCCCGCGACGGCGAGGCCGATGCGGGGTTTGCGACGGATCGGAGCTGAAGCCTGTTGGATGGAGAGCATGCGCTAGGGTATGGGGATTGAGTCCGTGGAGTCTAGACGCGCAGCTCACGGCGCGGGAGTAGCCCTTCGACCGAGCCTGCTTCAACAATCCATGCACACAACATGCCTGAAGCCCGGGAGCTCTCATGCCGAAACATCTGTTGATCGCCCAGCGCCTGACGCGCCTGATCGCCGCCAATCGTCACCTGCGCGACCTTGAGCTGAGCCCCGACAACCGCTCACCGTGGCTGCCTGCCCTGCAGCGCTGGCAGGCGCAGCGGCTGAAGGACAGCTTCCGCGAGCTGCTGCGAGAGCCCAGTTCCCGGCCCGCGGCAGAATTCTTCCTGAGCGATCTCTATGGCGATCACGATGTCGGCGGCCGCGACGCCGGCGTCGCCCGAGTGATCCCGCGCCTGACGCGGCTGCTGCCCGAAAACTTTCTCATCACCGCCGCTGATGCGATCGAGCTCGGCGCGCTGAGCCATGCGCTGGATCTGCGCATGGTGCGCCACTTCGAGGCGGCCCATGGCGAGCACGGCCGTGACGTCCACATCGACGCTGAGCGTTACGGCGAGACCTACCGCCGCTGTCGCCTGCCGCGCCTGCGCCGTCGCCAGATCGATCTCATCCTCGAGGTGGGCAATGCGCTCGACGATGCCGTGCAGCATCCGATGCTGGGCCGAGTGCTCAAGCTCTCTCGCATGCCGGCGCGTGCGGCCGGGCTAACCGACCTGCAGCAGTTTCTTGAGCGCGGCTTTGGCGCGTTCGCCAAGCTTGGCGGCGCCGAGGATTTCCTTGCCACCATCGAGCGTCAGGAGCGCGAGGCTAGCCGGCGCCTGTTCGCTGGCGATCCGGCGCCGTTCGGCCGGGGATGACACGAATGTCGAACGAAGTTCGTTGAAGCGGGTACCCCTGCTGACGAGGTTGCTACCGTGAACTTCCAGACACCCGCACCGAAGCCTGTTCGTCAATGCCTGCTTGCACTGGCCTTGGCGGCAGCCCTCAGCCCCGCACAGGCCGACATTCTGGCAGGGCAGATTGGCTCGCTGCAGACCCTCAACACCGTGTCGCGCTTTGACGATAGCCAGAGCGGCAATGTTCCGCCGGCCGGCGTTCTGGGTGGGCCGGGCAGCACCCTGACCGATGCCGGCTCGCTGTACTACGACGATTTTGCCGGCGAACTTTGGGTCAGCGATTTCTTTGGCCAGCAGGTGGCTGTATTCGATATCGGTGCCGAGGGCCAGACCGCGCCCAAGCGCAGATTCAACAGCCCCGGCATGGGCCAGCCGCGCACGATGGCGATCGTTGGCAATCGCAGCGAAGTCGCGGTGATCACCAGCTTGTGCTGTATCACCTTCTATCCGTATGCGGCATCCGGGCCGACTGCGCCGCTTCGCAACATTGCCTGGGGCGGCGGCGGCGGATCGCAGACCGAACTCAACAATCCCAACGGGATGGCGTACTCGTCGGCTCTGGATCGGCTGTGGGTGGCCGACAGCCGCGCGGTCAACGGAGTGTCGAAGGGACGCGTGCTGGTGTTTGATCGTCTGGCAGGTGGCACCGCTCCACCGCTGGCCGTGCTGGAGGGGCCGCTGACTGAGTTTGGTGGGGCGGCGGCTGCGGTGGCGATCGACGAGGCGGGCGCCGAGATCTATGTGCTGGCAGCCGACGCGTTCGGTGGCCCCGGGGCCTTCGCGGTCAGCGTTTTTGGTCTCGGTCAGACCGGCAATGTCGCCCCTCGGCGCAGGATCGCGGGTCTGCGAACCGGGCTGGCAAATGCGAGCGATTTGAGCCTCGACGTCGAGCGCCGCGAGTTGATCGTAGCGTCGGGTGCGTACAGTTCCACACCCACACTGCAGGTGTTCCCAATCGGGGGCGATGGCGACATCGCCCCCGTGCGGACGATCAGCGGAGCAGCGGCCGGTGCCGGCGGCGGCTGGTATGCGGTGCACGCAGTTCCGCCGCGCACGCTTGTATTTCGTTCGGGCTTCGAAGCGCAGTAAACCGCGCGCGCTCGAATCGTTGAACGTCGCGCCTATCGCATTGCCGCGGCGACCGTGCCAGGCGAGCGGCAGCGACACAAACTCAGCCGCGACGAATTCCGCGCACGCCGTCGTCGATGGCGAAGCGACCGACGGTGCTGACCGGGCTGCGTGCGGTCCGCACGGTCTGCGGCGAGCGCAGCTGGATATCGGCGTTCTTGCCGAGCTCCACCAGCGCATAGCCGCGCTGGTCGCTGCGCGCATGCAGCACGTGCGGGTTGTCGCCGAGGATGCTGTCGTAGCGCGACTGCGGCCAGCCCTGCGAGGTCATCGATGTGCCGCAGACTTCCGCGGCCACGGTTTCGGCCGTGCCCCAGGGGTCCGCCTGCACGTTGGCGATCACGTTGGCGTGGACGTCGCCGCCGATCACCAGCGGATTCGACAGCCCCGGCCGCGCCAGCGCCGCGATCAGCGCGCGCTGGCTTTCGGGATAGCCGTCCCAGCCGTCGGTCCAGGATTCGCGGCCCTCGCCGGCGCGGCCGTCCATTGGCGACAGCTGGGTCTGCTGGGCGATCACGTTCCAGCGCGCCGTCGAGCCCGCAAGCTCCGCGTACAGCCAGGCCTCCTGCGCGGCGCCGAGCAGGCTGCGGCCGGGGGCCTGCAGCTCCGCACAGGTGGCCGGGTCAAGATTGGTCGAGCCGCCGCCCTTGAACGGATCCGGGCAGGCCATCTCGCTACGATACTGACGGTCGTCGAGCACGAAAAAACTGGCCAGACCGCCGAAATCGACGCGCGTATGGATGGGCATGCTGCCGTCCAAGCGCGGTCGCATCCGCCGCGGCAGCGGCATGTGCTCGTAGTAGGCCTGGTAGGCCGCCGCGCGGCGCAGCAGAAAGCGCGGGTCGTGGTTCTCGGACGCACCCGCAGCCGGATCGTTGTCGACCTCGTGATCGTCCCAGGTCACCAGCCAGGGCAGCGCGGCGTGCGCGGCCTGCAGGTCGGCGTCGGTCTTGTACTGGGCGTGACGTACACGGTACTCATCCAGCGTGTAGGGCTCGCCGCCCATGTGCTTGCGCACGGGCGCGTCGCCCCAGCTGCTCTCATAGATGTAGTCGCCGAGGAACACCATCAGGTCGGGTGAGTCGTCGACCAGCTGCGCATACGGCCCAAAGTAGCCCTGCTCAAAATGCTGGCAGGAGGAAAACGCAAACTTCAGCGCGCGCGGCATAGCATCGGCCGCCGGCGCGGTGCGCGTCCGGCCGATCGGGCTTACGGTGTCGCCAACGATGAATCGATAGAAATAGCCGCGGTCTGCGCGCAGCCCGGCGGCATCGACATGCACGCTGTGGGCAAGCTCAGGCACCGCACGCACTGCGCCTTCGACGGCGATGCGCTCGAATCTCTCATCTTCGGCGACCTGCCAGCGCACCGGAATCACCGCATCGCGCTCAATGCCGCCATCGGCCTGCAGTGGGGCGGGCGCCAAGCGAGTCCACAGGCTGATGCCGTCCGCCGTCGGATAGCCCGAAGCCACGCCCAAACCGAACGGATAGGCCACGAAGCGCGGCTGTGCTTGGGCAAACACCCGGCCGGCAGGCAGGAACCCGAGCAGGCCCAAGCCGGCGGCCGCACGCAGAAGGTCGCGGCGCGAGAGCTGTCCGGAGCGGAGTAGGGTAGTCAGGCGGGCAGAGCGGTTGCAGTCGGTGCTGTCGGTCATGTCGATGATCGCTGTAGTGGGGCAGGCCGCCGCAAGGGCAGGCGCCAAGGGTGCCTGATTGAGATTGCAGCCGTCAGCTGCGGCGCTGATTGACGCTTGTGTTGCAGCGCCTGCACCATCAGGGCAGGGAAGGGAGAGCATGATGCCAAAGCAATCAGCACGGGCCGAACGCGGCGCGCCGAAGCGCGAAGCCATGGCCAAGGTCGACACCGCCTGGCTGCGGATGGAGCGGCCGACCAACCTGATGATGATCACCGGCGTGCTGATGTTCTCCGAGCCGCTGTCCTTGCCGGCACTGAAGGCGCTCATCGCCGAGCGCTTCCTGGCCTTTCCTAGATTCCGCCAGAAGGCGGTGGACACCGCCACCGGTGCGCACTGGGAAGTCGACGCCGATTTCGATCTCGACTGGCACGTGGTGCTGACGGCGCTGCCCGGCAAGGCCGATCAGGCCATGCTGGAAAAGCTGGTCAGCCAGCTCGCATCGACAGCACTCGACCACTCCAAGCCGCTGTGGCAGTTTCATCTGGTGGAGACCTACTGCGGCGGCAGCGCGCTGATCTCGCGGATCCATCACTGCTACGCCGACGGCATCGCTCTGGTGCAGGTGATGCTGTCGCTGACCGACATCAGCCGCGAGCCCAAACCCGGCACCGAGTTGCCGAATGCCTGGCTTGGCGATGACGGCCACAAGGTGACCAAGCGCTTCTTGGACCCCGCCATGCAGCAGTTCGACCGCGCCATGAAGATGGGCGGCAAGGTGGTGGAGAAAAGCCTGGAGATGTACCGCGACCCGGGTCTGGCCGGCATGCTGGCCAAAGAGGGCGGCGAGATCGCTCGCGAACTCGGCCACGTGCTGATGCTGCCGGACGACCCGGAGACCCCATTGAAGTGCGAACTCGGCGTCAGCAAGCGCTGCGCCTGGGCCGAACCGCTGCCGCTGGAGGAAGTGAAAACCATCGCCCGCGCGCTGGGCTGCACCGTCAATGACGTTTTGCTGGCTGCGGTGGCGGGCGCTCTGCGCGCCTATCTGCTGGAGCAGGGCTTCGACCCTGAGGGCAGCTCCATTCGAGCCACCGTGCCGGTGAACCTGCGGCCGCTGGAACACGCCAAGAAGCTCGGTAATCACTTCGGTCTGGTGTTCCTCGAGCTGCCTATCCACGAGGACAATCCGCTGCGCCGGCTGCAGCATGTCGCGCACAACATGCGCCAGATCAAATCCTCGCGGCAGGCGGTGATGACCTTTGGCGTACTGGCGGCGCTGGGCATGGCGCCTCCGGCCGTGCAAAAAATGGCGCTGGAGCTGTTCAGTAGAAAAGGCACCGCTGTCGCCACCAACGTGCCCGGCCCGCAGATGCCGCTGTACATGGCCGGCGCGGAAGTGCGCGACATGATGTTCTGGGTGCCGCAGACCGGCTCGATCGGCGTCGGCATCAGCATTCTCAGCTACAACGGCCGCGTGCACTTCGGCCTGATCAGCGACGCCAAGTGCATCGCTCGCCCGCAGTCCGTCATCGACCGCTTCGCGCCAGAGTTCGAAAAGTTGCTGCTGGCGACCCTGCTGGAAGACTGGGCCACGCCGATTTGCCCCGTCAACTCCGAAGACACCCTGCGCCGCTGCATCGCGCTGGAAGCCGGCATCGAGTCCCGCGTAACCAAGCCCGCCAAGCGCGCTAGCGGGCCGAGCGCCGCGAAACGGCCGAGCGCCAAGAAGAAGCCGAGTGCCGTGCAGAAGCCGAGTGCCGTGCAGAAGCCGAGCGCCGCGCAAAAGACGAGAGCCGCGGAGAAGCCAAGTGCTTCCAGCAAAATCGTCGCCAACAGCACGCCATCGAACACGCGTTCGACCGAGGGCACGCCTACGGGCAAGGCCGCAGCTAAACCCCAGGCAGTGAGCAAAGCTGCAGCGAATCCGAAGACTGCGAGCAAAGCCGCAACGAAGTCCAAACCGGCGAGCAAAGCCGCAACTCAAGCCAAACCCGCAGGCAAGGCCGGCGCGATCCGCAAGCCAGTAGCCCGCAAGCCGGTGGCCAAGGCCAGCTCAAAGCGCGCTAGCGACTGAGCGCGCGCGACTGAGGTCTGCCAGCCACCAACACACCGCACTGCCGCAGCGCACGCAGCGCTTTTGGAGGTTGGCGCTGAGCGTAGCGAAGCCCAACGCCGCGGACTCCACCGCCGCGCGCGCGCTCCGACGCGCTGACCGCCCAGCTCTGCTGCGCGTCAATTCGCCTCCCGCACCGCGGGTTCGCTAACTGCGCCACTGCGCCCAGGATTCGGCGCACCGCGCTCGCAGGCGTCGCCTCCCTGCATGCAAGCCACCACCGCGCCGTGTTTCAACTCGCGACTACCTTGCTCACCGCCACTGCCACGCAGCCCGGCACCTAACCGATCGGCCCCGGCCGCACCTGCGCCCACCTGCAGCCCGGCGACACCTTCGAGGTCGACAGCGCTACCGCCTGCACCGACAGCCTGCTCGGCAGCTATAAAACCTCCAATTCGCTGCGCTCATGTTCTCCGCAGGGTTCTCTTGAAACAGCGGTTCATCAGCTTCTTGCCAACTGTCGTTCCCCCTTCGATCAACCTGCTGCGCTCCGCGACCTGACGCACTGCACTCGGTTCGCCGCGGCTCGTCCCCTGAAGTACATCCCGCGTACTCTTCGGCCAGCTCTTCACCGGTGCAATCCATGCCCTCCATCCGCCGCGACCACGCCCCACCCACGCCCGCAGTCCGCCGCCGCGAGCTGATGGCCTGGATGATGTTTGACTTCGCCAATTCTGGTTACACCACGGTGGTGATCACGGCGGTCTACAGCGCCTACTTCGTGGGCGTGGTGGCGGGCGATGCCAAGTGGGCAACCTTCGCCTGGACGGCGGCGCTGTCGTTCTCCTATGCGCTGATCCTGCTCAGTGCGCCGGTGCTGGGAGCGTGGGCGGACTTGGCTGCCGGCAAGCGGCGCCTGCTGTGGTGGACGACGTCAGCCTGCGTACTCGGCACCGCGGCGCTGGCGTGGACAGGGCCGGGCAGTGTGGTGCTGGCGCTGGCGCTGATCGTGTTCACCAACGCGGCCTACGGCAGCGGCGAGAACGTGATCGCCGCCTTTCTGCCGGAGCTGGCGCGCGAGGAGGCGATGGGGCGGCTGTCCGGCTACGGCTGGGCGATTGGCTACCTGGGCGGGCTGTTGGTGCTCGGCGTGTGCCTGTGGTGGATCACCGGCGCCGAAGGCCGCGGGCTCACCACCGGGCAGGCGGTGCAGCACTCGATGCTGATTGCGGCGGTTGCGTTTGCGCTGGCGGCCCTGCCAACCCTGCTGCTGCTGCGGGAGCGCATTCGCCCGCAGCCGCGGCCGCCTGGGCGGGCCTTGATCGGCGAGGCGTTCGCGCGGGTGCGGCAGTCGCTGGGCGGCAGCGCAGGTCTGCTGGATCTGCGCCGGCTGCTGCTGTGCATCGTGTTCTATCAGGCCGGCGTATCGACGGTAATCACCATCGCCGCCATCTTCACCACGCAGGCGCTGGGCTTTTCCACCGCCGAGAGCATTCAGCTGATTCTGGTGGTGAACTTGACTGCTGCGGCCGGCGCCTTTCTGTTCGGCTGGCTGCAGGATCGCTTGGGCCACAAGGTGCTGCTGGCGGCTTCGCTGCTGGGCTGGCTGCTGGCGATCGGGTTGTTCTGGTATTCCGATCAGCGCGCGGTGGTGTGGCTGGCGGCCAACGTCGCCGGGGTCTGCATGGGCGCTTCGCAAAGCGTCGGTCGCGCCATGGTCGGAGTGTTCTGCCCGCCGCAGCGCGAGGCCGAGATCTTCGGTCTGTGGGGCCTGGCGGTGAAGCTCGCTTCGATCCTCGGGCCGCTGTGCTACGGCGCGGTCAACTGGGCCTCGGGCGGTGACCACCGGATGGCGATGCTGGGTACGGCCGGGTTCTTTGTGGTCGGCCTAGTATTGTTGACCGGCATCGACATCGAGCGCGGTCGCGCCGCGCGCCGGCAGGCGGTGCGGACGATCGAAGCCGGGTAGGGCGGGTCTCGACCCGCCGGCCTTCGGGCCTGTGGAGGAAGGGGCCGCATCAAGATGCGCGCTGCGAGATCCGCTTCGATCGGAGAGCCAGCGAAGCCGCGGCCGCCGCCAGCAATTTGTGCGGACGTTCGATGCGGGCAATCAAATGCGCGTAGGTCAGGCCTCTGTGCGCGGGCGCGTTGGAACCCGGTGATCGGTCCCGTCGGCCCAGCCGCGGTTCGGTCCTGGTCGCAGAGGGTGAGGATTGCGCTGCTGTGCTTCGCGTCGTTCAGCGCCAACCTATGCGGTGCGCTCAATTGCGGGGCCGTTCTGAGGGTGCGCAGGCGCTACCGCTAGGTGCTCGGAGCTTAGGCTAGGCATATCCGCTGACGTCGCGACGGGCATACGCCCGGTTCGCGCCGGCCCTCATGCTGGAGACCGGTGATCGGTCTTGAAAGCCCAGAGGCTGTTCGATCGTCGTAGCAAACGGTGAAGGCTGCCGTGGTGGGCTTCGCTGCGCTCAGCGCCAATCTACCTGGCTCGGGCGATCACGTGGGTTGGTCGGAGCTGTGCAGGTTGACCAGCTCTCGGAAACAGGGGCCGCTGCGGGGCTAGACCAACTGAACGTGCGCAAGCGCCTTGGAGGGTTGACGCCCCACATTTTACATAATATACATTATGCGCATAATTGAGGATGCGCGACTGATCCCCAGACGGCACACTTGCGCGATGACCAGTTCCACCGAGACCGCCTCCTTGGCCGATCAACCCGCTGTCGTCGTGCTGGCTGCCTCGGTTGTGTCGCTCGTCTTGTTCGGCATCGCCGAACTCTGGCCGCAGTTCGGGTGGATTGCACGCCCGCTGATCTGGCTGGCCACACTTTTCCACGAACTGGGCCACGGGCTCGCCGCGCTGGCTTTGGGCGGCGAGCTGCGGCAGCTGGCCCTGTACGCCGATGGCTCGGGCATGGCGGCGCACGCGGGAGTCTATTCGCAGCTCGACCGCGCGCTGATCGCGGCCGCCGGCCCCTTGGGCGCGCCGTTGGCCGGGTTGGCGATGTTTCTTTCGCTCGGGCACCGACATGCGGCGCGAGTGCTGTTGGGGGCCTTGGCGCTGTTGCTGGCGCTTGCGCTGCTGCTGTGGGTGCGCAATGGCTTCGCCCTGGTTTTTATCGCTGCGGTGGCCGTCTGCCTCGGCGCAACGGCGCTGCGTGCCGGGCCCCGTGTGCTGTATGCGGTCAGCGCCTTCATTGCGGTTGAGATGAGCCTGTCGGCGTTCGCCCGGATGAGCGACTTGTTCAGCGCTGGGGCTGAAACCGGCGCAGGCTCGATGGCCTCGGACACCGCGCAGATGGCGTCAGCGCTGGGTCTTACGCACGGGTTCTGGGGCGGCGTGTTGGCGGTGGTGTCGATCAGCATCGCGGTCGCCGGTTTCTGGTTGGCGCTTCGCCTGCAGCGACAGCCGACCGAGGCCGTCCGCCTGGACTGAGCGCTTTCGAAAAGCTCCCCGCCGACTGCGGCCGCCGCGCCTGCGCTCTGAACGCAGCGTTTTCAAGCGGATGTTGCGGTTCTCTGGATTGCCAAACTCGATTGGCGTGACGTGCTGCGCCCTGCCACGAACCTCACTGCTTCACATTTGTGAAGGCAATCAGATTTCCTCAAGCCTGAGTCAACCGAGGGCAGCACGTCTTGCGGCCCTGCCGCAGCGCCTGTCACCCGCCGCGCCTGAATGGAAAAACCTTGGCCCGGCTCGGGGCCGCTGCCTCTAGAAACAGCGCTGCAGCATCCCGACCACGGGCGCCCTGCCCTCCAGCGTGCTCGGACACCTGCGTTTCGGCCGCGCGGGCGCGAGTCCGGCGGACCAGCGTCGCGCGGTTTACGTAGGCACGCCCATCGCACCTGGCCCATACGGACGATGACCCGCGCGCGAGCCTGCGTCCCAGCGCCACGTGTGCCCGCTCCAGCCTGGGCGATGCCACCGCAGCGCGAGTAAGCGCTCCGCCTGCGGCGCACGCCAGACCGCGTCTATCCGCCCTTGGCCGCGCGCCGGCGTCGGGCCTCCATCGGGTCGACCTGCAGCGGCCGGTAGATTTCCACTCGGTCGCCGTCGCGCAGCACTCGCTCCGGCCCGCATGGATGGCCGAAAACGCCCAGGTCTGCGCGGCTCATCCCCCACTCCGGCAGGCGCATGCGCAGGCCGGAGGCCTCGAACGCCTCGCCGGCCGTGGTGCCGTCCGGCAGCGTCATCGCTACGCGCCAGACCCGCTCCGGCAGCGCGTGCACCACTTCGACCCGGACCTCGCTTGGCGTGGGCGTGTCGCGCTCACTCACGCTGTGCCTCACGCACGAAATCGTCGACCATGCGGTCGGCCAGCCCGGTAAAGGCCAGCGCCAGCACGCCGCCAAGCAGCATTCCTGCGGTGTCGAAGTTCAGATTCAGGGTGACCTTGCAGGCGTCTTTGGCCATCTTGGTGAACTGCCAATGCCCGCTGAGGGCACTGAACGGACCTTCGACCAGCTGCAGTTCGATGCGCTCAGGCCGCAGCAGCGAGTTGCGCGTGGTCAAGGTGGTGCGCAGCGCGCCCATTTTCAGGTCCAGCCGCGCCAGCATTTCGGTGTCGCTGCGTTTCATGACATGGGCGTCTTCGCACCAGCTAAACCGGCGCGGATAGGCTTCGACCTCGTTGACCAGGTCGAACATGTGCGAAGCGGAGCGGCGCACCAGGGCACTGCGGGCAATCTGGGTCATGGAGCCTTGGGCATGAACGTCGGGCTGCGCGGGGCTCGCCTGAGCCGCCCGCCTGCGCCACAATCGCGGGTTCGAGCTTCAGGAAGGGCCATGAGCAAGAAGAAGACCAGCAAGGATAGCGGATCGGGCACCATCGCCTTGAACAAGAAGGCGCGCTTCGATTACTCGCTCGAGGACCGCTACGAGGCCGGCGTGGCGCTGCAGGGCTGGGAAGTGAAGGCGCTGCGCTCGGGCCGGATCAGCTTCAACGAAGCCTATGCCATCGTCCGCGGCGGCGAGATCTTTCTGTTCGGCGCGCAGATCACCCCGCTCAACTCGGCCTCCAGCCACGTTGTCACCGACGACCGCCGCACCCGCAAGCTGCTGCTGCACAAGCGCGAGATCAACAAGCTGGTCGGTGCGGTCGAGCGCGAGGGCTACACGCTGATCCCCACCGCGCTCTACTGGAAGAACAACCGGGTGAAGTGCGAGATCGCCTTGGCCGAAGGCAAGAAGGAACACGACAAGCGCGCCACCAGCAAGGAGCGTGACTGGGCGCGCGACAAACAGCGGGTGATGCGCCGGCACAATCCGCGGGCTTGAGGCGGCCGGGTGGACGCGGGATCGTCGATCTGAAATTTGGGATCGGACGACATTCGCTGCGGCCGGGTGTTGGCGCTGCGCTTCGACGTTCTCGCTGGTCCCAGCTGCGTGCGCGATGAGCGGAATCGCGCGCAGCGCTCCAAACTGAACCCGACCGCACGTGCGCCTTGTGGCGGCGGACCACAGCTCCATATACTGCGAGGCCGCGCAGCATCCACAGTACAACGTGGCAGCTGGGCGGTAGAACCCCGGGGGCGACCAGGCTTCGACGGGGGTGTGAAATCGGAGATGCGTGTCGAGGGGGCAGCTTTCCTCGTAAATCCAGCGGCAAAACAGCTAGTTGCGAACGATAACAACTACGCACTCGCCGCCTAAGTAGGCGAGTCCGACTCCCACCGGTGCCTGTAACGGCGGATCAGTCGGTCATATTTATAGGATCGCGTGAAGGCCGCCGTCTGTCGGTCAAACGCTAAAACTAGCAGACTGGTTCCGCGGTGTTCTTTGCGCGCCGTGTTGCTTCGGAACGAGATCAGACGGCGCACTACACACGTAGATTCAAAGACGTAGGACCTTCGGACGGGGGTTCGATTCCCCCCGCCTCCACCAACAGCAAACCCCGGCTGGGAACAGCCGGGGTTTTTTGTTGGGCGGGATTCTCAGAAACGCGCGCGAACGGGCCCGGCGGCAGGCACGGGTGGCCCGATAGGCGTTCAAGATCTTCGCTGGACGTATGCGATTATTCGCGCTCTATGCGCCGGTGGCGCCACCCCTTTCGCAGATGCATGCGTCGACTCAAGGGCAACCTGAAGAGTCGCGCTGCCCCCATGCAAGCAGCCCATGAGCATCCACTTCCAACAGCTCGCCAACTTCATCTGGTCCGTCGCCGACCTGCTGCGTGGCCCTTACCGCCCGCCGCAGTACGAGCGCGTGATGCTGCCGCTCACCGTGCTGCGCCGCTTCGACGCCGTGTTGGCGTCGAGCAAGGAAGCCGTGCTCAAGCGCCATGCCGAGTTGAGCAGCAAGGGCATCCCCAACATCGACGCCATCCTCAACAACCTGGCCAAGGATGAGGATGGCACCCCACTCGGCTTCCACAACCACAGCCAGCTCGATTTCTACAAGCTCAAGGGCGACCCGGACAACATCGGCCGGCACCTGGCCGACTACATCAACGGCTTCTCCGAGAACATCCGCAAGATCTTCGAGCGCTTTGAGTTCGACAAGGAGATCGAGAAGCTCGAAGAATCCAACCGCCTATACCAAGTGGTTGCCCAGTTTACCGAGATCGACCTGCACCCTAAGCGGGTCGACAACATCACCATGGGCCTGGTATTCGAGGACTTGATCCGGCGCTTCAACGAAGCTGCCAACGAAACGGCCGGCGACCACTTCACCCCGCGTGAGGTCATCCAGCTCATGGTCAACCTGCTGTTGGAGCCCGACACCAGCGTGCTCACACAGGCCGGCGTCATCGTCACCATTTGCGACCCCGCGTGCGGCACCGGCGGCATGCTGGCCGAGGCGCAGAACTGGATTCGTGCCCACAACGAAGAGGCCACGGTCAAGGTCTTCGGGCAAGACTACAACCCGCGCTCCTACGCCGTGGCCGCCTCCGACCTGTTGATCAAGGGCCACAAGGATGGTCAGGTGGTGCTGGGCAACACCCTCACCTACGACCCGTTTCCGGGCCAGCGCTTTGATTACCTGCTGGCCAACCCGCCCTTTGGCGTGGACTGGAAAGCGGAGAAGAAGATCATCGACCGTTGGCCCAACTTTCGCGGCTACAGCGGCAAGCTGCCGCGCATCAACGACGGCGCCCTGCTGTTCCTGCTTTACATGATGAGCAAGTTCCAAGACTACAAGGCCGGCGACCGGGACAAGGCCGGCTCGCGCACCGCTGTTGTCTTCAACGGCTCGCCTCTTTTTACCGGGGGCGCCGGCAGCGGCGAGAGCGAGATCCGCCGCTGGATCATCGAGCGCGACCAGCTCGAAGCCATCGTCGCCCTGCCCGAGCAGATGTTCTACAACACCGGCATCGGCACCTTCATCTGGGTGGTCACCAACCGCAAGGCCGCGCATCGCAAGGGCAAGATCCAGCTCATCGACGCCCGTGATCGCTACACGCCCATGAAACGCAGCTTGGGCGACAAGCGCCGCTACCTTGACCAAGCCGCGCTCGACGCCGTCACTCGCGAACACGGCGCCATGGAGAACGGCAAGACCTGCCGCGTCTTCGACAACACCGATTTTGGCTACCGCCGCATCACCGTGCTGCGCCCGCTGCGGCTGCGCTTTCAGATCACCGATGACGCGCGCGAGCGCTTCCTCAACACCTGCCCAGAGCTGTTCGATGCGCTGCAGGCCGTGCAGGACGAACTGCTTAGCGAACCGCTGCCGGACTGGAACCAAGCCTGGGACGCCGTGCAGCAGGTGTTCAAGGCCCTGCCCGACGACGTCGAAGGCTGGGCCAAAGGCGCCAAGGGCACGGCGCAGAAAAAAATCTTCCGCGACTGTTTCACCCGCGTGGACCCCGAGGCCAAGCCAGTGATCGCCAAACATCACAAGGTCGAGCCTTTGGATCGCGACGCCCTGTTTCCCGGCCAGACTCTGCCCGCCGACCTCGGCAAGGGTGATCTTTACGACCTACTCGGCCTAGTCGCTGAAAGTAAGAGCCAGCACATCGAGTACGAACCCGACCCGGCACTGAAAGACGCCGAGAACATCCCACTGAAAGAGGACATCGTCAGCTACGTGCTGCGCGAGGTGCGCCCCTATGTCACGGACGCCTGGATCGACCGCGAGACGCTGGACGAGCAGGACGGCGGCATCGGCAAGGTGGGCTATGAGATCAACTTCAACCGCGTGTTCTTCCAGTACCAGCCGCCGCGCCCGCTGCACGAGATTGATGCCGAACTGGCTGGCGTGGAGCAGCGGATTCTGGAGTTGCTGCGGGAGGTGACGGAGTGAGCGCCAAGCCACACGGCCAAGAATGGGAAAGCGTCCCACTACGCTATGTGTGCGAATTGAATCCGCCGGTTTCGTTCGATGGATTTTCTGAAGATGACGATGTGTCCTTTCTGCCGATGGACAGAGTGAAGAGTGGGTACTTCATTCCGAACACTGACAAGTTCTCGAAATACGCTCCTTCCTATAACGCTTTCGAGGATGGCGATATCGTTTTAGCGAAGGTCACGCCCTGCTTTGAGAATGGCAATATCGCAATTGCTCACGAACTCGTAAGCGGCAAGGGATTTGGAAGCTCGGAACTATTCGTGATTCGGCCTACGGGTGCCAATAGACGGTTTCTTTTCTATTACTTTCAATCCTCGCTGTTCAAGCAGGATGGAGAGGCTTCGATGACTGGCGCTGGCGGACTCAAGCGGGTCTCAGCTGATGTTCTCCGCCAACATCACCTACCTCTCCCTATTCAGGATGTTCAGCAACTCATCGCCAACTACCTCGACCGCGAAACTGCCGACATCGACGGGCTGATTGCCGAGAAGGTGCGCATGCTGGCGCTGCTGGAAGAAAAGCGCGCTGCCCTCATCAGCCGCGTCGTCACCCGCGGCCTCGATCCCGACGTCCCGCTCAAGCCCTCCGGCCAGGAGTGGTTGGGCGAAATTCCGTCGCATTGGCTAGTGGAGCGCGCCAAGAACCTTTTCGCTGTTCGCGATGAACGTTCGGGTGATGGCACGGAACAACTACTGACCGTTTCCCACATCACCGGCGTTACTTCACGCGCGGAGAAAGACGTCTACATGTTCGAGGCCGATGACAAAGCGGGATACAAGCGTTGCTTGCCCGACGATCTGGCCATCAACACGCTCTGGGCTTGGATGGGCGCGATGGGAATTAGCTCGCTCGATGGCATCGTCAGCCCGGACTATCACGTCTACACGACGAAGGGGCATCTGCTGTCGGAGTACGTGGATTTGCTGTGCCGGTCCCGACCCTTCGTGGCGGAGGTCAATCGCTGGTCCAAGGGTGTTTGGTCGTCGCGCTTGCGCCTTTACCCCGAGAACTTCTTCGAGATGCGCTTGCCGGTGCCACCCCATGAAGAACAGCGCGCCATCGTTGACGCGGTCCAAACCGATCAGCGCAAGGCCAATAGTCTTCGTGATGCGCTTCAACAATCGATTGCGTTAGCCAAGGAGCGCCGCGCCGCGTTGATCACCGCTGCCGTCACCGGCCAGATCCCGCTGGAGGAGATGACCGAATGAAGCTGGACACCCTCTCCCTCGCAAACTGTGGCGGCTTCGAGCAGCTCGACATCGACTTCGAACCCGATGTGACGCTGATCGCTGGCGTCAACGGCGTGGGCAAGTCCACGGTGCTGCATGCGCTGGCGGTGCTCTTATCGCGGGCGCTGCCCGAATTCACGCCCTCGCGCTCGACGCCGCTCTATTTCACCAATGACGACATTCACAGTGACAAGGCCTCGCTGGAGACGTCCGCCCGCATCCAGATCGACGGCCAGGCCATTAACGCTGGCGTGCAGCGCCTGCGCTCGGCGGACGAAAAAGGCGACCGTTTCATGCTGCTTCGGCAGGACGAAGCGGCCACAGGAATCACAGATTTCGCTCAGGCGCTGAGCGCCCGCACTCTGACCGGTGAACTGGAAGCGGGCATGAAGGAAACCCGCGCCGCGCTGGCGTCCTTGAAGAGCGCGGCCCATCCGCCACTGGCCGTGTACTTCTCGCCCAAGCGCCAGTTGCCCGGCCAGCCGCGCAGCCTGCCAGAGGCCAAGCCATTCGATCCGTCCATCGCTTACGGCCGTGCCCTGCATGACCGCGAGGTGGAGCTGCGCGAGTTCATGCACTGGTTCCGCACCCAGGAGAAGCTGGGCGCGGCCAGCGAGCCGCGCCGCCTTAAGGTGCTGGACGCGCTGCGTGCCGTGGTCAGCAAACTCGTGCCTGAGTTCAGCAATCTGCGCATCCAGGAGCAGCCGCGCCTGGGCTTCGTGGTGGACAAGCGCGGCCAGCCCTTCTATCTGCACCAGCTTTCCGATGGCGAGCGTGGTCTGTTGGCCTTGGTGTTCGACCTTACGCGGCGCCTGGCCATTGCCAACCCGGACAGCGACAACCCCATCGCCGAGGGTGTGGCGCTGGTGCTGATCGACGAGATCGAGCTGCACCTGCATCCGAAGTGGCAGCGCGATGTCTTGCAGTGCCTGCGCGACATCTTCAAAGCCTGCCAGTTCGTGGTGACCACCCATTCGCCCCTGGTGTTGGGCGAAGTGCCGGCGCGCTGCGTGCGCTTCCTCGAATTCGTGGATGGCAAGGTGGGCGTGACCGTCCCCACCGAGGCATACGGCATGGACGCCAACCGCATCCTGCAGGAATTCATGGGCGCTCCGGTGCGCAACCGGCAGGTGGACGGTGAACTGAAAATCCTCTTCGAGCTGATCGACCAGGAGCGTTTCGATGACGCCCGCGCCGCGATTAAGGCCCTCGAGCGCAAGCTGGGCGAGCACGAGCCCGAGTTGACCCGGGCCAGTTCACTGATCCGCTTTTTGGAGGGCGCCGACTAAATGCGGACCATTCAGAAGGGACCAGAGCCCGACACTCTGCGCCGGCATCGCCGAAAGCTGGGCGCCGACTACGTCAACTACGCCGACAAGGCCGCCTTAAGGCAAGCGCTGGTGACCGAGCAGCGCGGCCTGTGCTGCTACTGCCAGTCGCGTATTCGGGCCATGTCTGAAAACATGAAGATCGAGCACTGGCAATGCCAGGCCGACTACCTAGCGCGGCAAATCGATTTCAGCAACCTTCACGGCGCCTGCCTGGGCGGGCACGGCCGTCCTGAGCGGGAGCAGCATTGCGATACCCGCAAGGGCAACACTGCCCTGTGCTTCAGCGTGTGCGACCCCGCCCACCCCATCGAGCGGCAGACCCGCTTTTTGGGTGACGGCAAGATCAGCGCCGACGATGTCGCCATCGACGAGTGCATCAATAAGGTGCTCAACCTCAATTTGCCGCGCCTGGTGGCCAATCGCAAGGCGGTGCTTGCAGCGTTTCAGCAGAGCATGCAGGTCGGACGCCGTGTCGACCCGACACGCGAACTGCCAAAATGGGACGGACGTGAACCCGGCGAACTGCCGCAGTTCGCGCAGGTGGTCGTCTATTGGCTAACTAAAAGACAAGCGAGGGCCGCCCGATGACGCCCACCTGCTGGATCATCGCCGGCCCCAACGGCGCGGGCAAAACCACCTTCGCGCTGCACTACCTGCCGCAGGTGGTGGGCTGCCGGCACTTCATCAACGCCGACCTGATCGCCGCGGGCATTGCGCCGCTGGCGCCTGAACGCGAGATGCTGGCGGCCAGCCGCCTCTTTCTGCGGGAGCTGGAAGCGCGCATCGCGGCTCGCGAGAGCTTCGCCTTCGAGACCACCCTTGCCGGTCGAAGCTACCTGCGGCGGGTGGAGCGCTTGCGCGGCGACGGCTGGCGAGTTGAACTTATTTATCTAGCGCTGCCCAGCGCCGAAATGTCGGCCCTGCGGGTTGCCGAACGGGTGGCGCATGGTGGACATTCGATTGCCCTCGATGACGTCGTCCGACGATTTCCCCGCAGTCTGCGGCATCTGCTGGATGACTTCAGCCCGCGTGTCGACCGCTGCACGTGCTTCATGAATGATGGACACAGCCCCGTACTGGTCTTTGAGCAGCACGGCCCGCAGCGCGATGTTGTCCATGAAGACTGGTACCGGCTTTTGGCCGAGGAGGCCCGGCGATGAACACCCTGAGCAAGAACACCCTGATCAAAAACACCGTGATCAATGCCACCCCGTCTCATGAGGGGCGCGAGCTGCTCGAAACCCTCAAGCAGTCGGTGGCCAAGGCTCTGGAGCGGAAACGGCGCCTCGGCCAGTACGCTGTCACTTGGCAGGACGGCCGGCCAGTGGTGATGGGCGATGACGCGCCGGGCCAGATTGAGGAGCCTCCACGCTCATGAAGCGCACCAGCGAAGCCGCCTTCGAGACCGCTATCGAAGCGGTCTTGCTGGCTGAGGGATACGCGCGCGTTCCGGCCAAGGGCTTCGACCGCGAGCGGGCGGTTTTCCGCGATGAGGCCTTGGACTTCATCCGTGCCACCCAAGGCCAGGTGTGGAAGAAGCTGGAGGCGCTGCACGGGGATCACACAGGCGCGCGGGTGTTGGAGTCCCTGTGCAAATGGCTGGACACTCACGGCACGCTGGCCACACTGCGGCACGGCTTCAAGTGCTTCGGCAAAACCCTGCGGATCGCCTTCTTCCGCCCGGCGCACGGCTTGAACCCGGAGCTGGAGGCGCACTATCAGGCCAATCGGCTGGGTCTGACGCGCCAGCTGCACTTCAGCACGAAGTCGCAGAAGTCGCTGGACGTGGTGCTGTCGGTCAACGGCATTCCGGTGGTGACGCTGGAACTGAAGAACCCGCTGAGCGGGCAGACGGTGGCCAATGCCATCCATCAGTACCGCAACGACCGTGATCCGCGCGAAGCGATCTTCGAGTTCACCAAACGCACATTGGTGCACTTTGCTGTGGATACCGAAGAGGCGCACATGGCCACCCGACTTGCCGGCCAGGCAACTCAGTTCCTTCCCTTCAATCGCGGGGCTGATGGCGGCGCCGGCAACCCACCGGACAAGGCCGGCAGAAATTACAAGACCGCTTACCTGTGGGAAGAGGTGCTGCAGCGGCACAGCCTGCTGGACCTGCTGGCGCGGTTCCTTCACGTCGACGTGCAGGAAAAAGCGGCTGAGGATGGCAAAAAACTGCGCAAGGAAAGCTTGATCTTCCCGCGCTATCACCAACTGCAAGCGGTGCGCCAAATCGTGGGCAGCGCTGCCGATGAGGGCGTGGGGCACAACTATCTGGTCGAGCACTCGGCCGGCAGCGGCAAGAGCAACACGATCGCGTGGCTGGCGCACCGGTTGTCCAGCTTGCACAACGCGCAGGACCAGCTGCTGTTCGACAGCGTGGTTGTCATCACCGACCGCGTGGTGCTGGATCGGCAACTGCAGAACACGATCTACCAGTTCGACCACCGGCAGGGTGTGGTGCAGAAGATCGACGAGGATTCACGGCAACTGGCCGAGGCGCTGGAAGCGGGCGTGCCGATCATCATCACCACGCTGCAGAAGTTTCCGTTCGTCGCCGGGCAACTGGCCAAGCTGAGCGAGGAGCGCGGCGAGGGGGGCAAAAGCCACCTGCCGACCCGCAAGTACGCGGTGATCATTGACGAGGCGCACAGCTCTCAGTCGGGCGAAACGGCCACCGAGCTGAAGGGCGTATTAGGCGGTGCCGAGCTTCGCCAAAAGGCGCAGGAGATGGCCGAGGAAGAGGGCGTGGTCGAGCTGGAGCGCCTGTTTCGCTCGATGGCCAAGCGTGGTCGGCAGCCCAACATGAGCTTCTTCGCGTTTACGGCGACGCCCAAGCACAAGACGCTGGCGATCTTTGGGCGCAGCGGCGAGCCGTTCCACCGCTACACGATGCGACAGGCCATCGACGAGGGATTCATCGAAGACGTGCTGAAGAGCTACGTCACGTACAAGACCTTTTATAAGCTGGCGAAGAAAGCCGTTGATGACCCGAATGTCGAGCGCAAGAAGGCGGCGAAAGCGTTAAGTCAGTTCTTGAAGACGCACCCTCACAACATTGGGCAGAAGACCATCGTGATGGTCGAACATTTCAACAGTTTCACGCGGCACAAGATCGGTGGCCATGCCAAAGCCATGGTGGTGACTGCTTCGAGATTGGAGGCAGTGCGCTATAAGCAGGAGTTCGACCGCTACATCCAGGAGAAGGGCTACCCAATCAAGAGCCTTGTGGCGTTCTCGGGCACTGTGGAGGACAAAAAGACCCCGGAGAAGTCGTACACGGAAGTCGGGATGAACGGCGGCCTGAAGGAGAGGGAACTACCTGACACCTTCGCCAAACCGGAATTCCGCGTTCTGCTGGTGGCTGAGAAATACCAGACCGGCTTCGACCAGCCGCTGCTGCACACCATGTACGTGGACAAGCGCTTGGCCGGCATTCAAGCCGTGCAGACGTTGTCGCGATTGAACCGGAAACATCCGCTCAAGGACGGGACCTTTGTGCTCGATTTCGTCAACGATCCGGTTGAGATCCAGGAGGCGTTCCGCCAGTACTACGAGGGCTCGGTGATGGGTGAGCAGGTCGATCCCGACAAACTCTACGAGGCCAAGGCCGAGCTTGATGCCTCGGGCATCTACCTGCAGACCGAGGTCGCCGATTTCTCGCGCGTCTTCTTCGCGGCCAAACGCCGTCAGAGCCCGGGCGACCACAAGGCGATGAACGCGATTCTCGATCAGGCAGTCGCGCGCTTCGTGCAGTTACAAAACAAAGAAGAGGAGCAGGCCGAGCTGTGGCGCGGCAAACTTCAGGCCTTCCGGAATCTGTACAGCTTCCTCAGCCAGGTGATCCCCTATCAGGACAGCGATCTGGAAAAGCTCTACACCTACCTGCGCCACCTCGCGCTGAAGCTGCCCAAACGCAAGAGCGGGCCAGGCTACCAGTTCGATGAAGAAGTCGAGCTTGAGTACTACCGGCTGCAGAAGATCAGCGAGGGTTCGATCAGCCTCAACGAGGGCTACGCTAAGCCATTGGACGGCCCGCGTGAAGTCGGGTCAGGCCTGGTACGCGAGGATCATCTGCAGTTGTCCCGGCTGATCGACATCATCAACGAGCGCTTCGGCGGCGAATTGAACGATGCAGATCAGCTGTTCTTCGACCAGATCGCAGAGGTGGCCAGCCAGAACGAGTCTTTGCAAAAGGCCGCGGAAGTGAACTCGCTCGAGAAGTTTCAGCTGGTCTTCCGACAAGTACTTGAGTCGCTCTTCATTGAACGGATGGAACTCAACGAGGATCTCTTCTCTGACTACATGAGCAAGCCGGAACTGCAAGAGCTCGTTTCAAAATCGATGGGAAGTCAGGTTTACGAGCGGCTCACCCCGCCAAAGTCGAAACCTCGCGCAAATCAAGATCCTCGAGATCTTCCTGCGGCCCTCGACTAACCCAACGCCGCCAGCAACAACCTACTCAACACCGCCTGCAGCCGCCCTGCCCTGACCGCGTCGTAGCGCTGGCTGCGTTCGTCCATGTAGGTGACCTGTGCGAGTTCCAGCTGGATGGCGTCGATGCCTTGATCGGGGCGGCCGTAGTGGCGGGTGATGTAACCGCCCTTGAAGCGGCCGTTGGCCACCCAGCTGTAGTCGCTTTGGCCCTTGAGCAGTTCGATCAGGCGATCCAGCACGTCGGCGCGGCAGCTGCGGCCATCGCTGGTGCCGAGGTTGAGATCGGGCAGTCGGCCGTCGAACAGCATAGGCACTTCGCTGCGAATGCTGTGGCCCTCCCACAGCACTGCGCGGCCGTGTTCGGACTGCAGCCGCGCAAGCTCGGCCCTGAGGGCATCGTGGTAGGGCTGCCAGTAGCGCTGCCGGCGCGCGTCGATGGCATCTGCATCGGGCATGTGGCCGTCTTTGTAGAGCGGCTCGCCGCTGAAGCTCAGCGTGGGGCACAGCCCGGTTTCGGCACGCCCGGGGTAGAGCGCCTCGCCGTCGGAAGGACGGTTCAAGTCGATCACGTAGCGCGAATAGCGCGGCACCAGAATCGAGGCGCCCAGCTCGCGGGCGAAGTCGTACAGCGTAGCGACGTGCCAGTCGGTGTCCGGCACGCGGCGAGCGGCATCGTGCATGTGCTGGGCGGTTGACTCCGGAATCGCTGTGCCGTCGTGCGGCAGGCTGAGCAGCAGCGGGGCCGTGCCCGGGTGCAGCTCGAACACGGAGTCAACTGGAGCGTGGGTGGAGCTCAAGCGAAGCGCCTGTGGCTGTCGGACAGGCCACAGACTAGCGTCTTGCGCGGGCGCTTGGCGACGGCGCGACGCCGGCGCCGATCAACGCGAGAAGCGCAGCGGGTCGACCATCGATAGGTCGACGATGGGCTCACGTCCGCTCAGAAGGTCGGCGACCAGATGACCGCTCACCGCAGACAGGCTGATGCCCATCATGCCGTGGCCGGCCGCAATCACCAGGTTGTCGAGCGACGGCACGCGGCCGATCAGCGGCAGATCGTCGTAGGTCATCGGCCGCCAGCCATACCATTCCTCAATGCGCGCGTCGCCTCCGGGCTCGTGCAGAAATTCAGCGGCGCCGCGCTCGATCGCCTGCAGGCGGACGCGATTCAAGCTGTCATCGAAGCCGCTGAACTCCATGGTGCTGCCGAGACGAAAGCCGTCGGCCCAGGCGGTCACGCAGACCGAGGGCTCCTTCAGCACCAGCGGCCGCTTCGGCGCCAGCTGCGGCCGGCTGTAGGTGATCGAATAGCCTTTGCCCGGCTGGATCGGCAGCTTGATGCCCAGAGGCTTGGCGAAACGGGCGCTCCAGGCTCCGAGTGAAAGCACGGTTTCACGCGGGCGGTAGACGCCGGCACGGGTGTGCACGGCCTGCACCCTGCCCTGCGCGGACTCGATGCGCTCAAGCGCGACGCCCTCCTGCAGTTGGCCGCCAAGCTCGCGCACGCGCGCAGCCAGCGCCTGAAGATAGCGGTCGGGGCGCAGATGGCCGTCGTCGGGAAACACGATGCCGCCGGTGAGGCCGGGTTTGAGGGCGGGCTCGTCGCGCTCCATCTGCGCGCCGCTCAAGATGTCGGCGCGGACACCAAACTCCGCCAGCGCCGGCAAGTCGGCCACCACCTCGTCGAACAGCCGAGCGCTGCGGAAGGCGTAGGCCAAGCCTGAATCGGAGTGCGAACACGCCAGACCGTGCCGCTCGACCGCGTCTCGCAGCAGGGTTCGAGAGGTCGTGAGCAGCAGCGCGCGCTTGGCGGTGGAATCACGCCAATCGCGCGGGTTGCAGCGCGCCGCGAAATGCAGCAGCCAGGCCCACAGGGCGGGGTCGAGCCGCGGTTTGATGTACAGCGGCGCATCGGGCTTCAGCATCCAGCGCAGGCCTTTCAGCAGCACGCCGGGCGCAGCGAGCGGCGGCGCGTGGCTGGGGGTGAGCGTGCCGCAGTTACCGTGCGAGGCGCCCGCGCCGATGTGGCGCTGTTCAATCACCCGCACCGCGTGTCCAGCTTCCAGCAGATACAGCGCGCTGCACAAGCCGATGACCCCGCCACCGACGACCAGGATCTCATCGCTGCTGCCTGCGTCTGCGCGCCCGCGGCTGCCCAGCACTCTCTCGTCTCCTGAAGTCCGTCGCTTGAGCCTGTCAAACGCGAGGCCCGAGTGCTGCCACCCGGGCCTCCTGCTCCGTATCATCCCAAAGCGAGCATCAAGGCCCTGCAGCGGCCACGCGCTCAACCGTGAAGCCGCGATCGCGCAGCAGCGTCACCAGCCCGACATCGCCGACCAGATGCAGGGCGCCGACGATCACCAGCGTGTCCTGTTCTGCGGCCAGCAGCGCTTCGATCTGCGGGATCCAGCGGCGATTGCGGTCTTCGTTCAGCAGCTTCGCGGTGACCGGAGTTTTAGCCATCAGTTCGTCGATCATCAGGCGCTCGATGGCGTCGGCGTCGGCCGTACGCCAGTGGCTGTAGATCTCATCAAAACGCTTGCGCATCTCGTCCAGCGGCAGCAGCGACTCGGACAGACCGATCACCTGTTCGTTCATCGGCGAACCGGACAGCGCATTGATCTGATCGGCGACGGTCTCAAGGCCCGAGGTCGGCTTGCCGTCGTCGGCCGCGCGCTGCATGAAATGCGAGTCCATTCCCAGCGCCGGGTTGAAGCCCGCCTGGATGATCATCGACACGGTCAGGTTCAGGGTGATGAACCACGGTTTCATGTTGTCGGAGCCCAGCACCGCGGCCTCGCCCATGAAGGCTTCAAGTTTTTTTCGAACGTCCGCCGGCAAGACCTTGCTCAGGCTGCCGCCGTCGTCGAAGCGGGCGGCCTTCATCAGCCCGGACGCGAGATCCGGCGAGGTCATCTCCTTCGGGTCGATTTCGAACACCAGCCGATCCGCGCCGGCGTAGGCGAGCTCAATGCTGGTATCCATGGGGTAGTCCTGCGGTTTCAGCATGTGGAAGCTGCCGAGCAGGTGGACCTGGGTGTCGCCCTTGCTGGCTACCCACAGCAGCGGAACAGGCCTCGCCTGCACGGCGACGGCGGTCAGCAAAAAGCAAAGCAGCAGCGCACAGCGGGGTATCAGCATTCGCATTTGAAACTCCATGGAGGGATCAGCGTGGCTCAGGACGAGGGGATTGTAAGGCTGTGACCGTAGCGCGCCTCGCCCGCCAGAATGCGCAGCGGCAGGCGGTTCTCCGGTGGCGGCAGCGGGCAGGTGCTGAAGTCGGTGTAGGCGCAGGGCGGGTTGGTGGCGCGATTGAAATCCAGCCGAACCCGCCCGTCCAGCACCGGCCCGGCGTACAGGAAGCGGCCGGCGCCGTAGCTCTCGCGGCCGCTGCTGCGATCGGCGAAAACCAGGAACAGCTCCTCGGCGGGATCGCCCAGGGCTTCGAGCGCTAGCGTCTCTCCCGCACGCTCGAAGTGCAGCCGACCGGGGTTGGGCGTGGGCTCGACCTGGCCGAGCACGTTGACGATCGGCAGGGTCTGACCGGGCGGGTGCGCTTCAAAGCGCGCTTCGACCTGCCAGCCAGGATCAGGCGCAAACCAGTTCAGATTTTTGAACGCCTGCAGGCTCGGCGCCGTTGCGCTGCGCACGCGCAGCGCAAAACGGCCGCCGCGTTCAATCAGCATCACGCTGCCGCCGGCAAAAGCGAGCCGGGTGGGTCGCGATGAACTGTCCGGTCGCAGCACGTGGCGACCCGGCTTGGCGCGTGCGCCATCCAGGCGCACATCGACGCCGGGATCAAGGAAGAACACCGCGGCGGCCGGCGCAGCCTCGGCAAGCTCGATCTCACCCAAGCGCTCAGGGCCCACCGCGAGCTGGATCGCCGAGTCAGAACCGCTGCCCAGACGGTGCCGGCCGCTGGGCAGCCAGTGCAGGCCCACCAGCGCCATCCAGCCGTCGGGGCTGCGCAGCCCGGCTTCGCGCGCCTCGCGGAAGGCCGCGGCCTCGCGCAAGAACTCCGCATTCTCGCGCGCTGCCGCTGAAGCAGAGAGCGTGATCGCGAATAGCAGTGCGGCGAAAGCACAGGGGCGGATCCAGGCGGCCATCGATGTCCTTTGAATGCGAACGGCCTCAGCGCCCGCGCAGGAATAGCTTGTCCAGCTCGACCATGCTGAGCTGGGTCCAGGTGGGGCGGCCGTGGTTGCACTGGCCGGAGCGCTCGGTGGCCTCCATGTCGCGCAGCAGCGCATTCATCTCGGGCAGCGTGAGCTGTCGATTGGCGCGCACCGAGGTGTGGCAGGCCAAGGTCGAAAGCAGCGCGTTGCCGGCTTCTTCGATGCGCCGGCTGCGGCCGTGTTCGGCAAGATCGGAAAGCACGTCCAGCACCAGCCGCCGTGCATCCGACCCCGCCAGCAGCACCGGCACGCTGCGGATGCTCAAAGACTGCGGGCCGGTGCGCATGAGCTCGATGCCCAGGGCGGCAAGCGCCGGCGCCTCGGTGTCGGCGTGGTCGGCCTCGCGCTCGCTTACGGCCAGCTCGATCGGCACCAGCAGGGGCTGCGAGCGGATGCCCTCGCCTTCGCGCTGGGACTTCAGCCGCTCGTAGGTGATGCGCTCGTGCGCAGCGTGCATGTCGACCAGCACCAGGCCTTGGACGTTCTGGGCAAGCACATAGACACCCTGCAGCTGAGCCAGCGCGTAGCCCAGCGGCGGCGCGCTGGCCGGATCCTGTTCGGGCAGCGCTGGCGCGGCACCGGCGCCGGCGCCGTAGAGCGCGCCGTACGCTGCGATCTGCTCGCGCAGCGGCATGCCGGCCTGCTGCGGCCGCTGCGCGTAGCCGGCACCCTGCAGGCCATGGCCGTACTGAAGCGCTTGGCCGTACTGCAGACGCGACGAAGTGTCTGCAGCAGTCGACTCTGAACCGGGCAGCCCATTGGCCGCCGGCAGCATCGGCGCAGGGGACGCTGCCGCTGCGGCCGCACCGGCGCGGGTGGTGGCGAGCGCCTCGTGCAGGCTGCGGAAGATGAATTCATGCACCAGCCGGCCGTCGCGAAAACGCACCTCGTGCTTGGCCGGATGCACGTTGACGTCGACCTTGCGCGGGTCGATCTCAAGAAACAGCACGAAGGCCGCGTGGCGTCCGTGGAACAGCACGTCGGCGTAGGCCTGACGTACGGCATGCGCGACCAGGCGGTCCTTGACGTGGCGGCCGTTGACGAAGAAGAACTGATGATCGGCCTGGCTGCGTGAGGCGGTGGGCAGCCCGACCCAGCCGGACAGGCGCAGCCCCGCGGCCTCGTGCTCGATCTGCAGCGCCTGTGCTGCGAATTCAGCGCCCAGCGCCTCGGCCAGGCGTCGCTGCAGACTCGATTCGTCCTCCACCGGCCGGTAGTGCCGGGTAAGCCGGCCGTTGTGCTTCAGCTTGACCTCGACCTGCATGCGCGCCAGCGCCAGCGTGCGAACCAGATCTTCGGCGTGGCCGTACTCGGTGCGCTCGGCGCGCAGAAATTTCCGCCGCGCGGGCACGCTGTAGAACAGGTCGCGCACCTCGATGGTGGTGCCGGGCGGGTGCGCCGCCGGCTCCGGCGGCCGCAGCCGGCCGCCCTCAACCTCAATGCGCTGCGCAGTCGCACAGTCGGCTGTGCGCGAAGTGATGCTGAACTTGGACACCGCAGCAATCGACGGCAACGCCTCGCCGCGGAAACCGAGCGTGCCGACCTGTTCCAGATCCTCGAGGGTGGCGATCTTGCTGGTGGCATGCCGCGACAAGGCCAGCGCAAGCTCGTCTGCCGCAATGCCGCAGCCGTCGTCGCGGATGCGGATCAGACGCACGCCGCCTTCTTCCAGATCAATCTCGACCCGGCTGGCCCCGGCATCGACGGCGTTCTCAAGCAGCTCCTTGATGACTGAGGCGGGCCGTTCGACCACCTCACCGGCGGCAATCTGGTTGATCAAAGTGTCGGGCAACAGCTGGATCGGCACGAGAGAGCAAGCTCCGAGGGCGGACAGAGCCCCGAATAATAGCCCCTGACGAACGCTCGGCTGATCACGCCGCCTGCATACGTATGCCTGCCGACGAGCCGGGCCGAGCCCTGCCCTCGCCGCGCTTTCACCGCTACCCTTGCGGGCTTAATTGGACTGACTGCGGACTCCCCATGCCCCAGCTGCACGCGCTTGCCGCCGATGTCGGCGGAACCAACGCCCGCCTGGCTTGGGTAGAAGTCGATCCGCGCGGGCTGAGCGCGCCGAAAGTGCTGCAATCACACAGCTATCGATGCGCTGACTTCGAGGGCTTGGAGCACATCCTGACGCGGTTTCTTGCTGACTTCCCGGGCCATCCGCAGGCCGTGGCGCTCGGCTGCGCCGGTCTGCGACACGGGCGGGAGATCCTCAACGGAAACTTGCCCTGGCGCCTGCATCTGGACCCGCTGGAAGCGGTTGCCGGCGGGGTGCCGATCTACCTCAGCAATGATTTTGAAGCGCTGGCGCGCGCGACCCGCTGGCTGCCGGCCTCCGCGGGGCAGCGACTGTGCGGGCCCGAGGCCAGTCCGCGGGCGGCGCCGGTGATCGTGCTCGGTCCGGGAACAGGCTTGGGCGCGGCGCTTCGAGTACCGCACGGCGCCCAGGAGATCGTGGTGCCTACCGAGGGTGGGCAAAGCGGCTTTGCCCCGGCAACCGATGACGAGGCCGCGCTGCTGGATCTGCTCAGGGCGCAGACCGGGCATGTCTGCACCGAAGCGCTGCTGTCCGGCCCGGGGCTGCTCCGAATCTACCGCGGCCTCGCCCAGATCAAAGGCCAGCCGGCGCGGGCTGACACGCCGGAGACGGTCGGACGCGCGGCGCTGGACGGCAGCGATCCATTGGCCGAGGCGGCGGTTGCAGTGTTCTGGGGCGCCTTGGCCAGCGTCAGCGGCAATGCGGTGCTCGGCGCGGGCGCCTACGGCGGCGTGCTGCTTGCCGGTGGGATCCTGCCGCGGCTGATGGCCTGTTTCGATGGAGCCGAGTTCGCGCGCCGATTCACCGGCAAGGGCGCGATGCAGCCCGTGCTGGCGCAGGTGCCGGTCAAGCTGATTGAGCACGGTCAGCTCGGCATCCTCGGCGCAGCGATGGCGATCGCGGAAGGCTAGAGCACGCCTAGCGCGAGGGCTTTGCCTCAGACGCAGGCCGGCGCAACAGAACGACGACTCGACGCCCTGCTCCGCCTTCGCTCCGGCGGCTCAGACAAGGGTCTGGTGACTCCGTCAAATGCACAGGTCGCCCTGGGGCGACCCTGATTGCAGCAATCCTCGGCGGCGAGATCAGTCGGCGAGATCAGGCGGCCAGCTGCAGCACCTCGACCAGACGATTCTCGATGTCGATGAGGTCCGGAATGTAGGAATACTCGTCGCGCAGCAGGATGCGCATCTGCGCACCCGGAGGCAAATCGCCTTCGTCAACGCGCACCAGCGCTTCCGCGGAGACCGTGGTCAGGCGCGGGAACCCCTGCGTCAACAGAGTGAAATACGGCAGCTTGGGGTTCTGCCCGAGCGCTCGAAGCACGGCCACCTTGGCACCGAGCTCGCCTTCATTTTGGGCCAAGCCCGCCAGCCGCGAGAACGAGATCAGCGGAAGCCGCCAGCCGCGCCAGCGCAGACGCCCGAGCACCCAGTCGGGCGCACCCGGTACGGCCTCAGGTTCGGCGAAGGTGATGATCTCGGCGATGTTCGCGTTGGGCAGCATCAGCCGGCCGCCAGTGACGGAAATAGTGACGCCGCGGATATCGTTGCTTTGCTTGCTCATGGGCGGCCTGTTCGGGTGCCGGGTTTAGATGGGGCGCTTCGATGGAGCCAAAGCGCCCTCAGGCGCCAAAACGGCGTACGCAGTGTTCAGCCAGTTCGCGTGGGCTGCCGATGAATTCGACAACGCCGCGAGCGCGAGCGCCGTCGACCATCGAGCTGACGACGCAGGATTCCGGGTCCTGCACCCACACCTCGCCACCGAGCTGGGTGAGGCCGACCGCACCTTCGATCGCATCCGCGGCCATGCCGCTGAAAATGATTGCTGTGGCATTGGCGCCAAAGGCTTCTGAAACATCGCCGAGCACGTCATCAATGCAGGGCTGATAGCGCGAGCTGGATTGCTTGTCGGTGAGCTCTACCTCACCCGCCACCGAAAGCAGAAACCGGTTTTCTGAAGACACCACCAGCACTTCACCGTCGCGGGTGGTCTGGCCGGACGCCGGCACTTTCACCGGCAGCTTGCTTGCTTTCTGCAGCTGCTGTGCAAGCCGCTCGAAATAGCCGCTTTCAAGATGCTGTACGACCAGGAATACGGCGGGAAAACCGGGAGGGATGCCTCCGAGGAAGGAACGCAGGGCGTCCGGGCCGCCGATCGACGCGCACAGCACGACGACGCGGCTCACCCCCTCGCTAAGCGGCGGCGCCACGCTGGGCGGCGGCGCGACGTGGACGACCGTTGCTGACTCCTCGTCGTGCAGCGGCGCGGCTTCCGAAAACGCCGCTGAAGCCTGCTCGGCATCGGCGACAGTCGCGGGTGCCTCGTCGCCGATATCCCGCAGCCAGACTCCATCCCGCATGGCGGCGACGCTGGATCCTTCCGCGGGCGAAGCAGCCGCGGAATCGGCAGCGTTGCCGGAGTCTTCGTTCAGCGGCTCAAGGCTCAAGCTCAGCGAACTGAAATCGAAGCTCAGCCTGGGCGGCTCCGCCAGAGGCGCTGCAACCTGAGGGTCGATGAAATCATCGCTCATCGGGGTGAGCTCAAGCTCGCCAAAGCTGGAACGCTCTTGCGCCGCCTGCGGTGTCCTGCCAGCCGTGGGCTCACGCGAGGGCGGAGTCGCTTCGGCGCTGGCTGCCGCCGTCGGCTCCTCGCCTTCCGGCTCAAGCTCAAAGCGGGGCCGCGAGAAATCAAACTCCAATTCGGGCAACTCGCGCGGCGGCCGGCCTGAGTGCTGCGCGTCGAGGGCGTCTGACATCCGCGCAATCTCGTCGTCGTCGGCACCGGAATCCAGCGTCAGGGTGCCGCCGAGCGAGGCGTCCTGCAGATCGAAGCCCGGCCTGTCGAGGCCTGGCCTGTTGAAGCCCGACCTGTCCAAGCCCGGCTCGTCAAGCTCTGCCTTGTCAAAGCATGCCTCGCGAAGTTCGTGGCCCGGAGGCTCCTCCGACGGCAACCCCGGGTCGTCCTCGAGCTTAAGATCCGAGCCCAAGGAAACCTCGAGAGTGTCGTCTTCGGCGCTGCTGCCGCCCCTCTCAAAGTCGAACTCGAATGCATATTCATCGCGTTCGACCGAGCGCTCATCCGAACCGCGGCGAGAACCCGCCGGCGTCGCAAAACTCTCATCAAAGGCTGCCTCTGACCGCTCAACCGCGGTGTCGTACTCCGCGCTGACCGGATCAAAGCTGAAGCCGGAGCTCGCCTCAGCCGACGGCTCTTGGCGGGTCAGATTGTCGGTGCTGAGGTCCAGCTGCGACAGCTCCGCAGGCGCCGGGCGCGCGGTTGGATGGTTTTCTGGAGCCTGATCGTCGTCATCTGAAGCTGACTCGAAATCGAAGGAGGCAAGCTCCAACTCCATGTCCTCGGCATCGCTGCCGACAAGCTCCGCGGCTTCTTCGCCCGCAGCTGTCGCGCTGATCGCCCGCTCGGCTCTGTCGAGTGGCGGGCTGTCGAGTGACAGGCTGTCGAGTGAGGCAGAAGTCTCGCGATCCCGAGCAGATACGTCGGCCGGTTCGCCCCTATCGACGGCGACCGGCGGTTGATCCGGAGTGATCTCGGCAGGCTCATCGCGCGGGCGCAATCGATGGGCCGAAGAACGTGGGCCATCCTCGGGAAGCCGCACAGGATCGAGGCCCATCGCAATCTGCAGCCGCGCAAGCAGATCCTCAGGCGACAGCTGGTCAAAATCCTGCTCAAACACGGACGAAAGATCCATGTCGTCCAGGCGGTCTTCGACCGGCGCCACAGTCTTGTCCTCAACCGCGAACCCCATGGCGTGATCAGCGCTGGCTACGGGGCTGAAATCAAAATCCAGGGCCACCGCCGGCGCGCTCTCCGGCGCAGGCGTCTGATCCAGCCGTGGACTGGTCGGCACTTCGTCCTGTCGCGAGAACACCTCGTCTGCGAACGTATCGAACTGCAGATGATCCTGCTGCTGGGCAGGGCTGGCAGGCCGGCCCGGCTCCGGCACGAGATCCAGCACCGGCAGACGCTCGGCCCCGCTCGGCGCAGGCGGCAGGGTGTCGCGAACGCCCAGCACCTTGGCGGCGAGATGCCTTGCCCAGCGCGCCAGATCCCAGCCGGTGAGCTGGCTGGAGACCTCACCCTCATTGAAGACCACACAGGTGTCGGGGTGGTCCAGGAGCTCCTGGATCGAGTCGAGCTCGTCCTCCACGCCGGGCTCAAGATTGACGATCAGAACCGCAGGCGTACCGCCGCGGCCCGCGAGCTGGCCGGCTTCGGCCAGTTCGCCCTCGAAGATAAGCTCAGCGCCGAACCCCTGCAGCGCCTGCCGCAGCTGCTGGCGAGCAGCATCGGCAGGCCCGAGCAGGGCCACGGTCACCGCCGCGCGCTGCTCAGCGACTGCGTTCACGTTTGTCCTGCAGGATTTCCATGACGTTGCGCATCAGGTCTGCTTCCTGGTAAGGCTTGCCGAGATAGCGGTCTACGCCGATCTCAAAGGCGCGCTGGCGATGTTTGTCGCCGGTTCGAGAGGTGATCATGATGATCGGCACCGAACGCAAACGTGCGTCGTTTCGCATATGCGTGGCGAGCTCGTAGCCGTCCATGCGCGGCATCTCGATGTCCAGCAGCATCACGTCGGGCACCCGCTCGGCGAGTTTCTCGATGGCGTCGAGCCCGTCCTTCGCGGTCAGCACTTCAAAGTTGTGTCGCTCCAGCACACGGCCGGTGACCTTGCGCATGGTGATCGAGTCATCCACCACCATCACCAGCGGCACCGGACGCGCGTCCTCGATGTCCTGCGGAGTTTCCACGTACTCGATGGCCGCCGCGCGGCGCACCAGCGGAGCCACGTCAAGGATCACGACAACGCGGCCGTCGCCCATGATGGTGGCGCCGAAGATGCCCGGAATAGAGCTGACCTGCGGCCCGGTGGGCTTGACCACGATCTCGCGACTGCCGAGCACCGCGTCGACGCAGATCGCTGCGAGCTGATCGCCAGAGCGCGCCAGCAGCACCGGAACCTGCAGGCTCTCGCTGGCGCGGGCAGCAGGCTGCCCCAACAGCAGACCGAGGTCGTGGATGGCGTAGTCCTCGCCTGCGTAGTTGAAGCTCGGCGAACCTGAGGCAAGCTGGGCATCAAGCTCGGCCCGATCAATGCGCGACACACCCTGCACGGAAGTGATGGGAACTGCATAGGCCGTCTCGCCCTGCTTGACGAACACCGCCTGGGTGACCGCCAGCGTGAACGGTAGCCGGATAATGAACTCGGTGCCGCGGCCGCGCTCGGATTCAATGTGGAGCGAGCCGCCGAGCTGGCGGATTTCGCTGTAGACAACGTCCATGCCGACGCCACGTCCGGCAATTTTGCTGACCGAAGCCGCGGTAGAGAATCCGCTTTCCAGGATGAAGCCGTACAGATCGCGGTCGCCCAGCTGGGCGTCGGGCTTCATCAATCCGCGTTCGATCGCCTTGCGCTTGATTGCTTCTCGATCCAGGCCGCGTCCATCGTCGCTCACGCGGATCAGCACTTCGGAGGCTTCGCGCGCTACCTGGATCCGGATGGTGCCCTCGGTGGCCTTGCCTGCATCGATCCGATCTTCGGGCGTCTCAAGGCCGTGAGCCAGCGCGTTGCGGAGCATGTGCTCCAGCGGCGCCGTCATGCGGTCGAGGACGTTTCGATCCATCTCGCCCTGCGAACCCTCCACCTTTAGCTGTGCTTCCTTGCCCAGTTCGCCCGAGGTTTGACGCAGGATTCGACGCAGTCGCGGGACCAGCGAATCAAACGGCACCATGCGCGTACGCATGAGGCCTTCCTGCAGGTCGGAGCTGACTCGCGACTGCTGCAGCAGCAGAGTTTCGTACTGGCGAGTCAGGTCTTCGAGATTGTTCTGCAGGTTGACGATGTCGGAAGCCGACTCGGAGAGCGCGCGCGAAAGCTGCTGCAGGGTGGAGAAACGATCAAGCTCGAGTGGATCAAACTTGGCATCGCCCTCGTCCTGCTGACGCTGGTAGCGCGACAGAATCTGCGCTTCGGTCTCGATCTCCAGCTTGCGCAGCTGCTCGCGCAGGCGCGTGGTGGTCTGATCGAGTTCGCCAAGGTTGCCGCGGAAAGCACCCAGCTGCTGCTCGAGTCGCGCTCGATAGATTGCGACTTCACCGGCGTAGTTGACCAAGCGGTCAAGCAGGTCGGCGCGAATGCGAATCTGCTCCTGCGGTGCCCGCGTGACCGTCCCTTCTTCATCCATCGCCGTTTCGGTCGGTACGAACCGAATCGGCGGCAGCGCCGGCCTGGTCGGAACCGTCTCGACGCTGGGCTCGCTCGGTACTTCCGCCGATTCAGCCGCGCTGCGATCTGCGATCGTCGGCAAGGACTCGCCGCGGAGCAGAGCTTCGACACAGGCCAGCAGGTTGACCGGCATGGCAATCGCCTGACGCTCGCCGACCCGAGAAACCAGCCCGTGCAGGCGATCAAAGGCGCGCTCAAGCACCTCCACGCCCGCTGGGCCGAGGTCGCGACCGCCAGCTGCCACTGCTTCAAGCAGTGACTCCGTGACGTGCGCCAGATCGCCGATCGGATGCAGGCCGGCCATGCGAGCGCCGCCCTTGAGCGTGTGCAGATCGCGCTGAAGCCCAACCACCATCTCTTGATCCTGCGGCGCATCGCGCAGGCGACCCAACAGACTGTCGGAGTGATCCAGGATGTCGATGCCCTCTTCCAGAAACACATCCAGAAGATCGGCGTCGACGTCGGTCAGGTCCAGCGGGCCCTCGGGGTCGAGATCTGGCGCGATGTCGAGCCTGCTGACGGGCGCCGCTTCTGGCGTTTTTGAGGACTCCACCGTGGCCACGCGCTCTGCATCCACGGTTTCCGAGTCAGCCAGAGCGGCGATGCTTGTCTCGTCTTTAGGTTCGTGGTCCGCCTCACCGGCGCGCGGCTCTTCCAGCATCTGCAGCGCGTCGTCGGTGTCCTCTGGAGATTCTTCGGCGGGTGATGTCGGAGTGTCGGACGCGCTCGAATCGGCGGGGAAGCCGTCCTGCTCGAACCCGGCTTCCTGCAGTTCGGTCGACTCGCGCGGCGCGGCGTCCGCTTCCGCGGCGGAGTTGAACTCGGAAAGCTCGATTACCTCGATGTCCTCATCGCCTGCCTCAGCCACAGCGAGCGGCCGCGGCAGCAAATCCTCGGCGTCCGCGAGATCGTCGCTCGTCGCCAGCGGCTCGGCTTCTGTCTCTGACTGCGCACCCTCCCAAGCCGTTCCCTCGACAGCGCCGGAAGCATGCTCCGCTGCAGCGTCCTGATCGGACACAGCCCCGGCCGGGGGCGCCGTCTCTGCAGTGTCGCCCCCGGCCAGAATGGACGCGATGAGCAGCGCGTCCTGCTGGAGCGAAGGGTCGTCCGCCGCAAGACTCTCGACTTGGATGCCCTGCACAACCGGAGCTTCCGAGTCGCTGTCTACGGTGGTGGCGGGAGCGCGGGCGGGCTCGCCGGCGACTTCGGCCTCAAAGGCCGCCAACCACGCGTCTGCCGCTTCGGACTCGCCAATCTCATCGAGCGTCAGACCGGTATCCACGGTTGGCAGAACCGGCGCCGATTCGGTGTCGGTCCAGTAGGGCGACGTGCTCTTGCTTTCGGTTTCGATGATTTCGAGGTCGGCCGACTGCGCGCTCGCCTCAGGATCAAAGGGTTCTGCGGCGACGAACTCAGACTCGAAGCTGAGCTCACCGCTGGCCGTGGCCTCATCGAAATCGATGGCCGCCAAATCAGACTCGATCGAGTCAGCGCTTTCGGCTTCCGCTGTTCGCTTCGCCGACACAGCATCAGCCGGGGCAGCGTCCATCGACGGCGCGTCTGCGGCAGCGTGAGCTCCGGGGTCGAGCAGCGCGAACTCATCTGCGGACGCCGCCGGAGCGGCGCGGTCACTCTCGTGCGCCGCTGCGGGAAGAAGCTCGATCTCATCGATTTCGGTCGAAAACACCGGCGCTGTAGGTTCGGGCAGCGCGTCGCGCAGTGCCGATACGCGTGCGGCCAGCCGGACATTTCTCCGCGGCCGAGGCAGCGGTTGATCCAATTCGATCATCAGCGCGCGCATCGCCTGCGTCGCCTCATCAATGACCTCAAATCCGTGCGGAGACGGCGCTGCGGACTGCGCCAGCAGGCGCTTGATGTAGCCCTCCAATGGCCAGGCAATCTCGGTGCCGACGTCCACTTCGGTCATGGCGAACGCGCCATTGATCGTATGCACGGCGCGCAGGAGGGCTTCATCGACGACCTGCGGCTGGCTGGCGCTCCGCTGCAGATAAGCCTCAACCGTGTCGAGATGTCCGGCAACTTCGGCCTTCAAAATCTCGAACAGATCGGCGTCAACCAGAACCAGATCTCCAGCCGGGGTCGTGTCTGGGGCGTCGAAAGCGATGCTCTCGAGCTCGATCGTTTGGCCGTCGAACTCGAGTTCGGTGAGGGCTTCTGACTGGTCCGCCGCAGCGATTTCATCCGACGCCTCCGCCAGCGCCTCAAGTTCGGCGTTCAACGCATCCATGGACTCCAAGCCGAGGTCTGCATCGAGCGTCTGGCCAGGCGTTTCATCGGAGGTGTCGTTAGCCGTCTCTGCGCTAGGCTTCGCGGTGTCGGAGGCCCTGGCGGCATCATCCGCAGGCTCAGCGGAGTTCTCCGAATTTTCCGGCACGTGTTGCGGCTCCGCAGCCGACTCGCTGTGCGACGAGGCGTTAGCCGCCCAAAGAGAGTCAAGTGCAGCGCTGCCTTCCTCAGTGAGGGTCAGATCTTCGTCGTCGACCGCGGAAGATGCGGCTTCCGGCAGCGTCGGGGCGATCTCCGTCGCGGCTGGATCAGCCTGCGCTTGCGCCGCACCGTTGGGCACGTAGTCGACGATTTGACCCGCCGCCAGCGCGTCGGCGGCGGCCTTCATCCCGGCAAGATCGGCATGCAGGCCGAACTCGCCGCGCAGCGCGGCGAGCAGCTTCGGCAGCACGTCTCGCGCTTCAGCCACCAAAGCCTGGACCTGCGGGCGCGCTGGAATCGAGCTGTCGAGGACCCGATTCAACATGTTCTCGATCTTCCAGGCGAACTCGCCAAGCACCAGCGCTCCGACCAGACGTCCACTACCCTTCAAGGTGTGGAACACACGCCGGATGGACTTCAGGGTATCGGTATCGTCCGGGTTCGACCGCCAGACCGGCAGCAGCTGCCGCAGGTTGTCGATCTCCTCCTGAACTTCCTCTACGAAGACCTCGCGGATCTCTTCGTCGATGTCCTCCGCACCGATCTGGAAGCCGACGATTTCGTCGCCCAGCGGTGGCGAGATCGCAGCCGGTGGCCGGGTGGCTTCGGTCTCCACGGGCTTGAAGCCCTCGAGTTCGTGCACTTCGCGCGGCGGCACGGGCTCAGACGCGCTTTCGCCAACGATAAGGTCTTCGAGGCTGTTGCCGGGCGCGACTTCCACCGCGCCCAAGCTGGCAAGATCATCCTCCTCCGGGCGCTCCGGAATGTCTTGATCGATTACAAATTCGCTGGTTTGCGGCAGATCGAACCCAATCGATGGTTCCGGTTCCGCGGCGTGCGGCGCAGCGGGCGCGGTCTTCGAGATGTCTGTGTCGACAACTGCTGCCGCAACAAGGGCGTGCTCGGGCACGGGCCAGTAGCCGAGTGCAGCAAGTCGATCCCGCGCGACTTCGAGAATCTTGCCGCGGTCGCCGCGCTGCTCGCGCAGCGCCTCAATGAAATACTCAAGGCTGGCTAGTGCGTCGGCGAGCGTGTCCATCTGCTGACCGTTGGGTACACGACGATGCTGCACCAGTTCAACGGCAGTGAACTTGGCCACACCCTGCAGCAAAGAGGCAGACTCCGGCAGATCGAGAATCCGCATCGCGCCCGTGACTTCTTCCAGAAGCCGCTGCACATCGTTCAGCTGAGCATGGTCCCAGTTGCTTTCAACGAAAGCGACGTAGCAGTGCTTGGCCTGCGCGAAGTTCGACTGCGCTTCCTTGATGACGGCCTCAAGCACCTTGCGCGCCTCGCCGCGCGGTAGCGTGTCGGTGGCGCTGGCGGCGGCGCTGGGCACGCTGCCCAACTGTTGCACCTGATCATCGAGAGTGGCATCCACGTAAAGCAGCGCACCGGCGATATCCAGCAGCGTGGATTCATCGGCGGCGCGCTGCCCCTGCGAAACCAGGGCCACCACGTCACGTTGCTCCATCACCACGCGACGTGGAACGCCCAGACCCAGCATGCCCAAGGTGTCGCCGACCCGGTCCAGTACATCGACTTGGCCGGCAAGCTCAGAGGCCTGTGCATTGGGTTTGCGCAGAAACAGGTCCAGGGCATCCTTGACCCGCAGCAAGTCTTCGCGGATAGCGCCCGCCACGGTGTCGAGCAGAGCGCGGTTGTGGCCGCTGATGCTGCGACGCGCGTCTTCGAACTCCGCCGCCGTCGGCACGAACATGTCGAGGCGAAAGGTCGAGCGTACTTCGCCGAGACGGTCGCTGTTGGAGCGTCCGTGGGCGATGAAATACAGCAGGCTGCGCGTCAATTCACGCGGCGGATCGACTCGGAACCCGGTATCACCGGCTTCCGCCAGGTGCTTGATTTCGCGCTCGACGCGGCCGACGGTCTGCTTCAGCTGTTGGCTGGCCTCGATCTCGCCGGAGCGCACGCCAAACAGCAGCGAGCCCGCCACCCAGAACAGACGCCGCCCCTCTTCCTGCGCCACCGAAGCCACCAGCTGATCGCAGACATCGATCATCCGGGCGAGGTTGGTCTCCGCCTCCAAACCCTTGAACCAGCGCAGCAGGGCGATCTGGAATTGACTGCGCGCGTTGGCCGCCATCTGGCGCAGCTCTAGCTCAGGCCGCGGCGATGCGGGGCCCGCAGCGGTGGCCGGCAGCGGCTGCGAGAGGTCAGGCGCAAACAGCGCGCTCTCGGACAGTCCCTTTTCGCCGCGCGCCGCGCGCAGATCGTTCAGCAGCGGCAGCAGGACGATCGGGATGTCCTTGTGGCCGCTTTGCAGGCGCTCCAGATAGTCCGGCAGCTGCACGATGCCGCGCATCAGCACCGCATAGGCCTCATCAAGCGCGTTGACCTGCCGGTTCTGCAGGGCGCTGGCCAGATGCTCCATTTCCTCGGTGACCATCGCCGCGCCATACAGCTCGACCATTCGCAGGGTGCCTTGCACCTGATGCAGATAAGTCGCACAGAAGCGCATCTGCGAGGCGTCTTCGGGGTCCTCGACGAACGCCTCAAGCGCAAGCCGCGCTTGCTTGAGGGTTTCGTCCAGCTCGCCCTTGACCCAGGTCAGGGTGGTGAAATCGATGTCGTCTTGCAGCCTCATGCGGGCACTCGTTACGAATTGCGCAGGAACGCCAGGGTCTGGCGGCCACTGGTGCGGGTGAGCTGCGGATGGTTCCAACCGATGATTTCACCGGCGCCAAGCACCAGTAGTCCGTTGGGCCGCAGAAGGCGGGCAAGCCCGTCCAGAAGCTCGCCGCGTCGCTCGCGAGCGAAATAAATCAGGACGTTCTGGCAATAAATTAGATCAAGCTGACGCAGGGGTGCGCGAGTCGCGTGCAGCAGATTGACGCAGGCAAAACCAACCCTGCGCCGCAACCTTTCAGCAATTCGAAATCCGCCTTCGGCGTCGCCCTCGATGTTGACCTGGCGGAAATGCTCAGGCACTTCCGCCAGACGATGCGCCGGATAGACACCGGCCCGTGCCACACCCAAGGCCGGCTGGCTGACATCGGTTGCGGTGATGCCAAAGCGTCGCGGCGGGGCGGCGCGGGAGAGCGTGTCGTCAAGCACCATCGCCAAGGTGTAGGCCTCTTCACCGGTCGAACACCCCACCGAAAGCGCGTGCAGAGATTGATCGAGAGGCGCCTGCGCCACCCAGCCCGGCAGCCACTGATCGCGGATCAGTGACAGCGACGGCAGGTGACGGAAAAAATGCGTCTCGTGGACCGTCAGATGGTCAACCAAAGACGCCCACTCCATCTGCCCGCGCGGGCCGGCCAGTAGCTCTTCGTAGTAGCTGGGAAAGTCGCTGAAGCCGGCCTCCCGCATCCGCCGCCGGAGCCCGGTTACCAGAAACGGCTTGCGCTCCGGAGGCACGGTGACGCCGGTGCGAGACTCCAGCAGACGCACCCAGCGCTGGAACTCGGCATCGTCCATCTTGCCGGGTTCAAGCGCGTGCATCAGCTGACTGAGCGCAATGGCCATGGGGCGTCGGGCGTCCTTTAGTCCGTCAGCCCGGCAGCTTGAAGTCGGCGACCGAGCGACGCAGGTCGGCCGCGAGCTGCGCGAGGTTTCCAATGGATTCGGCGGTCTGGCTCGCGCCCATCGAGGTCTGCGTGGTGATTTCCTGAATGACGTTCATCGTCGCGGAGATATTGGTAGCCGCCGCGGACTGCTGGCGGGCCGCCTCGGAGATGTTCTGAATCAAATCCGCAAGATCGTTCGAGACCTTCTCGATCTCGCCCAGAGCAAGACCGGCGTCTTCCGCCAAGCGCGCACCCGCCACCACTTCTGCAGTGGTCTGCTCCATCGAGCTGACCGCCTCGTTGGTGTCGGACTGAATCGTCTGCACCAGCGTTTCGATTCGCTTGGTCGCATTCGACGCGCGTTCCGCGAGCCGCTGGACTTCGTCGGCCACGACCGCGAAACCACGGCCGGCTTCACCGGCGGATGCGGCCTGGATGGCGGCGTTCAGCGCAAGAATATTGGTCTGCTCGGCGATGTCGTTGATCAGCTCGACGATCGAGCCAATTTCCTGTGAGGACTCACCCAGCCGCTTGATTCGCTTGGAGGTTTCCTGAATCTGGTCGCGGATCGAATCCATGCCCTGAATGGTCTGGCGCACCACCTCGGCGCCCTTGGCAGCGATCTGCACCGATCGCTGCGCGACATCCGCGGACTCGGCCGAGTTCTTCGAAACCTCATCGATGGAAACCGCGATTTCGTTGATCGCGGCGGATGCAGAAGTGATCTGCTGCGCCTGATGCTCGGCGGCTTCTGCCAGATGCATCGCTGTGGCCTGCGTCTCCTGCGCGGCAGCAGCCACCTGTACGGCGGTTTCGTTAATCGTGGTGACCAGACTTCGCAGCGCCTCCACCGCGAAATTGATGGAGTCCGCGATCGCGCCGGTAATGTCTTCGGTCACCGTCGCTCGGACCGTCAAATCGCCTTCCGCCAGCGAACCCATTTCGTCCAGCAGGCGCAAAATGGCCTCCTGGTTACGCTGGTTCAGCTCCTGGGTCACCGAGAAACGGCGGGTCTGGTCGCGATAGATCGTCAGCAGCAGGCCGATCAGGCCGAGCACGGCAAGGGCCGCAGCCACAAGACCGATGATGACGCTCGGGAACGTACGCCCCGCGGCCATGCCGCCAATCGCGCTACCCACGGCGCGAGCGCGCAGCAGCAGCTCTTCGGATTCGCGGAAAATGGTGTCGGAGGCTTCCTTTACCTCGAACAGGTCAGTCGCCGAGCCCAGAATGAATTCAACGTCCTGACGCACGCCGCCGAACGCCTCGCCGACGCGAGTCAGCGCGGCCCGGCCCGCGGCCGCTTCGATGCGTCGGATGCCCTGCTCAGGGCTGCCTGATTCCAGCCCACGCAGCACGTTGCCAAACAGCGCGTAGTCGCGGGAGAAACGATCCGCTGCCGAGGACGCGGCCGCACCGCCCTGAAGGATTTGGGTCACATAGCGCAGCATTCGATCGGCGAGCACGATCTGACGGTTGGCGATCACCACCTGCGTGCTCGGCGCGTTCGACTCGTTCATCGCGCTGACGACTTCGTCCATCTGACCCTGCAGCTGCGGCACGCTGGCCGAGAAGGCGCTGGCGGCATCGGCGAGGTTCAAGACGAGCTCTCGACGCTCGAAGATTCGCCCGGCGTTGTCGTTGACCGGGCCCCAGGCCGACTGCAGGGCCGCCAGTTCGGTCGCTACCGAAACGCCTCCCAGGGGCTGACTGAAGGCTGGAAGGCCGCTGGCTTCGTCGCCGGCGGCCAGTTTGTTCAGGCTCTCCTGGATCGAGGCTCGAGTGGCTCTGAGTGAATCGAAAGACTCAAAACCACCGGCCGCCGCTTCCTGAGCGAATTTGGCGATCTGCTGCGATTCCACCTGGATGCTGGCGGCGATGTCGCGCGCCTGCGCTTCCTGCTGCGCGTAGCGCGCAGAGAAATAGAAGTTAAGGCCCAGCAGCAAAATGGCGACCGTCAACATCACGATCCAGAAGTTCAGAATGCCGCGTCGTTCTTTGCCGCCGCCTGCGCCGATGCTCGTGCTCATATCGTCCTCGCCCCGAAAAACTCCGGCCGTGCGCGCGTCCCGCGCCACTTGGCCACTTCTCCGCGCCGGTCAACCGTCGCGGAATGCGCCGAGACATACGCAGCTGCGCTGTCTGGGCGTTGACCGTACATCCGTGTACGGCCCCTGTCTGTGCGTTGCCTACTAGGCCACCGCCGCCTGCCTGAACTCGGTGGTCCGGACCAGTCTGGACATGTCGAAGACCCGCCAGACGGTTCCGCCCAGCCGATAGGCATCGGTCACGAACGCGGCGTACCGCCCCTCGGGCTCTTCATCCAGGGCGACACGCTGTTCGTCCACGAAGTTGCGCTGCCCGAACAGTTCGTCGATCAGCACCGCGACGTTACCGCCCGGCTGCTTGATAATCAGCGCGCGCGTATTTTCGTGAACGACGGTGCGTTCGCCTTCAAGAAACTGCTTGAGATCAGCCACCGGCAGCAGCGTACCGCGAACGTTTGAAATACCCAGCAGCCAGGGCTGGGAGCCGGGCACCGGTGTCGGGGTGGGCAGGGTCAGGAGCTCGGCGATATCGGCAATCGCCGACACCAACTCGTATTTGCCGAGCCGATAGCCGATGCCCCGCCAAAGGCCCGGCGCATCGATCTGCTCGGGAATACCGGCGACGTGCGCCAGGCTGCGCTGCTCGTAGTCAGCCAGTACAGCAAAAGGATCACCTGCGAACGCGCTGCTGCTCATGGGGTTTAGGAGCCTCCTGCGGCAATCAGCGAGTTGATTCGGCCCATCAGGTCGGCCTCACCCGGCGGCTTTACGAGGTAGTCCTTGGCGCCCTGACGCATGCCCCAGACCCGATCCGTCTCCATGCCTTTGGTGCTGACGATGATGATCGGAATGTTTTGGGTCTTGGCGCCGCGTGAGAGTGCCCGGGTCGCTTGGAAACCGTTCATGCCCGGCAGGATGATGTCCATCAGGATCAGGTCCGGAGTCTCCCGCTCGGCGGTGGCAATGCCGTCTTCCGCAGTGCCAGCGGTGATCACCTGATGACCGTTGCGCTCCAGCATCAGGCTGAATACGCGCGTATCGGTTGGCGAGTCGTCAATGATCAGAATTCGTGCCATGTGCAAAGGCCCCCCCTTAAAGGCCTTGTGCCTGCGCCAGGATCAGCGGCGACTGACGTGCCGGCGAATCGCCGACAGCAGTTCGTCGCGGGTGAAAGGTTTCGTCAGGTATTCCTCGGACCCGACGATCCGCCCCTTGGCCTTGTCGAACAGACCGTCCTTGGAGGACAGCATGATCACCGGAGTGGAGCGGAACACCTGATTGTTCTTGATAAGCGCGCAGGTCTGATAGCCATCCAGCCGCGGCATCATGATGTCGACAAAAATGATCTGCGGATGATGGTCAGCGATCTTGGACAGAGCCTCGAAGCCGTCTGTTGCGGTGACGACGTCACAGCCCTCTTTTTTCAAAAGAGTCTCGGCTGTGCGCCTGATGGTCTTCGAGTCATCGATGATCATCACCTTCATGCCTTCCAGGCTGGCCGACCCTTGATTCTCTTCCATTCGCGTTCCCCGCTAGGCGCTGGGCCGTGTTCGGCCGCGCAGACTCAATCTGTATCCCAGCCGCTGCCGATGCTGTCAAGCAAACTATGTTCCAACGACGCAGGGCCCCTCTCTCGCCGCACTCCTGCTTCGCGACGGAAGACCGACGCCACTGGCGCTGCGCGAGCGGTGGATCGTCGCAGACGTTGGCGCTGCTAGTATAGCCAGCCCTTGATGCGGTCCGGCGCTGCCTATGTAAAAGGAGTTGCGCGCGGCGGGAAATCGTCGATTGGCGCACGCTTTTAAGCGCCTGACGCGGCCGAGCCGGACCCGCTGCGTCAAGTTTTCACCACCATCGGCGCGCACAGCGTCGCTCCAACTCCTCCTACAGGTAAGACGAGCAAGCGCATGAGCATCGACATCGCGGTGGTGATGGATCCGATCGCCGAAATCAAGATCAAGAAGGACTCCAGTTTTGCGATGCTGCTGGAGGCCCAGCGCCGAGGTCATCGACTGCACTACGCCACCTCGGGAAGCCTGGCGATCGACGGCAGCACGGCGATGGCGAGGCTTGCACCGCTCACGGTTAGCGACGATCCCTCGGCTTGGTTCGAGCTGGGTCAGGCCGAGTGGCGACCGCTTTCGGCCATGGCCGCGGTGTTGATGCGCCGCGACCCTCCGTTCAACGATCAGTATCTGTACGACACCCAGGTGCTCACGCTGGCGCAGGCTGAGGGCTGCCTCGTCGTGAATGACCCCCAGGGTCTGCGAGACATGAACGAAAAACTGTTTGCCCTGCACTTTCCGCAGTGCTGCCCGCCAAGCCGGGTCGCGCGGGACCCCGCACGCCTGCGCGAGTTCGTCGAAGCCGAACGCGACTGCGTGCTCAAGCCGCTCGACGGCATGGGCGGACGCTCGATCTTTCGCGCCCGCGCGGATGACCAGAACCTCAAGGTTATTCTCGAAACGCTGACTGCCGGCGGCCAACAGCTCGCCTTGGCGCAGCGCTATCTGCCGCAGATCCGCGAGGGCGACAAGCGCATCCTGCTGGTGGACGGCGAACCCGTGCCCTATGCGCTGGCTCGCATCCCCGCTGCAGATGACTTCCGCGGCAACCTGGCGGTAGGCGGACGTGGCGAAGGCCGCCCGCTCACGGAGCGCGATCGCTGGATCGCCGCGCAGGTGGCGCCCGAACTCAAACGCCGGGGCATGCTCTTCGTCGGGCTCGACGTCATCGGCGACTACCTCACCGAAATCAACGTCACCAGCCCGACCTGCATCCGCGAGTTGGACGCGCAGTTCGGCCTCAACATCGCCGGCCTGCTGTTCGATGCCATCGAGGCGCGGCTGGCGTGAGCGAAGCTGAGCAGGGTGCACAGCCGGTCGTTTCTGATGGCGATCGACTCGGCGCCACTCTGGTGTTCTCGCTGATCGCTCACGGAGTGCTCGCGCTTGGAATCGGTTTCAGCGTGGACGACCCGGCACCGCTGCGGCCGACCCTGGACGTGATCCTGACCCAGACCCGCAGCCTCGCGCCGCCCGACAAAGCGGACTTCCTCGCCCAATCGAATCAGCAGGGCGGTGGCGAATCTGAGACGCCGGAGCGGCCCAGCGAGACCGTATCCTCGCCGGTGCCAAAGCCGACGCCCGGCATCGCACCGATGCCGGTCAGCGCAGCGGCGCCACGGCCGGAGCCGCTGCGCCAGCAGCACGTGCTGACCACCACGGCCGATGCCGCCGAACAGGCGCCGGCGGCCGAGCGCGTGGCGACGCCGGAAACCCCGCTCCCCAGCGCGCGGCACCTGCTGGAGCAAAGCGTCGAGATGGCGCGCCTGGCGGCCGAACTCGACCGCGACAGCCAGAGCTACGCCAAACGCCCCAAACGCAAGTTCATCTCGGCCAACACCGCCGAATACGAATTCGCGTCCTACATGCGCGGCTGGGTGGCGCGGGTGGAGCGCATCGGCAACCTCAACTACCCGGACGAGGCGCGCCGCCGGAACCTGCTGGGGCAACTCCTGATGACCGTGGCGGTTCGCCGCGATGGCAGCATCGAGCGCATCGACATCATCCGCTCCAGCGGGTATCCGGTGCTGGATGAGGCCGCCCTGCGCATCGTGCGCCTTGGCGCGCCCTATCCGCCGCTGCCGGAAACCAGCGAAAACATCGAAATTCTGCACATCACCCGCACCTGGGAGTTCCAGCCCGGCAACGTGCTCCGCAACCGCTGACAGCCGTCGCCAGACCGGCTTCCGCCCGCGACACGCCTGATAGAATTCTTAAATGACCTCCGCCAGCCCTTTGAGCAACCTGCTGCTGATCGCCCTGCCCCAGCTGGACGACCCTAACTTTGCGCGCAGCGTTACTCTGATCTGCCGCCACGACGAAGAAGGCGCCATGGGTCTCACGCTCAACCGGGCGTCCGACTACCACATGGCCGAAGTGCTGTCGCAGCTGGGTCTCGATGACCGATCCAGCCAGATCGGTGCCCGCGAAGTGCTGGTGGGCGGGCCGGTCCATCCTGAGCGCGGCTTCGTCCTGCATGTCGATGACGGTCGCGAGTGGGATTCGAGCTACCGGGTGTCAGAACGCCTGCGGCTCACCACATCGCGCGACATCCTCGCTTCGATGGCGGCCGGTGATGGTCCCGAGCGCAGCCTGCTTGCCCTCGGATGCGCCGGCTGGGGCGCGGGCCAGCTGGAGGAAGAACTCAGCGCCAACGCCTGGCTGACCGTGGACGTGGATGAAGCCGTGCTGTTCGATGTGCCGCTTGACCAGCGCTGGAGCCATGCGGCCGGCCTGCTCGGGGTCGATCTTCGACTGCTGACCGACTACGCGGGCCGCGCATGAGCGCGGCTGCGCAAGCGCCGCCGCCCGTCTGCGTGCTGGCGTTCGACGTCGGCGCCCGCCGCACCGGCGTCGCGGTGGGCAACACACTTTCCGGCACGGCCCGCGCGATTTCGATCGTCGCGGTGCGCGAGACGGGGCCTGACTGGGAGCACTGCGACCGGCTGCTGCGCGAATGGTCGCCGCAGCTGCTGGTGGTGGGCGAACCGCTGACCCTGGAAGGCGAGGCGCAAGCCGCCACGCATCGGGCAAGACGATTCGCGCAGTCTCTCGGCAGCCGCTACGGCCTGCCCGTGCAGATGGTCGACGAGCGATCGAGCTCGCAGGAAGCCGATCGCCGCTTTGCCGACGCCCGGCGTCGCGGCGAAGCGCGTCGTTCGCATGCCGAACAGCTCGATGCGGTGGCTGCGCAAATCATTCTCGAGCGCTGGCTGGGTCTGCGCTGAGCGGCAGCATCCGCACTCTCAAAATCGACCGACCTCATGCCCATGTCCATGTCCATGTCCATGTCCAGCCTCCAGCATCATCCCGACGGCCGTCTGCGTCACCTCCTGACTCTGCAGGGCATGAGCCGCAGCGAACTCGAAACCCTGCTGTCGCGGGCGCAGGCGCTGCGCCCCGCTGCGCTCGACGGCCGCGAGGCCCTCGGCAGCCTGCAGGGCCGCACCGTGGTGAACCTGTTTTTCGAGCCCTCCACCCGAACGCGCAGCTCGTTTCAGCTCGCAGCGCGGCGGCTGGGCGCTGAAGTGCTCAACTTCGATGTGGCGCACTCGTCCTCGCGCAAGGGCGAGAGTCTGCTGGACACCTATCGCAACCTCGAGGCGATGGGGGCAGACCTGTTCATCGTGCGCGTGGCCGAATCCGGTGCACTCGATCAACTCGCGCGCGCGGCCCGGCCGCAGGTCGCGCTGGTCAACGCGGGCGACGGCCGCGCCGCGCATCCCACCCAAGGCCTGCTGGACATGCTGACGATCCGCCAGCACAAGGGAGCTGACTTCGGCGGGCTCAAATTTTTGCTGGTGGGAGACATCCTGCATTCACGGGTGGCCCGCTCGGATCTGCACGCGCTGCGCGCCCTCGGTGCCGGCGAGATCCGCGTCTGCGCGCCGCCTGCGCTGCTGCCGCAGGGCCACACCCTCGACGGCTGTCACGTGCACGCGCGGTTTGACGAGGCGCTTGAGGGCGTCGACGTCGTGATGATGCTGCGCCTGCAGCGCGAGCGCATGGAGGAAGGTCTGGTGAGCTCGCTGGAGGACTATCACCGCGACTACGGGCTCAATGCGCAGCGTCTGGCGCGAGCGGCGCCCGGCGCAATCGTCACCCACCCCGGCCCGATCAACCGCGGCGTGGAAATCACCAACGAGGTGGCGGATGGCCCCGCCTCGGTCATTCTCGAACAGGTCAGCAACGGCGTTGCCGTGCGGATGGCGGTGTTGGAGCACGTGCTCGGCGCCGGACCGCGGGCGCGCTGACGCACTCCAAGCCGAGCTGCGAAAGCAGCGCGGGCGCGCTTGGGCGCCCGCGCTGCAAAGGGATTTACAAAGAGCCTCGGTCCTCGAAGCCGTCGGCAAAAATCTCGGTCGGAATCTCGACGAAGCGCACGCTCACCGTACAGTCATCCAGCAGCTCGCCGGTGCGGAAACGTCCATCGACCAGCACACCCCCGCAGCCGCTGGCCGAGCCGATCCTGTAGCCCGCCGCGGGCACCAGCTGGTACTGCACCTGGGTGCCGACCGCCGCGAACTGGGCGGCGGCCGGAAACACCGTGCCCTGGCCCTCCAGCGCAAGGCTGACCCGCAGGTCAGCGCAGTTCTCAGGCAGGTCGAATGCTTCACGCTGGTCTGCACGATCGGTATTCAAGCCGCTGTCGGCCGACACGCCCAAGCCTCGACCCGCAAAGGATTGCCAGATCAGACAGCGGTCGCTGCCGGCATTGTTCGCCGTGTCCGCCGCCAGGATGGCGTCGCGCGCCTGCACGAAACTCGGGCGGCAGGGCTGCAGCTTCATGCCGTCAATGACCAGTTGGGTGCTGATGTTGTTGCCGCCGACGCCGTTGACCAGATCGGCATCGAAACCGTGTCGATCAACCAAGTCGCAGGTCATGTCCCACAGCATGGTGGCCCAGACCGCCCCCACACCGTGCGGCTGGCTCTGCAGCGGGTCGTTGCTGTCCGCGAAGGTGAACGGGTTGATCGCCCGGTCACGCGCATAGGGAAAACGGCGTATTCCGGGCCCGTTCGGAGCCTGGAAGCTGGGGTAGGTACCGATGCTGCGCTGGGTCGGGCACGCGTTCTCCGGCATCGTCACCATCATGCCGATGAAGTCGGACCAGCCCTCACCGGCCTGCTCTGCATTGTTCAGACAGGTGCTGGCAGCCGGCCCGCCGGTCAGCCGGTTTGAGAGGCCGTGGGCGTATTCGTGGCCGATGATTCCGGCGTCGAAGTCGCTGTCTCGATCGGGGCCGATCAAGCTGGCAGGCACCAGTGCGCCCGCTGCCTGGCCAGCGCTAAGCGAAGCCGCCAGCTGGTTGCCGCTGTTCTCGCCGATAAACGCCACCGGCGTGGTGACCTGAGCACCGACTGCGCCGCCGCCTGGACTCAGAACGACATCGCCGCCCTGGTTGTTGAAGATGACGGTGCCCAGCGCTCCGGCGTTCTGCGCGTTCAAGGCTTTGAGCCCGAACTCGCAGGTGCCGCGACGGACCAAGGCGATCTTTCCGGCCACTGCGGCGGCGTTGGTCAGGGCGACACAGCCTTCAACGCCATTGTTGATCCCGCCGTCGTTGACCAAGGCAAAGCCACCGCTCAACTGCGACTCAAGCGCCTGGCCAAAGCCGGCTTTGCGCGCCTCGAAATCGGCCTGGAACGGCGCGCTGACGCGCACCACGATCGGCCCAAGCCAGCGGAACATCTGCATGCGCGGCGCCGTGCCGTCGGGCGGCGTGCCGAAGTTGGCGTTGTTGGTGTTTGGAATTGCAAGGTCGGAGCCGTCGAGCGCATCCGCGTTTACCCCGTCATTGCCAAGACCGCCCCGCCCAAAGTTGTTGACCTGGAAGTTGCCTGCCGGCTCATCGAAACCGTACCGCCAGAGCACGTCGTGCAGGATGTTGTTCCAGTAAAAGAGATTGACCAGAGCGGGCGGCACATTGCCGAGGCTCGGCTGATTGCCGCCCTGCGTGGGCTGCGCATTGGGATCCCACTGCTGGTTGAACTGCAGGTCACCGCCGACTATCTGTGCGGGAGCCAGAAAATTCGACGTCGCGTTGGTGGAGGTGAGGTCAGCACGCGCAGTCACGTTGTTGCCGCGGGTGCTGGCAAACTCGAAACCCGTCGAGCCCAGAGCACGCGTGTCGTGCCAGCCGCGCGGTGAAGCCTGAGGATCGAAGGGATTGCTGACCAGGGCGAGCGCAGCGCCCGGATGCGAGGGGCTTTCAAATGGCATCGGGAATACGTAATAGGACGCGCTGTAGCCCACTGAATCGCCGAGGGCTTTGGTCGACTGGGCGTGCTCGTAATGCGCGACATAGCTGGCGAAGTCGATGACCTGCCCGGTCTCCGCGTCGATACGCAGCTCGCCGTGGAAGGTTTCCTCGTCGAATCGATCGATGGTCAGGTTCCAGGCCAGCCGCAACTGCTCGCCTTCGCGCACCAGCAGCAACGTGACAGGCACCGGTTGTTTCGACAGGGCGCCGCCCGCAAAAAGCGTATGGCGGGCGCTGCCGCCTCGCCCACCGACTGCCTGTGGCGCGTGCGCCAGCGGCAGATTGAAATAGCTTGCCGCCAAGCTGTAGGCCATTTCCGCGCCGATGGCCGGCTGCAGCGCATTGCTGCGCGCTTTCGCACTGTCCACGAAGGTCTGACCGACGCTGAGAACAGCCCCGTCAGCCATCACGTTGACCGTGGTGATGGCGCCGTCGACATCAATCCCTTCGACCGTCTGCTGCAGATAGACATGGGTCACGCCGTTGTGGCGGGTCGGCACCACGCTGCTTAACCGGTGCTCTGTATCGCCTGGGCTCAGGCCGTAGCGTTTCGCCTCGGTCTCGATGAAGTCGCTGGCGAGCGCGACCGGCTCGCCTGACTGCGCGCCGGTCAGGCGCAGAGGCTGCTCGGCGGCCAGGGCCGTTGTCGAGGACACAGCGATGCAGAGCGCCGCCGCCAGCAGGCGACGCGCAGGAAACTTGAACATGAAACCCCCGGAATCTGATGGATATCAGCAGACGTGCCGCTCTGGAACGCCTGAAATTCGAACCAAGCGGCATCGCGCACGCCCGTTCATCCGGGCGCTCCCCACGCGATCCGACTCGACCCGCGGCGAAACTAACCAAGCGTGTGGAGCACTGTCCAGTGCTGGCCGGTACTTGACGCGCGATGACTTTCACGTGTCGAGCGCCTGCTCCGCAGGCGGATGCGGAAACCGGGTAATGTCTGTACCCCGCGCGCCCTGCACCTGCGCGAATTCACGACTGAAGAACCATGAGCAGCCGCTACAACGCCGCCGATATTGAAGTCCTGTCCGGCCTTGATCCCGTCAAGCGCCGCCCGGGCATGTACACCGACACCACCCGCCCCAACCACCTTGCCCAGGAAGTCATCGACAATGCGGTCGATGAAGCCCTGGCCGGCCATGCCAAGAGCATCGAGGTCACGATGTATGCCGACGGCAGCTGCGAGGTCGGCGATGATGGCCGCGGCATGCCGGTTGATATCCATCCGGAGGAAGGCATTCCGGGCGTCGAGCTGATCCTCACCCGGCTGCATGCGGGCGGCAAATTCAGCGGAAAAAACTACACCTTTTCCGGCGGCCTGCACGGCGTTGGCGTGAGCGTGGTCAATGCGCTTTCGACCCGGGTCGAGGTCAACATCCGTCGCGATGGCAACGAATACCGGATGTGCTTTGCCAGCGGAGATCGAATCACGCCGCTGGAAGTCGTAGGCAGCGTCGGCAAGCGCAAAACCGGCACGCGGGTGCGCTTCTGGGCCGATCCGAAGTATTTCGACACGCCCAAATACTCGCTGCGATCGCTGCGCCACCTGCTGCGCGCCAAAGCCGTGCTGTGTCCGGGCCTGAAGGTGAATCTGCTGGATGAAGCCAGCGGCGAGCGCGACAGCTGGTACTACGAGGACGGTCTGCGCGACTACTTGATCACCCAGTTGGCCGACCGCGACTACCTGCCGCCGGAAATATTCGTTGGCGCGCTGAAGCGCGAGACCGAGGCCGTCGATTGGGCGCTGTGCTGGGCAGCGGACGGTGATCTGGTGCAGGAGAGCTACGTCAACCTGATCCCGACGGCCCAGGGTGGCACCCACGTCAATGGCCTGCGCTCCGGCCTGACCGAGGCGCTGCGCGAGTTCTGCGACTTCCGCAACCTGCTGCCGCGCGGGGTCAAGCTGGCGCCGGAGGATGTCTGGGATCGAGTCTGCTGCGTGCTCAGCCTGAAACTGACCGACCCGCAGTTTTCCGGCCAGACCAAGGAGCGACTGTCCTCGCGTCAAGCGGCCGCATTCGTTGAAAATGCGCTCAAAGACGCGTTCGCGCTGTTTTTGAACCAGCACACCGAGATGGGCGAGCGCATCGCTGCGCTTGCCATCGAGCGCGCTTCGGCACGGCTGAAGACCGAGAAGCAGATCGTCCGCAAGAAGATCACTCAGGGCCCCGCCCTGCCCGGCAAACTGGCCGACTGCAGCAGCCAGGATCTCTCGCGTACGGAAGTGTTTCTGGTCGAAGGCGACTCCGCCGGCGGCAGCGCCAAGCAGGCCCGCGACAAGGATTTCCAGGCGATTCTGCCGCTGCGCGGCAAGATTCTGAACACGTGGGAGGTCGAGAGCGGCGCCGTGCTCGGCTCGCAGGAGGTGCACGACCTCGCAGTGGCGATCGGCTGCGACCCCGGCAGCACCAATATCAGCGGCCTGCGCTACGGCAAGATCATCGTGCTGGCTGATGCGGACTCCGATGGCCTGCACATCGCCACCCTGCTTTCTGCCCTGTTTTTACAGCACTTCCCCGCCCTGGTCGCGGCCGGGCATGTGTTCGTGGCAATGCCGCCGCTGTTTCGCGTCGACGTCGGCAAACAGGTTTTTTATGCGCTCGACGAGGAAGAAAAACGCCTGCTGCTGGACAAGATCGAGCGCGAGAAAATGCGTGGCGCGGTCAACGTCACCCGCTTCAAGGGCCTGGGCGAGATGAACCCCTCGCAGCTGCGCGAATCCGCTGTTCACCCGGACACCCGGCGGCTGGTGCAGCTGACTATCGAAACCCCTGAAGAGACTCGCGCGCTGATGGACATGCTGCTGTCCAAGAAGCGCGCCTCCGACCGCAAGGCCTGGCTGGAAACCAAGGGCGACCTCGCCACCATCGAGATCTGAACCCCCGGCGCAGTTCGCCTGGCCCCGGCCGGAAGTGACGCCGGATGCGGTTTCGCATACTCACGACGCGCGTCGCGTGCATGCTCGCGCCCCATCCTCACGGCACCACGGAGTCAACCCATGATCGGATACGTCACCCTCGGCACCAACGATATCGACGCCGCGGCGGCGTTCTATGACCAGCTGTTGGGCACGCTGGGCGCCCGTCGCGGCATGAATACGCCGCGAGTCATCAGCTGGTCGCTGGGTCGCGGCAACCCGGGCGTAGCCGTCGCCAAGCCCTATGACGGCGCCCCGGCCACCCCCGGAAACGGCGGCATGACCGCGCTGTCGGTCGACAGCCGCGACAAGGTCGACGCCTTCCATGCCAAGGCGCTGGAGCTAGGCGGCACCGACGAAGGCGCAGTCGCAGAGCGCTTCAAGGGCTTCTACGCCGGCTACTTCCGCGACCTCGACGGCAACAAGCTCTGCATCGTGTGCATGGGGTGAGCGCACGCGCTTAGGCGGCGCAGCCGCCTGCGTGGGCGAACGCCCGAGCGCTGTGCGCGAGGGCCGGGGCCAGCGCACGCGCTTAGGTGGCGCAGCCGCCTGCGTGGGCGAACGCTAGAGCTCTCTGCGCGAGGGCCGGGGCCAGCCCACGCGCTTAAGGCGCAGCCGCCTGCGTGGGAGAACGCCCGAGCGCTGCGCGCGAGGGCCGGGGCCAGCCCACGCGCTTAAGGCGCAGCCGCCTGCGTGGGAGAACGCCCGAGCGCTGCGCGCGAGGGCCGGGGCCAGCCCACGCGCTTAAGGCGCAGCCGCCTGCGTGGGCGAACGCCAGAGCTCTCTGCGCGAGGGCCGGGGCCCGCCCACGCGCTTAAGGAGCATGCCGCCTGCGTGGGAGAACGCCCGAGCGCTGCGCGCGAGGGCCGGGGCCAGCCCACGCGCTTAGGCGCAGCCGCCTGCGTGGGCGAACGCCCGAGCGCTGTGCGCGAGGGCCGGGGCCAGCGCACGCGCTTAAGGCGCAGCCGCCTGCGTGGGCGAACGCCCGAGCGCTGTGCGCGAGAGCCGGGGCCAGCCCACGCGCTGCGCGCTACGAGCCCAACTGCGCTTGCAGGTCGCCTGCAGCTTGGCCACCCTATGTCGCTTCGCCGCGCCCGCGGCCCCTACCGGGCTCACTGCCGTGGCTCTCGCTCCTGAAACCCGCGCCCAGCTGCAAATCCACTTGTGCGTTCTGCTGTGGGGCTTCACCGCGATCCTCGGCAAGCTGATTTCACTCACTGCGCTGCCGCTGGTCTGGTGGCGAATGCTGATCGTGGCGCTGGCCTTGCTCATGTTTCCGGCGGTGTGGCGCGGGCTCAAGCGCATGCCGCTGCGCCTGCTGGGAATCTATTCGGGTATCGGCGCACTGGTGGCCCTGCACTGGCTCACCTTCTACGGGGCAATCAAGCTTTCAAACGCCTCCGTCGGCGCCACCTGCATGGCGCTGGGCCCGGTCTTTCTAGCCTTTATCGAACCGTGGATCGCGCGCCGCCCGTTTTCGCGCGGTGAGCTGGCGCTGGGCGTTGCGGTGCTCCCGGGTGTCGCTCTGGTGGTCGGCGGGGTTCCCGTAGAGATGCGCGCGGGGATCGCGATGGGCGCGGTGTCGGCGCTGTTCGTGGCTTTCTTCAGCGCCTTGAACAAGCGCTATGTCGAAGCGGGCGACCCGCTCACCGTGACCGCGATCGAGCTGGGCGCCGGCACGCTCACCCTGACCCTGCTTGCACCCCTGCTGCTGCTGGTCTTCCCGCTGCCTGCGGAGGGCGGTTGGGTGCCGGCGGGCGCGGATATCGCCTACCTGCTCGTGCTGTCGCTTGGCTGCACCCTGCTGCCCTTCGCGCTTTCGCTGGTCGCGCTCAGGCATATGACCGCGTTCTCCGCGCAGATCGCGATCAACCTTGAGCCCGTCTACGTGATCCTGCTGGCGATCGTGCTGTTCAGCGAACAGCGCCAGCTCGATACGAGCTTCTATGGCGGCGTAGCGATCCTGCTGCTCGCAGTGTTCGCGCAACCTTTGATGCGCCGACCGCGCGGCCCCAAGCACCCCGAAAATCTTGGGGTCGGCGAGGCCAAGGACATCGGCAGCTAGATGAGGCAGCGCTGCCCGCCGCGAGCGGCTTGCTGCGACTCGGCGCGCAGCCTGTGAAAGATGCGGACGCCGTCGCAAAGCTGGGGCAGTCACGCTCCCGGCAAGACGCGATGCATGAATGCCGAAAGTGGGATGAGCCCAATCACTGCAGGATTTACGCAAGCCCTGCCGCCTCTAGCGGCAGCCGCAGACGCTCGGGCGGGTCACCTGCGCTCCGTCGCTGTGCGCGGGGATCAGCCGCCCTCGGGCCGACCCGACACCAGCCGAAGAGGGATGGCCTGTTCGGCGCGCATCAGCACCAGACCCGCCAGCTCGGGGCGCCCAAAAAGATAGCCCTGCAGCTCATCGAATCCGAGGCTTTCCGCGAGCTCGCGCTGGCCGAGGGTCTCCACGCCTTCGGCCACGCAGCGCAGGCCAAGCCTGCGCATCAGCGGCACCAGCGCTGCCAGCACCGCGCGGCTGGCGGGGTCCTCGCTCGCCCCGGTAAGGAACTGGCGGTCGAACTTGATTCGCGCAATCGGTAGCCGAGTCAGGTAGGTCAGCGAGCTGAATCCACTGCCGAAGTCGTCCACCGCCACCTCGACCCCGAGCGCGCGCAGCGCCTGCAGAACATCCACTCCCCGCTCCAGGCTGCGCATCGCGGTTTCTTCGGTCACTTCCAGCTGCAGCAGATGGGGGGCGATCCCGTGCCGCTTGAGCACGGCTGAGATCAGCTCGACGGTGCCGGGAGCGAGCAGCGTATCGGCGCCGATATTCACCGCGATCGGCAGGCGCGGCGGGCTCGACTCCGCCAGCAGCCGTGCCGCCTGCTCGATCACCAAGGCATCCAGCCGCTGCATTTGCCGGAGCGTGCGCAGGCTGGGCAGGAATTGGTCCGGGCCGAGCACCCCGCGCTGCGGATGGTGCCAGCGCAGCAAAGCCTCGTAGCCCAGCACGGTTGCGCGGCCTGGCGCGACCAGCGGCTGCAGATAAATCACGAACGCATTGCTGGCGAAGGCTTCTTCGAACTCCTCCTCCATCAGCACCCAATCGCGGGCGCTGTCGAGCATCTCCGGACGAAACGCGAGGCTCCGGCCGCCGCCCTCCTGCTTGGCGCAGCGCAGGGCAGAGCCGGCGCGCCCCAGCGCCGCGCGCAGGTCGGCAATGCCATCCAGCGGGGTCCAGCCCAGACTGCCGCTAAGCAAACCCGGCTGGCCGCCGCCGCTGCCGCGCCCGAGCGCCGCACGCACGCGCTCGAAGCTCGCACCCGAGCCTTCTCCCGGCGGCAGCACGATCACAAACTCGTCGCCGCCCAAGCGCGCCAGCGCGCGCGCATGCGGCAAATGGTCGCGCAGATGGGCGGCAACCCGGCGCAGCTGGTCGTCGCCGCCGCGCATGCCGCGCGCTTCATTGATCAAGCGAAACTGGTCCAGACCGAGCAGGCCCAGAGTCGCCGCGCTTGCGTCTTGGGACCCGAGCAGCGCCAGCAGGCCGGACTCGTTGGCCAGTGCCGTGACCGGGTCGGTGCGACCGGCTTCGCCCAGCCGCAGCTCAGCCTGGCGTCGCCGCTGGTTTTCGTTGTCCAGCAGCCAAGACACCAGGCCCACGCCCAGCATCGGATACACCACGACTTCAAACAGGCCATGCACAGGAGTAACCCACCGCAGCGGCGCCCAGAGCACGCCCCACATCAAGGGCACCGCCACCACTGCCTGGATGAGCAGCTCGGTCGCATACAGCGCCAGCACCCAGCCGGTGACTCGTCGTCCGATTGCGCGAGGCTCAGCCGTGCGCAGCACCCAGACGGCAGCGGCCAGCAGCGCCAGCCCGCCCAGCAGATAGCGCGAGCCGGCGCGCAGGAACAGCCGCGGCAGGTTGACTTCCGGGTCACTCGCCCAGGGCAAGGTCAGCAGCGCGCCGACACCGACCGATGCAGCGATCAGCCAGCGCACCTTGAAGGCCTGCGGCGACTGCTTAGCGATGAGCGCATGAATGCCCGCCAGCAGGGCCAGAATCTGCATCGCTCCGGCCGCGGCATACAGCCAGGTCAGGAAAAACATCGAAGGCTGGGCGGCAATCGCACCCCAACGATCTCGGGCGGCGACCGCCAGCGCCATGCCGCCGACGTGCACGGCCAAGGCCAGGAAGCTCAGCGTCCAAAGACGCAAATACGCCTGTTCGTAGTGGCGCAGGAACACCCAGAGCAGCCCGCTCATCATCAACGCGCTGGCGAGCTGGGTGAGAAAGACGGTGATTTGGCTCATGCCCTTCCCTGGTCAATGAAGCCGACGCGATGAATAGCGGCGGAGCTTGAAACCGCCGTTGCGAGCGCGCCCGGCCCGAAGTCGTCCTTGCCCGAAGTCAGCGTGGCGCTTAGCCGTGCTCGCGCGCGGTCTCGCATATGCGAAACAGACCGGTGGCTTTGCAAAATGCAAGCCGCGTCGCGCGCCAGAAAACCGCGGTAGCGGCTTGGCGCGCCGCTAAACCAGCTTCAGCTCAAAGGCCTTGAGCACCGCACGGGTGCGGTCGCGAACGCCGAGCTTGCTCAGGATGTTCGAGACGTGGTTCTTGACGGTGCCCTCGGCCACGCCCAGCGAGTTGGCGATTTCCTTGTTGCTGTAGCCACCGGCCATCAGCCGCAGGATCTCGGTTTCACGTTCGGTCAGCGGATCCGGGCGATCAAGGCTGGTGAAGTCGTTCTGCATCCGCTCCAGCCCCGACAGCAAACGCTGCGTGACCACCGGCTGCACCAGTGAGCCGCCGGCGGCCACCGTCTGCACAGCGTTCACCAGTTGCTCCAGCGAGACGTCTTTGAGCAGGTAGCCGCGGGCGCCCAGCTTGATGCCCTGCAGCACCAGCTGGTCGTCATCGAAGGTGGTCAGGATGATGGTGGGCGGCAGGTCGCCGCGCTGGCTCAGCTGCTGCAGCGTCTCGATACCGGACATCACCGGCATGCGCATGTCCAGCAGCACCACGTCGGGACGGACTTCGGCAATCTTGTCAAGCGCCTGCTTGCCGTCGCTCGCCTCGGCCACGATACGAATGTTGTCGGAAAGCTCAAGCAGGGAACGAATTCCCTGGCGCACCAGGTTTTGGTCATCAACTAGACAAACGCGGATCATGCGGGGGTCTCCACGGGTAAATGCAGGCGAAGGGCAAAACCTTGCCCGGGCGCGGTTTGAATATCGAGCCGGCCGGCGTACTCGGCGACACGCTCGCGCATGCCCAGCAGGCCGTTGCCCGCCTGGATGGCGTCGGCCCCGCGGCCGTCATCGCGGGCGTCCAGCACGACCTCACCGCCCTCGCGGGAGATTTTCAGGTCAAGCCGGCGTGCGCCGGAATGGCGCGCGGCATTGGTGATGATTTCCTGCGCGGCGCGCACCAGCACCTGGGCACGCCCGGAATCACTGACCCGAAAATCGGCGGGTACGTCGAGCCTCACCTCCAGCGAGGGTACGCCATCCGCCAGGCTGAACAGGGCCTCGCGCACGTCGATAGCGTCGTCGCCGCGCAGCTGGCTGACGGCTTCGCGCACATCCGACAGCAGCAGCTTGGCCAGCGACTGCGCCTGGCGCACGTGCTCCTGAGTTTTGCCGTGGCTCAGATGGGTGGCGACCTCCAGATTCAGGCTGAGCGCGGTCAGGTGATGCCCGAGCAGATCGTGCAGCTCACGCGAGATCCGCGAGCGCTCGTTCAGACGCGTGCTCTCCGCCAGCAGCGCGCGGGTGGCGCGCAGCTCGGAGTTCAGGCGACGCTGTTCGTCGCGCGCATCCATCTGCCGACGCGCCACCACGCTGGTGAGAAATACGAAACTCGAGTAGCCGAACAGCAGCATCGCCTGCAGCGGTGCGCTGATCAGATCGAAATCAGGCAGCTGCAGGAACACCGGTATCAGCGCGCTGTGCTGAGCCACCAGCCACACCAAGCCCCAGCCCACCGAGAGAAACCAGGGCAGCAGGCCGGCGATCACCATCAGGAATGCGCCCGACAGGCCGGTGCCGGTGAAGTGTCCGATGCCGATGGCTGAGAGCGTCAGCAGCGCTAGCAGCAGCAACTGCAGCCAGCGGCCGCGCGGGATGGGGCCCGGCGAGCGTGTCAGCAGCCAATAGCAGGCGCCAAAGGTGAGGTAGCAGACCCGCCACCAGAACAGATCTGAGCTGGTGATGTCCTGCTGGAACAGGTCAATCAGCAGCGGCACGCCCATGCAGCCCCATGTGAACAGGCCCGCAAATCGCAGCAGCTGCATGGGATTCAGGCGCGCCAGCATGGGCGACATCATAGACGCCGCAGCGCCTGCTTCAACCTGCCTGTGGTCACGCCGGATTTACCAAAGCCGCGCGCGTGCCGCTTCCGGCAGGCTCATCGGAGCACCGGCATCACAGGCGAACGCCGCCTGAAACTCGGAAAGATGCGGCAGCGGCCCATTGACCCGGAACCGCGCCGGCGCGCGCACGTCGCTGGCCAACTGCAGGCGCAGGGCCTCGTCCTGGTAGTTGCGCCGCTGCAGGCGCGCCCAGGCGTGGAAATAGCGCTGGGCAGGGCTGATCGCGTCCGCGCTTGCATCGGCTTCGCCGCCGGCCTCGGCGAACCCCGCGTAGGCGAGCTGCAGGCCGCCGAGATCGGCAAGATTCTGCGCCCAGGTTGCAGCGCCATCGACCTGGATCGGCCCCAGCGCAGAAAACGCCGAGTACTGCGCGACCAGCGCAGTGGCGCGAGCCGCGAAGGTCTGTCGATCGGCCTCGCTGACGCGGCCACGGCGCGGGCCCGAGGCCAGGTCAAACGCAGCACTCAGGCCGCGGCCGATCAGCACGCCGGCTCCGCCGTAGTTCAGCGCACGATCGCCAGCGGGCTCGAACAGAGGTGACTGCAGCAGGCCGGCGGGCAGGTAGAGGGTATTGCTGGTCGAGTCATAGGCGGTCTGCAGCGCCGATGACGGCAGCGGCCAGCGCAGCGCCGGCGGCTTGCCAATCTGGGCCAACTGCTGAGCGTGGCGATAGCGCGACATCGACAGCACGGCGTCGGCATAGGTCGTCGCTTCCAGCTTCCAGCCTTCCCAGGCAGAGCTGGCCGGCCCGCCCAAGGCAAACGCCAGCCCGTCGAGGTCAGTCAGCAGCGCGCTGCGGCCTTCTTCGGTCATCCAGTCGGCGGCAGCGATGCGCTTGCGCAGCTCTGCACGCAGCGCTTCAGCCAGCGCCACGGCCGCCTCGCGACGCGGCGGCTGCAGAAACCGTCGCGCGTAGCGCTGGCCGACGGCATCGCCCAAGCTGCGCTGCATCAGCTGCAGGACGCGGGTTTCACGCTCCGGCGGCTGCTGGCCCGCCAGCGTGGCGAGATACAGCTGGTCGTGCGCGGCAACAAAGGCTTCGCCCAGAAACGGCGCGGCGGAATGCAGCACGTGAAAGCGCAGATAGGCCTGCCAGTCCGCCAGCGGCGTGCTGATGAGCAGGCTGTTGAGCGCGCCGAAGTAGCTGACATGCGCCAGCGACAGCGAATCCACGCCGCGCAGTCCCTGCGCGCGCAGGTAGTCCTTCCAGCGCAGATTGGGCTGGCTGCGCTCCAGCTCGCGCACGGCAGTCGGGCGATAGCTGTTGAGTGGATCGCGCAGCTGTTCCAGCGACAGAGACGCCCGCGCCAGCTCGATCTCCAGCCGCAGCACCTGCTCGGCCTCAGCGGCGGCCTGGGTGCGTCCGGCCAGGTTCAGCAGCCGCTCCACGTAGCTGCGGTAGGCCCCGAGCAGCTCCAGCGCTGCGGCGTCTTCGCGCAGGTAGTAGTCGCGATCCGGCAGGCCCAGGCCGGCCTGGTTGGCGTAGGCGATGACCTCCTGCGGCTGCTGCAGGTCGGCCCCGGCCGAGAAGGCGAACAGGATCGGCGCGCCCCATCCGTGCAGCTCGGCGATCAGCAGAGGCAGCTCCTTCGGCTTGCTGGCTGCATCAATGCGCTGCAGAAAACCGGCGGCCGGGCCGAGACCCGCCGCTTCAGTGGCGGCGGTGTCCATGCCGAGCGCGTAGACCCGGCCGATCAAGGCGTCGAGATCGTCTTCCGGGCGAGCGATGAAGCCCTGCAGAAGCTCGCGCTGCTGCGCGGCGACCACCGCACGAACCTGATCGGTATAGCCGAAACTGCCCATGCCCGCGGGCACCGGCGTGGCCGCGAGCCAGCCGCCGTTGGCGTGCTGGTAGAAGTCCATGCAGGCGGCGGTAGCGGGATCGCGCTGCCGTGCGTCCAGGGCCTGAGCGAGGGGATCCTGGGCAGCAACGGGCAGGGAAACGCCGGCAGACACGGCGAGGATGAAAAGACGAGCGGCGCGGATCAGCGGCATGCGTGGGGCTTGATGGTGAGCGGGTGGCCGCACAGTCTAGCGGCGAGAGCATCCCGCGCGACGCGCACGGCTATCATCTGGGCCTCGCAACCGGGATCAGGAGATCGGCGATGCGCATCACCCTCCACGGGGCTGCCGGCGAAGTCACCGGCTCGTGCCACCTGTTGGACTTCGGCGACAAGAAGATCCTGCTTGACGTCGGCCTGATTCAGGGCGGCCACGAAGAAACCCTGCGCAACCGCGAAGAATTCGACTTCAACCCGCACAAAATCGACGCGGTGGTGATCAGCCACGCCCATATCGACCACCTCGGCCGGCTGCCGCTGCTGGTCAAGCGCGGCTACTCAGGCCCGGTCTATACCCATCGCGCGACGGCGGATCTGGCGCGGATCATGCTGGAGGATTCAGCCTCGCTGGCTGCCGCCGACGCCGAGCGTGACAACCGTCGGCGCCTGCGCGCGGGCGAAGTCGCCGACCTTGAACCCCTGTATTCGTTGGGCGATGTCGCCGACGCCCTGCGGCTGCTGCAGCCGCTCGAATACGAAACCCCCACCGAGATTCTGCCGGGCCTGCGCCTGACCCTGCACGACGCCGGGCATATCCTCGGCTCGGCCTGCGTCAGGTTGGTCGGGCAGACCCCGAAGGGCGAGCGCAGCTTGGTTTTCTCGGGCGACATCGGGCCGCGCGGCACACCGATCATGCGCGATCCCGCACCGATTCCGGGGGCTGACCTGGTGCTGATGGAATGCACTTACGGCGACCGCCTGCATCGCAGCCGCCAGTCCACCATCGACGAACTGGGCGAAGTGTTCGATGTGGCCGCCCACGAGCGCGGCAACGTGCTGATCCCGGCGTTCGCGGTCGGTCGCAGCCAGGAGCTGCTGTACTGGATGGCCAAAAACTATGAGACCTGGCACCTCGACCGCTGGCAGATCTATCTCGACTCACCGATGGCGATGAAGGTCACCGGCGTCTATGGCCGCAACGCTGATCTTTTCGATGCGCCCGGGCGCGCGGCGTGGTCCGGTGATGGCCATCCGTTTGGCCTGCCCAATTTGCGTCTGGTCAGCAGCGTGCAGGAATCGCAGGCGCTCAACAGTCACGGCGGCGGCTGCATCATCGTGGCCGGCAGCGGCATGTGCAACGGCGGCCGCATTCGCCATCATCTGCGCCACAATCTTTGGCGCGAAAATGCCCACGTGGTGTTTGTCGGCTACCAGGCCCGCGGCACGCTGGGCCGGCGGCTGGTCGACGGCGCCGAGTTCGTCGACATCTACGGCGAGCGGATCCGGGTCAGGGCGCGACGCCACACCGTCGGCGGACTGTCCGCTCATGCCGACCAAGACGGGCTCAGCCAGTGGTACGGCGCCATCCCGGGCCGACCGCGCGTGGCCCTGGTGCACGGCGAAGAGCATGCCCGCGAGGGTCTTCTGGATCGGCTGCGCACTCAGTACGGCTGCGACGTGCGCGTGCCCGCCGTCGGCGACCATTTCGATGTTTGACACAACAGGCGGCCGCCGCACGCGCCGCGGGCTGAACGGAGCGTCATAGTCGGACCGTCGGGCGCAGCTAGAATCCGCAGCCCCTCCCCTGCCTGCCCACTGCGGATCCCGTCATGAAAGCCCTGCTCGAACGCGTATTGGCGGACCGCCGCACCGAACGTTTCATCCTGATCGTCATCCTGATCAACGCCGTCATGCTCGGGCTTGAGACCGATGCCGGGATCATGGCCCGCTACGGCAACGTACTGCTGCTGCTCGACCGCAGCGCGCTGATCATCTTCTGCATCGAGATCTCGGCCAAGCTCTATGTGCGCCGCCTGAGTTTCTTCCGCGACCCCTGGAACGTGTTCGATTTCATCGTGGTGGCGGTCGCCCTGCTGCCGGCCTCGGGTTCGCTCAGCGTGCTGCGCGCCCTGCGCATCCTGCGCGTGCTGCGGCTGGTGACCATCGTGCCCTCGCTGCGCCGCGTGGTGGGCGCCCTGCTCGGTGCGATGCCCGGCATGGCCTCGATCGTGATGCTGCTGTCGCTGATCTTCTACGTCGGCGCGGTGATGTCGACCAAGCTGTTCGGCGATGCGTTTCCGGAGTGGTTCGGCAGCGTCGCCGCTTCGGCCTACACCCTGTTCCAGGTGATGACTCTGGAAAGCTGGTCGATGGGCATCGTGCGGCCGGTGATGGAGCAGTTTCCCTACGCTTGGGCGTTTTTCATCCCGTTCATCCTGATGACCAGCTTTACCGCGCTGAACCTCTTCATTGGCGTTGTGGTTTCGGCGATGCAGGATGAAATCGACTCGGATCGACAGCGCGAAATGGAAGACGCCGTGGCAAAGGGCGAGGAGCCGCTGGTCGCCGAACTGAAAGCCATGCGCGCGGACATCGCGCGGCTGACGGCACGCATGGAAGCGCAGCCGCTGCCGCGCAGCGAGGCCCCTTGATTCGGCGCCTGCAGACGTGAGCAGCCGCCTGCAGCCGCGGGTCGCGGTGGTCGGCGGCGGGCCGGCCGGGCTGATGGCGGCCGAGACGCTGGTGCAGGCCGGCTGCGAGGTTCACCTGTTCGACCGCATGGGCTCGGTCGGTCGCAAGATCCTGATCGCCGGCAAGGGCGGCCTGAACCTCACCCACAGCGAGGGCTATCCGCACTTCGTCAGCCGCTACCGCGAGCGCGCCGCCTGGGTACACCGCTGGCTGCAGGGCTTTGATGCGGCAGCGCTGCGCGCCTGGGCACAGGGCCTCGGCGTGGAGACCTTCGTCGGCAGCTCCGGCAGGGTGTTTCCTGTCGACCTGAAAGCCGCACCGCTGCTGCGCGGCTGGGTCCGGCGCCTGCGCGAGTCCGGCGTGCGGTTTCATGTGCAGCACCGGCTCGTCGACATGGAGACAACGCGGCTGCAGTTCGACACGCCGGAGGGCCGGCTTGAGTTCGCAGCCGACGCCGTGGTGCTCGCGCTCGGCGGCGGCAGCTGGGCAAAGCTGGGCAGCGACGGCGGCTGGGTTCCGCTGCTGCGCGCGATGGGCGTCGAGGTGCGCGCGCTTTCGCCGAGCAACTGCGGCTTCGAGTGCGCGTGGTCACAGGCCTTCATCGAGCGCGCCGCGGGGCTGCCGGTCAAGCCCGTGCGCGCCCGCTGGACGGCCGCAAACGGCGAACAGATCGCGCGCCAAGGCGAGTTCGTGCTGACCGCGCAGGGCATCGAAGGCAGCCTGGTGTATGCCGCCTCTGCTGATTTGCGCGCGCAAATCGAGAGCAGCGGCTCTGCCCTGCTGGAGCTCGACCTGGTGCCCGGCCACACGCTGCAGGAGCTTCATCAAGCTTGGGGCCGCGCGCGCGCTGGAGAGAGCAGCGGCACCCGACTGCGCAAGCGGCTGGGGCTGGATGGGGCCCGCCTGGCGCTGGTCTACGAGTTGCTGCCAAAAGCCGCCATGCGCGAGCCCGCGCAGCTGCTTGCCGCCCTGAAAGCGCTGCCCCTGCGTCTGCAGGCGACCCGCCCGATCGACGAGGCCATCAGCACGGCGGGTGGCGTCAGCGAGGCGGGGCTGACGGCCGGGCTCATGCTTGGAGCGCTGCCCGGCGTGTTCTGCGCGGGCGAAATGCTGGATTGGGAAGCACCGACAGGCGGCTACCTGCTGACCGCCTGCTTTGCCAGCGGACGCCACGCCGCCGAGGGCGCGCTCGCCTGGCTGAAAGCTGCTGGCCGCGCCTGCGGGCAAAGCTGAGCTCGGCCGGCCGACAGTTCCAAGCGCAGACATAGGCAGATGGCTGAGCTATCGAGCTGCCGAACTTCTGACATTCGCGCAAGCCCGCGCCAAGCAAAACCGCGCGCAGAGTCGCCATGCGCGCTTCAACCGGGTCGACCGCAGAGCTGGCAAAGCCCGTGTCGAGCAGACGCGTGCGCTGCAGACATTGGACAGGTGACGTGTCGTGCCGACGCTTGAGGATCACGATGGCGCGCAGTCGCAGCAGTCGCAGCAGTCGCAGCAGTCCCCGCAGTCGCGCAGACGCGGGGCGCTGCAGCCACGCCGCGCAGGTTTGGACCCGATCGCCCCAGCCCGCCCATCAGCCACATGCACAGCCTCTAGCTGCAGCCGCGGCTCGCGGTCGGGGCGCGCGGAAAACTGCAGCAGATCCCGGCGCTCGGCAGCAGGCCCACGCTCGCGAGTCAGCCCTGCGCGATGGCGCGCAGGCGAGCGAAGATGTCGGTCGCAGCGGCGTTCCACACCACCCATTTGTGCCCGCCTTCGCGCGGCAGAATCTGCTCCGGCGCAAGCGCCGGCGAAATGAAGGGCACGGTCTTGGCCAATGAATCCTCACGGCCATAGGCCAGCCATACCCGCTGGCGCGAGGCAGGGTCGTCGGTGAAGCTCTGGATCTGCCGCCACAGCAGCTCGCGGTCGAAATTGCTGCGGTCCACCACTGCAGGCTTGGGGCCGGGCTCCCAAGCCTGAATCCCGCCCGCGGCCTCGATTTCGCGCATCACGCGGGCGCGCCCCAGGTAGGGCGCCAGCAGCACCAGGCTGTCGAACTCCCCGGGATTGCCCTCATCCACAACCAGGGTGCCCATGCCGCCCATTGATGCGCCCATAAGAATCAGGCGCTGGTAGCCGCGCGCCCGCGCCGGCTCAATGAACTGCTCGCGAATGCGCTGCGGCAGGCCGCCATCGGTGTAGTAAGCCAAGGTCGCCGAAATCAACTGCACGTCGACCTCGGGCCAGCCGGCGTGGATCGCTTGCGCCACGCCGAACTCCTGCATGACCTCCACCTTGTCGGCGCGGCCCGGCAGCACGATCACCAGGGTCTTCTTGTCCGCTTGGCCGCTTCCGGGGATAAGCGTTTGCGGTATCGGCTGGCGCGCATCACCCAGGTTGAAACAGCCGGTCAGCGACAGCAGCAGCGCGATCAGCAGCGCGGGTCGAAACGGTGAATTGGTGAGGGCAGTCATGGCGGTGTCCGATTGAAATTCACAAACATGAAAGCGCATGCCGTGTGCAGATGGAATCAAACTGCGGGAGCCGCTGAATCAGCGGCCACCCCAGGCACCGCTCGCAGCCGCCCAGCGCCACAGTGCAGCGCGGCGGCCGCCAGCAGCCTGCGCCGCGACAGCTGAGGCGCAGGCTCATCGGCGGTCAAGGGGCTCATGCACGCTCAAACACCAAGGCGCTGCCCTTGGCCTCGACCCGGATCATGTCCCCAGGGCTGTACTCGCCGGCCAGGATGCGCGTCGCCAGCGGGTTCTCCAGCTGCTGCTGAATCGCCCGCTTGAGCGGTCGCGCGCCATAGACCGGATCGAAGCCAACGCTGCCCAGCACATCCAGCGCGCCCTCGCTGATTTCGATCTTGAGCTGGCGCTCGGCGAGGCGCTTGGCGAGGTAGTCGGTCTGGATTCGCGCGATCTCGCGAATCTGGCTGCGGCCGAGCGGATGGAACACCACCAGCTCATCCAGGCGGTTGATGAACTCCGGCCGGAAGTGCGCCTGCACCACACCCATCACCGCCGCCTTCATTTTGGTATAGGCCTCCGCCGCGGACGCTTCGTCGTCTTCATCCAGCGCGCCGTCAGCGGCCAGCTCCTGGATCATCTGCGAGCCCAGGTTCGAGGTCATCACGATGACGGTATTGCGGAAATCCACGGTGCGGCCCTGGCCGTCAGTGAGGCGGCCGTCGTCGAGCACCTGCAGCAGCACGTTGAACACGTCCGGGTGCGCCTTTTCGACTTCGTCCAGCAGCAGCACGCTGTAGGGCCGGCGACGCACCGCCTCGGTGAGGCAGCCGCCTTCCTCGTAGCCGACATAGCCCGGCGGCGCTCCGATCAACCGCGCAACGGAGTGCTTTTCCATGAATTCGCTCATGTCGATACGCACCATGGCCTCGGACGAATCGAACAGGAACTCTGCCAGCGCCTTGCACAGCTCGGTCTTGCCGACGCCGGTGGGGCCGAGAAACAGGAAGCTGCCGTTGGGCCGGTTCGGGTCCGACAGCCCCGCGCGCGAGCGCCGAATCGCATCCGAAACCGCTTTCACCGCCTCGCTCTGGCCGACCACGCGCTTGCCCAGCACGTCCTCCATTTTCAGCAGCTTCTCGCGCTCGCCTTCAAGCATCTTGGTGACCGGAATTCCGGTCCAGCGGCTGACCACTTCGGCGATTTCTTCCGCCGTGACTTTCTGCTGCAAAAGTACGAAGCCCTTCTGCTCGGTCTCGGCGGCGGCCGCAAGCTGGCGCTCCAGCTGTGGAAGCAGGCCGTACTGCAGCTCCGAGGCGCGGCCCAAATCCTGGTGGCGATGCGCGGCCTCGAGCTCGCCCTTGGCCTGCTCGATCTGCTCCTTGATCTTACTGGTGCCGGCGACCGCGGCTTTTTCGGATTTCCAGATTTCCTCAAGGTCGGAGTACGCGCGTTCCAGCACGTCGATCTCGGCCTGCAGATCGGCCAGGCGCTGCTTGGATTCCTCGTCCTTTTCCTTTTTCAGCGCCTCGCGCTGGATCTTCAGCTGGATCAGCCGGCGCTCCTTGCGGTCGAGTTCCTCAGGCTTGGAGTCGATCTCCATGCGGATGCGGCTGGCGGCCTCGTCCATCAGGTCGATGGCCTTGTCCGGCAGCTGGCGGTCGGCGATATAGCGATTGGACAGCGTCGCCGCGGCGACGATCGCCGGATCGGTGATCTCCACCCCGTGATGCACGGCGTAGCGCTCCTTCAGCCCGCGCAAAATAGCGATGGTGTCCTCCACCGAGGGCTCGCCAACCAGCACCTTCTGGAAGCGCCGCTCAAGCGCGGCATCCTTCTCGACGTACTTGCGGTACTCGTCCAGGGTGGTCGCGCCGATGCAGTGCAGCTCGCCGCGAGCCAGCGCGGGTTTGAGCATATTGCCGGCGTCCATTGAGCCTTCGGCCTTGCCGGCACCGACCATGGTGTGCAGCTCATCAATAAACAGAATGACGTTGCCTTCCTGCTTGGAAAGGTCGCTCAGCACGGCCTTCAGGCGCTCCTCGAACTCGCCGCGGAACTTGGCACCGGCAATCAGCGCACCCATGTCCAGGGACAGCACGCGGCGGTTCTTCAGGCCCTCCGGCACTTCACCGTTGACGATGCGCTGGGCCAACCCTTCGACAATCGCGGTCTTGCCGACGCCGGGTTCGCCGATCAGCACCGGGTTGTTCTTGGTGCGGCGCTGCAGCACCTGGATGGTGCGGCGAATCTCCTCATCGCGGCCGATCACCGGGTCGAGCTTGGACTTCTCCGCCAGCGCGGTCAGGTCGACGCAGTATTTCTCCAGCGCCTGCCGCTGTTCCTCGGCGTTCGCGCTCTGCACCTTATCGCCGCCGCGCAGCGTGTCGATGCCGGCTTCAAGGCGCGAGCGCTCGGCGCCGGCGCCTTTCAGCAGCTTGCCCGCCTCGCCTTTGTCATCGAGCGCGGCCAGCACGAACAGCTCACTGGCGATGAAACCGTCGCCGCGCTGCTGGGCCAGTTTGTCGGTGACGTTCAACAGCCGCGACAGTTCGTTGCCGATCGCCAGGTTGCCCTCCTGCCCCTTGACCTTGGGCAGACGCTCCAGCGCCTCGCCCAGGCTCGCGCGCAGAGCCGCGACACTCACCCCCGCCTGCTGCAGCAGCGGCCGAGTGCTGCCACCCTGCTGGTCCAGCAGCGCGGTCAGCACGTGCACCGGCTCGACCATATTGTGGTCGCGGCCCACCGCAAGCGACTGCGCATCAGCGAGCGCCTGCTGGAAGCGCGAAGTGAGCTTGTCCATCCGCATGGGGCACCTGTCTGTCGTGGAGAGCCGGCGCGGCCGGCGGTACCTGCAGAAATGTGGGTGTGAAATCCATGTTCAAGGCCCAGCCTGCTGACGCTCAGTGGTTAACAGGCGCCCCGCGCACGCTCAAGGCGCACACGGTCTGGCGCGATCTCGACGCGCTGCCTCGGTCGTCAGCGCCGGTGCCTGTCGCCCTGATCGCGGGCTAGCGCCTGAGCCCGGGTGGGAGGATGCCGGCTTTGGGTTTGTCCTTTGAGCGCGCAGTGAGCACTCACGAAAGGTCCTATGTGACAGGAAGACGTCAGCCGCAATGCCCGGCATACTCGGGCGTTCACCCTGCTGCCGCGCCGGTCTCCATGCTGTCGATGAAAGCGAAATACGCGCTACGTGCGCTGTGCGCCTTGAGTGCATCTGAAGGCGGGCTGGTCCCGGCCCGCGTACTGGCCACCGCCGCCTCGGTTCCCGAGAAATTTCTGGAGGCGATCCTGGTCGAGCTGCGCAACGCCGGTTTCGTATTGAGCAAGCGCGGCCTGCTCGGCGGCCACAGCCTCGCGCGGGCTCCCGACACGATCCGGATTGGCGACATCATCCGCTGCATCGACGGTCCAATCGCCCCGCTGCGCTGTGCAAGTCTCACCGCCTACTCGCCCTGCGAGGATTGCGCCGACCCGGCCCAGTGCGCGATTCGCGCGCTGATGGCCGAGGTTCGCGTCGCAATAAGCAGCGTGCTGGACCACTGTTCGCTGGCTGAACTGGCCGAGCGCGCGCAAAACAAGCGGCTGCCGCTGCTGCTTTAGGCGGGCCGCAGCTGCTGGCCGCGCCTGAACCCCAACGGCACGGCAGCAGGCGCAGGCCGCGCGACAGCGCGGCGCCGCCTGCCCTCCAGGCGCTGGCCGCAGCGCAGCGCTCGGCGACGCGGGGCTCACGCGGCGCGAATGACAGTGGCGCCGCCCCGACGCGCACTGCATCCTCGACCCCATGCGATTTCCGCGCCTCTTGCCCGTTTGCCTTGGTCTGCTCTGGATCGCGTGCTCCATGCACGCGGCGACAGCGGGCAGCTTGGCCGAGTTCGACGCACGCACGACGGCGGCTGCGGCCAAGCTCGATAACCTGTCTGCGCCCTCCGCCGAAGCCAGTGCGCGCCTGCAGTGGCTCGGCTGGCAGGCCAGCAGCGGACTGCCAGCGAGCAGCGCAGGCGCAAGCTCAATTGCCCGCCGCCTGCTCAGCGGGCCGCAGCCGCTGGCGAAGTCCGCAGGCGCCAGCGGCCTGAGCCTGCTCGACATCCAGGCCCTGCGCGGCGGCGCGAGCATTGTACGTTTCTCGCCCAGCCTCGACGGCCTGCCCCTGTTCGATGAAGTCATCAGCCTGCTGATTGATGCCGACGGCCGGCCGCGCGCGCTGAGCGCCCGCGACGGCGGCGGCAGCGCAGCCACGCCGGTCAAGCAGGCCGCTTGGCGCCTGCAGGCTGCGGACGCCGCGAGCGTGGCGCTCGCCGACTACGGTTTCGACCGCGCGAGCCTGCGCGGCGCCTGGACCGCGCTTGCGGACCCGGGGCGCAGGCTGGGGCCGTTTCAGCAGCTGTCGCTGCCATCCCTGCTGTCGACCTCGGCTGGCGCTGCCGCACTGCAGGCGCCGGTGCGCGCGCGACCGCTCTGGTTTCGGCTCCGCAGCGTGCTTCGGCCCGCCTGGTATGTCGAAACCGCGGTGACTGTGGGCGGCCGCACCGAGCACTACGCCCACGTGCTGGACGCCGACAGCGGCGCGCTGCTGCTGCGCTTGAATCTGGAAGCCCACGCCCGCTTCAGCTACCAGGCTTATGCCGATCCCGATGACCTGCAGTCCCCGCAGCCGGGGCCGCAGGGGCGCGCGGATACGCCACACCCTTCGGCCCGCCCGGATGGATTCGTGCCGTCGCTCGATCCACCCGGCACGTCTCGGCTTGAGCACGCGCCGCTGGCCCTGGTCTGGCCGGGCTCGAATTTCCGAGACCCCTGGCTGGGCCTGCGCGACGGCAGCAGCCGCGGCAACAATGTCGACGCTTACGCCGACCTGTTCGAGCCCGATGGATTCTCCGCAGGCGACGTGCGCGCCCAGGCCACCGGCCCGCGCGAGTTCCTGCCCGGCTATTCGCTGCTGATCGCGCCGGACAAAAATACCGCGCAGATCGAATCCGGCGTACTGAACGCCTTCTACGTGACCAACTATCTGCACGACTGGTTCTACGCCGCCGGCTTCGATGAAGCCTCCGGCAATGCGCAGGACACGAACTTCGGCCGCGGCGGGCTGGAGGGCGATGCGATGCGGGTGGAAAGCCTCGACTACAGCGGCACCGACAACGCCAGCATGGTCACCCCCGCCGACGGCGACCCGCCGCGCATGCAGCTGCTGCCGTTTCGCGGCCCCTGGCAGGCGGCGGTCCGCTTGCCCTCGCCCGCCGTCGACCTGCCGGTGCAGGTGGCGACGTTCGGACCTGCGGAGTTCAATCTGCAGGCGCCGCTGGCGCTGGGTCGCGACGCCACTGCACCCGCCAGCGACGGCTGCCAGCCCCTGCTGGACAGCGCAGTCGGCCAGGTTGTGCTGCTGGATGCCGGCGCCTGCGGATTTAGCACCCAAGCGCTGCATGCGCAGGCGGCCGGGGCCTCCGGCTTGATCATTGCGAGCCGTTCGGCGAGCGGCTTCCCGGGCATGCAGGGCGCACCCGAGGGCATCGCGATTGCCGCACTGGGAGTCACTGCGGCGTCCGCAGCCGAGCTTCGCCAAGCGCTGCAAAACGGTCCGTTTGAGGTGAGCCTGCAGGCGCGCCGGCTGCCGCGCCGGGACAGCGCCATGGACACAGCGATCGTCGCCCACGAGTGGGGCCACTTCATCAGCAATCGGCTGATCGGCGACGGCACCGGCCTGTCCAATCATCAGGGTCGCGCGATGGGCGAAGGCTGGGCCGATTTCCACGCCCTGCTGCTGCTGGTGCGTCCGGAAGACCTGCTGACCGCCGAGGGTGCGAACTACGCCGGCAGCTATGGAGTGATGAATTTCGTCAGCGCCGGCGGCTTTCCTGCGTTCAGCCCGAACGCCAGCTATTTCGGCATTCGCCGCTATCCCTATTCGACGCGGCCTGAGATCAACCCCCTGAGCTTCGCCCTGACCGCGGGCAATGCCAGCCTGCCAGCAGGCGTACCGCAAACGCCGGCCACGGTGTCCAACGACAACGCCTCGGTGCACAACGCGGGCGAACTCTGGGGCAGCGCACTGTGGGAGTGCTACGCCGGGCTGCTGCGCGAAACGCTCGGCGCTGCGCCCCGCTACGGTTTTCTGGAGGCGCAGCGGCGGATGAGCGAGTACCTGGTCGCCGGCTACAAGCTCACCCCAAGCGCGCCGACCTACACCGAAGCGCGCGACGCCCTGCTGGCCGCGATCGGCGTATCCGATCTGGACGACCTGCGTATCTGCGGCCGCGCCTTCGCCAGCCGCGGCATGGGCCTGCGCGCGCGCTCGGCGCCGCGCCTCAGCCTGAGCCTGAACGGGGTGCAAGAGAGTTTCATCGCCGGCGGTGACTTGGTGGTCGATGCGATCGAGCTGATCGAGCAGGCAAGCTGCGACAGCGACGGCGTGCTGGACTCGGGCGAAACCGGCCTGCTGCAGATCACTGTGCGCAACAGCGGCACCGAGAGCCTCTCCGCCGGCAGCCTGTCGCTGCAGGTGGACTCCATGCGGCTCGCCTTCAGCGACGGCCACAGCGTCAGGGTGCTGGCGACGGCCCCTCAGCAGCAACATCGGATCGCGATCGCGGTCAGCCTCGCCGGCGAGGGCCGACAGGCGCTGACCGTGGAGGCGCGCCCCGCGCACCCGGACATCGGTTTTGCCAGCGGGCTATCGCTGCAGGCCGACTTTGCGGTGGATTTCGACACCCTGCAGCGGGTCAGCAGCGAAGACCGCTTCGAGGCCGCCGAGCTGGTTTGGGATACGCCTCTTGACGAAGGCCTGGAGCCGGCTCTGGCGCAGTGGCGGCGCAAACCTCTGGACGCGCTGCGGGCGGTGGCTTACGGGCCGGATTTCCCGGTCGAGGGCACGGCCTGGCTGGTGTCGCCTGAGCTGGTGGTCGACAACGACCGCGATTTCATCGTCGATTTCGACGCCCGCCACAGCTTCGAGGCCAGCACAAGCACGGCCTACGACGGCGGCGTGATCGAGTTCAGCCTTGACGACGGCCAGAGCTGGCAGGACGTCAGCAGCCTGGCGACACTCTCACCCGACTACAGCGGCGAGCTGTCCGACTGCTGCGACAACCCGCTCGGCGGGCGCCGCGCGTTTGTCCGCAACAGCGCCGGCTGGCCGGAGCAGTTCACCGCGCATCGCGTCGATTTCGGACGCAGCCTGGCCGGCCAGCGCGTGCGCCTGCGCTTCGGGGTGGCCACCGACGCCGCCGTGGCCGCGCCGGGCTGGGAGATCGACACCCTGCGCGCCAGCGGGATCCTGAACCGGCCGTTTCCGCAGGTCGTGCCTGACGCGCAGACGTGTACGCTGAACGGCCGCTTCCAAGATGGGTTCGAGGCCCGCTGACATGAACACACCCGCCCGCCCCCGCCTGCGCCCCGAGATCTGGCTGCTGGCCATGGCCGCCGTGCTGCTGCTGGCGCAGTCGATCTTCCACATCCTGGCGTTTCCGCGCCTGGACGACGGCCTGAATGACCTCGCCGCACTCACCCTGCGCGCACCGCTGCCGGATTTCGACGTGCTGCGCGGGGCCTGGATGCTCTACGCCATCCATCTGCTGATCGCAGCCCTGCTGTGCGGCGCCTGCGCCGTCTCGCCGCGACTGTTCGGCCGCGGCCTGCGGGTGGCGCTGTGCGTCTGGCTGGTCTTGGACACTCTTGTATTGCTGTATTTCGTCGGCCCCTTTCTCGGCAGCATTCTGATGGGCCTGGCCGCCGCAGCGGTGCTGATCGCGGCGCTGTGGCCGAGATCGCTTGACGACTGAGCAGATCGGCGCCGTGAACGGTTTCCAGTCAAGCCGCGATGCCGCCGCGTTCACCGGCGCCTGAGGCACACTCTCGCGCATGCCTGACATCCTGATTCTTTATTACAGCCGCTCCGGCGGCACCGCCCAACTGGCCCGCCACATCGCGCGCGGCGTCGATGAAGTCAGCGGGATGCAGGCGCGCCTGCGCAGCGTACCGCCGGTCAGCCCGATCACCCGCGTGGCCGCGCCGCCCGAGCCCGAGGAAGGCGCGCCCTATGTCGAACGCAGCGACCTGGCCGAGTGTGCGGGCCTGATCCTCGGCAGCCCCACCCGCTTCGGCAATATGGCCGCGCCGCTCAAGCACTTCATCGACGGACTCGGCGCGGAGTGGGCGACCGGCACCCTGGTCGGCAAGCCCGCCGCGGTGTTTACCTCGACCGCGTCGATGCACGGCGGCCAGGAATCGACCCTGCTCTCGATGCTGATCCCGCTGCTGCATCACGGCATGCTGATCACCGGCATTCCGTTCACTGAAGGCGCCCTCAGCACCACCACCACCGGCGGTACGCCCTATGGCGCCAGCCACTGGGCTGGACACGAAGGCAACGCTGCGTCGTCGGAGGACGAGCGCACGCTTGCCCGCGCGCTGGGCCGCAGGGTGGCCATGATCGCCGCAAAGCTGGGAGCTCCGGCATGAGACTTGAATCCGTAAACCCCAACCTGTTCGACGAGAACGCAAGCCCGGTCCCGGCGCACGTCGGGCACACCGCGCATCGCATCGGCGTGGCCCTGCTGCTGGCGCTGATCGTGCTGCAGTTTGTCTGGTATCTACTGCTGTTTCCGCCGGAGCGGGCGCGGCCGCTGGTGGCGCTGGCCATCGCCGCGCTGCCGCTGATCGTGCCGGCGCTGTTCCTGCTGGCGCGCGCGAAGAAGGCGCTGTTCTGGGCCGGCTTCATCGCCATGTTCCATTTCACCCACGGCGTGATGGAAGCCTGGAGCGTGCCGGCCGCGCTCTGGCCCGGCCTGCTCGAAGCCGTGCTCGCCGCCGGCCTGTGCTGCGCAGCGGCCTGGCACGGCCTGAGCCGCCGCATCTACTGGCGCAAGCTGGTCGAAGCTCAAGCCGCATCGGCGTCCGAGTAGCGCCCCGTATACTCGGCGGCTTCCTTCGCATACCGGCCCTGCCATGGACCAGCTCAGCGTCGTCACCACCGGCGGCACCATCGACAAGATCTATTTCGACGACAAATCGGACTACCAGATCGGCGACCCGCAGATCGGCCGCATCCTCGAAGAGCTCGGCGTTACCTTTCGCTTCAGCGTGATCCCGATCCTGCGCAAGGACAGCCTGCACATCAACGACGAAGACCGCGCGCTGATCCGCCAGACCATCCTGGCGCAGCCGGCGCGGCACGTGTTGGTCACCCACGGCACCGACAGCATGGTCGCCACCGCCAAGGTGCTGGCCGACATCCCGGACAAGACCATCGTTCTGACCGGCGCGCTGAATCCTGCGCGCTTTCGCGGCTCGGACGCCGAGTTCAACATCGGCACCGCCGTCGGCGCCGTGCAGTGTCTGCCGGCCGGCGTCTACATCGCCATGAACGGACGCATCTGGGACCCGGCCAAGGTCCGCAAGAACGTCAGCGCCAATCGTTTCGAGGCGCTCAGCTGACGCCAAGCGCGCGGGCAACCGCGGGTCCACAGAGCTCCGCCCGCTTCGAGCGTCGAATCAGCGCTGGCTGCCGGCTGCGTCAGCACCGATAATCACGACGCACTGATCCGCGTGCCGTGCCGGCCAACCTGCAAGCCCGGCCTGCAAGCCCGGCACGCGCGCCGCCGCGACAGCAGTCGCTTCCGTTTCCCTCCCGAGTGCATGCCGATGGCCGAATCCAGCCGCCAGGACAAAGCCGCGCGCCAGCTGAAGCTGCTGTCGGAAGCGCTCGACAGCGGCCGCCTCGGGCCGGTGCGGCGGATGGTCAACACCCTGACCCCGGCCGAGATCGGCAACCTGCTGGAATCGCTGCCGCCGGAGCCGCGCGTGATCGTGTGGGGGCTGGTCGACGCCGAAGACGACGGCGAGGTGCTGGTCCACGTCGGCGACGAGGTCCGCGAGAGCCTGCTGGCGGCGATGGACCCGGACGAAATCGTCGCCGCAGCCGAATCGCTGGACATCGACGACCTCGCCGAGCTCATGGAGGACCTGCCCGACCAGGTCATTGATCAAGTCCTGAAATCGATGGATCGGGAGAACCGCGACCGTCTGGAACAGGTGCTCTCCTACCCCGAGGACAGCGCCGGCCGCCTGATGAATCCGGACGTGATCACGGTGCGCGCCGACGTCACCGTGGACGTGGTGCTGCGCTACCTGCGCCTGCGCGGCGAGATGCCCGAGCACACCGATCACATCTACGTGGTCAGCCGCCGACACCAGTACCTCGGCCGCATCCCGCTGACCGGCCTGCTGCTGTCCGAGCCCTCGCGGCCGATCAATCAGCTGATGGACGAGGACGACCATCCGGCGCTGCCGGTGGACACGCTCACCGCTGAGGTCGCACGCCAGTTCGAGGACCACGACTGGATCTCGGCGCCGGTGGTCGACGACAACAACATTCTGCTCGGCCGCATCACCATCGACGACGTCGTCGACATCATCCGCGAACAGGCCGAACACCAGGCGCTGTCGGCGGCCGGCCTCGATGAAGACGAGGACATGTTCAGCCCGGTGCTGCGCGCCGCCCCGCGCCGAATGATCTGGCTGGGCATCAACCTGCTGACCGCCTTTCTGGCCGCGAGCGTGGTGGGCCGCTTCGAGGCCACCATCGAGAAAGTCGTCGCCCTCGCTGTGCTGATGCCCATCGTCGCCGGCATGGGCGGCAATGCCGGCACCCAGGTGCTGGCGCTGATGATCCGCGGCCTCGCGCTCGGCCAGGTCGGCGCGTCCAATATCAAGGTGCTGCTGTGGAAGGAAGTGCGCGTGGCCCTGCTCAACGGTCTCGCCCTCGGCGCCATCTTGAGCGGCGTGGTCTGGCTGTGGTTCGACAACCTCGCGCTGTCTGGAGTGATTTTCGTCGCCCTGGTCTTCAACCTGGTCGCCGCCAGCCTCGCCGGCGTGGCGGTGCCGCTCACCCTGAAACGCCTGGGCTTTGACCCGGCCCTAGCCAGCAGCATTTTCCTGACCACGGTGACCGACGTGCTGGGTTTTCTGGCGCTGCTCGGGCTGGGGACTCTGGTGCTGCTTTAGCGCGCAGACGCGCTGGCCAGGTCGGGCCCGGCGCACCGCTGACAGGCAGCAAAGCTCAACGGCGCGACATTGAATCTCGCCGCACTCCCCACCCATACGACGCTGGGCTTCGCCTGCGGCTCAACCCAACCTACGCAGCTCGCGCATCGCAGCGCGACGCAACGCGCACATCGCACCGACGCGCCCGTCGCCGTATACGTAGGTTGGCGCTGAGCGCAGCGAAGCCCAACGCCGCGCGATTCAATCTCGCCGCACTCCCCACCCGTGCGACGTTGGGCGCGACATTGAATCTCGCCGCACTCCCCACCCGCGCGACGTTGGGCTTCGCCTGCGGCTCAACCCAACCAGCCGCGGTAGCGCACCAGCCGGCCGATGCCGAGCGGAACGTCGAGGGCCACGTCGAAGTGCAGGCGGCCGCCATCGGCGTACTCGCGAGCCGTACTGACGGGCAGCAGCCAGCGCGGCAGCCGCATGCCAAGCAGCCAGCCGCGTCGCACAGGAAACTGCAGCGCGCCATCGGCAATGTGCAGGCCCAGCTCGAACTCGAAGGGGCCGAAGCGTTCGCGCATGCGGCCATCGACCGCGCGAAGGCGCGAGTGAAAACAGCGCGTGCCGAAGCGGCGCTGCCAGCGCTCGCCGTCGCCCTCGCGAGTCTTGCTGACTTCGACATCGATTGCATCCACCGCGGCCGGAAAACGAAATATCCAACACAGCAGGCGCGCGAGCACACCGCCGCCGCGCTCAACTCGCGCCCTGCCCTGCAGCACGCGGGTGTGAAACACTGCGTGGCTGGCGCGGATCGGCTCGGGCAGGCTCGACAGGGCCAAGCCGTGCACGCGTGAGAACAGCGCTCGCAGGGTGCTGTTCTCGCGCTCGAAACGGATCCGGCAGTCCGCCATTGCGGCTTCGAGCTCGCCCAGCTCCAGCGCGTCCAGACACGGCCGTGCTCCTGCGGGCGGGAGCGGCTTGCGCAGCAGCGCGCGCACCGGCATCGCCGGCACCCAGGGGCCGTCGCCCTGCTCTGCCAGCAGGGTCCAGCGGCGTCGGCTGCGCTCGAACTCGGGCTGACCCGGCTCACGTCCGACGACCTCCACCACCATTCCGCCGCGGTCGCTGCCGAAGGGCTTGAGCAGGTCGGCGAAAGCACGCAACACGCGCACCAAGCCGGGCCGAATAGGCAGTGGCCAGCGCGCGCGCAGGCCTGACAACACGGCAAGGCTGCGGCTCATCAGGCCAAGCTCGAGACCGGCGCGAAAGCTCACGCTGGCGGCGTTGAAATGCGCCGGAAACAGGTCGAGATCCGGCACCCCGCTCCGATAGGCGCGACGCTGTCCGAATACGCCCAGACGATAGGCCTTGGGCGCGCTCCAGCCGCGCATCTCGCGCCAGCCGTGATCCAGCCAGATCAAGCGCGCGCGTCCGCACTGCTCAAGAATGCTGGTCATCACCGACAGCCCGCGCGGCGCGCGGTTGCCGGGCAGAATCGCCGTGTCGATCGACTCGATCTGTTCAAGCCCACAGCTAAGCGCGCGCACCGCGGCAGCGGAGATCGCCGGCACGCTGGATGCGCCCGACAGCGCTACGCAGCCCTGCGCTTGGGCCAGCGCGTCCAGCGTAGCAATGCCGATGCAGAACCCCGCATCGTCGGCCAGATCAAGATAGTGGATGCGCGCGCGCAGACAGGCCTCGACCAGCGCGTGGGGCCGTTCGCCATAGGCCTGAAACGGGCCGGCGGCATCCACCAGCAGATCGATGCCGAGCGCGCCGAGCAGATGCGTATCGGCATCGCGATCAAAGCGCAGCGCCTCCGCGCCGACCTCGTCCGCCAGCGTCTGCGCCTGCGCAAGATCGCGCCCGGCAACGCGCACTGAATGAGCGTCGCGACACAGCAGACGCACCACGCACTCGCCGAAAACACCGTAGCCGCCCAGCACCAGCACCTTCACGGTGGATCGCTCATCAGCCGCGCGCGCAGGCGGGTCGCCGGCAGCGCGCACAGATCGCCGCGGCCGAACCAGCGGTATCGGTTGCGCGCGATCCAGCCATACAGGCGATTGCGCAGCACACGCGGAACGATCCGCAGCAGGCTCAGGCCTCGGCCCCAGCCGCCGCTGCGCTCACCGACGCGGATGATCGCCTCGAAGTCACCCCGCACGCGGCCGTGCTCCAGCAGCAGCCAGGTCTCGGGGCGGTCGACGCGCAGGCCGTAGTGCTGCAGCAGCGCCCGACCCAAAGAGGTCTGCACCGGGCAAATGCGGATCTCGCCGCTGCGGTCGAGCCGGTCGATCACGCGGGCGCCGAAGCAGCACAGCGCGCAGTCCGCATCCATCAGCGCGATCGGAAAGCGGTCGTCGAACGCCGGCACCTGCGGGTCGGAGCGATAGCTGAAGTCGGGGCGTTCGGACATGCCCGGGAGTGTAAGGATGTCTCGCCACCTCTGGCATTCACGCATCGCCAGACGCAGCAGCCTGTCGGGGTTGGCGGATCGAAGCGAAGAGTCGGTAGCGTCGGCCGGGATTCTCGACAGCGTGCCGGCTGAAGCTGCCGCCCCACAGCAAGCGCCATCAGCCAAGAATCAGCGGCAATACGGACCGTACGAAAGCGCTGTATCGCGGTGAGTGGCAGGCCGACAGGCCGCTAGCGCAAAGACGCCTCCAGCGCTTCGATCTGCGCGCGCAGCGGCAGCGCCTGCGCGCCCAGTCCGTCGGCGAGTTCACGCACGCTCGGCAGGGCAGCCTGCGCGGCTTCGATCGCACCGGTGTCGCGATGGTGATTGACGCGCGCCAAGGCGATACGCAGCTGCAGCGGCGCCGGCATCTCGGGCACGGATTCGAGCGCATCCAATACGGGCGCAGCCTCGTCCAGGCGCTGCGCCGCCAGCAGCAGTTCGGCGCGGGTGATGCGAAGCGACAGGGTCAGTGGGCTGGCCTGCCCGGCGTGCGTCACCGCCATCGGCTCGGCCTCCTCAAGCAGCCGCAGCGCTCGATCACCCTCGTCGCGGCGCTGCAGCACGCGCGCGTAGTTGCCGATCAGGGCAGCGGTGGCGGCCGAGGGGCCGCCAACCGCACCCAAGCCAGCGGCCGCTTCGCGCTGACCGCGCGCTTGATGCCCGATGCTAAATCCGCGAAAGCCGTCTGCGGCCCGCTGGGTGATTCGATCTTCAGCAACGGCTTCGAGGCGCCGTAGCTGCAAGCAGCACCCAGTCGTGCGGCGGGCCATGGAGGGCCTGTCGCACGCCCCGTTGCCTAGCCGGCGTCCGACTGCGCGCAGGCGTCAGCGTCAGCGAATGATTAATAGCGCGCTGCCGACGTTCGCACCCTGGGCTTGGCCTGCACGGGCCGCCCTCGCAGCAATCCAGCCATCCGCCGGCGCATCCATCTCGGCAGCCCTTCGCTTCATGCAGGCTCGGGCACCTGATCCTCGCCGCAGCCCCAAGGCACCTCGTGCAGGTTGGGGTCAGTCGCGGAATACCGATCCGCAGCACTGCGCGTTGACGCGTTGACGCGTTGACGGTTGACAGGTTGACAGTTCAACGCAGCCACGCGCGCGAGCCGTCCATCGGCAGCCGGGGCAAAGCCAAGCACGATCGGCGCAAGGCCGATGCCGCTTGCAAACGGTGCAGATGGCCCAGCCGACGCCCGCCGTGCGCTCAGGCGATGACTTCTGCACCGTCCATGTAGCGCCGCAGCGCCTGCGGCACGCTGATCGAACCGTCAGCGTTCTGATAGTTCTCCATCACCGCAATCAGGCAGCGGCCGACCGCAACACCGGAGCCGTTGAGCGTGTGCACGGGCTCGGGCTTGCCGGTTTCAGGATTGCGCCAGCGGGCCTGCATGCGGCGGGCCTGGAAGTCGCCACAGTTGCTGATCGAGCTGATCTCGCGATAGGCGTTCTCCGCCGGCAGCCAGACTTCCAGGTCATAGGTTTTGGTGGCCGAGAAACCCATGTCGCCGGTGCACAGCAGCATTTTGCGATACGCCAGGCCGAGTTTTTCCAGCACCACCTCGGCGTGGCGCACCATCGCCTGGTGCACGGCTTCGCTCTCCGCCGGACGCGCTATCGCCACCAGCTCGACCTTCTCGAACTGGTGCTGGCGGATCATCCCGCGCACGTCGCGGCCGTAGCTGCCGGCTTCGGCGCGAAAGCACATCGAATGCGCGGTGAGCTTCATCGGCAGCTCGGCGTCTTCGACGATGCTGTCGCGGACCAGATTGGTCAGCGGCACTTCCGAGGTGGGGATGAGATAGCGCGGGTGCTCACCGACCGCGGTTTTGAACAGGTCGTCCTCGAATTTCGGCAGCTGGCCGGTGCCCTGCAGGCTGTCGGCGTTCACCAGCAGCGGCACGCTGCACTCCAAATAGCCGTGCTCGCCGCTGTGCAGGTCGAGCATGAACTGCGCCAGCGCGCGGTGCAGGCGCGCCAGTTCGCCGCGCAGCACGGTGAAGCGCGCGCCCGACAGCTTGGCGGCGACATCGCCATCCAGCCAGCCCTTGCGGGCACCGAGCTCGACGTGGTCCTTGATCTCAAAATCGAAGCTGCGCGGGCTGCCCCAGCGGTGCTGCTCGATATTGTCTTTCTCGTCGCGGCCGGCCGGCACATCCACGTTCGGCAGATTCGGGATGCCGAGGCTGATCGATTCGATCGACAGCTTGATCTGCTCCAGCCGCTGCTCGCTGCTTTTCAGCTCATCGCCAAAGCCAGCGACCTCGGCGATCAGCGCGGCTACATCTTCGCCCTTGGCCTTGGCCATACCAATCGCCTTCGAGCGCGTGTTGCGCAGGTTCTGCAGCTCCTGCGTGCGGCCCTGGATCTGCTTGCGCTCACTCTCCAGCGCCTGCAGCTGGCCGATATCGAGCTCAAAGCCGCGGCTGGACTTCAGGCGTTCGGCGGTTTCCGCAAGTTGGGCGCGCAGCAGCTGGGGGTCGAGCATGGGGATTCCCGCGTTGAATGAAGTAGGCCAAGCCGGGGATTATCGGGCCGAGCTGTCGGTGTCGCAACGCAGCGAGCAGCAGAGCGCTCGAAAAGCCCCCAACGAAGCGGCACCCATGCGCTGCGAGCGCAGCGTCTGTGCCGTCTTGGCATCAGGCTTAAGGGCGCGTCCCACCAGCCAGATGCATTGCAACGCAACATACCTTGTTGTTGCAAGGCGCAAACAATTGCGTATGCTCGACCATACTTCAGCATAAGGAATGGTTGGAGCGACAGGACGGCACAGGCGCAGGGAGGCCCGCAACGGGAGCGCCGGCTGCCGCCGACAACGGGGAGATACAACGTGATGATCCGATCCGCTGGCCGGCTGCTTGCCGGCTTTGCCTTGGCTGCGGCGGCAACGGCAGCCTGCGCCAATACCGGCGTCGCCTTCGTGCACGGCACCGGCAACCAGACCGATGCGCTGAACGACTACTGGACCTCCGAGATGGTGAACTCGGTGCGTCAGGGCCTGCCGAATCAGGCCAACTACACGGTCATCAACTGCGAGTTCGAGCGCTACATGTGGGACAGCCGCGCCTCGGGCTGTCTGGCCGGCCAGCTCACCAGCTTCATCAGTGCGCGCGGGATCACCGATCTGGTGGTCATCACCCACTCCAACGGCGGCAACGTGCTGCGCTGGATCCTGTCCAACCCGACCTATGACAGCCGCTACCCGGGGATCATCAGCAAGATCCGCTGGATCAATGCGCTGGCGCCGTCCTCGGCCGGCACGCCGCTGGCCAACGCGGTCACCGCCGGCAATGTGTTCGAGCAATCGCTGGGCTGGCTGCTCGGCTACGCCTCGGATGCGGTGAAGATGCAGCAGACCCACTGGATGGCCCAGTACAACGCGCAAAACCTGTACGGCACCGCCGGGCGCCCTGCCCTGCCCAGGGGCTTCTGGAGCGTCACCGGCAGCAATGTGCGATCAGCGATCTGGACCGGCAACAGCTACTGCGGCGGCTACCAGTTTCAGCTGGGCCTGACCATCACCCAGGCCTGGCTCAACAGTTGCTCGGACGGCTTCCTCGAATGCAGCAGCCAGCGGGCCGCCGGCTTCAGCTGGTTCACCGACACTCAAGCCATGAACAACGGCTATTTCCTGAGCCACCACCAGAGCCGTCGCCAGTGTTTCGGGCTCGACGTGATCCTGCGCAACGACATTTGAGGGAGCCGATCATGCGAATTTTCAAACTGGCCGCATTGGCCGCCGCCATCAGCATTTCCGGCGCGGCTGTCGCGCAGACCTTCGAGCTGCAGAGCACCGAAGGCGACGTCATTCCCAGCCGTTTGACTGCGCCGAAGTCGGCACCCGTCGGCAATGTAGAGAAACAGGCGCTGCACTTTGCCTGGGCGCTGCAGGCCGACGCCGAACTGCGGCAGCAGCAGCCCTTCGTCGCCGAAAGCCGTGAGTTCTGGGCCCAGCTGGATCCCGGCGCGGCCAAGCGCGGGTTTGCGTTCATCCCGACCGCAGAGGGCACTCTGGTGCGCATCAGCCGCTCTGGCGGCGCGCGAACCGGTGCGCTCACGCTGGCCGACCTTGCGCTTCGCGTCGACGGCCAATCCGTTGAGGCCGCAGCGGCGGTCCGGAACCTGGCTGGAGACGCCGAGCTCAAGGCTGCAGGCGCGCTGTTCAGCGAAGGCACGGTGGTGTTCGAACTGGCGCCCTCACTGGTCGGCAAGCGCGTCGAGGTGGCTTTGCCGAAGTCGAATGAAAGCCTGTTGATGCACGTGCTTGAGCCGAACAGCCCGTACTTGATGTCCCTCAAGGCAAATCGCATGCAGGCGCAGCCCGGTGGCTGGATCGAGCTGTCCGCGCAGTTCTCGGAGGCCGGCACGTCACTCCGCGCCGAACGCATCGGCGGGCTGGTCACTGCGCCGGATGGGCGCAGCTTCGAAATCAATTTCGAGATCGACAAGGCAGGCGTCGGACGCGCCCGCTTTGAGGTCCCCGAACAGTCCGAGGGTGGCCCTCTGCCCTGGGAGGTTCATGCCTTCGGAGTCGTCTCTTCGGGCAAGACCCAAGTGCTGCGCGATGCCCGCACAGGCTTCCAGCTGACCCAGCCCAGCGCGCGCTTGATCGGCAGCATCCAGGCTAAGCGCCTCGACGATGGGCTGGCGTTCGCCGTGCCCGTGCAGGCGGCCGCTTCGGGGCGCTTTGAGCTGCGCGGAACCCTGTACGGCAGCGATGCTGCCGGCACGCTGCGGCCGCTAGCCATCGCACACACCGCTGAAATGCTGAAATCCGGCTCCGGGATGCTGGAGCTGCGTTTTCCGGCTGAACTGCTGCGGGCCGAGCTCGGCGCGCCCTATGCGCTGAAGGACCTGAACCTGTCCGACCAATCGCGCATGAGCCTCAGCGAACAGCGCCAGCTCGCCCTGGAGCTGCCGGCGCTGCCCAACTGAAGCGGGCGTACCCAAACTGTTCTTGGCCGCGGGCCAGGCTGGCGCGCCAAGTCACTTTGCCTCTGGAGCCTCGCTGTGCGCGGCCCGACCAAGCCGGCCCTGCCGAAGTTGGCCCTGCCGAAGTTGACCCCGACGAATCTGGCGCGGCTGCGTCCGATTCGTCGGGGCTGACCTGCCCGCATCAGGTGTCTGTCTGGTGCTGGCGAGCGATTCGAACTTGCCGTCATCCGACGATGCGAGCCGTGCCGGAACGCAGACGCGCCGCAGACTGCGCCATGCTCTGACTGGGCCACAGGTCCACTGGAGAAGGTCGGAGCAAAGCCACTCGGCTTTTTGAAGACCGGGCCGCGCCGAAGCGGCTTCGGGCTCGCCCGCGCGCGAATCAGTCGCCGACGTGCTCTCAACGCCGACGTGGCTGCGCCGGCTCGCGCGAAGCGGCGAAAAATCCGGGCTGCCTACCCCCGGCGCGCAGCCCCTACTCCCAGCGCGCAGAAATGAGCTTCCACTCGCCGTCGTCCTCGCGCCAGCCGGTTTCCACGTTCCAGATCCGCGCCGATTCCGGCAGCAAGCTGCCGCTGCCTCCGGTGGCAACTGCGGTGAAGCGGACGATGGCACGTCCCTCCTGCAGCTCCAGCGCAGCGGGCCCGAGCGTAAGCCCGAGGCTTTGATGTCGCAGCAGCTGAGCGCGCAGCACGCTGCGGACGCCGGCCTGGTCAAGGCTCTGGTTGCCGATGAAATCCTCGGCGACGTAGTCCATGGCCTGACGCACTTCACGCGCCTCGATCGCCTCCTGCAGGCCCGCGAGCGCCTCGCGCAGGCGCTGCTCTGCCGGTGGCCGGGCGCAGGATGCGAGCGCCAGCGAGAGCGCCACTACCAGCAGCAGGCCCCGCCCAAAGCCCGATCGCCCGGGTTGAGTTCCTGTATCAAGCCGCATCATGTTCATTGCTGTGTGCTCCCTGTGGATCGACGGTCGCGCGCGGGCCGGCGAGTTGCCGTGGGGCTCGCGTGGACTCGACGCCCGCGCCGCCTTGCCTGCCCCAAGCCCCTATGCTCCAATCGGGCAAAACATACCGCAGGGCACGGTCTTCGCTCTGTGGAACCATAAGTCGGACACCCCAAGTGTCCCCAGGGAGGAAAAACAAATGAGCGCCGAGCGCCCGTGGCTGTCGCAGTACCCGAAGAACGTCCCCGCCGAAATCGATCTTGAGGAATACCGCAACATCGTCGCGGTGCTGGAGGACAGCTGCGACAAGTACCGCAGTCGGTCCGCCTTCGAAAACATGGGCAAGATCATCAGCTATGACGAGCTCGATCGCCTCAGCTATCAATTTGCCTGCCATCTGTTGATCAATCTGAAGCTCAAGAAAGGCGATCGCATCGCCATCATGATGCCGAACCTGCTGCAGTACCCGATTGCGATTTTTGGCGTGCTCAGGGCCGGACTGACCGTGGTCAACACCAACCCGCTGTATACGGCCCGGGAGTTGAGGCATCAGCTCAGCGACTCCGGCGCGGTGGGCATCATCGTGGTCGACAACTTCGCCGATGTGGTTCAGGAGGTCATCGCTGACACCTCGGTGAAGCATGTATTCACCACCGCGATCGGCGACATGCTCAGCTTCCCCAAGCGACAGCTGGTCAACTTCGTCCTGAAGTACGTAAAGAAGGTGATCCCCGACTATCAGATTGCGAACGCCGTGCGCTTTACCGAGGCGGTCGCGCTGGGCGCTGGCCAAAAGCTGCCGCAGGTCGAAATTGGCCCGTCCGACATCGCATTTTTGCAATACACCGGCGGCACCACGGGCGTCTCAAAGGGAGCCATGCTCACCCATCGCAATCTGGTGGCGAACATGCAGCAATCCGCCGCCTGGCTCGGCAGCAATGTGAAGCTCGGCGAGGAAGAGATCATCACCGCGCTGCCGCTCTATCACATCTTTGCGCTGACGGCGAACTGTTTGGTTTTTATCAAGTTTGGCGGCCTGAACCATCTGATCACCAATCCGCGCGACATGGCCGGGTTCGTCAAGACGCTCTCGGGCATCCGCTTCACTGCGATCACCGGCGTCAACACTCTGTTCAACGGATTGCTCAACACGCCCGGCTTCGACAAGCTGGATTTCTCGCGCCTGCACCTGACCTTGGGCGGCGGAATGGCAGTTCAGCGCGCGGTGGCAGAGCGCTGGAAGAAAGCCACGGGTGTGACCCTGATCGAAGCCTATGGGCTGACCGAGACTTCGCCCGCCGCCTGTATCAACCCGATGGATTTGAAGAGCTTCAACGGCGCCATTGGCCTGCCGGTGCCGAGCACTGAGGCCTGCATCCAGGATGAGGAAGGCAAGCTCCTGGGCGTCGACGAGGTGGGTGAGCTCTGCATCCGCGGCCCGCAGGTCATGGCCGGCTACTGGCAGCGCCCGGAGGAAACCGCCAAGACGATGACCGCCGAAGGCTGGCTGAAGACCGGCGACATGGCGAAGATGGATGCCAACGGTTTCTTCTACATCGTGGACCGCAAGAAAGACATGATTCTGGTGTCCGGATTCAACGTATACCCGAACGAAATCGAGGACGTCATTGCGGCTCACCCGGGCGTACTTGAGGTTGCAGCGGTGGGTGTCCCTGACGAAAAATCCGGCGAAGCGGTCAAAGTGGTCATCGTCAAAAAAGACCCGAAGCTGACCGCCGAGGACATCAAGAACCATTGCCGCGGCGAGCTTACCGGCTACAAGCTGCCGCGCTACGTCGAGTTCCGCACCGAACTGCCGAAAACCAACGTCGGCAAAATCCTGCGCCGCGAACTGCGCGACAGCCCCGCAGCCTGAACAGAACTCTCCTGATCAGAACTCTCCTGATCAGAACTCCCCTGATCAGAACTGCGCAGCCCAGACCCCGCGCATCGTCGACAGCCCGCCGCCTCGCCAGGCGGCGGGCTGTTTTTATGAAGCAGATACGCGGCAAGGCATAGCCGGAGACCTGCTCACGCAGCGTTGAGGGCAGCGTTCGGCAGGTTTGGGGAATCTCCAGCTTTCTGTTCGGGGCGGCCAATCGTCATCCCCAGATCAATGCTTTGCCCGCAACGCGCGCCGCCGGTGTCTGACACGCATTACTCGGGCTCCAAACGGAGACATCGGGGGAAAGGAAGTTCGCCCGCCTGCTTCGCTGCGGGGCAAGCGCTTCAATTGCCCTGTCGCAAACACGAAGGCCACCCGATTCGGGTGGCCTTCGTGATTTCAGTTACCTGGCTGGGGGCTAGAAGTCGTAGCTCACGCGCGCGTAAATGAAGCGCCCCGAGCGGCCATACGGCGAGTAGTTGGTGAAAGGCGTATTGCCGGTGGAGTTGAGGTTGATCGGGAACGCATCCGGATACTCGTCCAGCACGTTCTCCGCACCAATCGCAAGCCGCCACGCCTCACCCAAGCTGACCCGGCCTTCCAGGTCGAACAGGACTTTCGGGCCGAGCACGAAGTCGTTGGCGGCGGTGGTTCCGGGTGTCAGCACCTCGCCGTAGCGGGTGGCGCGCAGGGTGGCGCCGAATCGGTCCTGGCTCCAGTCGACGATGCCGGAGAACTTGTCCTTGGGCGTGCCTTTCTCAAACGTCAGCACGTTGACTCGACCAAACAGCACCGGGGCGGGACTCAGCGCAGAAAGTTCAGCGGTTAGCGGAATCCGCGTGACTTTGGTTTCGTTGAAGTTGCCGAGCAGGGTGAAATCGAATCGGCCCAAGCCGTCGGTTTCAAGCGGCACGTTGAAGACCACGTCGAGGCCCTGCGTCTCGGTGTCCACGCCGTTGAGGAAGAAGCGACCGCCGCCGATCGCCACAAAGCCGCGAGACTCAAGGAAGGACCGCACATTCGTCTGGGTAAGGTTCTCCGACAGCACGATGCGGTTGTCGATGTCGATGCGGTAGGCATCCAAGGTCAGCGAGGCCGCGCCGAAGTTGAACACCGCGCCGAGCGAGAAGTTGACCGATTCCTCCGCATCCAGCGGCTTGGCACCCAGCGCAACCGCCACCGGGTTGCTGACCGGGAAGGTGGTGATGTCGAAGGGCACGCCGTTGATGAAGTTGGTCGAAGTGGCGGTGAAGAACTGCTGCTGCGGCGAGGGCGCGCGGAACCCCGTCTGCGCTGAGGCGCGCAGCGCGAAGGCCTCGCTGAAGTCATAGCGCAGGGCCAGTTTGCTGGTGGAGTTGAAGCCGAAGTCCGAGTAGTCCTCCAGCCGCACCGCGGCCGAGCCGAGCAGCTGCTCGGTGATATTGGCTTCCAGATCAAGATAGAGGCCGAAGGCGGTGCGGTCTTCATCGACTTCATTTGCCGGGCGAAAACCGGGGAACACCTGGGCCCCCGATGCTGTCGGGCTACCGTTGGCCAGGCGCACGCCGCCATTGCGATAGGAGTCCGGCTCGCCTGCGAAGATCGAGTAGCTCTCGCGACGCACTTCAAGCCCGGTGGCGATATTCAGCGGCGAAGACAACGCCGCCACGTCGGCCGAGCGCACGCCCGAGAAGTTGAACACCAGCTGGTCGTAGTCGAACCCACCGGCGTTGAAGCTGGTTTTGCTTGATGGACCCAGTGAGCGGTTCAGGGTGTTTTCGATGGTGAAGGCCATCTCGTTGCGGCCCCAGACCACCGAGCTGTCCATCGCCCACTCGCCCGCGTTCCATTCGTAGCCCAGGGCAAAGCTGTAGTCGTCGACGCTGGGAGAAATGATCGGCAGGAAGCCGTCCGGGTAAATGCTGATGATGTTGCGATCATCCAGCGCGCGCCGATAGAAGCCGGCCGAACTCGCTTCGCGCCCCTGGTAGCTGCCCCAGGCGTACAGCCGGGATCCGCTGGCCAAGTTGATGCCTGCATTCGCGAACAGCGTCATCTGCTCAAGCTCGGGCTCGCCGTACCATGCATTGAAGCGCTCGATGCTGGCCTCGCGGGGGTCGAAGGCGCCGTTGACTAGCGGATACTGCTGGCGGAAGTCATAGCCACCGCGCTCAGTGCGCTGCTGATCCTTGTACTCGGCCGACAGCGTGACGAAGCCATCGTCGCCCAGGGCCATGCCCTTCCAGGCAGACACGGTGACGGCGTCGCCGTCGGTGCGATCGCGCTCGATACTCGCGGGCGTCGCCCAGGTGGCGCCGGCCGGGCCCGGCGTTACCGGCGTGGAATAGCTGGTTTCGCGCACGCCGTAGGACACGCTGGCGCTGCCGCCCTCGCTGTCGTCGCGCAGCAGCACGTTGATCACGCCGGCAATGGCATCGGAGCCGTATTGGGCAGAGGCGCCGTCGCGCAGCACTTCGATGCTGCGCACGGCGGCCGTCGGGATGGTGTTCAGGTCGACGGAGGCGGCGCCGCGGCCAACCGTTCCGTTGACGTTGACCAAGGCGGACGAATGCCGTCGCTTGGAGTTCACCAGAACCAGCGACTGGTCGGGCGAGAGGCCGCGCAGGGTGGCCGGGCGAATCGTATCGGTGCCGTCGGCAAGCCCCGGGCGCGGGAAGTTAAACGAGGGCAAGGCTACCGACAGCGCCTGGTTGAGCTCGGGCGAGCCGGTACGCTCAAGGGTGGCGACGCCGACGATGTCCAGCGGCGCGGCGGTGTCGGTGGCCGAACGGCCCGCCACACGCGTGCCGGTGACAACAACGCGATCAAGCTCCGTCGCCTCATCGGCACGGCTGGACGACTGCGCAAGCGCGGGGATCGGCACCAGCAGAACGAGGGCAATGGTCAAGACCAAGGGCTTTTGCTTCAGATTGCGCATCGGATAGGACTCCTGCGGGCTGGGTGCGACGGGAACCACAGCCCGGGAAAGGTTGGAATAAGCCACACCCCGGCGAATGGTTTAACGCTTTGGCAACGCTATGCCCTGCACTGCATCGGAGTCAATGCCTGAATCCAAATAACCTGAGGCTGTTCGGCCTGAGAGATGCCTGCTGTTTCTAGACCCGTGTTCACACCTGCAGCACACTTGACCTGCTCGTCACAGGGCGCGCCCCAAGCGCGCGGCCCGAACCCACTCGGCGCCGTGCAGGCTGAGCACATACACTCGACCCAACCTTTACTGACCCCGCCCAGGAGCCCGCCATGCTGCGAACACTTCTAATACTGATGTTGATCAGCCCTGTGGTTACTGCACAGCCTTTCAGCCTGCCTGATTTGCCCTACCCGGCCGATGCGCTGCAGCCGCAGATCGACGCGGAGACCATGCGCATCCATCACGGCCGCCACCATCAGGGCTATGTCAACAACCTGAACTCGGAGGTCGGCAAGGACGAGCGACTGCAGGGCATGACGCTGGAGCAGATCCAGCGTGGCGTATCCCAGTATTCAATCGGGGTACGCAACAACGGCGGCGGTCACTACAACCACAGTCTGTTCTGGCAAGTCTTGGCTCAGCCCGGGCAAGGGGGTGAGCCTTCGGAAGCCTTGACCGCCAAATTGGCCGACACGTTTGGTTCGCTTGATGTATTCAAACGCCAGTTCGAAACGGCCGCGCTCTCGCTGTTCGGCTCAGGCTGGGCCTGGCTGATCCGCACCGACAGCGGCGAACTGCAGATCAGCACCACCCCGAACCAGGACAACCCGCTGATGGACGTGGTCAGCCCCAACGGCGAGCCGCTGCTGGCGCTCGACGTGTGGGAGCACGCCTATTATCTGCAGTACCGCAATGTGCGCGCGGACTACGTTCGCGGCTGGTGGCCGCTGGTGAACTGGAACGAGGTCAACCGCCGCTTCGCAGAAGCCGGCGGCTGAAGCGAGCCGATCAGGCGCGCACGTCGCTGACGGGCTCGGAGCCGAAATCGCTGTGGTCAAGCACGGCCAGAATCTTCGCAGCGGCCTGTTCCGCGGAGTCCAGTGCGCCGCTCTGCTTGAAATCCGCGAACACCGGCTGCGCCGCGAAAGCGCTGCCGTCGGCTTCGCGCAGCTGCACCTGCATGCCCGTGTCAACGATGCCCGGAGCCAGCGAACACACCTTCGCGGGCAGCGCCTGTGTGGACAGTTCCTCGGCCAGGGTCCGGCTGAAATGGTCGAGGCCGGCCTTGCTGCTGCAGTAGGTCGCAAGGCCAGCCAGAGGCCGTCGGCCAAGGCCCGAGGAGATATTGAGCACGCGTCTGGGCAGACCAAACCCGGCGCTCGCCGCCAGAAAAGCCTGGGTCAACAGCAGCGGGGCCTCAAGACCGACCCGCAGCGCGCTGGAAATCATGCGCGGGTCCTGCTGTTCGAACGGCCCGGGCGTCTCCAGCAGAGCGGCATTGTTGATCAGCGTCAGCCCGTCGAGCCCGGCAGCGCCGCGTTCGGTCAGCCATTCGCCGAGACGCTGGGCCACAGGCAGCGGATCGGAAAGATCCACGGGCCACTGCTCCATGCGCCGCCCGGACTCGCTCGCAAGACGCTTCAAGGCAGGATTGCGGGTGCGCGAAAGGCCGAGAAGTTCGCTGTCGCGCAGCAGCAGCTGGCGGGCGATTTCGGCGCCCAGGCCGCGGCTGGCGCCCGTCAGGATGTAAAGGCAGGTCATGGGGCGTCCCTCTTATGCAGTGGTGTGGAACGGGTGGGCAGCGCAGCCGAGGTGACAAACCCCGGGCGTGAGACGCTCGCAAAAGTTCGGGCGGACGTTCGGGCGGACATTCGGGCGGACTGGGCGACAGGTTCGCTTCGACTGAACGTCGCCAGCGGGCCAAGCGAGCGAACTCACGTTCAAGCGCAGGCCGCGCGATTCGACGCTTACTCGATGGTCGGCGACTGGCCCTCTGTCACGGCTTTCAAACGCCCGATCAGCACCGGCCAATCTACCTCACGCTGCAGCCCGTTGACGGTGATGCGCGGCAGGCCCGAGCCTTCGACGATGGTATAGCCACGGCCGCTGCGCTCGATGCCGTCCATCTGGCACACATCGTTTCGCAGCCGACACGCAATGCCGATCCGCGCATAGGAAAAGTTCTCAAAGGCGCGCAGCAGGCTCTGCTGCAGCGCGGCGGCAGCGCCCATGCCGCCCACCGAGGAGAGATCCCGCACCGCGCGCTGGCTGATGCGACGTTGATCGGACGCCTTCTCGTCGGTTTCGAAACGCGCATCGAACGCCACCGGCGTCCAGTCGAGCAGCCGAAGATCGCGGATGTAGCCGTTCATCCGGCCGGTGATCTCGCCGAAGTCGAAGGCGGCGGTCAGCGGCTGCAGGTCCAGGCCTCGCAGCACCACATCCGCCCCCAGCGTCGGCGCAACGCCAAAGGGCCGCTCGACGTTCAGGCCGCTCACCTCGACCTCGCCGCCGAACGCTCGCATCAGCAGCGCGCCGCCGATGCTTAGCACCCGGTTGCGATAGACCACGCCTGGGATCTCCCCCGACAGCTCACCGGAAAACGGCGGCCAGCCCAGCGCCGCCGAAAGCTGCTGCAGGTCGAGGCCCTCAAGCCGTGCCGAAAGCGCGAGGTTGTCACTCCCGGCGGCGACGTTCTCCGGGCGCCAGCTAAGGCTGTCGAGGGCGAGCGCGCCACCCAGCAGCGGAATGCGTACAGGCGCGCTCAGGCTCAAGGCGCCAGCACTGCTGCGCAGGTCCATTACGATGCCGCCGAGTTCAACCGTATACATGCGTGCGAAGGCAAAGCTCAGCTGCCCAGACTGCGGCTGCGGATCGGCGGTCCAGCGAAACTCGCCCTGCAGACCATCCACGGCAAAGCGCGAGCCGCCATCGCTGAAACCCAGGGTTTCCGGCTCCAAATGCAGAGATCGCAGCGCGCCGGCGCTCTGTTCGAGCCGCAAACGCAGGCCACCCTGGGCGCGCGACCCCGGCAGGCCAAGAGTCCCGAGTACGCTGTCCAGATAGCGCGGCAGCAGAACATCAGCGCGGCTGCTGCGAGCATCCAGCCGCAGGTCAATCAGGGGGTCCTCCTGATCGAGCGCGAACCGCGCTGTGGCCTCCAGCTGCAGCGCTTCGGGGTCGTTCCAGTTCAAACGCTCCACCTGCCAGCGGTCGCCCTCGCCCAGCGCAGACAGTTCGAGACGCATGGGCTGGGCGGGCAGAGAGGCGTAGAAGCTGCCGTACAGCAGTTCGCCGCCGCTGATCGACAGCTCGGTGCCGATGCGCGTCAGCGCCCCGAGCTCCACGCCTATCCGACCGTGCAAATTCAAGTCCGCGGTTGCAATCAAGCCGTCGCGGGTGTCCAAGCCCATACCGTCAGCCCGCACGCGCCCCTCGATGCGCGGTGCATCCAGGGCTAGGTCGAGTTCCAGATCGGCGCCAAACTGACCGTCGGTCAACGTGGCCGCCGACCACAGCGTCTGCAGCGCCGGCTGCAGCCAAGCCGCCGGCAGACGCTCGGCCTGGACGCTGATCGCACCGGGCCCGGAGGGAATATCGGCCTGCAGGCGTGCCCGTCCGCGCACCAGAGTGAGTTCGGTATCGCCGCGCGCCCAGTCCAGGCTCAGCTCGCCGGCGCTGCCCTGCGCGGTGCGCAAGGGGCCAGAACAGTGCCAGACATCAACATCGCGCGGGCGCAGTTCACAGTTCCAGTCCAAACTCTGAAAGACATAGCCGAGGGACTCCGCGTTGAGACTCTCAAGCTGCAGGCTGAGCCCGAGGCCCGCACCCGGCTGAGCCGGCGCGCGGAGCGAGAGCAACAGCCCGCGTGCCTCCACCGGGCCCTGCTCGATCCGATCCGCGGCGACCTGCAGCGTGCGAGCGTGTGCGCCGGCGCTGCCCACCAGCACGAGCAGCGCGCTCAGCGCAGCGCGTATGCAGCAGCGCGCCGCAGGCGACGACGCACCGAATACGGTCAGCTTGCCGCGGAGAGAAAGTCTCAGCATGCTGGCCACAATACCGGATGGCCGCCACCAACATGCCCAACACTCGCCCAGCTGACGTCGGCAGTGAACTCGCACCCTGTCTGCTGCTGATCGAAGATGACGCCGTCACTGCGGAGTGGATTGGCAGCCTCTGCAGCTCGTGGGGGCTGACCGTCCACACCTGCAGCAGCGCTGCGCAGGCGCTGGGGTGGGAGGGCTGCGCCAGCGCTCTGCTGATGGATCAGCATCTGCCCGACGGCAACGCTGTATCGCTGCTGCAGGAACTTCGTCGCGCCGGTCGCCTGCAGCCGGCCATCGCGCTCAGCGCGGATATCGACGCCGCGGTTATCAGAGAGCTGCAGCAGGCCGGCTTTGCCACCTGGCTGCGCAAGCCGTTTCCGCCGGCGGCGCTGCTTGCGGCTCTGGGCGAGGCAGGGATTGCCCCGCCACGCTGGGATCTTGCCAACGCCCGCAGTCGGGCTGCCGGCAGCGAACAGGTGATGCTGTCGCTCCGACAGCTGCTGACGCAGGACTTACCGGTCCAGCGTGAAGCTCTCAACTGCGCCCTCCGCCTTGAGCCGGCAGATCCAGCGGTTGTCGATGCTGTGCTGCATCGGATGCTGGGGGGCGCGCGGCTGACCGGCGCGAGCGCGCTCGCCGCCGCCATAGAAGGCCTGCGCGACAGGCTGACCACAGCGTCTGCACCCCCTGCGCCAAATGACCCAATCCGGCAGCGGCTGTTCCAGTGCATCGATGAGATTCTGCAGGAAGGCGTCGATCCGTCTGCCTGAGGCAAAACAGCCCACTGCGGTAGATGCCGCGGCCGTCGCATTCTGTTGCCGCGCTCGCGGTCGCGGACTTAGCCGGAACCGGAGCCGCGCGACTCGCTGATCATGGCTCAGCTCCGCAGCTGTTCGATCTCCGCCATCAGGCTCCAGCTGCGCAGGCTGCGTCCGTGCAGGTGGCGCTTGAGCTCATCCCGAAGCAGGCGTCTAAGCGCTGGCAGCAGCGGCGGCGCAGGCTTCTCATCGGACGCCAGCGCCAGCAGCGCGCGGCCCTCCACGGTCCCGGCCTCGCTGAAATCGACTGGGACTGCGCCCAGCTCGCCCTGATAGCGATAGCGCGCCAGCGGCTCGATCGGCTCGCCGCGGCTGTCGTGCTGCAGCTGCAGCGCGACGCCCAGCGCTTCGAGCAGCTCTCGCTCAAAGCAGCGCAGCGGCCACGCCAGCTCGGCGCCTTCCGCCAGCTGTGAAAGACAGAGCGCATAGCGAGCGAACAGCGCCGGCTGAGGCTCGCCGCGATTCAGCAGCTGCACCAACAGCTCATTGAGATAGAAACCGGCCAGCAGCGCATCGCCCTGCAGCCGCGGCAAGGCGCCTGCAGGTTCCGCATCGGCCAGCTGCGGCAGCTCGCCGCGCCCTTGCCAGCTCAGCAGCAGAGGCGAAAACGGCTGCAGCAACGCGGCTCGACCGCCGCCGCCCTTGCCCGGGCGCACGCCGCGTGCGAGCAGGCCCATGCGGCCGTGGCTGGCGCTGAAGACCTCCAGAATCTGGCTGGTCTCGCGGAAGGCTCGGGCATGCAGGACGTAGGCGGGCTCGTTCTCGACCCGCGGACCGGGCCCGCCGCTGCCGCCAGATCCGCGCGCAGCCACGCCTATTCCGTGTAGCCAAATCGCTGCAGGGTCTGCTCGTCGTCGCTCCAGCCTTCGCGCACCTTGCACCACAGCTGCAGGAACACCTTGCGCTCGAGCAGGCGTTCCATCCCGAGGCGAGCGTCCATGCCGATCTGCCGCAGCTGCTCGCCGCCGGCGCCGATCACAATCGCCTTCTGGCCGTCGCGCTCGACCCAGATCACCGCGGCGATGCGGGTCAGTTTGGCCTCGTCGGCCCAGTTTTCGATCTCCACGCTGCAGGCGTAGGGCAGCTCGTCGCCGAGGCGGCGCATCAACTGCTCGCGGATCAGCTCGGAGCACATGAAGCGTTCGCTGCGGTCGGTGACCTGGTCCTCCTCGAACAGCGGTTCGGATTCCGGTAGATGCTTCAGCAGCACCTTCTGCAGGCTGTCCAGGCCTTTGCGCTTCTGCGCGGACAGCGGCACCACTTCGAGGAAATCACGGCCCTCGCTGACCTTCTGGATAAACGGCAGCAGCGCGCCCTTGTCGGCAATACGGTCGACCTTGTTGATCACCAGGATGCGCGGAACGCCTGCATCGGACAGCACCTTGAAGGCGCGCTCGTCGTCCTCGCGCCACTGCCCGGCCTCGATCACCAGCACGCCGATCTGCACGTCGGCGAGCGCGCCGCGCGCGGCACGGTTCATGTAGCGGTTGATCGCCCGCGGCTCCTTGCCGTGCAGTCCGGGAGTGTCGACGTACGCGATCTGCCCGCCCTCGATGTTGCTGATACCGAGGATGCGGTGACGGGTGGTCTGCGGGCGACGCGAGACGATGCTCACCCGGAAGCCGACGAGCGCGTTGATCAGGGTGGATTTACCGACATTGGGGCGGCCAACCACGGCCACGTGGCCGGCTCGGAAACCGGCCGGACTGGCCTGCTCGGGGGTGTTCATGCAGATTCCTTGGAGGATGATTCAAGCAGCGCCACCAGCACATCGGCAGCGGCCTGCTGTTCGGCTTCGCGGCGGACGCCGGCGACTCCGGTGGCTTCAAGCCCGAAGCTGTCGACCCGGCAGCGTACTTCGAACTGTTTGTCGTGATCTTCGCCTCGCGCCTCGACCAGCAGGTAGTCGGGCAGGCCCAGCTGGCGCGCCTGCAGCCATTCCTGCAGGCGGGTCTTCGAGTCTTTGTGCGCCTTGAGCCCCGCCGGCAGGGCCTCGATGCGCGTTTCGAACAGGGCCAGCACCGCCGATCGGCAGGCATCAAAACCGGCATCCAGGTGGATCGCGCCGATGAGGGCCTCCAGCGCATCGGCCAGAATCGAATCACGGCGGAAGCCGCCGCTCTTCAGCTCGCCCGGCCCCAGCAGCAGCCGATCCCCCAGCCCCAGCGCGCGCGCGAGCTCGGCCAGCACCGGCTCGCGAACCAGCTGCGAGCGTGCGCGCGTCAAGGCGCCTTCATCCGCTTTGGGAAATCGCCTAAACAGGGCCTCAGCGATGATCAGGTTGAGCAGGGCGTCACCGAGAAATTCAATGCGCTCGTTGTTGCGCCCCCCCGCGCTGCGGTGCGTCAGCGCCTGCTCAAGCAGGGCGGCGTCCGCAAAAACGTGGCCTAGGGCAGAACTCAAGCGCGCGGGCCCCAGCTGTTCAATCGAGGCTGCCCTGTCGGCTGATCTCGACGGTCTTGTCGAACATGGCGACGAATTCGATGTTGTACGCCATGGGCTTGCGGACTTCGTACTTGATGTTCAGGTTGTAGCCGTTGCCGGAGCGGGTGATCTTGATGTTCTGCGGTTTGACCGAATCGACGTAGCCGATGTTGAAACCCCGATCCAGCCGAAGCCGGATGGCCTCGGGGGTCGCGTTGGCGAGGGCGGGCTCGGACTGCAGGCTCTTCATGGTCGAAACCACGCTGTTGTACTCGATGTAGACGGGCACAAGACGCATGCCGATGAAGGCGAAGAAGCCCACGATCACCAGCACGACGATGAAGCCAATCAGGGTGATGCCGCGCTGCTGGGTGCCGTAGCTCATGAAAAACCTCGCCTGAAAGCGGATGCGGATCGGAGGGGGATTATGCGGCACCCATGGTCGCCAAGCGGCGCGGACTGCGCAAGGCTGCCGTTCGCAGCGCGGCTCATCCACTCTGCTGGGACAGGAACTCAAGCAGCCGCGCTTCGTCCCATATCTCGATGCCGAGCTCCTGGGCCTTCAGCAGTTTGGATCCGGCAGCCTCCCCGGCCACCACGAAATGGGTTTTCTTCGACACGCTGCCGGCAACCTTGGCGCCGAGTGCCTCAAGACGCGCGCCGGCCTCGTCGCGGCTCAGGCCCGTCAGTGCGCCGGTCAGCACCACGGTTTTGCCGCTGAGCACGCCGGACTGGCCGTGCTCCGGCGCAGCGGCGCGCAGTGCGAGCATCTGCGCCTCAGCATCGGCCAGCCGCGGTCCCCAGCTCGTGTCCTCCCAGAGGGCGAACAGCGCGGCCGCCGCCTCCACGGACAGGCCCAGAGCGGTCAAGCCATGTTCTTCGAGGCGCCTGAGCGAGTTCAGGTCCGGGTGCTGCGCGGCTATCCGGCTGATCGACGTGTCGCCAAGCCGCCCCAGCGGTGCACCGAGGGCCTTGGCCGCCTGCAGCAGGTGATCCAGATCCAGCCGAACGGCGAGTGCGGCTGAAGGGTGCCCCGGCTCGACCGGCGAGACACCCGCCGCGAGCAGAGCATCAATGACTTCCTGGTTGTGCATCTGCCTGAAAAACGAGGCGATCGACTGCGCCACGCGTGGCCCGACGTCCGGCACGGCCAGCAGCAGCAGCGGTTCAGCCGCACGAATCGCCTGCAGGCTACCGAACGATCGCGCCAAGGCCTTGGCCGTTTCTTCGCCGATCTGCAGGATCCCGAGCGCGAACAGCAGGCGCTCCAAACTCGGCTGGCGGCTGCGATCAATCGCCTCGATCAGGTTCTCGGCCCAGCGGGTGGCGACTTTGCCGGCTTTGACGGTTTCCGGCGTGGTGCCGGCGCGTTCGTCGGCGCGCCGCTTCATCTGCAGCAGGTCCTCGCGCGTGAGGCGGTAAAGGTCGGCGATCGTTTCGACAGAGCCGAACTCGACCAAGTCCTCAACCATGCGCTCGCCGAGACCTTCGATATCCATCGCCCGGCGCGAGGCGAAGTGGATCAACGCCTGTTTTCGCTGCGCCGGGCAGAACAGCCCGCCGCTGCAGCGCGCGACGACCTCGCCCTCGGCTCGCACCACGGCCGAACCGCAGGCCGGACACTCGCTTGGCATCAGCCACGGCGCAGCGTCAGCGGGGCGGCGTTTCGCGACCACGGCCAGCACTTCGGGAATCACGTCACCGGCGCGGCGCACGATCACGGTATCGCCGACGCGCACGTCGAGCCGGGCGATCTGGTCGGCGTTGTGCAGCGTGGCGTTGGTGACAACCACGCCGGCGACATGCACGGGCTTCAGCCGTGCGACGGGGGTGATCGCGCCGGTGCGGCCGACCTGCACGTCGATGGCTTCGACCTCGGTGAGCGCCTCCTGCGCCGGGAACTTGTGGGCGATCGCCCAGCGCGGCGCGCGCGAGACAAAGCCGAGTGCGCGCTGCTGGTCGAATCGATCGAGCTTGTAAACCACCCCGTCGATGTCATACGGCAGCCCATCGCGCTGCTCGCCGATCCTCTGGTAGTAGTGGATCAGGCCCTCGAAGCCCCGCGCGGAATCGACTTCCGGCGACACCGGAAGCCCCAACTCGCGCAGCAAAACAAGCGTCTGTGAATGCGTGGCCGGCAGTTCGACGCCTTCGCTCACGCCGAGGCCGTAGGCATAGAAAGCCAGCGGCCGATGTGCGGTCACGCTTGGATCGAGCTGGCGCAGTGAGCCGGCCGCGCCGTTGCGGGGATTGGCCAGCGGCTTGTCGCCGGCGGCGAGTGCGCGCTCGTTGAACGCAACAAAGCCGGCCCTCGGCATGAACACTTCGCCGCGCACCTCCAGCAGTTGCGGTGGCCGACCTCGCAGACGCAGCGGGATCGACCTCACCGTGCGCAGGTTGGCGGTGACATCCTCGCCGGTGTGCCCGTCACCGCGAGTCGCGCCCTGCACCAGCAGGCCGTCTTCATAGCGCAGGCTGATCGCCAGCCCATCGAGCTTGGGCTCCACCGAGAACAGAGCTTCGGGCTCGCCCGTCTGCTCGCTGATCCGACGCACGAACTCCGCCACCTCGCGATGCCGCAGGGCCGGGGCCTGCTGGCCCACGTCGTCGAACGCGTTGCCAAGCGACAGCATCGGCATCGCGTGTTCGACCTCGGCAAACGCGCGGTCCGAGCGCGCGCCCACCCGCAGCGTCGGCGAGTCGGCGGTCGTCAGCTGCGGATGTTCGGTTTCGATGCCTTCGAGCTCGCGCAGCAGCCGGTCGTACTCCGCGTCCGCAAGGGTCGGCGCATCCAGCACGTGGTAGCGGTAGTTGGCGTCCTCGAGCTGCGCGCGCAGCTCGGCTGCACGTGCTTCCAGACTGTTCTCGACCATGCGCACTTCCTTCAGGCCGCCCCGACCAGGCGGCTGGCCTCGTCGATATCCACCGACACCAGACGCGACACGCCGGGCTCGCGCATGGTCACGCCGGCCAGCTGGCGCGCGGATTCCATCGTCGACTTGTTGTGGGTCACGATCAGAAACTGCACCTTCTCGCTCATCTCGGTGACCAGCGCCGAGAAGCGGCCGACATTGGCTTCGTCGAGCGGCGCATCGACCTCATCGAGCAGGCAGAACGGCGCCGGATTGAGCTGGAAGATTGCGAACACCAGCGCCACTGCGGTCAGCGCTTTCTCGCCGCCGGACAGCAGCGAGATATTGGACACGCGCTTGCCGGGCGGCCGCGCCATGATCGCCACGCCGGTATCAAGCAGGTCGTCTCCGGTCAGCTCCAGGTAGGCGTGACCGCCGCCGAACAGTCGCGGATACAGGTCCTGGATGCCGGAATTGACGCGATCAAACGTGTCCTTGAAGCGGCCGCGGGTTTCCTTGTCGATCTTGCGGATCGCGCCTTCGAGTATTTCCAGCGCCTCGGTCAGGTCCTTGTCCTGACTGTCCAGATATTCCTTGCGCAGCGACTGCTCGCCGAACTCCTGGATCGCCGCCAGGTTGACGGGCTCCAGACGCTTGATGCGGGTTTCCAGATCCTCCAGCGCCTTGCGCCAAGTTTCGACGCCGGCACCTTCAGGCAGATTCGCCAGCAGGGTTTCGACCTCGGCTTCGGCCTCCTGGATCGCTTCCAGAAAGCCCTGCGCTTTCAGCGCCAGCGCCTGCTCCTGCAGGCGACGCTGGCTGAGCCGCTCGCGCGACAGCAGCGCGCGCTGGTCCAGCTGCTGACGCTTCTGCTCATAGCTGCGCAGCTCGCCCTCGATACCGTCGACGGTCGAGCGTGCCGCTGAAAGCGCCTTCTCGACGTCCACTCGACTGGCCAGAAACACCTGCAGTTCGTTCTTCAGCGCATCGACCGGCGCATCGCCTACCGCCAGCTGCTGGCTGAGCTCAGCGCGGCGCTGGGCAAGCTGCTGCAGCTGATTGCGCATGCGTCCGAGCCCCTGCTCCAGGCCGGCGCGCTGGCTGCGCTTGGACTCCAGCTGCAGGGCCAGTTGATGGCTGCGCTCGCGCAGCTCACGCACGGCGGCCGCTGCCGTCTCGCGCTGCACAAACAGTCGCTCACGCTCGCTCTCAAGCCGCGTGCGGGCGTCTTCCTGCTCGCCCATTCGCTCCAGGGCGTGCTCAAGCCGGGCGCGCGATTCGCCGGCCTGATCCTGCAGGGCCTCGATACTCGCGCCGAGCTGCTGCAGCTCGGCGTCGATCCGCTCGCGTCGGCCCTGCGCCTGCTCCAGCTTGCCGCTGAGGCTCTGCAGCTGGCCGGACAGTTCGGCCACGTTGCGATGGGCCAGATGCAGGCTGCGCTGCGCATCCTCGCGTTCGATCTCGGCCTGCTGCAGGCCGTCGCGCAGTTCGGCCAGCTGCTCCGAAAGCGCAGCCTCGCGCTGGCCCTGGGCCTCGATTTCGGCGCGCAGGTTCTGCAGCTCGCGTTCGCGGGCCAGCGCGCCTTGCTGGGCTTCGCCGGAGCGCAGCACGCGGGCAAATCCTGGGCCCAACCACTCGCCCGCCTGGGTGATCACGCTCTGCTGGGCGCTGAGTGACGGCAGACGCGCCTGTGCGATGGAGAGATCCGGCACCGCATAGACCTCGGACAGCAGCAGCCGCAGCGCGTGCGGGCCTTCGACCCTGGCCGCCAAGGAGTCCGCGCCCGCCACCAGCAGCCCCTCGGCCTGCTGCACCAGCGCGATCCGTCCGGCGCGCAGGGCCGCCAGCGCTTCGACATGCTCATTGGGCGCGTCGACCATCACGCCTTCGATCAGGCTGCCGAGCACGCTCTCGACCGCGGTTTCCCAGCCGGGCTGAACCTTCAGCACGCTGCCGACCCGCGGCTGCTGCTCAAGACCGATGCCGCGCAGCCACTCCAGCACGGCCCCCTTCTCCTGGCCCAAGGCGGCGGCCTGCAGGGCTTCGAGAGAACCCAGGCGCCCACGCAGGGCCTGCACCTCCTTGCGCAGCTCGGCCTGGGCGGCCTGGGTCAGGCGCTGCCGCTCCTGCACCGCAAGCACCGTCTGCTTGCGCGCATCGAGCGTTTGGCCGAGCGCTTCGACCTGCTCGCGCTGCGTTGCAGCCTGTGCGCTGGCGTCCTGCAGGGCGGCTTCGATGGCGCTGACATCCAGCGTCGCGAGCTCAGTCTGCAGGGCCTCGCGGCGACGCCCCTGCTCCAGCGCTTGGCGATCGAGGTAGTCGATGCGGGTGCGTTCGACCTCGGCGGCACGCGCGGCCTCGGCCTGGCCCTGGCGCTGGCCGTCCGACGCCTGCTGCCACTGGCTCAAGGCCTGTTCAGCGGACTGCAGATGGTCGCCGCGCTCGGCGCTGTCTTCGGCCAGCTGGGTGGCGCCCGGTTCGAGTTCGCGCACCGCTTCGTCGATGTCCGCCAGCCGCGTGGCGTCTTCCTCGATGTGGGCCAGCACCTCCGCGTGCGAGGCATCGGCTTCGGCTTTGCTCTGGCGCAAACGCTGGGTGAGTTCGCCCTGATGGCGGATCTGCTGCTCGACGCGCGCGATGTCGCTGCTCACCCGATAGCTGTCCGCCTGCACCTTGGCCAGGCTCTCGCTGGCCTCGCCCTGCTGGACCCGGGTCAGCTCGATCTGCGCCTCGATATGGCGCTGTTCGGTGACGGTGGCCTCCAGCTGCAGATCCTCCTCCGACAGGGCGCCGCGCAGGCCGGCGAGCTCGCTATCCACCAGCCGGTACTGCATCGCCTTCAGCTGGGCATCGCGCTCGCGCTGTTCGGCGCGCAGCTGCTGATACAGCTCGGCCTGACGCGCCTGCCGACGAAGATGCTCGATCTGCTTGTTGACCTCCTCGCGCAGGTCACTCAGGCGGTCGAGATTCTCGCGCGTATGCCGCATCCGGGTCTCGGTTTCCTTGCGGCGCTCCTTGTATTTGGAGATGCCCGCGGCCTCCTCCAGATACACGCGCAGATCCTCAGGCCGGGCCTCGATGATCTGGCTGATCATGCCCTGCTCGATGATCGAGTAGCTGCGCGGCCCGAGGCCGGTGCCGAGAAACAGATCGGTGATGTCGCGGCGGCGGCAGCGGGTGCCGTTGAGGTAATACGCGCTGGCGCCGTCGCGGCTGACCATGCGTTTGACCGAGATCTCGTTGTACTGGCCGTACTCGCCGACGATGGCGCGATCGCTGTTGTCGAAGATCAGCTCGACGATGGCGGTGCCGACCGGCTTGCGGCCGGAGGAGCCCGAAAAAATCACGTCGGTCAGGTTGTCACCGCGCAGACGGCTGGCCGAACTTTCGCCCATGACCCAGCGCACCGCATCGATGATGTTCGATTTGCCGCAGCCGTTGGGGCCGACCACCGCGGTCATGTTGGTGGGCAGGTGCAGCGTGGTGGCGTCGACGAAGCTCTTGAAGCCCGACAGCTTGATGGTGGACAAACGCATGCGTGGGCTCCCGCCGCCTTCAGGGTGTCGCGGCGGCGCTGCTGCCGGGCGCGGAAATCGTCGCGGTGCTGCGCAGCGCGCGCACCCGATCGGCCACCGCCTGCTGGGTCAGCTGCTGCAGCACGCCTTCGCGGACCTGCTCGAAAGGCGGCGGGGTGAACTCGCGGCTGGTCTCCCGCTTCAACACGTGAAAACCGAACCGGGTCTGCACCAGCACCGGAGCCACTTCGCCGTCGCCCAGCTGCGCGAAAACTTCCGCAAACTCAGGCGGGGTCTGCGCCCGATTGGCCCAGCCAAGGTCGGCCGCCTGCAGGGCGCTGCCCTGGTACTTCTGCATCAGCGCGTTGAAGTCGGCGCCCGCTGCTGTGGCGTCAGCCAGTGCAGTCGTCGCGGTGGCTTCATCGGCGAACAGAATGTGCTGGGCCTTGAACTCAATGCGGCCGCTGCGTTCGACTTCGCTGGAGTAGTAGTCGCGCAGCTCCTGCTCGGACAGCTCCACTTCGCTGCCCAAAGCGCCGAGCTGGCGCAGCGACAGCTGCTGGACGCGTACCAGGGCCAGTTCGGCCTGGACATCCGGCTGGGTCGACAGCGGTCCGGCCAGCGCCGCCTGCGCCAGCAGCAGGCTTTCGATCAGCGCATCGAGCGCCTGCTGGCGCTGCGCCGGCTCAGCGACATCCAGACCGCGGCCGCCGGCAAACACATCGAGAACCGGCTGGGTCACCCGCTCGCCGTTGACCACCGCGACCATTGGTCCGTCCGGCGCGCCCTGCAGCGCACCGCCATCGGACTGAGCGCCGGACGTCGGCTGGCCGCTGCCGCAGCCGCCCAGAAGAAACACCGTGGAGCCGATCAAAAACAGCGCCCGGGCACGGCGCAAACACATCAAAGGCAGCGTCATGCCGGATATTCCTCAGGTGAATACGCGCGCATCGAAAGCGCATGGATATCGCTGATCATCAAATCGCCGACCGCCTCGTAAACGGCGCGGTGACGGGCCAATGGATTCAGGCCTCGGAACCGCGGGCTGACGATCAGCAGCGAAAAATGGCCGCGGCCGTCGCGCGCGCCTTCGTGGCCGACGTGCTTGTGGCTGTCGTCGGTCACTTCGACCAGACTCGGCTCAAGCACCGCCACCGCGGCGCGGATCGCCTCGATGCGCGGGCTCACGGCAGCACCGGGCGAAACGGCAGCACCTGCACGGACTCGTATACGCCGGCCTCGAAGTAGGGATCGGCAGCGGCCCACTCGCGTGCTGCCGCAAAATCGTCGAATTCAGCGACGATCGCGCTGCCCACGAATCCGGCTTCACCCGGATCCTCGGCATCGATCGCCGGCAGCGGCCCGGCCAGCTTCAGGCGCCCGGCATCGCGCAGCGCGTGCAGGCGCTCAAGGTGCGCAGGGCGGTAGGCCAGGCGCTGCGCGAGGGACTCTGGCGCATCACAGCCAATAATCAGATACCACATGGGCGGGCTCGCTCCGGTAGGCAGACGTATACGCGTTCGGGCCGGCGGCGCGGCCGGAAAGCGACAGGATCAAAGCGGCGGGTCGTCGACGCAGAGGCTCCCGTCGGCGGGTCTCAGATGGCGGCGGGTATCCGCACGCAACCCAAGCCGCGCATCATAGGCCCTTCACCCAGCCCCCCTCAAACCCCGCGACCCAAAGGACCCTTGCAGATGGGCGACCGCCTGGACGTACATCCCGTCTCCCCGCAGCCGCGCCTGATCCAGCGCGCTGTCGATACGCTCGAACGCGGGGGGCTGCTGGTGGCGCCCTCGGATGCCGGCTACCTGTTCGCCTGGGGCATCGATGCGGTGAAGGCCGAGGAGCGCGTGCAGAAACTGCGCGGGCTGGACAGCAAGCATCCTTTCACCTTACTCTGCGCCCGCCTTAATGAAGTCGGCCGCCTGGCCAAACTCGACGATCGCGCATTCCGCCTCGTCAAGCCTCTGGTACCCGGGCCCTACACCTTCATCCTCCCGGTCTCTTCGGAGTTGCCGAGGCGGTTCAAACAGGCCAAGCGCAAAGTCATCGGCTGCCGCATACCGGATCATCCGGTCCTGCTGGCCTTGATCGAACTCTGGGGCTCGCCCCTGCTGTCCTCCAGTCTGGAGCTTCCCGAGGAATCTCCGGACAGGAAGGATGCGTTCGAGGTCGCAGAGCTGACCCTGCGCCATGTGGACCTGATGCTGGATTCCGGGGATTGCCCTCCCGGGCCGACCAGCGTGATCGACGTGTCGGGCGACGACGTGGTGATTGTCCGCGAAGGCGTTGGCCCGATCGATCTGTAAAATTTCTCGACGCTGAGGGCGCATCGAAACCGGGCTGCCACAGCCGCGCGGGTAACGCGGACGGCAAACGACAGAAGCAGCCCCGGGCGTGCGGGTTGGACGTGCGGGTTGGACGTGCTGGCTGAAGCAGGGGCGCTTCAGTTTTTAGCCCCTACGAATTTAGCCCCTGCAAGTCGTCCTCAAGAGCTGCAGCGGCCGGCTTACGACCGACCTCACTGGCGCATCGAAGGTCGAATTTGACTGAGGGGACGGTCAAACCTGCTGTATCGCTGGCTGCTGCCCTGGCGTTTCGGGCACGCACCAGCCGTCACTCACCTCGCTGTCCCCGACGGTCACGCGCAGCTCGAGCGCGCCAGCCGTGCAGACAGTCACCGGGCGCTCAAGAGCCTCCGGACAGCGGCAAGGGCACGCGCCCTCGCCATCTGGTTTCAACGCAGGATTCATCGAACCGATGTCCGTCGATTCGGCGCTCGCCGCCGACACCCCTACCAGCGAACGCGCAGGCGCAGGCGCAGGCGCCCCACAGCAGCAGGAAATGCCGCTGGCGATCGTCCGCGGGCAGCCGATGCTGCAGATCCCGCAGGATCTCTACATCCCGCCGGACGCGCTGGAGGTAATTCTCGACGCCTTCGAGGGGCCGCTGGACCTGCTGCTTTACCTGATCCGCCGACAGAACCTTGACATTCTCGACATCCCAGTCGCCGAGATCACCCGGCAATACATCACCTACGTGGAGCTGATGCAGGACATCAAGCTCGAGCTCGCCGCCGAGTACCTGGTGATGGCGGCGATCCTCGCGGAGATCAAATCGCGCCTGCTGCTGCCGCGACCGCCGTCGGAAGCCGGTGAGGAAGAGGACCCGCGCGCCGAGCTGGTGCGCCGGCTGCAGGAATATGAGCGGTTCCGTCAGGCTGCACAGGACCTCGACAGCCTGCCCCGGCTGGAGCGCGACACCAGCGTGGTGCATGCGCATTCCGGAGAGCGCGTCAGCCAGCGCCTGCCGCCGCCGGTCGACCTGCGCGAACTGCTGCTCGCGCTGCGCGACGTGATCAAGCGCGCCGAGCTGTTCAGCCACCACAGCATCCGGCGCGAGGCCCTCTCGGTTCGCCAGCGCATGGGCGAAACTCTGTCGCGGCTGGAAGGCGGGCGCTTCCATCCTTTCACCGAGCTTTTCCTCCCCGAGGAGGGCCGGTTGGGCATCGTGGTCAGCTTTCTCGCGGTGCTGGAGCTGGCCAAGGAGATGCTCGTCGAGATCGTGCAGGAGCACCCGCTGGCGCTGATCTTCGTGCGCAGCCTGAGCGCGGAACCCGCCACCGATGCCGAACCGGCGATTGACGTTGACCCAGCGGACGCGCTCGCAGACCAAGACCAGGAAAGCCCGTTCGAGAGCGACATCCGCACCGCCCCGCCCACCCCGACTGACCGCTGAGCTCCCAACGATCGATGGAATTTGACCTGCTAAAGCGCATCCTGGAAGCGGCCCTGCTGGCGGCTCCCCAGCCTCTGACCGTCGCCCAGCTGGGCGACCTGTTCGGCGAGGACGAGGCCCCGCCCGCCGACGACATTCGCCGCGCGATCTACGCCCTGCAGCAGGACTGCGATGGCCGCGGAGTGGAGCTTTTGGAGGTCGCCTCAGGTTTTCGCTACCAGGTTCGCAGCGAGGTGTATCCGCACATCGCGCGCCTTTGGGCAGAAAAGCCGAGCCGCTATTCGCGCGCCCTGCTGGAGACTCTGGTGCTGATCGCCTATCGACAGCCGATCACCCGCGGCGAAATCGAGGCCATCCGCGGCGTCGCGGTGACCACCCAGATCATTCGAACGCTGGAAGAACGCGAGTGGATCCGCGTGGTCGGCCATCGCGATGTGCCCGGCAAACCGGCGCTGTTCGGCACCACGCGCGGCTTTCTCGACTATTTCAACCTGAAGAGCCTCGACCAGCTGCCCGCACTGTCGGCCCTGCTAGAGCTGCCGGAGCTTGAGCCCGAACTCGACTTCGATGGCGCGCGCGTGATTGCGCAGATGGCGCTGCCGGCCGCGACCGCAGCGGCCGGAACCCACGTGCAGGGCGATACGGACGACATCGCCGAAACAGACGACACCGGCGAGACACGCTCAATAGACGAGATGGACGACGAGATAGACGAGATAGACGAGATAGCCGAGCCCAACGCGGAACGGTCGGAAGCCACGGCACCGTCCGGCGCCGTCGAAGCGCCGTCGGACCCCGCAGCGGAAGACACCGCCGCGACAGCCGCAGGCCCCGACGCACAGTCGGCGCTCTCGGCGAGCCTCGAATCGCAGCACCCCGAAGTAGACGCGGCCGTCGAAACCGACGCGCCGACATCTCCCGAAATCCACGCCGCCCCGGATTGTTCTGGTGCAGGCACAGATGACCCGGCTGCAGCTGCAGCCGATTCCCCCACGGGCGAGCCAGATTCCTCGCCGGAGCAGATCCCATGAGCGATACCCCCCGCCCCGTCCTTTCGCTGAAGCGCGAAGGCGCCCCCGCCGTCCGCATCGAAGAGCGCCTGCACAAAGTGTTGGCCACCGCAGGCCTTGGCTCACGACGCGCGCTGGAAGAGCGCATTGCGCGCGGCGAAGTGAAGGTCAACGGTGAAGTGGCGATCACCGGCAGCAGTGTTGCCTCGGGCGACCGCGTCGAGCTCGACAGCCGCGCCTTCGTCGCCACTGCACAGAGCGAGCCGGCGCAGGTGCTGCTGTACAACAAGCCCGAGGGCGAACTCACCACCCGCGACGACCCGGAAGGGCGCGCCACGGTGTTCGAGAACCTGCCGCGCTTGAAGGGCGCCCGCTGGATCGCGGTCGGCCGGCTCGACATCAACACCACGGGCCTGCTGCTGCTGACCACCGACGGCGAGCTCGCCAACGCGCTGATGCACCCGAGCACCGAGGTCGAGCGCGAATACGTCTGCCGCATCCACGGCGAAGTCAGCGAAAACACGGTCAAGCAGCTGCAGCGCGGCGTACAGCTGGAAGACGGCGAGGCCAAGTTCGACCTGATCGAGCCGATCGGCTCCAGTGACGCCCACGCCTGGTTCCGGGTGGTGCTGCGCGAGGGTCGCAACCGCGAAGTTCGGCGCATGTGGGAAGCCGTCGGCCTCACCGTCAGCCGCTTGAAGCGCGTGCGCTACGGCAGAGTTGCCCTGCCCCGTCTGCTGCGCCGCGGGATGAGCGAGCCGATGGCGCCGGAGGCCGTGCTCGCCCTGCGCGAATCACTCTCGCTGCCGCCGTCGGAAGCCAGCCTGACCCTCGCTTCAGTGATCGGCCAGCGGCGCGCCAAAACCTCTGAATACCGCCCCGGCGCGCGCGAACAGAAGGCTTGGACCCAGGGCGCCTACGGCGACGAAGGCCGCGAGGCGCGCGCGTTTGACAACCTGCGCGACGACTCACCCCGCGGCCGCGGCAAAGGCCCCGGGCGCGGCCCCGGTGGGCCGGTAGGCCCCGGCGCCAAGCGCCCTGGCGGCAGGCCGGGCACACGCCCAGGCGCCGCGCCGATGGGCAAGCGAAGCCCAGGTGGCCCTGGCCGCGCGGCGGGTGCCGGACGCCCCGACAACTTCGGCAACACTCTGACCGCACCGGGCGGCGAAGCCCGCGGTCGCGGCGGCAATCGGCCGGCCAGCAGCAACCACAGCAGCGGCCCACGCGGTGCCGGCGGCGGCGCCATGGGTGGCGCCGAACGCAGCGGTGAATTCCGCAGCTGGTACGTGCCGGAAGGCGTGACCACCACGAGCCCCTCGGCGCGGCCCTCTCAGCGGCCCGCCGGTGCACGCCCCGGCGGCAAGCCCGGCGGCCCCTACGGTGGCCCAAGAACCGGCGCGGCGCCCGGCGGCGAATCTCCTGGCGGACGCTCAGCTCCGGGTGGACGGCCTGGCCCTGGCGGCAGGCCGGGCGGCGCCCGGCCTTCGGGCCCGGGCGGTAAGCCCGGCGGAGCGCGGCCTTCAGGGCCGGGCGGCAAGCCAAGCGGAGCGCGGCCTTCGGGCCCTGGCGGCCGTCCGGGTGGCCCGGGTGGCCCGGGTGCAAAAGGCCCGCGTCCTGCAGGCAGCAGTGCCGGGCGCCCCGGCGGCAGCCGCGGCGGCCCCGGCAAACCGCGCGGCAACGGCCCACGCTGAGCCCACACAAACCCCGCCCAGCGCGGGGTTTGTGCGTATTGAAGTAGGCGACCAACACGGCCAGCGGTTTTGCGCGCCCGCCGCGCTCACCGACAGCGTCTCGACACAGCCACTCTGCGGCGCGCTCGTCCGCCGCGCGGCACGCAGCTCGATGCTGCGCGAACGGCTAAGTCGGCCGTTCGCTGCCGCGTTTCCAACAGAAGCCGCACGGGACTCGACTCACGTCCGCCTGAGTTTCTGGGTACGTCTGGACTGGCCCCCGCCGGACCACCTTGTTTACGTGTGCTGCTCGGTGGCACAGCTGACCGCGCGCCGAAGTGTTGGCAAAGAGAACTTTCTCGAACGTCGGTCTGTTGACGCATCCGGCGTCGAGCATGGGCACGTCGATTGCAAGCGGTTTAGGGCGTATCCATTTAGTGAACCCTCACCGTGCCCAGGCCCAGCGAAAACCGCTTCGCCCTTCCTCCAGCAAGCGCTCGCCGCACGGCGGCCTCGTTTGCCCTGCTGATTGCGTGGCTGCTGCTGAGCGCTTGGGGCTTCTGGCTGATGCAGGGTCGTGAAGCGTTCGCGCGCGCCCAGTCCGTCTCCGATCCGATTCGAGTCAGCGCCATCGAGGCCTGGGGCGCAGGTCTGGGTGCCGGCCGCGCCAACGCTCCGCTGCTCGCCCTGATGGACTCCGGCTGCGGCTGCACTCTCGCTGAGGCGCAGCGGCTGAAGCTGGTTGAACAGGCCGCAGGCGCCAGCGTTGATGTTCGTCAGCTTGATGCGGCTGCCCTGATTGAGATCCGTGCGCTGCTGCCGACACGCACCGAGCTGATGCTGTTCAACCCGCAGGGCCGACTGCTGTTTGCCGGGCCTGCGGACTCCACTCTGCACTGCAGCGAGGGCACCAGCCTCGCCGAGCTTGTGCTGAGTCAGGCGCGAGCGGAGCAGCCGCCGCTTTGGGCGCCGGTCATCGATGAACCCTGCGCGTGCGCGGAACCGACCCGTCTCGCTTCCACTCCCCTACTGACACTCAGGTGACCCCGTGGCTAATTCAAAGCAGTTGAACTACCTCGATGAACTCCGCCAAGAGGCAGATGTATTGATGCTTGGCCTGGTCGGTGTGCTGATGCTGCTCTCGCTGGGGCTTGCGATCGGCAACGGCAGCTGGGGCAGCTTTCTCATCATCGGCCTGCCCACGCTGGCGGCGTGCGTCGCTCAGGTCGCCTTGAATCGCGGCGCGCTGGCGACCCGGCTGACTATCGCCGGCGCCTTCATGGTGCTCTCGGGGCTCACCATCCATCAGGCCAAGGGCATGCTGGAAATGCACTTCAGCATTTTCGTGCTGCTGGCGATCCTGCTCTATTACCGCGACTGGATTCCGGTGGTGTTCGCGGCTGCACTTATTGCCGTGCATCATCTGGCGTTTGACTACATGCAGCGCCAGGGCCTGCCGGTCTGGGTGTTTCGCGCCGATACGGGCTTCACCATTGTGCTCATCCATGCGCTGTTCGTGGTCGCCGAAACGGCGGTCGTGGTGGTTATGGCGCGCAAGCTCCAGCAGGAAGTCGAAATGGTGGGCGCCAGCCCCGCCCGCCTGATCGAATTCGCGCGTCGACTTGCCGAGGGCGAGGAAGCCAACGTCGGCGTGCTTGGCCGAGTACCTCCCTCAAGCATCGCCGATGCGGTGGTGCGCACCGCCTCGACCGTGGAGGCGACCTTGAGCGAAGTGGATGAGGTACTGGGTGAGATTGCTTCAGGTCGGTTCGATCGACGCATCAGCGAAGACGGCAAGCTGGGGCGCTACGCGCTGATTGCGCATTCGCTGAACAAATCCTGCGCACAGCTGCAGGAGGTGCTGGAAGCGACGACTGAGGCCGCCGAGGGTCTCGCTCGTGGCGAACTCGGCGTCGTGCTTGAGATGGAGGCAGAGGGCCGCTTCAGGACGCTGCGCGACAGCATCAATGCGCTGCAGTCGCGCATGCGCGAATTCATCGATATCCAGGACAGCGCCCTGGCCGCCGCGCACGCGGGCGATACCGGCTACCGGGTGGACAGTGGCCGTCTGCAGGGCTTCCAGCAGCTGCTGGCGGAAGGCACCAACCAGCTTCTGGCGCAGTTCGGCGCCGTGCTCGACGATGCCGGCCACATGCTCAAGGCGCTCTCGCAAGGCGACCTGCGGCAGCGCATGCAGGGCGAGTATCAGGGTCGCTACGCCGAGCTTGCGGCCAATGCGAACCATGCAGCCACCGCCATCGCCGAAGCGATCGGCGGGATCGGCTTGGCAAGCGGGACGATCCGCCATGCGGCAGGGGAGATCGCCGCCGGCAATGCGGATCTATCGGCACGCACCGAACAGCAGGCGGCCGCGCTGGAAGAAACTGCAGCCAGCATGGAAGAGCTGACCTCCACCGTGCGCGGCAACGCCGAGAACGCACGCTCCGCCAACCAGCTCGCCATCGGCGCGGCCGATGTTGCCGAGCGCGGCGGCCAGGTCGTCAACCAGGTCGTTGGCACGATGGGCGAGATCAGCGCGCAGTCACGCAAGATCGAAGACATCATCAGCGTCATCGACGGGATCGCCTTTCAGACCAATATCCTCGCGCTGAACGCAGCCGTGGAAGCCGCGCGTGCGGGCGAACAGGGCCGCGGCTTTGCGGTCGTTGCCAGCGAGGTTCGTTCACTGGCGCAGCGTTCGGCGGCCGCCGCGAAAGAGATCAAGACACTGATCTCCGACACCGTGAACAAGGTCGGCAGCGGCAGTGCGCTGGTGGACTCCGCGGGCGCCACCATGGCCGAGATTCTATCGGCAGTTCGCCGAGTCACCCACATCATGGGCGAGATTTCAGCCGCCTCGGCCGAACAGAGCAGCGGCATCGAGCAGGTCAACAGCACCATCACCCAAATGGACGAAGCCACTCAGCAAAACGCCGCGCTGGTCGAAGAGGCCACAGCCGCAGCGCGCACGCTGGAGGACCAGGCCGACGACCTCGCCACTGCAGTAGCGCGGTTCAATTACTGAGTTGGATGGTGGGGCCTGCGTCCGGCGGCCTCAAACCGCAGCGAGCCGCGCCCAGCTGAGTCGTTCGGCGCGGTCGTGCCGCGCTAGCGCAGCTTTACCAAGACGCGCCGGATAAATCCGATAGCGCGTCCGACTCGGGAGCGCGCCAGCAGTGCGCGCGCCGCGTCCAGCTCAGTGCTGATCCGGGTGATATCGCGGTACAGGCGCTGGATGTGCTGGTCGCGCCTGCCAAGCAGCGTCTGCAGCTGATGCAGATCCGCCGCGCTGAGCGCATGCCCCTCGCGCAACTGCGCAGGCAGCGGCCGCTCAACGTAGATGGTCGAGTGGGTGCCGGCCAGTTCGTCTTCGGGACGCTGCTGCGTGTAGAAGTAGAGCGCGATCGAGCGCCGCGACAGCCCACGCTGCGCCTCCGGCAGCTCGATGCGCTCAAAGCCGTGCCAGCTGATTTCGTTGGTCTCAAAAATCACGCAGCGGTTGTCCAACGGCACTATCCGCGTGATCTGGTCACCGGCCGCCCGCGGGTCGCGGTGCAGGTCAAGGCAGCCACCCCAGGTCGACTCCCATTCGGGGTTCAGGTAGACGATCAGGTTCAGCCGGCGGTGCCAGCCGGTGATCGGGTGCCGGTTGAAGTCGATGTGCGGGTCGAGGTCCTGACCGTGCCGGTTTTCATGCGTGCCGCCGCCGAAATACCAGGGGTCGTAGAGCAGATCAGGGATGCCGGTGATCTGCGAGATCAGGCCCAGGAACCGCTTGGACTGGATCAGCGTGTCGAGCTCCGCATAGGCCGGGCCGATGCCGCGGATGCGCTCCACCACCGCCTTGTTGCCGATCCCGCCTTCCTCGTTTCTGGCGTAGCGCGGGTCAAACGCCGGGAACTCCGCACGCAGTCGTTCAAGGTACGCCGGCGCGAAAAAGCCCTCGATCTGCACGTGGCGGAAGGGCTGCGCCGCGGCGAATGCGTGGGCATGCCGATCGGCTGCATCGACGATATCGGGGTGGACAGCTGAAGACATGGCGGCAGGTGCTGATGCGGACGGTTGAGCAGTTTAGGTCGGCTGGGCGCTGCTATGAGCATCGACAGGCAAAGCGCGGCGGGTCAAGGCCCGCCCTACAATTTTCGACTACCCATGCTCGATTCCCTATTTCCCACTCCCCATCCCCGATCCCCGATCCCGCATTACCGGCTACTCAAGCGTGAACCACTGCACCTCGACGCGGCGGTTCAGCTCACTGTCGGCGCCGGCAGGCTCTTCCCAGCCGCGGCCTACCAGCTCCAAACGGCTGGCGTCGATGTTGGGGTATTTCGCCAACAGCGCGATGCGCACCGACTCGGCGCGCTGGCGCGACAGCTCCATGGCCTTCAGCGCCATGCTGCGGACCAGCGTCTGGCCGCCCTGCTGCTCGAATTCCTTGAGCCGGGCGTTGTCAACATGGCCACGCAAAACGACCACCGAGCCGGGGCTGACCTGCAGGAAACCGCGGATGACCTCCAGGTACTCCTGGTTTTCCTTCGAGCTGGAATCGAGCTCCGCGGAGTTCGGCTGGTAGAAGAAGCGGATGTCGCGGCTGAGCAGCGCGTCGCCCTCCAGCGAGACCGAGCCCTGGGTGCGGATGGGCGCGATCGCGATCTTCTGGCTCGCGAATTCCGGTTTTCCGGCGAGCGCCTTGAGCGCCGTCAGATCCACATAGCGCGCAGGGTCGGCCGGGTTGCGGACGATCCCGCCGTAGGCCAGCAACGAGCTCTGGAAGATGCCCTGGTAGCTGCCGGCCGCATCGATGGTGCCCTCAAAAAAAGCGAGGTTCTCGGGCAAATTGGAAAAGTGCACCTTGGCAAGCTCGGCGCGGGTGTCCTCGATGCTCCAGCCGAACGCGCGCGCGACCACGCCGAGCTGGCTCTCGGCGGAGTCGCGCAGCTGGCGATTGCCCTCCAGCAGGCCGTGCACCAGCGCCTGCACCTTGTCCGGGTTGGCGCGCGCGAACTCGCCGTTGACCAGCAGCAGGTCGGCAATCACCAGCAGGTTGCGATTGGACACCAGCATCTTCGCCCTACCCTCGCTGCCGGCGATGGCTTCGTCGGTGCTGGGCGACCAGCCGATGCAACCGTTCAGGCGCGGACGCGTGCGGGCCAGAGCTTCGGCATAGGCCTCGCAGGCCACGGTGGCGTCGTCGTAGAAGACCAGATTGATGGCGTCGGGCCGCGGCGCGGCCTCAAGATCACGCAGCACGTTGACCGGCACGCCGGCCTCCGACGAAAGATAGCGCAGAAAGAACTCGCTTTCGTTGAACTGGGTGCCGGCCAGTACCTTGCCGCGCAGGCCGTTGATGCCGCCGATGCCCGAGTCCACCACGATCATGTTGGCGCCGCGCGAGAACGCCATCTGCGCCGGCACCACGATGTCGAACTGGCGACCGAGCACCGCCAGCACGTCGGCCGTGGTCACGCTGGCGGCGACCTGGCCGTTGTTGAGCTTGGACCAGCTCTCCTCCTCGCTTAAGCCGATCCGCAGCTGGAAGCCGTATTCGCGCGCGAAGAAAGACTCCGGATTGGGCGCCAGCCCGCCGTTGGCGACAATCAGCCCGGCATAGCCGGCGTACTCGCTGAGGTCGATGTCGACGACGCCGTCCTTGATCACATAGGCCGCGGCGCGATCCAGCACCGGCGGCGCGGTGAGCGGCTCGATCGGGTCCACGCTGGTCGCAGAGTCGCGTTGCTCGGCGGCGGCGCTATCAGCGCGCGGGTCGCTCTCGCTGACCGTATCGGTTTTGTTCATGTCCTGCATCACCAGCCAGCCGCCGACGCCCAGCAGCCCAAGCACCAGCAGGAAGGAGATGAACTTGCCGGCGGCGTTGCCGGTTTGCCGCGTGAGGCTGCGCATGGCTGAGCTCCTTTACTGCGAAACGGAATTGCGTCCGCGCCCCGGCACCGGCGGCGGGCCGGCGAGTACGCGTTTGGGAAGGCGAACCGGCTCGGGGCCGTCGAGGATGCCGACCAGATCGCGCTGGCGCTCCAGCCAGCGGTTGGCCTCATCAAACGAACTGGCGAGCGCGTTCAGCGAGTGCACGACGCCCTCAGCGTCGGTGGCAAGCAGGCTTTGCTCGCGAATCAGCGCGATCTGCTGGTCGATGCGCGCGAGTTCGGCGTCGACGTGCTCCAGCCGCTCGCCGGCCGATGCATGCGCCGCTTGGCGCTGGTCGATGACCGCCACCTGCTGTTCCAGGCTGCGGCGCAGGTCGACGTTGAGGCTGCTGTCTTCCAGCCGGGTGCGCAGGCTGTCCTCCTGCTGCTGCAGTTTGGCCGCCTCGACCCGGGCGGTATCAACAACGTGGCCGATCGCCACGCGCGCCGACAGCAGGCGCAGGTGCAGCCAGACCAGCTGCTCAAGCGTATCGGCATGGGTCGACATCAGGCTGGAGCTGCGCAGGCGGCCCAGAATCTCCCGCGCGCGCGCCTCGATTTGCCGATGCCGCGCGGCCTCAGCGTCGCCGAGCTGGCTCATCAGGGCGCGGTAGCGAGCGTCCTCGCTGCTCTCGCCTGCGGCCTCAGCGGGCGCAGCGCCGAGCCGGGACGCATCGACAGTGGCGCGAAAACGCGGACTGCCGGCGAGGCTCCACAGATAGGCCAGCTCCAGGCCGGCGCCGAGCATCCAGAAGCCCGGGCTCAGGAAGGCGCCGAACAGGCCAAAGGCGGCGATGCCGATCCAGTTCGGCGCGATCGGCATGCCGAAGGGTCGCGCATTGAAGGCGGCCCAGAGGTACTTCATGCAGGGCCCGCCGCGGCCAGGCTGGCCGTCGCCGAACTCGCGCCGTAGCTGCGCAGGCGCTCCGGCACGAACTGCATGTCGGTGGCTTCGCGGATGGCGATGCGCATCTGGAATTCGAGCACGTCCAGCGGCACCGGCGGCTGGTAGCCGATCAGGCTGTGGGCGATCGCCTCCAGCGCAGACACGCCTTCGGTGCGGACCCGGCGATACACCTTCACCGCCAGCGCCTCGGCCGCGCCCGGGGTCAGCAGCAGGGGCATATCCAAGGTGGTCAGCGCCTCGACGCCTGGGCTGACGTCCAGCCGCTTCAGCAGCGCATGCAGCAGGCCGGCGCTTTCGTGTTCGGTGCTGGTCGGCAGCAGCGGGATCTTGACGTCGATGCGGCCGGGGCGCTTCAGATCGACCTCGATCAGGTCCGGCCGCGAGCTGGCCAGGATCCACATCACCCGCCCGCGGTTTTTGCCATCGCTCATTTCCTGGGCGATCATCGAATACAGCCGTCCGGACAGGCCGCTGTCGCCGCTGCCGCCCTCGCGTCGGCCGAGGGTCTGGTCGGCCTCGTCGACGAACACGATGCAGCGGCCGAGCGCGCGGATCAGCCGGAAGATCTTCTCCAGATTGCCCTCGCTGGAACCCACCCAGCGGTCGCGGAAGTTCTTCAGCTTGACCACCGGCACCGAGGCCTCACCGGCCAGGCATTCAACCAGGTAGGTCTTGCCGGTGCCTACCGGGCCGCAAAAGATGTAGCCCATCGGCAGCGCGCGCAGGTCGGCCTTGCGCCACAGCATCATGTCCTGACGCAGCCAGGCCTTGAGCGCCTCCTGCGCGTGGTAGTCGTCGAGCGAGCGCTCGGACCGGATGAACTCGATCAGCCCGGCGGCATCGTTCTCGATCATGCCCTTGCGCACGTCGACCCAGTCGGCATCGCCCAGAACCTTGCCCTCGTGCGTGCGCTGGCGCACCAGCGATTGCAGCGCGCTCAACGACACCCCAGCCAGCTGGCTGGCGACATCTGCGCTTTCGGCTGCGGCAAAGGCTTGAGGATGGTCCACCCGCAGCTGCGCCACCGCTTGCTCCAGCGCGTCCGCCTGCGGCAGCGGGATCTGCACGCGCTCGATCCGCGGGTTGCCCGCGACCAGCGGATGCAGGTCGTGCAGGTTGTCGGCGATCAGCAGGCTCACAAACGGCAGATCAGCGAACGGCGATTCCGAGGCCCAGTCGCGAACCAGACTGGCCAGGCTGGCGCTTTCAAAATCGCCGGCACGGCCGGCCGGCAGGCACTGGTCGGCCCCGCGCATCAGCACAGCAACCGGCTCGGGCGAACCTCGGCCCAGCGCTTTCAGGTTGCCGCGATAGCGCAGGTAGCGGCTGATCAGCTCGACCGCCGCGCGCGGCTCATGGCCGACGGCCGACAGCTGCGCGGCGCCGGGCCACGCCTGGAATGCCTCACTGGCGCGCAGCACGGACAGCCCGTTGCCGGGGTCGAACACGAACACCAGCGGGAAACCCGACAGCAGCCGCGCGTCGAGGTACTCAACCAGCCCAACCAGGCGCCCGTCCAGCACAAAGCGATCCGATACGTTGCCGTGCAGAACAAACTGGCCGTGCGCGCCGCTTTCGTAAGCGAGCTTGAGGGCTGCGGCCCAGGGCGGGAGTAGGACGGCGGGGAGCATTGGGCTTTGGGTGTCCCGATTGGGGATTGGGGATTGGGGGTTCAGCGATTGGGGATTCAGCGATTGGCCGCGCAAGAATTCTTGCCGGGGCATCCTTCCAGTGCGCGGGCCATGCTCGGCTGTCGCACCGGTGTCTGCGGTTCGGGCCGCGGCCGGCGGCTCCGGGCACGGTCGGCGAGTCTGGACACGGTCGGTTGGCCGAAGCGGGTCAAGCCCAATCGCGGATCCCCGCTTCCGAACTCCCGCCCTACTGCGACTGCGGCTCGGACTTCGGGTCCGCGCTGGTGCCCATGCTGCGGGAGGCTGGCGCCGTCGCTGCGGACGCGGTCTCGCCCGGCAAACTGATGCCTTCGGCGGCAGCGAAATCCGCCAGCGCCTGGGATGCCAGTGCGTCCATTTCCGCCTGCTTGATGTGGACCTCGCTCATGTCGACCGAGTCGCGAGCCACGCGGGCGCGGCCGGCAGCGCGATTGCGCTCCTCTTCGACCATCTCATGCAGGCGGTTCAGGGTGTCGCCCGATCCTCCCAGCGAGCCGATCATGCCCGCCGCCATTTCGTTCATCTCCGCCACCGCCGACTTCATGCGCATGTCGTTGATCGCGCCCTTGAGCGACTCGATTTTCGAGCGCGCTGCGGCGACCGCCACGTCGCGGGCCTTGATCAGGTTTTGATAGGTATCTTCTGCCGACGACATCTGGCTGCGGTTCTCGGTCAGCTCGCGGGTCACCGTCTGCAGGCGCAGCGCGTACTGTGCGGCAGCCTGCTGATTGCCGGCACGCAGGTGCGCGGTGGTGCTCGCGCGCAGCTCCGACTCATCCTTTTCCAGCTTGCGCACCTGCGAGATCAGGCGCTCGACCAGGCCCGCATGTGCAGCCAGGCTCTGGTTGTAGTTGCCAATCTGCTTGCGCAGGTTCTCCTGCTCGAGTTCAAGCAGGGCTTCCGGGTTGCGCTTCTCGATGCCCTTGATGAACAGGGAAAAGAACCCGCGCACGACATTCATCAGGCGACCGAACATAGTTGCTCCAGCGTGTGCCCACGTAAGGGCGTTGATCGGACCGGCGGTCCCCAAGAACCCCGGCAGCACGCCGCAGACGTATCAGCGGCGACGCTGTGACCGCACACGTTACCGCTTTGGGGTCGCCTGAAACAGGGGCATTGATCAGCCGCTGAGGCCAACGAGCGCGGTTTCGAGCGCCCTGCCGCGGCGGGCTGAAACGGCGGCGCTAGGCTGTTGCCCGATGCGAGCGCGCCCTGCGGCGTGGTCCAGCGCGAAAATGCGAAGACCCGAAGGGCTCAAAACCCGAAGCGCAGGGCCTGCTCGACGTCGACCGGGAACGCCACATTGACCTGTGAGGAGCAGGCTTGCCTGGCGCGATCCACCGGCCACTGCAAAACGTACAGCGGAAGCGCCTTCAGTTCGCGTGCGGCGGCCGACAGCAGGGCCATACCCGCCCGATCGTTGTAGTACGACTCAGCGACGATCAGCGGCATCTCGCCCAAGCCGATCCGGCGCAGACGATCCACGATGCGCCGATAGAGTTCGCCCTCGTTCGCGGTCGGCCAGCCGTAAATCGAAAAGGCCAGTGCGCCGGGATAGACACGCTCACCGCCATCCAGTCGATACACGTAGCTGGTGTGCTCGATCCGCGCGCGTAAACGGTCGGGGTCGGGGTCGGAAATCGATGAAAAACCCACGCTGCGCGCCGGGTCGAAGCGACTGACGTAGTTCTGCCACATGCGATTTGCGTAGCGGCTCCAGGGCTCGTTGTCGGGGGTGGTCGCAAGCACGACCAGCTGCCCGAGCGCATTGAAAAAACGCGCCCTGGGCATGCCTTCGGTCATCAGGTCGACGCGGTAATCCAGCCCGGAACCCTCGATGATCGGCATCAGGTTGGCGATGAGATTCCAGTTCTCCTCGAAGATGCTGTCGTCGTACTGCGTCCACTGCGCGACATCATTGCCGCCCTGCGGGTGGTAGCGCACCAGCAGCTGCAGAAAACCGGCCGCGCGAATGTCGGCGAGCAGGTCGGCCAGGTTCTGCCGCATTTGCGGATGCAGATTGCCGCCGGTCGAATCCAGAATCGCCGAGCCCGCCCACACGCCGTCCACGGCCGGCCCGGGCGCGCGAAAATGATAGATACCCACGGCAATGCTCTCGCTGCCGCGAGCACTCAGCTCAACCAGGATTTGCGTGACTCGCTCGCGCACTCCGGGCCGATGCAAGTTGGCCAGCACGCCGAAGGCTTCGCGGTCGCAGTTCGGGCCGAGATCGTAAAAGCCGAGGTTGATGCCCGCGTGCGCCTCGATGCTCAGCGGCAGCAGCGGGCCGGTCTCAAGCCCCATGCCTTGGCCAAGGCTGGGGCCGCGCGGCGCGGCCAGCGCAGGCGCCATGCCGCGCGGGCCGGCTGCGTTCGCCGCTCGCGACGGGCCCTGCTGAATCAGCGACCGGTTGCCGTCGAGCCACTGCCCGGGTCGCATAGGCTGCGCTCCCGCCAGCGCCGGCAACACTGCGAGCAGGGTCGCGAGCAGGACTAAAAGCAGGCTCCGCACTGTGAGTCCGACAGCCTGAAACTGCGCTGCAAGGCCTGCCGAGCCGCGACGCCGAACGTGTTCGGCGAGCGCTCTCCGCCGCAGACCGAAGGCGAGCGCGTCAGAATGCATTGATCCCGGTGACCTCACGACCCACCACCAGCTGGTGCACGGTCTCGGTGCCTTCGTAGGTGATCACCGACTCCAGATTCAGCGCGTGGCGGATCGGACAGTACTCGGTGGTAATGCCGGAGCCGCCGAGAATGTCGCGCGCCTCGCGAGCGATATCGATCGCGATCCGGCAGTTGTTCCACTTCGCCATCGAAACCTGGGTCGGGTGCATCTTGCCGGCATCCTTGAGGCGGCCGAGCTGCAGCACCATCAGCTGCGCCAAGCTGATGCGGCGCGCCATCTCGGCCAGCTTGATCTGCACCGCCTGGGTGGCGGCGATCGGCCGGTTGAACAGGATGCGCTCCTTGGCATAGTTCAGCGCCTCGGTGTAGCAGGCGATGGCGGCACCGATCGGCCCCCAGGTGATGCCGTAGCGCGCCTGGTTCAGGCAGCCCAGCGGGCCTTTGAGGCCCTTGACGTTGGGCAGGCGCTGACGATCGTGGATGCGCACGTTGTCGAAGAACAGCGCGCTGGTGACCGATGCGCGCAGGCTCATCTTGCGGTGGATCTCCTGCGCCGCGAAGCCCTTGGTGTCGGTCGGCACGATGAAGCCCTGAATGCCGTCATCGGTCTGCGCCCAAACAATCGCGATCTTGGCGAGGTTGCCGTTGGTGATCCACATCTTGGCGCCGTTGATGACCCAATCATCGCCGTCGCGGCGCGCGGTGGTCTTCATGTTGGCCGGGTCCGAGCCGCCGTGGGGTTCGGTCAGGCCGAAGCAGCCGATGATCTCGCCGGCCGCCATGCCGGGCAGATACTGCGCGCGCTGCTCGTCGGTGCCGAAGGCGTAGATCGGATACATGCACAGCGAGCTCTGCACGGAAACGAAGCTGCGCAGGCCGGAATCACCGCGCTCGAGCTCCTGGCAGATCAGACCGTAGCTGACCGCATTCAGCCCGGCGCCGCCGTATTCCACGGGCAGCGTGGAGCCGAGCAGGCCGAGGCTTGCGATTTCCGGAACCAACTCGGCCGGGAAGCGCGCCTTGTCGAAACAGTCGCCGATGATCGGCAGTACTTTCTCATCGGTGAAGCGGGCAACCGTGTCCTGCACGGCGCGCTCTTCGTCGGTGAGCAGGGAGCGGACATCGAACAGGTCGGAGGCATTCAGGGGCATGGGGGCGGCTGGCATGGCTTGGGAAGGCGCGAAGTGTAGCCGGCGCAGCCCTTCGCAGGCATCAAAATGCCGTGCAGCAGCGCTGTGCAGCCGGCTTGGCCGCGACGAGCCGGGAATTCAGCGGGCTGATGCTGCCGACCTCGCTCAGCCCGCGTCGCGAGCGCTGGCCGAGAGCGCAGCGCATTGACGGTCGTGCGATTAGCCGGCATGGCACTAAGCAGGCTCCGAAGTAAGCCGGCCGCTGCAGCAAGCAAGATGCGCGAGTACGCGCGATGCGGGACTTCCGACAGGCCCGCCCGGGCCGATGGCGAGCCTATGATCGGGACGGAGATTTGCGCTCCATCGAGCGCACTCGCACTGCTTAGGGGATTGCACCATGTCCATCCGACATCGCCGCGCCCGCCTCGGGCTGCTCGCCGTATCGCTGTCTGCCGCCTTCAGTGTGCAGGCGGCTGCCCCGCAGGTCGTCCACTGCGGCCAGGTGTTCGACGCCAACAGCGCCAAGCTGCTGGGCGAGCACAGCATTGTGGTGCGCGAGGGGCGCATCGCTGACGTGCAGGCAGGGCGGATCGACGCCGGCAGCGTCGCCGCGGATGCCGTCGCCATCGACCTGAGCCAGCACACCTGCTTGCCCGGCCTAATCGACATGCACGTGCACCTGGGCTCGCAGACCAGCCCGGCCGCCTATTCCGAAGGCTTCCGCATGAACCCGGAGGACTACGCGCTGCGCTCGGTCGGCTACGCCGAAACCACGCTGAAAGCGGGCTTCACCACCGTGCGCGACCTGGGCGGCCTGCAGACTATCGCCCTGCGCAATGCGATCAACGAGGGCCGGCTGATGGGCCCGCGCATCTATGCCGCCGGCAAATCGATCGCCACCACCGGCGGGCACGCCGACCCACGCAACGGCATCAACCGTGAGCTGGCGGAATCGCTGGGCTGGCCGGGGCCGGAAGAAGGCGTGGTCGCCGGGCCGTACGAATCCCGCCGCGCGGTGCGCCAGCGCTACAAGGAAGGCTCAGACCTGATCAAGATCACCGCCACCGGCGGCGTGCTGAGTTTCGCCAAGAGCGCCGACAACCCGCAGTTCATGGAAGACGAGATTCGCAGCATCGTCGAAACTGCGCGCGACTACGGCTACAAAGTGGCCGCCCACGCCCACGGCCAGGAGGGCATGCGTCGCGCGGTGGCCGCCGGCGTCGATTCAATCGAGCACGGCACCTACATGGATGACGAGGTGTTCAAGCTGATGCGCGAGAAAGGCACCTGGTACGTACCCACGGTCAGCGCCGGCGTGTATGTCAGCGAAAAGGCCCGTGAGATCGGCTACTACCCGGAAATCATTCGGCCCAAAGCACAGCGCATCGGCGCGCTGATCCAGGCCACCGCCGGCCGCGCCTACGCCGCCGGCGTAAAGATGGCCTTCGGCACCGACGCCGGCGTGTTCCCGCACGGCGACAACGCGCGCGAGTTCGAACTGCTGGTCGAAGCTGGCATGCCCGCCCACATCGCCCTGCAGAGCGCCACCAAGAACGCCGCCGAACTGCTGGGCGAATGGCCGCAGCTCGGCAGCCTGGAGGCCGGAAAGCTCGCCGACCTGGTGGCCGTCTCCGGCAACCCGATCGAGAACATCGGCCTGATGCGCGACGTGCAATTCGTGATGAAGGACGGCGTAGTGGTGAAGGCGCCCTGACCGGCCGCGCCGACAGCTAGGTTAGACCGCGCGCCAACCCGGGCGCGCGGCTGTTCAGCTGCCGCCGACTGACGGGTTCTTTGCTGGCTCCAACGCGTCGGAATGGGCAAATCAACAGAGGCCGTCGCCGGCAGTACAGGATGCAGGCGGCGGAAAGCAACTCGCCGCTACAAATCGCGGCTGCGCGCCGCTTATCCTTACACGTTAAACGCCTGAATTAGGCCGACCCGCGAGGCGACTTCGGCGTGAATTAATTGTTAGACCTCACATCTTCTACATTGCTGCTTCAAGAGAGGCTTCAACGCGCTTTTTTTGGATCTCAGCGTCTTCTCACTGAATGAACTCAAACCCCGCCAAGTCGTCGCCGCGCTTTCTGTTCTGCCGAGGCTCAAGAGCCTCGATCAAGATTGCTTTCAACTGGCGGCTGTTGCGCGAGGAGGCTAGCGCTGTGAACTCATCCGAGCAATCGGAAGCCGCGCCCACCCCCTTCCACTTCGAAACCTGAGAAAGATTCCGAGCCGATCGATCACAGCGCGCAGCGCTTCGCCGCTGCCTGAAACCGCACCGCAGCTCCACCGCTTGGCGCCATCTGCAGCTGAAGCCGCTGCCCTGCCCTGACCCAGCGTTTTTCGATTCGCATCGCGTAAGGATTGGTGCGCCAATCGGCGCCTTCGCCATCCAGATACAGGTGCGCGCAATAGCGCTGGCCGGTGTCGAGGAAGCCTAGGTCGAGGGCCAGTTCGCGGGCGTTCTCGTCGGTCAATGCGCCGAGGTACCAATCCCGCCCATCACGCTGTTTGCGCGCAAACGCCACGTAGTCGCCGATCTCACCCGCCAGTGCGCGGCTTTCTTCCCAGTCGGTGGGCACATCGCGAATGAACTCGAAGGCCTGCGGGTGGGCGGCGTAGTGCTCGGGCAGGTCGGCGGCCATCTGGATGGGGCTGTACAGCACCACGTAGAGGCTGAGCTCCTTTGCTAGTGTGTGCTGCACGCGGTTGACGGCATCCAGCCCGCCGTAGGCCAAGTTGAAGATGCCGGGGGTGTAGTCCATCGGCCCGGCCAGCATGCGGGTGAACGGCAGGATGGCGACGTGCTCGGGCGGGTTGGGCGGATTGCCCCAGGCATTGTACTCCTGCCCTCGCGCGCCCTCGCGGCTGATCCAGTTGGGGTAGGTGCGGCGCAGGCCGGTGTCCTTGATCGGCTCGTGGGTGTTGATGCTGATCTGCCGCTTGGCCGCCTCGCGCACGTTGCGCAGGTACGCGTTCACCATGAACTGGCCGTCGTGCCACTCGCGACGCAGCACGCCGCTGTCGTCGATGCGTTTGATGCCGCCGCCGTCGGCGACGTAGCCGGTCTTGATCTGGCGCACGCCCAGCCGCGCGTAAAGATCCAGCGCCGCCTCCATCTGTTTGCCGTAGTTGCTGACGTGGCCGGAGGTCTCGTGGTGGCCGACCAGGCGCACGCCCTTCTGCAGGGCATAGGCGGCGACCAATTCGAGGTCGAAATCCGGATAGGGCGTGAGGAAATCGAAGACCTCGCCGTTGTGGAACCAGTCGCCGTCCCAGCCCAGGTTCCAGCCCTCGACCAGCACGCCGGAAAAGCCATTCTCGGCGGCGAAGTCGATGTAGCGCTTGGCCTTGGCGGTGGTGGCGCCGTGCTTGGGCCCGCTGCCCCAGGTCTCGACGCCCAGATGCATGCCCCACCAGATGCCGACGTACTTGCCGGGCTCGACCCAGCTGACATCGCCGAGCGCATTCGGCGCGTTCAAGTTGAGGATGAGGTCGGAGTTCAGCAGGCCAACGGCCTCGTCGGAAATCTGCAGGGTGCGCCACGGCGTATGGAAGCCGGCGCGGGTGCGAACGCGCACGCCGTCGTGCCAGGGCGTGAGGTCGGCCTTGAGCACGCCGTCGCGCTGCTGGTCCAGCACCATCGCCGCGTAGTCGACCAAAGCGGCCTCGTGGATGGCGATGTGCACGCCCTGTGCGGTGCGCAGGGTCAGCGGCGTGTGGGCGCGATCAATCTCAGTCAGCGCCGTGGCTCGATACAGGTATTCGTAGCGGTTCCAGCCGCGGCCGGGAATCCACCAGGCGCGAGCTTCGCCGGCGCCGGCGACGCGGAACTCGGTCAGCTCATCGAGCACGATCAGGATGCTGAGGCCGGTTTGCTCAGGCACCTCGTAGCGGAAACCCAGGCCGTCGTTGAACACCCGCACGCGCAGGCTCATTTGATGATGCGGCGGCTGGCTGCGCTCCAGTTTGAGCTCCAGCTCGGCGTGCTGATCGCGCACTTCGCGGCGTTCACCCCAGGGCTGCTGCCAGCGCTGGTCGACGTCGCGCTGCAGGGTCTCAGTGATGCGAAAGCCGGGCCCGAAGTCGGCGGTTTCGGCGAACACCAGGCCCAACGCCGAGGGCTCGACCAGCGCGGTGCCGTCGCGTTCGATGCGGTAGCGCAGCGCGCCGTCGGTGGCCTCGACGCTGAACTGGATCTGCCCGTCAGGTGAGGACACGCGGGCGCTTGCGGCGTGCGCCGAGGGCGCGTGGATCGTCAGCAGTACAACCGAAACCAGCGCTAGAGCGGGCAGCAGGCGGGGCCGGAGAACGTCGCGGATGAACGGGGTCCTGCGCATGCCTGGGTGCTCGCAGCGAATGGTCAGGCCAAACCCTAGGCGATCCTCGGTTGGCGCGCTCCCGCGTGCATACGTATTCAGGCCGAACGCGCAGGCCTCAGGCGCTGCGAACCTGATTGCGGCCGCTGGACTTGGCGGCATACATGGCTGCATCGGCCCTGCGGATCACCTCAAGCAGGGGTTCGCCTGCCGCCCGCGCGGCGACACCGATGCTGACCGTCAGCGGCTGCTGCAGGCCAGCGCCGGCGAAGTGCTGCTCGACCCGGTAGCGCAGCCGTTCGGCGGTTTCGCAGGCGGCCTGCAGGCTGAAGTCGGGAAGCGCGGCGATCAGCTCTTCGCCGCCGTGGCGGGCGAGCAGATCCGGTCCCCGGAGCTCGCGCTGCAGCAGGTGTGCAATCTGCTCCAGGGCCTGATCACCGGCGTCGTGTCCGCGCTCATCGTTCAGCAGCTTGAAGCGATCGACATCAATGAACAGCACGCACAGTTCCCGGCCCGGCTCGATCTCGCACAGGCGGGCGATTCGATCGCTGAAGGCGCGCCGATTGAGCAGGCCGGTCAGCGGATCGAGGTCGGCCAGCCGACGCGCGCGATCGCGGTCGCGACGCAGCTCGACGCTGCGGTGCGCAAGGCCTACCGAAAGCACCAGCGCCTCGAACGCGCCCGCGCCGAGCCCCGCATGCTCCAGCCAGGTCCAGTCGGCCAGAAAGCCAAACAGCTGCAGACTGCCCAGCGAAGTTGCCGCCAACAGCGGTGCCCAGCCGATCGCAAAGAAAAGGGCGTATCGAGAGCCGCGCCAGGCCGCCCACAGCGCGGCCAGCAGCAGGGCGGGCCCGCCCAGGATGATCAGCGGATTGGTCAGGCTGCGGCCCAAAACCTGGGCCGCAGGCATCGGCAGTATCGTCAGCAGGCTGCTGGCGGCCACCGCCGCGGCCAGCGCAAACAGCGGCAGGCGGAGTGAGGGCGCATAGCGCCTGAGCAGGCCAAAGCGGTCCAGGAACAGCACGGCGAAACCGACCGCCGCGGCGGTGGCGACGCGCCCGGAGAGCGGCGCGTGCTGGGCCGAGAACTCAAGGCCCAAGGGCGCCGCCAGATAGCCGCTCTGGAGCGCGAGAATCCACACATAGGCCAGCAAATAGCCCGCGTACCAGAGGAAGGTGGTGTCGCGCAGGTAAACCATGAATACCAGCGCCATCAGCCCCATCGCCACCATCACCGCGAGCATCGCGCTCGCATAGGCCAGCCAGGCGGCGTCCTGCGCCCGATACGCGTGCAAAGACAGCAGCTGAATCAGCATCGGCGGGGCCAGAACGCCGCTCGCATCGACATCGAGCAGCAGCGCCGCGCCGCCTGCCGGCAGAGCGTCGATCGCAAAAGCCACGTCGCCATGGCCGGCGCTCACGTCCGGGCGCGGATTCAAAACTCGAACGCGCGGCGACGCCCCGGTGCCGGTATCCAGCTGCAGCCACTGCAGGCCTGAGCCCCGGATCTGCAGCACCTGCGGCCCGGCCGGCCAGTGCCCCGAACACGGCGAGATATGCAGCCTGGCGTAGGGCGCGTCGGCGCTCGCCACTGCGATCCGGCCGCTGGAGTCGGCGGCGGGCGCACGCGGTGCGCTGCGCGCTGCATCCGCTTCGGCCCCCCGCTGCAGCTCAATGAGCAGCGGCTGCGCGCAATTCGCCTGCGCAGTCGAGGCGAACAGGCACAGCAGCAGGAGCGCAAGCACGCATGCAAAACCGGAACGGGTTCGGAAGAGCTGAGACGGGAGCGTCATGGGCAGAGATGATGGACCAAGCGGCCTCAAAAAATCTGCGCAGGCCGGGTTTGATCCGGCGCCCTCGCGTCGTGAGCAGGCGAGCAGGCCGCTGCCGCTGCGCTTCTCGGCTGCATCGCGACCGACGAGCCGGCGCGGCTCATCACCATAGGCTCCTTGACCTCTGTAGTAGCTACGCTGCAGGCGTGCTCTTAAGCGCCGCAACTGTGCCTCACGCGTCGTCAAGATCTGCACGATCCGAGCCCTGCAGGTTCGAAACCGACACATGAATGTCATAATTTCGTCACTACCTGCGTTTTTCCCCCGCCCTTTTTTCAAGGAGACGCCGCCCGATGCGACGCGCCCTGTTGCTTGTTTTCATCGTCTGCCTGGCCCCACCTGTGGGCGCCAGCGACTGGACAGTTGCGCCCGCGGGATCGCTGCAGCATGACTACGGGCGATATCACCTCGGCGACGACTCCGGCACGCAGAGTGCGCCGCGGCGCACGCGTCTGGCGCTTAGGGCCGACCACCGCTCGGGCTTCAAGATTCGGCTGGAGTGGGACTTCATCGCCGGCACAGTTACGGATGCCTACGTCGAGATCCCGGCAGGCAGCACGCAGTGGCGTCTCGGCCAGTTCAAGCAGCCGTTCACTCTCGAAGAGCCGGGTTCCTCAAAGGAAATGGCTCTTTTGGAGCGCTCACAGGTGCACGACGCATTCAGCATTCCGCGCCGCATGGGCGTGATGTGGATCACCCCGCTGCGCAATGCCACCCTGCAGATCAGCGCCTTCGGCGGCACTGCAGAAGAACCCTCAGCCGCCACCGGCCTCGCTGCCCGGGTGTATGGACACCCCGCCGGCCACCAGAACCTGCATCTCGGTTTTGCGCTGGCGCAGGAGCGCCGCAGCGACGATCTGCTGCGGCTGCGCGCACGCCCCGAGAACCGGCTGCTGCCGTTCACACCTGCCGACACCGGCCGCCGGATCGAAGCCGATGCAAACCGGCGAATCGGCGTCGAGGCCGCTTGGCTGCGCGGTCCGCTGTCTGTGCAGGGCGAGATCGCGGCGCTGCGCGGGTCTGGCTCGAACTCGCTTTCAGGCGAGGGTGCCTACGTGCAGGCGAGTTGGCTGACCGATGGCGCTGCGCGCAGTTTCAGAGACGGTGCGGTGCGTGGCCCCAAGCTTGAGAGCGGCAGGTACCCGGTGGAATTCAGCGCTCGCGTTTCACGCGTCGATTTCGACCTCGGCTCGCGTCACCTGGTGGCACAGACGCTCTACAGCATCGGCGCTTCGACCTTCATCGGCCGGTACGTGCGCATCAGCCTGGAGCAAAACTGGATTACCGCCGAGCGCTCCTCGGCGCTGTCGCGCACCGGCGAATTCGACGGCGATGTGACCACGGCGCGCCTGCAGCTGTCTTTCTGAGGCCATCGGCACCAGCGCTGCAAACGGCCACGCTGAGCTGCAGCCAGCGGTGCGCCGGGCGAGCCATCTCGCGCCGCACGCTGCACGCTGCACGACAAACGCTGCAAGCCAAACGCAGCGCGCAGCGCGCAGCACGACAAACGGCGCAAGCCAGCAGCCAGACGCCGGACATCAGTCCAGCTCCTCGCCGCCGGGTTTGACGTGTTTGAAGCTGCGCCGGCCGTTTGCCGCCGGCTCCAGCGCAAGCACCTCGCGGTCGACGCAGCGGCGCAGGCGGATATCGATGAGCGTCGTTTCGTTCGGACGGATCGCCTGCCGCAGCAGCTTCGGATCAGCGCGGATTTCGGTATTGCGGTAATACACGAAACCGTCTGCTGGACGCGGCCGCAGCCGCAGCCCGAGCCGGTCGATCCCCGGCTGTGCGCTGCGCAGGTCGCGGCCTGGATTTCGCGGATCGGCCAGCGCGTGGCAGCCGGTCATCAGCGCCGCGTTGAACAAAAAACTCAAGGTGCCGCGCATTCGTGAATTGCGCTGTCGATCGCGCAGAAAACCTTCGGGCAGCAGATCGGGACTGTCGTCTAGGCCGGTCAGCAGCAGGTCGAAATCGCTGAGCGCGTGGCCTTCGCTGTCGCTGATCCGGAATATGACCAGGCTTGCGGGATCGTGGATATATACGCGGTCGGGCAGCAGCCGGACCGGCTCGATCTCGACCCGCTCCAGCGACTGCACCGCCGCCGTTTCGTCCTCGAAAGCCTGGGCCAGCTGCCGGTAGGCGCTCGGCGTCTGCACCTGCAGCGTAAGCGTCCGCCCACCGCACCTTCCTATGTGAGCTGATTTCCCCGAGCTTCGCGTCTTTCTCGTGGGGAGGTTCGGTCGATGAGGTGTTCGGAGACGTGGCGGTGGCGGGCGCATGTGCG